>ENA-OQHF01000140-OQHF01000140.1-human-gut-metagenome-genome-assembly--contig:-NODE-140-length-45503-cov-11.176106_pt1 | contig 45503 bp, 42 predicted proteins | sample MGYA00242559_ERZ504709 | MGnify/ENA primary metagenome ERZ504709 (study PRJEB26092, sample SAMD00036203) | human gut metagenome | host: Homo sapiens | study: EMG produced TPA metagenomics assembly of... | reverse complement strand
GCACTTAAGGCACTGGATAACAGTATTATATTGTTGAAGGTGAAACAGAGCCAAACGGAAAGGCTGTCACTGATGATTATTGTGCCTCCAACCCGGCTATTGAAGTTTCTGTTCTCAAAGAAACAAAACATCTTCCACATGTTGAAGCACCTGAAGCGTTTCTTGAACAGGTTAAAATCTTCTTTTAAGCCTTATATTTAAGCCAGAATGAGTCGACGAGTTGATTTTGAGACAGTTTTGAAGGATAAATTTTTTTATTTCAAGTCGGAAGAAGGCGACGTTGCGGTGACTACAGCAACCGAATTCGGACAAAATATACCGCAAAGTGGGGCGTGCAGATTGTGGGAATGATTTTTCAAACACGCTCTAATACAACAAAAAGTGAGGCAGGCATATGGAAGAAATTCTATATGCCTGCCTCACTTTTTTATAGATTCGTTTATTCTTTTACTCTTCTGTACTGTCCGTTTCCTGAGAATCTGTATTCTCCTCTTCGGATGTATCAGAATCGTTTGTTGTGCCGGCTGTTTCAGATGTGCTGTCATCGGACTCTTCTATGCTCTCATCCGACGTATCTGTTGAATCTGATTTAGTATCATCTGTTGTTGCTTCGTCTGAATCTGTCTTATCTGAACTATCTTCTTCTGTTCCAACAACTGATTCAAATGCTGTGAACAGTTCTTTTACATTCATCTTATTTACGAGATATACTTTATTATCCACCACTGCTGCATAATAGTTTGTATCGTAGCTATAGTATGCAACTTCCTGTGTATCACCGTCTTCTTCTGTAAATGTAGCTGTCAGTTCTGCATCACCGTCAGGTTGATATTTATCTGTCAGACGTTTCTGAGCCGTCATGTTGATCAGTTTATTGTAGAATGTTGTAAATGTTGTTTCATCCAGATCAGAACCATTCAGTTTATAGGTAACTGTTTCTGTATCGTTTCCATCATCATCTGTGGATGTTTCACGTGAAACATTTACTTTATAATCACTGCCCTGATAATTTACTTTGAGGCTTCCGAGGCTGTTTAAAGATACATAACTTACTGTCATATCCCAGAAGTCTTCTTCTGATTTATCAGTGAGCGCGGACAGAGTATCCGTTGACATCGCATAGACTTGATTGCTGTCATTTACCATGACATATCTGCTGCTGTCATCTGTTTCATTTCCAACAAGAATTGTAAGCTGCTTATCTGCCATCTTAGTTTCTTCTTCCGAAGAATCCTCATCGTCTGATGCACTGTCTGAGTTTTCTGATGTTTCGTCTCCTGCTTCTTCGCTGTCAATATCTTCAGCCTCAGATGTTTCATCCGTAGTTTCATTTACGTTTTCATCTGATTCTGTATCCTGTTCAGCATCGTCACTGTTTTCTTCCACAGATGAAGCATCTTCATCTGCCGTCTCACCGGAAGCTGTCGTATCATCTTGTGTGTCTTCATCAGTGTCATCATCAGCAACTTCTTCCTGATAATCTACTGTGATTGTTGCATATGGTTTATCCAGACCATATTTGCTCTTGTCGTCACATTTATAATCTGCAAGCGAACTATATGCCATGCTTCCGAATGAGGATACCAGAGAACTTACGGTAGCTGAGTCTGCTTTTTCTTCATCCTCGCTGCCTTTTACTGACCAGGTACTTGTATCTTCGTCTTTTGATAATTCATAGGAATTATCGCCGTCTACAGAAATTTTTGTAATGGTATCTGTATTGGAAATTGCAGGGAAATCTTCCATCTGCGCATAATCATTCAATGATTTGGTAAACGGCTCTACGCAGGAAGAATCTATCAGGTATACTGTCTTCTCATCATCATCTTTTCTTACATAATACTGACTGGTGGAGGAATTTTCATCTCCCACATATAGTGTAGTTGTTATGTCATCGCCATCTTCCTCATCAGATTTTGTTACAATCTTAATCGTGTTTGACGGAGAGTCCAGACCATATTCTGAAAGATCATCTACGTCCTCCAGAACTCTGTCTGAATCGACAGATGCAATAGCAGATGCTGCACTGTCCAGAGTAGTCTGATTTACCGGAAAATCTGTTTCGTCTTTCTTTACCCAGCTGTCATCATCTTTTTCAAATGTTGTCTCTGTATCATCAACCATAAAATCCAGAGATTTAATGTTATCTGTTGATGCAGTAAATACAGTTGTGCTTTCTTCAGAATCTTCTTCGGATTCTTTCTGCTCCTGATGGGCTACGTAGGTTTTTACACCTGCGTAAGCCCCGCAGCAGACACCAAGAACTACAACTGCAAGAACCATTTTTACAGTTTTATTCTTCATTTAAGCTTTTCTCCTCTTCATCCAGACTGCAAACCCTACAACAAGGAAGAATCCAGGAATCAGACCAATGGTGCAGATCTTCCAGAATGCAGCATCATAGTCTGTAAGTGTCAGATAAGATACAGACAGGCTCTTGGATGGAATAGATACGGTTGCACTGTCTTCTGTGTCTGTCATCCACTTCAGGGATTCGATGATCAGCTTCTCATTTCCGCCGGATACCATCTGATTTACCTGTGATTCCATCAGATTGGAAGTTGAATAGTATACGATCTGCGTTTCTTTGTCATCATCCAGAGTCTCTGTGATGCTTACTCCCAGATCAAATGGGCCAGCTTCGTCTCCGTCTTCTTTCTCCAGAGTATCACTGTTCAGATCTGTCTTGGAATATGCCTGGTCTGATGTGGTGAGGATACTGTTGATCGTTACGGTATCTCTTACATCATCCATTTTTTTGATTCCCTGTGCATATGGTACAAGTACATGATATCCTCCGGAAACAGTCTCAGAGCTTGCATCTGTGCTGTTTATAGTCGGAACCAGATAATATGGCATCTGCATTGCATAATGCTGATTATCACCTTCAAATACGATTCCAGCTTCTCTCTGAACACCATAGTTTTCCAGAACTGCATCAAAGTTTGGCAGGTCTTCTGTTGTATAATCAGAGAAAATCATCGCCTTTCCGCCATTTTCAAGATAATCAATAATAGCAGTCTTTTCATCTTCTGAAATATCTGTGGATGGAGAATCAATGAACAGGCAGTCTGCATCATCCGGAACACTTCCCTCTGTAAGAAGATTCAGAGACTGAATATCCATGTTTGCCTTCTCGATGTCTTCTTTGATAGTAGAATCCATCTCCTTCTCACCATGTCCCTCGAGTGTATAAAGGATCGGGAGATCTTCGGATGTTACATATCCAATCGCACTTGTGATCTGACCTTCACCGTCGAAACCGGTAGTCTGAGAGCTGTAGGTCTGATAATCAATTGTGCTCTCATAGATATTGTTGTAATCAATGACTTTATTTCTGTCGCCACATACAACGATCAGACTGTTTGCAGAAAGATCATCACTTGTATATTCCGTTACAAATTTAGGATTTACTACAGGATCCTTCTGCTCTACTTTAATATGCTTGGATTCATCTTCATATTTCTTAAGCAGATTGGTAATATTTTCATCTTCAGAACCGCTCTGTGCGATCTGGTAAATTGTTACGTCCTTGTCCAGATCTTTCAGCATTGCTTTTGTATCATCACCAATACTGTAGAGTTTCTGGCTGCTGATATCAATTTCTGAATATTTGGACGGAATCGCATTTACGATCATGTTGAGCACTACAACTACTGCAATAAATATCACTGACATAACCATTGTGTAAGAGCCATTTTTGATATGCTTCTTACTGATGGTGCCAATCAGTTTCTTTTTGTCAAATTTTTTATGGTTATTATTTTTCATCTTTTCTTTCAGTTTCATTTTCTTTCACCTCCCCACTAATTCCAGCGTCTCTTCAAAATAGACTGTGTTGTAAGGAACAGGCATACTGCGATCACAGAAAGAAAATATACAATTCCTTTTATATCAAAGATGTTACTTGTAAAATTATCAAAGTGTCCGCTCAGATTAAACACATCCAGGACTTTCTGAATACCGCCCTCAAAAATACTGGATTTTACTACATAAATAATAATCAGTGCCACTTCTCCGATCACACCGATCACTGCTGAGATCAGAATATTCTTGATCATGGTATAGATAATGATGGCTGCTGCCAGGATCAATAACCCAAATGTCACGCATGTCGACATAGATGTCTGAGAGAAGAAGGAAGAAATACCATTCATCATATAAAATGCAAATAAGAAAACAAATGTGAGTACCGCTGCAATTACCTGGCTCTCAGTTAATGCTGACATAAATACACCGATTGCAATATTTGCACATCCCAGGAGAAAGAATCCCAGGACTGCTGTATATGCAGATGCAAACTCTACTGTGCCAAACCTGGACATAATCAGCGGATAAGTACACATAACTGCCATCGGAACAGCAAATACAGTTACCAGTGCAAGATATTTACCTATTACAATACCGCTCACAGAAACCGGTGCTGTCAGAAGCAGCTGATCTGTTTTCTGTTTTCTTTCCTCTGCAAGTACACGCATAGTCAAAATCGGTACTCCGATCAGGAATGCAAAGGTAATTGCACTTAAGGTGTATTCAAATTTCGGATATGCTGCTGAAAGCTGATATGCTGAAAAATAAATACCTGTCAGTACAAGAATGAAAAAGATAAATAAATATCCTACCATGGATGTCAGGTAACTTTTCAGCTCTCTTTTATATATAGCTGTCATGGTTATTTCTCTCCCCCTTTATCATTATTCTGTTCTTCCGGTATTTCTGCTGATGTCTGTTTTACGTTTGTCTCGTTAGATCTACCGGCATCAGTATCTTTATCTTCAGGTGTATTTGGGACTTCGTCTGCAGATATTGGTTTATCGGATGCAGTAAGTTCAAGGAAGATTTCCTCCAGTGAGACTTTCCTGGACTTCATCTCATAGATTGGGCTGTTAATCTCCGACATTTTGTAGAATACTTTTTCCCGAATGTCATTCTGCTCCTCTGTTGAAACTTTCACACTCCAGAGATTCTGTTTCTCATCTTTTTCCATTGTTACGCTGTTGACTCCCTCGATTCCCTCGAGAGCCTGCCTGATCTGTATTTTTTCACCTTTAATAAGCATCTCCAGAGTATTGGATCCCTCTGCAAGTTTTCCAAGATTCTCAGGAGTATCGCTTGCTACCAGTTTTCCATGAGAAATGATCAGCACGTAATCGCATACCGCGCTTACTTCAGAAAGTATATGCGAGCTGAGAATAACGGTATGTTTCTTTTTTAATTCTTTAATTAAGGTTCGGATTTCAATAATCTGTTTAGGGTCAAGACCTACTGTCGGCTCATCCAGGATGATCACCTCCGGATACCCCATAATCGCCTCAGCAAGACCAACTCTCTGTCTGTAACCTTTTGACAGGTTCTTTATCAGACGGTTTCTCATGTCTGAAATCTTTACCATATCCATGACTTCTTCGATCATGTTTGCTTTTTTATCTTTTGGGATTTTCTTGAGATCTGCCACAAATTTCATGTATTCCAGGACAGTCATATCAAAATAGACCGGCGGCTGTTCAGGCAGATAACCGATACATTTCTTTGCCGCTTCCGGTTCTTCGAGGATATCGTGTCCGTCAATTTTGACGGTTCCTTCGGTGGATGCGATGTATCCGGTTATCATATTCATTGTAGTGGATTTTCCTGCACCGTTTGGTCCCAGAAATCCATAGATTTTGCCTTTCTCTATTTTAAAGGAAAGGTGGTCAACTGCCGTATGATTACCATATCGTTTGACCAGATTGTTTACTTCAATCAATGTGTTCTCCTCCTCTTAATTTTTGCCAAAATAAAATATAGAAAATGTCCCCAGGTGAAACAGAGAATGGGGGAACCCGAGGACATCTCTATAAAAATAGTTTATGATGAAGTTGTGATGAAATTAGGATAAAAGTGTGATTATTCTGTGATGTTTGTTTGAAAAAAATAGCTGTCCCGAAATCTCGGCATTTTTTGCCAGAAGATTTCATGAGACAACTATACATAGATTTATTATGACAATGGTTCTTTTAATGGTGTTCCTGCTTTACGCGGATACTTTCCAGGTGTAGATTTTTTCTTATTTATAATGACAAGGGATCGGTCAATCTCGGAGTCCGGCAATTTAAAGTATGTGATGTCTTTCACCTGACCACCGAGGATATTGATTGCTTTCTCTGCTTCTTCTGCCTCTTCCTGTACAGTTCCTGATTTATAGGAAATGAAAGTTCCTCCTGTCTTTACATAAGGAAGACAATATTCTGACAGAGTTGCAAGGTTTGATACTGCCCTGGATACACAGAGATCATATTTCTCACGATACTCTTTATTTTTTGCATACTCTTCTGCTCTTCCATGAATCGCCTTAATCCCTTCTAATCCAAGAAGCTCAAAACTTTCCTCAAGGAAGTTTACCCTCTTTTTCAGAGAATCCAGCAGACATGCCTCCAGATGTGGAAAAGCAATTTTCAAAGGCACACCTGGAAATCCGGCACCTGTACCGATGTCCATAATTGTTTTTACTTTTGTCATATCAATGGCTTTTACACAGGCAAGACTGTCAAGAAAGTGCTTTGTAAGTACTTCCTCAAACTCAGTAATACCTGTCAGATTCATAACCTTATTTTTTCTACCAGAAATTCATAAAACTGGATAAACTGATTTTTCTGCTTCTGGCTCAGCTCTATACCCAGTTCTCTGCATCCATTTTCCAATGTCGTCAGATTATACGGCATGTATTATCTCCTTTTCTACCTTATTATTATTTTGTATATTTACAGGGTTGTTTATGTGCTTTTATGATTTTACTGTTATTTATAGTCCGTTATTTACTCTTTTATGTACTATTTAATATTTTTGCCAATTTCTTGTTTTTATAAGCACATTAAAGCGTATTATATTAATTATTTCGTACTGGAAAGATACACCAGTAAAACTGATATATCAGCAGGAGAAACTCCTGAAATTCGGGAAGCCTGTCCGATTGAAATCGGTCTGTATGCTTCCAGTTTCTGACGTGCTTCGATTCTCAGGCTTCCAACTTTCTCATAATCAAGATCTGTCGGGATTTTCTTTGCTTCCAGTTTCTTAAACTGTTCTACCTGTTTTAACTGTCTGCGGATATATCCATCATACTTGATGTTAATGTCAACCTGTTCCTGTACATCCCATGGCAGCTCCGGACGTTCTTTATCAAGTGGTTTGATTGCTTCATAAGAAAGTTCCGGACGGCGGATCAGTTCTGCCAGAGTGGTTCCGGATTTCAGCGGTGTGCTGTTATAGCTTTCCAGAAGGGTCTGAACCTCTTTGTTTGCTCCGATATTTGTATGTTCTACTCTGCTGATCTCTGTTTTTATCTGTTCTTCTTTCGTAAGGATTTTCTGATAATCCTCTTCACTGATGAGCCCTGCCTGATATCCCTTTTTACGAAGTCTCAGATCCGCATTATCCTGTCGGAGAAGTAATCTGTACTCCGCTCTGCTGGTCATCATTCTGTATGGCTCATGGTTTTCTTTTGTTACCAGATCATCAATAAGAACACCAATATAAGCCTCAGAACGGTCAAGAATCAGCTGTTCCTGACCTTTAACTTCCAGAGCAGCATTAATTCCTGCGATCAGTCCCTGCGCCGCTGCTTCTTCATACCCTGAGCTTCCGTTAAACTGACCGCCGCTGAACAGTCCTTTGATTTTCTTAAATTCCAGTGTAGGATATAACTGACGTGGATTAATACAGTCATATTCGATGGCATATGCATTTTTTACGATTTTTGCATGTTCCAGTCCCGGTACGGAATGATACATTTCTTCCTGCACATCTTCCGGCAGAGAACTGGACATTCCACCAATATACATCTCATTTGTATAGAGACCTTCCGGCTCAATAAATACCTGATGACGGTTCTTATCTGCAAAACGGACTACTTTATCTTCAATTGACGGGCAATAACGCGGACCGGTTCCTTCGATCATACCGGAATACAACGGAGAACGGTCAAGGTTTGCACGAATGATCTCATGAGTTTTCTCATTTGTATATGTCAGCCAGCAGGATTTCTGCTCTATCTGAACATCTTCCGGATTAGTTGAGAATGAAAATGGTACAACTCTCTCATCTCCAAACTGTTCCTCCATTTTGCTGTAGTCAATTGTATTTCCGGCAATACGGGCAGGTGTTCCTGTTTTAAAACGGAACATTTCAATTCCCAGCTCTTTCAGAGAATCAGTCAGATAGTTGGCTGCCTGCAGTCCGTTTGGTCCTGTATAATTACTTACATCACCGTAAATACATCTTGCTTTTAAATAAGTTCCTGTACAGAGGACCACAGCTTTACAGTTATAAGTTGCACCGAAATATGTTTTTACCCCTGTAATCTTTCCGTCCTCGACCAGAAGTTTTGTTACTTCTCCCTGTTTAATAGTCAGATTAGGTGTATTTTCAAGCGTTTTTCTCATTTCATTGCTGTATGCCTGTTTGTCAGCCTGCGCACGTAAGGAGTGCACTGCAGGTCCTTTGGAACAGTTAAGCATTTTGGACTGGATAAAGGTCTTGTCAATATTTTTTCCCATTTCACCGCCCAGGGCATCAAGCTCTCTTACCAGATGGCCTTTGGAACTGCCACCTACGTTCGGGTTACATGGCATTAATGCGATACTGTCTACACTTACAGTAAACATCACTGTATTCAGGCCCAGGCGCGCACCCGCAAGTGCTGCTTCACATCCGGCATGACCGGCACCGACTACAACAATATCATAATCTTCTACTAACGTTCTCATTTTGTCTCCTTTTATTTTACAACTGCTCATTCTATTCTTTCAAAAATCGCCGAAGGCGATTTTTTGATTTTTATTTACCCATGCAAAACTTGCTGAATATCTCATTTACCAGATCTTCACCAACAGACTCTCCGAGGATTTTACCCAGATTTTCATATGCATTCATAAGATCTATAGAAAAGAAATCTTCCGGCATTCCCCTTTCGATACTGTTTCTGACCAGATCAAGGCTTCTGTCAGCCTCTTCCAATGCTGCTTTATGACGGGCATTTGTAATATATACCTCATCATTAAAGGAAATCTCTCCTCCAAAAAACATATCTTTAATCTGTTCTTCCAGTTCTGTAATGCCTTTTTCTTCTTTTGCAGAAATCGGAATTACAGGATGTCCTGTTTTTTCTTTCAGGATTTCCGGCTGGATTTCCGGCTGAAGATCAGTTTTATTATACAGGATAATCGCCTTTTTTCCAGTAAGCATTTCCATGATTTCTTCATCATTTTCGTCAAGCGGAACAGAAGAATCCACTACATAAAGAATCAGATCTGCTTTCTGTGCCATTTCTCTGGCTCTGTCTACCCCTATTTTTTCCACAATATCCTTTGTTTCCCGGATTCCGGCTGTATCAATAATCTTCAGAGATATTCCATGAAGTGTGATATATTCCTCCAGAATGTCTCTGGTCGTTCCTGCAATATCTGTCACAATAGCCCGGTTTTCTCCGATCAGAAGATTTAACAGTGAGGATTTTCCGGCATTTGGTTTTCCAAGGATAACTGTCTGGATTCCCTCCTGGATTATCTTTCCGTCAGAAGAAGTTTTCAACAGGCGCTTCACTTCTTTCTGTTCATTATCCACAACTTCCAGAAGTTCCTGGGGATATCCATCCAGACTGATATGTTCCGGATCATCCAGTGCCGATTCTATATATGCAATGTGATAAATCAGCTTTTCTCTGATATCTCGGATTGCTTTCTGCACAGAACCTCTTAACTGATCCATGGAACTGCGAAGCGCATATTCATTTTTCGCCTGTATAACATCCATAACAGCCTCTGCCTGGGATAGATCCATCCGTCCGTTCAGGAAGGCACGTTTGGTAAATTCTCCTGGTTCTGCAATTTCGGCACCATTTTTCAGCACTGTATCCAAAACCCTCTGCATAGCATATACACCACCATGACAGTCTATTTCTACTGTATCTTCTCCTGTAAAAGTCCTCGGTGCATGCATGATCATTACCAGAACCTCATCAATCAGTTCCTCTCCATCATAAATATATCCATAATGAATGGTATGAGTCGGAACTTCTTTTATTTTTTTCTTCCCGCCTTTTGATCTGTAGATACGGGAAATCACATCCATGGCATTCTCGCCGCTGATACGGATGATTCCGATTCCGGACGCACTCATGGCTGTGGAAATTGCTGCGATTGTTGTTTCCATTTTTTTCTCCTCACTTGCCTGTTCTATAATAGTTCCGCCCCTGCGGAACAGTAGACTGTTACAATAATTCTGTCATCTTATATACATAACAGGAAAATCACACTGACTACTGTTATTTTTTTCTGCAAGTGTGTAATCTCTCTGGTATATATACAAGACTTTCCGTAAAATAAAAATGTTACTCCAGGCAAAAGTACACACGCAAAGTTACGTGCTATTCACGCTTTCACCTAGAATAACATTCTTTTTTCATATCTGCAATGAAGCAGTCATATTATTAATTTCTTTTTAATTTTACCACTACATGACGGTAAGGCTCTTCACCCTCACTGACTGTCTCAACGAATTTATTTCCCTGAAGAGCAGAATGGATAATTCTTCTCTCATAAGGATTCATTGGCTCAAGAATAACCGGCTTGCGGGTTTTTCTTACTTTATAAGCAATACCTCTTGCAAGGTTCTCAAGAGTTTCTTTACGGCGCTTGCGGTAATCTTCTGTATCAAGTTTTACACGAATGTAATTTGATTTACCTTTATTTACCACAAGACTCGTCAGATACTGAAGAGAATCCAGAGTCTGGCCTCTCTTGCCGATAAGGATTCCCATATCTTCGCCTTCAAAGTCAACTTCCAGACTTCCGTCCGTTGTGTTATATTCAGATGTAATCTCTACTTCTCCAAGATTCATGGACGCAAATACATCACGAAGGAATACCTTTGCTCTGTTTTCTACTTCTTTAATCTCTTCCGGATCTGTAAGGATCTCAACAGGCTTTACCGGTTTAGTCGTCTTTTCTCTGACTTGTTTCTCTTTTGGCTCTCTGAATTCTCTCGGCTGTTTTTCTTTTGCAGCCCTTTCCTTTACAGGTTTTGGCTGTCTTGGTTTCTCAGAAACAGCTTTCGGCTCTTTGATTTCTTTCTTTACCGGTTTTATAGCTTCCGTTTTCTTTTCTTCCTGAACCGGGGCTTCCTCTTTGAAGGAATCGAGTTTCACTGTCTCTACGATCTCCTTCATTTCTTCTTCCTCAGAAACCGACTCAATCTTACGAACCTTAATTACTGCAGGCTTGCTTCCGATTCCGAAAAATCCGTTGCTGCCTTCACTTATTACCTGAATCTCAAGCTGGTCACTGGATACGCCAAGCTCGATACATGCTTTTGTAATTGCTTCACTCTTTGTTTTCGCTGAAAACTGGATATAATCCTCCATGCCAACCCCTCCGTTCCTGACTACTTCTTCTTATTACGCTCATCAAATGCTTTTACCAGATTGGCCTTTGCAGTAATGCTGCCAGGTTTTGCATTCGCAGCGTCTTTGTAAGCTTCTTCAACCTTCTTGGCTCTTGTCTCAACATTTGTATTGCTGCTGCCTTTTTCAATCTTATTGATATTCTTGGCGCTCTGATGGGCCTGATTTGTAATCTTCTGAGGTGGAAGTCCCGCTTTCTCACGCTTCTTTTCCATCTTCTTCATATTCTCACTGATCAGGTCTTCAATCTGGATCTTATCCATCTTTTTATTGATAACAACCTGCTGCACACTTCTTACTGCAGCACTTGCTACCCAGTAAATACCAAGACCTACAGGGAATGTGAAACAGAATACTGCTGACATCAACGGCATTACCATATTCATTGTCTTCATGGAGTTCATCATTGCATCCTGCTGTGAATCGCCGCTCTGCTGTGCTGCCTGAGGCATCAGTTTTAAGTTGATCATCTGTGTAGCCCACGCAAGAATCGGGATAAGAATCGCAACGATAGCAAGAAGAGCAGATCCACCTACAAAAGCTGCTTTAATATAAGTCAGTGGCTGATCAGCGATATTCAGACCAAAGAAATTCTGCACATGTGAAATCTCTTTTGCAGTGCTGTTCAGCGTATCAGTAAATCCTGCAAACTGGCTTGTCTCAGCAAGTGTTTTCCACTGGGAAGGTGATAATGCATACAAAAAGTCTGTGACTGAATTACTTGTAGCTTTACTTCCATCCATAATAAGCTGAACTCTTGTCATCTTATTATCTGTGATAAACTGCTGAAGGATATCTGTATATCCGTTTACACCTGTAATACTGGTAACTGCAGATGCAAGGATATCCCTTACACTTCCTACATATGCCGGAATTTTATAAATTACCTGATATAAGGCCATCAAAATAGGGAACTGGATTGCAAGCTGTACACAGCTTCCTGTAGGAGATACGCCGTATTTCTGATATACAGCCTGTGTTTCCTCCTGCATTTTCTGCATTGCAGCAGTATCGTTGTTTTTTCCCTTGTACTTCTTTTGAATTTTCTGAAGTTCCGGCTGCATGATTGCACTCAGCTTAGAGAATTTCTGCTGTTTGATCTGCAGTGGGGTCATAAGAGCATAAATAAGGATACTGAAGATGACAATACAAAGACCGATATTCTGAATTCCAAAGATATTCAGCAATCTGTAAATACCATCCATGATCCATCCCATAACGGTCGCAAGCTGACCAATGATAGGAGTGCTGCTCTTTGTCGCTAAAATCATTTCCAAGTTCATTTCCTCCTAGAATCCATAAATGACAGGAGGTTCCTTCGATCGATCAATATTCAATTTTCAAGTACATTCCTGTCTTTACGGTACAGGGTCATAGCCTCCGTGGGAAAAAGGATTACAGCGAAGTATCCTCCATACCGCAAGAAGACCACCCTTTAATGCACCATATTTTTCGATTGCTTCTAAACCATATTGAGAACATGTGGGAATATAAGGACATTTTGTTCTCTTCATCGGTGATATATACTTTTGATAGAGTTTAATTATTCTGATCAGAAACTTCTTTATCATTGTTCTTACCTGCTATGCAGTGCTTTCCCGCCAGATGCATCAGCGCACTCTCTATCTCTTGATAGGTTCTGTCCTTTGCCTGTGGGCGTGCAACTACTACAATGTCCAAACTGTTTTCAAATTCCGCTTCATTCAACCGATAACTTTCTCTTATCAATCTGGTGAGTCTGTGGCGAACCACACTATTCCCTACTTTTTTACTTACTGATATTCCCAGACGATTCTTCATGTACTGATTTTTCAGTACGTACATCACCAGATACCGATTACCTTTTGATGTTCCATTTCTGTATACTTTTTGAAAATCTTGATTTTTTTTTAAGGACTCTGATCTTTGCATAGAATCCCCTTTCCTGATCTCTTTTTTAAGAGAAGAAAAGACCACATAATTGCGGTCTTATTCTTAGGCTGATAAATGCTTTCTTTCTTTTAATCTTCTGGCAGCTAATACTTTACGACCACCCTTTGTGCTCATACGAGCTCTGAAACCATGAACTTTTGCTCTAGATCTCTTTTTTGGCTGAAATGTCATTTTCATAGGTAAAGCACCTCCTTTATCTATTATCCATGTTAAATTTTGTAACTTTTTAAGTATGACAGACACCGGATTCTACAGCTCTCCTGCCCGCCAACTTTACTTATTAGAACATCATTTCAATTATATTCATAAAGGGTGGATTCGTCAAGTATTATTTACACAAAGATTTAAATGGTTTTTTATGCCATTGTGGATTACATAATTGGTTTACGTAATATTATCCACATTTTGTGGATAACTTGTGGATAACTTGTGGAATACCTATATATCTTTCCACTTTCTCCTGTCTATTTTACACATATCTTCAAAAAAATGCTTTTATTTCTACTTTTCTTACTGTGCATAAAATTATCCCCATTTTTTATCGTTTTTAAAAGAATAACGTCACATTATGGTAACCGGAATTGGCTTTTCCACTGTTATCCACACTAATCCACATAAAAAGTGGGGATAACTTTTTTCCACATTTCCCTCAAATATACATTGCGAAAACAGGCATTTTATTATAATATATATAAGGATATTTATGTCTTTTTTAAGAATACGGTCAGAGTTTGTGGAAAACTCAATATTATCAATACACACTTAATATAGAAGTAATACGAACCGGGAGAACCAGAAAATGAACAAAGTTGTGGAAAAATGGGACGAAATCCTGCAAATCGTCAAGACAGAACATGATCTGTCCGACGTTTCTTTTAATACCTGGCTAAAACCACTTACTGTTTACGAAGTAGTTGACAATGTTGTCACTATTATCGTGCCTTCAGAGCAGGTAGGTCTCAATTATATAAGTAAAAAATATAAACTTCCACTTCAGGTAACGATCAGTGAAGTTACCGGAATGGAAAACTGTGACATCAATTTCATATTGCCGGAAGATGTTCCAAAAAAAGAGGAAGTTTCTCCAAAAGCGCAGTCTCAGGACGCACGCTGCGAGGAAGCTCATTTGAATCCAAAATACACTTTTGATACCTTTGTAGTCGGAAGCAATAATAAATTTGCCCAGGCAGCAGCTCTTGCAGTTGCCGAATCCCCGGGTGATACCTACAATCCGCTCTTTATCTATGGCGGTGCAGGTCTGGGAAAAACTCATCTGATGCATTCTATTGCTCATTTCATTATTGATCATGATGAAAACAGCAAAGTACTTTACGTTACCAGTGAAGAGTTTACCAACGAACTGATCGAAACAATCCGTAATGGAAATAACTCGGCAATGACCAAGTTTCGTGAAAAATACAGAAACATTGATGTTCTTCTTGTCGATGATATTCAGTTTATTATAGGAAAGGAATCTACACAGGAAGAATTTTTCCATACCTTTAACAGCCTGCACAGTGCCAAAAAACAGATTATTATTTCGTCAGATAAACCTCCAAAAGATATGGAAATCCTGGAAGAACGTTTCCGTTCACGATTTGAATGGGGCCTGATCGCAGATATCACACTGCCGGATTACGAAACCCGAATGGCAATTCTTCATAAGAAGGAAGAAATGGATGGATATGATATTAACGAGGAAGTAATCAAATACATTGCAAACAATATTAAATCCAATATCCGCGAACTGGAAGGCGCGATCAACAAGGTGATGGCTTTTGCCAAACTTGAAAAAAAGGAAGTTACACTTGAACTTGCCGAACAGGCGTTAAAAGACATTATTTCCCCTGATGAAAAGAAAGTCATCACGCCGGATTATATTATTTCCATGGTTGCTGAACATTTTGATGTTACAGTGGATGACCTTTGTGGAAATAAGCGTAACTCCAAAATTGTAACCCCCCGCCAGATTGCCATGTATTTATGCAGAGAAATCATCTCAACTCCGCTGAAATCTATCGGAAAATGTCTTGGAAATCGTGATCATACTACCATTATGCACGGTATCGACAAAATTGAAAAAGAAATCAACAACGATGAAAACCTTAAAAACACCATTGAAACTTTAAAGAAAAAAATTAATCCACAGGGATGAGGATAACTGACTGTATAACATGTGTATAAGATGTTGATTGAATGTGTATAAGTGTGTATAACTTTTCGCCACTTTTTGGGCGCTTCGGTTATACACAAGTTATACACATACTTTAAGCACACCTTTACACGAAGTTATCCATATCCGAACTCCTTGAAAAATCAACCTTCAATGGAGTTTTTCACATATTCACATCCCCTACGGCGGAGACGACGAATTCCTTTTATATATTTATCTATAAAAAACCACATCACCCAAGAAAGGAAGTTATACACATTATGAAAATCATTTGCCAGAAAATCAACTTGCTCAAAAGTGTAAACATCTCACTGAAAGCAGTTCCCTCTAAAACAACAATGCCAATTCTGGAATGTATTCTGATTGATGCTACTACAAACCAGATCAAATTTACTACTAATGATATGGAACTCGGTATAGAAACAATTGTTGATGGAATCATTGAAGAAAAAGGAATCATTGCGCTGGATGCAAAAATTTTCTATGAAATCATTCGTCGACTGCCAGACAATACGGTAACTATTAAAACAGATGAGAAACTTACTGCCACCATTACCTGTGAGAAAGCAAAATTCACGATACCTGGTAAATCCGGAGAAGATTTTGCATATCTCCCACTGATTGAGAAAGAAGAAAGTCTTACTATCTCTCAATTCACATTAAAAGAGATGATTAGACAGACTATTTTCTCAATTGCCTCCAATGAAACCAATAAGCTGATGACAGGTGAACTTTTTGAAATCAAAAATAACTACCTGAAAATAGTATCTCTCGATGGACATCGTATTGCAATCAGACGTATGGAACTGAAAAAAGATTATGCTGACCGCAAAGTGGTGGTACCTGGCAAAACACTTAATGAGATCAGTAAGATTTTATCCGGTGAAATTGATGATATTGTAAATATTTATTTCTCAAAAAATCATATTTTATTTGAGTTTGACCAGACTATTGTTGTTTCCAGATTAATCGACGGAGAATATTTCCGTATTGATCAGATGCTTTCCAGCGATTACGAAACCAAAATTAAAATTAATAAAAAAGAATTTCTGGACTGTATCGACAGAGCCACTCTGTTGGTAAGAGAGGGAGAAAAGAAACCGATCATTATTGAAATTACAGATAATTCTATGGAATTACGTATTGATTCTGCAATGGGTTCCATGAATGAAAATATTGATATTGATAAAGAGGGCAAAGATATCCTTATTGGCTTTAATCCAAGATTTCTGATCGATGCACTCAAAGTAATCGATGATGAAACAATCAGTATCTACCTCGTAAATCCAAAAGCACCATGTTTTATCAGGGATGACGAGGAAAATTACACATATTTGATTCTGCCTGTAAATATCAACCAGAATCAGGCAAGATAGGGAGTAAATGAAAATGGAAGAAATTAAAATCAGAGATGAATTTATAAAACTGGGGCAGTTACTGAAACTTGCAGATATGGTTCAGGACGGGGTTGAAGCGAAATATGTGATCACTGACGGACTGGTAAAAGTAAACGGAGAGGTAGATGACCGTCGTGGCCGAAAGGTTTATGAAGGTGACATCGTTTCTTATGATGGAAAAGAAATTAAAGTGATCAGGTGAATAAATGTATATTGAATCTGTTCAGTTAAAAAATTTCAGAAATTATGATTCTCTGGAACTCGATCTGGCACAGGGGACGAATATATTTTACGGCAATAACGCTCAGGGAAAGACCAATATCCTGGAGGCACTTTATCTTTGCGGAACTACAAAATCGCATAAAGGAAGCAGAGATAAGGATATGATTCAGTTTGGAAAGGATGAATCTCATATCAGGATGATGGTAAAAAGAGATGAGCTTTCCTACAGGATTGATATGCATCTTAAAAAGAATAAAGCAAAAGGCGTTGCGATCAATGGTCTTCCTATCCGGAAGGCCAGTGAGCTTTTCGGAGTAGTTAATCTGGTGTTTTTTTCTCCTGAGGATCTGAATATTATAAAAAATGGTCCGGGTGAGAGAAGGAGATTTCTTGATCTGGAACTGTGCCAGTTAGATAAAATATATCTTACAGATCTGGCTTCATATAACCATATTGTAAATCAGAGAAATAAATTGCTGAAGGATCTCAGTGTTCAGCCTTCACTTAAAGATACACTGGATATCTGGGATATACAGATGGCTGAATATGGACGGAAGATTATTGACAAGCGCAGTGAATTTATTAAAGAACTAAATGAAACGGTTCGAAAAATACATGGTAATCTTACAGGGGGATTGGAAGAACTGAACGTTATTTATGAACCGGACTGTACAGCAGAGAAACTGGAAAGTACCATTTGTGCCAACAGAGAAAGAGATATGAGGATGAGACTGACATCCGCAGGCCCACACAGAGATGACCTGTGTGTAATGGCAAATGGGATTGATATCAGGAAATACGGTTCTCAGGGACAGCAGAGGACAGCGGCACTTTCACTTAAATTATCAGAAATATATATAGTAAAGAGAAAAATAAAAGACACACCGGTTCTGCTTTTGGATGATGTTCTGTCCGAGCTGGACAGCAGCAGGCAGAATTATCTTCTGGACAGTATCAGTGATATCCAGACATTGATAACATGTACAGGGCTGGATGATTTTATCAGTCATCAGTTTCAGATAAATAAGGTATTTCAGGTAGTTCAGGGAACAGTATCACAGCCTGTGTAAGAAGAAACAATCTTTTGACAAGGGTACGGGCTTATGATACACTGAGCGTAATTATGGAAAGTTGGTGAATGCATTGGATAAAGAAGAATTTCGGATAAAACTTGAAGAGATTAATAAGCTGGTTCAGGACAAAGATTATAAAGGTGCCATGAACATTGTAGACAGCATAGACTGGAGACGCGTCAAAAATGTCCGCACCTTATGTGTTGTCGGTGAAATATATGCAGCAAACGGAAGATATGAGGACAGTAAGGAGATTTTCCTTCTTGCATATCATAAGGCATCTATTGGAAAAAATATTCTTTACCGTCTGATTGAGATCTCTCTGCGAATGGATGATATCAATGAAGCAGAAGAATTTTTTGAAGAGTATAAGCAGGTGGCTTCGAATGACAGTACACAATATATTCTGCAGTACAAGATTGCAAGGGCAAAAAATTCTTCATTAAATGAGCAGATCAGAATCCTGGAAGAGTATAAAGAACAGGAATTTACAGAGAAATGGTCATATGAACTGGCAGCCCTGTATTACAAAGCAGGAGAAAAACAGAAATGTCTGGATTTATGCAATGAAATCATTCTCTGGTTCAGTGAAGGCAAATATGTTATGAAAGCCTATGATCTAAAAATGAGAATGGGTGAGCTGACAGGTGCTGAGAAAGCAAAATTTGAGAAACAGTTTGTTCCGAAACTTCTTACACCAGAGCAGGCGAAAGAACTGGAGAAGAAAAAAACGGAAACAGAAGTAAAAGCGCAGGAAGAGCCTGAAGCTGAAGAAGTGGAAGAAACGACAGAAAACAATGAGCCGGAAGTTCAGGTCAGCATGGAAGGCATTCAGGAAAAGATTTCAAAGGGGATCAGGGATGTCTTTGGAGGTAAGACTCAGGAAGAGAAAGAAGAGTTTCCGGAAGAATCCATGGATATGGTTAACGAGGCCGGTATCACCAGGGAAGATGAGATTCCGGAAGAAATCATAAAGAGTGATGCGTCGCAGAAAGAACCTGAAAATGTTCCGGAATTGGAGGCAGAACCTGAAAAACCGGGGGCAGAACCCATGGCTGCAATTAAGATGCCTGAATTAAATATTCCGGCATCCATGAAAAATATGGAACTGAGCAAACCGCCGAAAGTTGAGGAAGTTGCTGAGACGAAACTGAATATGGATTCTTTTGATCTGGAAGGGAAAGAGTTGAATCTGGAGGATACGATCCTTGCTGCTGCCAGTGCGCAGGGAATTGAGATTCCGAAGGAAGAAGAGTCAAAAACAGAAGAAGTACAGGAAGAAAGTTCAGAAACTGATGTTGATGATAAAGAAATAAAAGCCCATGATATTTCAGAGGAACTGGAAGAACCGGATTTCCTCAGCGGAGATATACAAGATATAAAGGTTGCTGATCCAAAGCCGGATGAAGAACCGAAAAAGGAAATACCGGTGCAGCCGGAAATAGAAGAAGCTGAAGAAGAAGATGAGGTTACAGAAGAAGATCTCAGAAGAGCTGAAGAGGAATTTCTCCATGGACCGATGGGGAATACAGATCTGAATCCGGAAGATGATACAGAGGGAACGGAAGAAGCTCAACCTCTGACAGAAGAAGAGGAGCTGGAACGTTTTATAGAATCTATCCAGCCGGAAAATGGAGCAGATCCAAGGGATATCGTACCAAGAGAAAAAGAACTTACAGATGATGAAAAGCAGTTATTTACATATTTTGTAAAGGTTCCGGGTATGAAAGAGCAGCTTGTGGATACTTTATATGATGTACAGATGGCTGCAGCAGACAAGACTTCTAAAACTGGAAATATTATTGTGATGGGCGGTAAGGAATGCGGAAAGACCAGACTGATCTCAGGCCTGATTCCGGCAATCTGTAAAGAACTGAATCTGGAAGCGTCAAAAGTAGCATATGTTTTTGCAGATCAGATCAACGGAAAAAATATTTATAAGATTTTTTCAAAGCTGGCAGGTGGCTTTCTTGTGATCGAAAATGCAAATCAGCTGACACCGGAAACAGTAGAGATGCTTGACAAAGCCATGGAAGTTAATACAGACGGACTTACAGTAATCGTGGAAGATGAGAAGATTGGTATGCGAAAACTGATTGCCAGATATCCGAAATTCGCAAAGAAGTTTACTTCAATGATCAATATTCCTGTGTTTACCAATGATGAACTTGTCAATTTTGCAAGGGTTTATACAAAAGAGAATGGTTATGCTATTGATCAGATGGGAATGCTTGCGCTGTATAATCTGATTGGAATTAACCAGAAAGAGGATTCTCCTATGAATGTTGGCGCAGTAAAAGAACTGATAGATGCTGCGATTGCAAAATCACAGGGAGGAATCCGTAAATTTAAACGAAATGTATCTAAGAAACGTATAGACAGAGATGGATATATTGTTCTGTACGAGAAAGATTTTACTAAATAATGCGTATTTGTACAGTTACAGGTAATAAAGAAAAAGGAGTAAAGATTATGCCCAGACCGTATCTAGGAGATCCAAAGTATACCATAGAAGTGCTTCAGAAGTATAATTTTGCATTCCAGAAAAGGTTTGGTCAGAACTTTCTGATCGATACTCATGTTCTGGATAAGATTATAGATTCTGCACAGATCACAAAGGATGATTTTGTATTGGAGATTGGACCGGGAATCGGAACCATGACACAGTATCTGGCTGAAGCAGCAAGGGAAGTGGCAGCAGTTGAGATTGATAAAACACTGCTTCCTATTCTGGACGACACTCTGAAAGATTGGGATAATGTGACAGTCATCAACAACGACATCCTCAAAGTAGACATCCGCCAGCTTGCACTGGAAAAAAATCAGGGGCGTCCGATCAAGGTTGTTGCCAATCTGCCATATTACATTACTACCCCGATCATCATGGGATTGTTTGAGAATCAGGTTCCTGTTGATTCTATTACTATTATGGTACAGAAAGAAGTTGCGGACAGAATGCAGGTAGGACCCGGAACAAAAGATTACGGGGCGCTTTCACTGGCTGTGCAATATTATGCGAAACCAAAGATCGTGGCAAATGTACCGCCCAACTGTTTTATGCCAAGACCTAAAGTGGGAAGTGCGGTGATCAGACTGGAACGATATGAAAAACCGCCGGTTGAGGTAAAGAATGAGAAGCTGATGTTTCGTATTATCAGAGCATCTTTTAACCAGAGAAGGAAGACACTGGTGAATGGTCTGAAGAATTCACAGGAGATACCATTTTCTAAAGAACAGATTGAGCAGGCGTTGGGGATGTGTGGACTTTCCCTGAGTGTCAGAGGAGAAGCACTGACACTGGCACAGTTTGCACAGCTGGCAAATGCATTTACAGAAATTTCATAAAAAGATAAATATAAAAAGCATCCGGTGGCTAAGCGGATGCTTTTTATATTACGTTCAAATTTATTTTTTAAAAGGAAGGAGAGTTAATTGCCTCTTCCGGCAATCAACATATGAAAAAGAAATTTTATAAAAATAACGTTGGCTTTATTATTTTTATGGCTTTAGTATATCCTGCAATTATGAGAAAATCGTGTTTAAGATGTGAAAAAAATTTGAACAAATGTCGAAGGAATTATGAAGAGAGAAATTGGGATATTTATTTTACAGAAGGCATAAGATTTCTGATATAATGAGCCGGTAAATGAAAATGTCTGTTCATTGTCTGTAATCTGCTGACAGTGAAAAGACAGAGACTTATTATTGACTGGCAAAAGTATGGAGGTAATTAAATCATGAGAATAAAAAAAGCAGGAATACTTATTATTGCGGCAGCAATTACATGTACGACACCGGCAGTACCAGCGATGGCAGCAGATACTTCGGAATCTGTACAGGAGATTATTTCTGATAATGAGATTGATTCTCTTGTATCAGATCCGGACAAAGTAGTTGATATCATTATGTATGTGAAAAATGAGGCAGCAAAACAGGATATTTCAGATGATCAGATCAGATCGCTGATCCAGACTGCGGAGAGTACTGCAGGAGTTAGCCTTTCGGAGGAAGAAGAGAACAGAATCATAAAGATCGTTAAACAGATCAAGGATTCTGATATTGATGAGGAACAGCTCAGGAGTGCTGTGACGAAGGCATATGATAAACTGGAAGAAATGGGGATTGGTAAAGAAGAGGTAAAAGGAATCCTGCATAAACTGGCTGATTTTGCAAAGAGTCTTTTTGAGTAAAATCTGCTCATTCTCAAATCGTAACTGTGAAAAGACGAAATAGTTATGGAAGATTATGGGAGATATACAAGATAGACAAGCATAAAATAAAACAAGAACTATAAATATGTGGTAATTCTATAAAAAAATATTAAAAAATATAAAATAATTGTGTAAATAAACGAAAAGTTAACCGCGAGTTCATAATTTGTTCATAAATGATTGCTACTATATAGATAGTTCGAAAGAACCTACGAAAGACGTTGTAATGTGTTATCATTACACATAAATTTTTTTCATAATAATAGCCCCGGTAAACCACTGCCGGGGCACTCCTCGTTTTACGGGGATTTTTTATCTGATAATTTTCCATATTTCTGGATTTCATTATTGAGTTCTTCCATGCGGGTATCCAGTTCTGCTACATATCGCGCACATTCTCTTAATTCTTTTGTGATATAGTCAGGTCCGTCTCCCTCAAATTTGTAATGCATCTTATGCTCCAGAGTCGCCCAGAAATCCTGTGCAACTGTGCGGATCTGAATCTCTACTTTGGTATCAATTGATATCTGTCGGTAGAGAAAGACCGGTGTGGTAACCAGCATATGATAACTGCGGTAACCGCTCTTTTTAGGATTTTTCATATAATCACGTCTTGCAAGGATCGTCAGGTCATTTTGTTTGGAAATCATATCTGCGATCAGATAGATATCAGATGTAAAGGAACAGCTGATACGGATTCCTGCGATGTCATTTACATAGCGTACCATGTTCTCGATACTGGATTCATATCCATGTCGTTTCAGTTTTTTTACAATGCTTTCCGGAGTTTTGATTCTGGATTTTACATGTTCGATTGGATTGTATTTATGTCTGTGCTGAAATTCACCGTTTAGAATATCAATCTTTGTTTCTACCTGTTTAAGGGCAGACTGATAGACAAAAATAACTGTCTCCCAGTCATTCAGTTCTTTAAAATCCCTCAAGGGGACAGAATCATAATTCATGTATAATAATATCCTTTCCTGATACAGGCAGTTCCCCGTTGATTTTTGTAATCTCACAGGGGACTTGTTTATAGATTTGCTATAGTTGGTTGATGATATTATTGTAACATATAAATATCCGTTTGTGTGAACTATCTGTATGAAAATTCAGATTTCCATTATTAAAGTGATTGTGTTATAATGTTTGAAAATAGCTGACATAATATACTCTATTTGTAACTGTTCAGTATCCTGTAACAGATGGAGAAGAGTTACATTTATTCCAGGTAAAGGAGAAAACAGATAATGGCTGAATCAATGAAAGATTACGAAACAGAACTGGAAGCCTCTTTTAAGAAAATTGAAGAAGGGGATATTCTTACAGGAACTGTCATCAGTGTAGATGAAAAAGAAGTTGTGGTAGATTTGAAGTATTATGCGGAAGGCATTATTCCGGCAGAGGATTACAGCAGAGAACCGGGATTTTCTTTAAAGGAACAGGTGAATGTGGGAGATGAAGTTTCTGCGACTGTTGTGAGTAAAGACGATGGAAATGGAAATATTCTGTTGTCCAGAACAGAAGCAGCAGATGTGCTTGCATGGGATAAGCTGAAAGAATTAAAGGATTCAAAAGAAGTAATTGATGTGGTGGTAAAAGGCATTGTAAATGGCGGCGTGATCGCCTATGTAGAAGGTGTACGTGGATTTATTCCCGCCTCAAAGCTTGCCCTGAATTATGTGGAGGATACAAACGAATATCTGAACAAACCAATCCAGGTTCAGGTTTTCGATATTGATAAAGAAAAAGGAAGATTAATTCTCTCTGCAAAGGAAATATTAAGAGAAAAAGCAGAAGAGGAGAGAAAAACAAAAATATCCAATGTGCAGGTCGGACTTGTAACAGAAGGTGTTGTTGAGAGCTTACAGCCATATGGTGCATTCGTAGATCTGGGAAATGGTCTTTCAGGTCTGGTTCATATTTCACAGATCTGTGAGAAGAGAATTAAGAAACCATCAGAAGTTCTGACAGTTGGAGATAAAGTAAAGGTAAAAGTAACTGCTGTCAAAGATGGAAAATTAAGTCTGAGCATCAAAGAGGCAACAGATATGATGGCTAAGGAAATTGAGGAGGAAGTGATCGAGCTTCCAGATTCAAAGGAAGAGGCTTCCACATCTCTTGGCGCACTTTTTGCAAACATTAAATTAGATAATTGAGGTTAGAATCTGTATGAGAAATCAGGAAAAAATATTTGTAATAGGTCACAAGAATCCGGATACGGATTCCATCTGTTCAGCAATTGCCTATGCGGACATCAAAAACAGGACTTCTCAGAAGGTGAAATACATTCCAAAACGTGCAGGACAGATCAATGAAGAGACAGAATATGTGTTAAATCGTTTCGGCATGCAGCCGCCGGGATATCTGTCTAACATTGGAACACAGATAAAAGATATGGATATCCGTATGAGTCCGGAAGCTGATAAGAGTATGTCTCTGAAAAATGCATGGGATCTGATGATGGATAAAAGTATCGTATCTCTTCCGATCAGAGACAGAGAAGGACAGCTGGAAGGTCTGATCACAATCGGTGATATTGCTAAGACTTATATGGATACAACGGACAGTTATCTGCTGTCAAGAGCGAAGACACAGTACAGAAGAATTGCCGAGACAATTGCTGGTACCGTAGTAGAGGGAAATGAGCATGGATATTTTACAAAAGGAAAAGTTCTGGTGGGAACTGCAAATCCGGAAATGCTCAAAGCCTATATTGAACCGGATGACCTGATAATCATGGGAGACAGAGAAGAGGATCATCTTCAGGCGATTGCGCAGAATGTTAGCTGTATTATCGTTGGTATGGGAATTGAAGTCAGCGAAAAGGTGATAAAGCTTGCTCATGAGAGAGAAATTGTAATTATTATGTCTCCGTATGATACATTTACGATCGCAAGACTGATCAACCAGAGTATTCCTGTACGGTATATTATGAAAACAGATAATCTGGTTACTTTTAATACAGAGGATTTTACGGATGATATTCAGAATGAGATGATCAAACACCGTCATCGTGCGTTCCCTGTAATTAACAAAAAGGGAAAATGTATCGGAACAATTTCCCGAAGAAATTTTCTGGATATGCACAGGAAAAAAGTAGCACTTGTGGACCATAATGAGAAAGATCAGGCAGTTGACAATATCGATAAAGCTGAAATCGTGGAGATTATTGACCATCATAAACTGGGTTCTCTGGAAACTATGGTACCGATTTCTTTCAGAAATCAGCCGGTCGGATGTACAGCAACGATTCTGTATGAAATGTATGGGGAGCAGAAACTTGAGATTTCACCGAGTATTGCGGGGCTTCTCTGTGCTGCGATTATTTCAGATACACTGATGTTCCGTTCACCTACCTGCACATTATCTGACAAGATGGCTGCAGGTGCGCTGGCACTTATTGCAGGAATCAATATTGAGCAGTTTGCAAAAGAGATGTTTAAAGCAGGAAGTAACCTGAAAGACAAATCACCGGAAGAAATTTTCTATCAGGATTATAAGAAATTTATTGCTGAGGATGAGATCAACTTTGGTGTTGGACAGATCAGTTCCATGGACAGCGATGAGCTGGCAGAAATCAAAGAGCGTCTGGTTCCGTTTATGGTCAGCGAGTGTGGCCGTCATGGTGTTACCCGCGTATTCTTTATGCTTACCAATATTATTGAGGAATCTACAGAGCTTCTCTATTATGGTGAGGGAAGTGAGGAAATGGCACGTATTGCTTTCCATATGGAGCCAAAGGATGGTGTATTTGATCTGAAAGGCGTTGTTTCACGTAAGAAACAGCTGATTCCGGCACTTATGGAAGCTGCACAGGCCGGACAGAACGATTACAACTGATGGCAGCAGACAGAATAGCTGAGGATAATAAGAAATGGAAAAAGAAACCTGGAAAGCAGGAAATATGCTTTATCCACTTCCGGCAGTTATGGTAAGTGTTTCTGACGGAGAGGGGAATGACAATATTATTACAGTTGCATGGGCAGGAACTGTCTGCACGAATCCGCCGATGGTGTCTATTTCTGTGCGACCATCCCGTTTTTCCTATGATATGCTCAGAAAGACGGGAGAATTTGTAATAAATCTGACAACAGAGAAACTGGCATATGCAACGGATTACTGTGGAGTCCGTTCCGGCAGGGATGTTGATAAATTTAAAGAAATGAAGCTTACCAAAGTAGAAAGGCCGGATTTTTGTGAAAGTTCCCATGATCGCAGAATCTCCGGTGAGTATTGAATGCAAAGTAAGGCAGGTTCTGGAATTGGGTTCCCACCATATGTTTCTGGCGGATGTGCTTGCAGTTCATGCTGATCCGCAGTATATGGACGAGAAGAAGAAATTTCATCTGAATGATGCGAAACCTCTGGTGTATTCTCATGGTGAATATCTGGGAATTGGTAAAAAACTGGGAACATTTGGATACAGCGTTAAAAAAAAACGAAGAAAAAATTCCGGAAAAAAGAAACAGTAATCCGCAATTTGCAGACGCAGACAATGTATGATAAAATGAAAGGACATAAACATGAATAATGTGACATTAATAGGAATGCCCGGTTCAGGGAAAAGTACAATAGGAGTTATTCTTGCAAAAGCATTGAGATATGAATTTCTGGATTCGGATCTTCTGATACAGAAACAGGAGAAAAGAAAGCTTTCAGAGATCATAGAGCAGGACGGACCGGAAAAATTTAAGGAAATTGAAAATCAGGTTAATGCAGACATTCATGTGACAGATACGGTCATTGCACCCGGCGGAAGTGTTATTTACTGTGATGAGGCAATGGAACATCTGAAGTCCATAGGTAAGGTTATATATCTTAAATTATCACTGGAATCTTTATCCAAAAGACTGGGAAATCTGAAAGGCCGCGGAGTTCTGTTAAAGGACGGTCAGAGCCTGAAAGATCTGTATGAGGAACGTGTACCTCTGTACGAGAAATATGCAGATATTACCATTGATGAAGAGGGGAAAGATTTGGATGAAAGTCTTCGGGCAATTCTGGAGATAATACATATCAAAGAGCAGGGAAAGTGATTATTACAGCTCGGGAAAAGGACAGTGGTAAATAATTTTTGTTTACAAATGATAAATATATGATATAATATACAACTGACTTTAAAATAGGATGATCGTTTAGTATAAACATATATGCATTTGAAACAGAAGTTACATGTTCGCAGAAAACGAAAAACAGAGTGAACAGTGACCATTAATTCTGCTCATGGAGTGAAAATAAATAAGAGGTGTGATATGGAACAGTATGTTATAAAAGGAGGCAACCCTTTAGTCGGTGAAGTTGAGATTGCCGGTGCCAAGAATGCGGCACTTGCTATTCTTGCAGCAGCCATAATGACTGATGAGACGATTCTGATAGAGAATTTGCCGGATGTAAGGGATATCAATGTATTGCTTGAAGCGATCGCTGGTATTGGAGCACAGGTAGACCGTATTGATAAATCTACTGTGAAGATTAACGGATCTACAATTGGAGATGTAAGTGTTGATTATGAATATATCAAGAAGATCAGAGCTTCCTACTATCTGCTGGGAGCACTTCTTGGTAAGTATAAACATGCAGAGGTACCGCTTCCAGGTGGATGCAACATCGGAAGCCGTCCGATCGACCAGCATCTGAAGGGATTCAGAGCGCTTGGTGCAGATGTAGATATCATGCATGGAGCAATTGTTGCGAAAGCAGATGAACTTCATGGAAGCCATATTTTCCTTGACGTTGTCTCTGTAGGTGCAACGATCAATATTATGATGGCAGCCTCATTGGCTCCGGGACGTACTATTTTGGAAAATGCCGCAAGAGAACCGCATGTAGTTGACGTTGCCAACTTCCTGAACAGTATGGGGGCAAATATTAAAGGTGCAGGTACAGATGTGATCCGTATTAAAGGTGTGGAGAAGCTCCACCGTACAGAGTATTCTATTATTCCGGATCAGATCGAGGCAGGTACATTTATGTTTGCTGCGGCAGCAACAGGCGGAGATGTAACAGTTAAGAATGTAATTCCGAAGCATCTGGAAGCAACTACGGCTAAACTTGAAGAAATTGGATGTGAGGTTGAGGAATTTGATGATGCAGTTCGTGTACGTGCACCAAAGAGACTTCACCGTACTCATGTAAAGACTCTTCCATATCCCGGATATCCTACAGATATGCAGCCACAGATTGCTGTAACTCTGGCACTTGCAGAGGGAACCAGTATTGTAACAGAGAGTATTTTTGAGAACAGATTCAAGTATGCGGACGAACTTTCACGTATGGGAGCAAACATCAAAGTTGAGGGAAATTCAGCAATTATTGATGGTGTGAAGAAGCTTACAGGTGCGAGAGTAAGTGCACCGGATCTGCGTGCAGGTGCAGCCCTGGTGATCGCAGGTCTTGCAGCAGATGGAATCACAGTTGTTGATGATATCGTATATATCCAGAGAGGATACGAGAATTTTGAAGATAAGCTGAGATCTCTCGGTGCTGAGATTGAGAGAGTATCCAATGAGAAAGAAATCCAGAAATTCCGTCTCAGGGTGGGATGATAAAAAATACCAAAAAATTACTTGACATTTGTAAGGGTTAAGTATATTGTATGATATGCAGCAATCTTAATTAATGCAAGTTAATAATTAGTAATAGCCTTTTATTCAGAGTGGTGGAGATACAAAGGATCTGCGAAGCCACGGCAACCCCTGTTTGTGTAGGAAGGTGCCAACCTGAGCGAGTGATCGAACAATAAGAGGATTGTTGAGATAATCAGACAGTCCGATTACTTCGGGCTGTTTCTTTTTGTTAACGGAAAAGTATCAGCGGAGAGAAATAATCTGTTGATACAGTACATAAATGGCTGTGGGTTATTCTGCGGTCGGGAAACAATTGTAAATGAATAAAAAAGGAGAACACAATGGAGAAAATTTTATTTACTTCTGAATCTGTAACTGAAGGCCATCCGGATAAAATGTGTGATGCTATTTCCGATGCTATTCTTGACGCTCTTATGGAAAAAGATCCTATGAGTCGTGTTGCATGTGAAACTGCTACAACTACAGGTCTTGTACTTGTTATGGGTGAGATTACAACAAATGCATATGTTGATATCCAGAAAATCGTAAGAGATACTATCCGCGAAATCGGATATACACGTGGAAAATATGGATTTGATGCTGATACATGTGCAGTTATCACAGCAATCGATGAACAGTCTGCTGATATCGCTCTTGGCGTAGATAAAGCTCTTGAAGCAAAAATGGGTGAAGATGAAATTGATGCTATCGGAGCAGGTGACCAGGGTATCCAGTTTGGTTATGCTTCCAATGAGACAGAAGAGTATATGCCATATGCCATCAACATGGCACACAAACTTGCACGTCAGTTAACGAAGATCCGTAAAGACGGTACATTAAAATATTTAAGACCGGACGGAAAAACACAGGTTACTGTAGAATATGATGAAGCCGGAAAACCAATCCGTATCGATGCAGTAGTATGCTCTACACAGCATGATCCGGATGTAACTCAGGAGCAGATCCATGAGGACATTAAGAAATACGTTTTCGATGAGATCATTCCGGCAGATATGGTAGATGAGAACACAAAATATTTCATCAACCCAACAGGACGTTTCGTGATCGGCGGACCTCATGGTGACAGCGGACTTACCGGACGTAAGATCATCGTTGATACTTACGGTGGAACCGGACGTCATGGCGGCGGTGCTTTCTCCGGTAAAGACTGTACAAAGGTAGACCGTTCCGCAGCGTATGCTGCACGTTATGTTGCAAAAAATATTGTTGCAGCAGGTCTTGCAGATAAATGTGAGATTCAGCTTTCCTATGCAATCGGTGTTGCTCATCCGACATCTATCCACGTAGAAACATTCGGAACCGGTAAACTTTCTGATACAAAGCTGGTTGAGATCATTCGTGAGAACTTTGACCTTCGCCCGGCGGGAATTATCAAGATGCTTGATCTGAGAAGACCGATTTACAGACAGACAGCTGCTTATGGACATTTCGGACGTACGGATGTAGACCTTCCATGGGAGCATCTGGACAAAGTTGATGACCTTAAGAAATACCTTGCTTAAATAAGAAAATCGTAACTGTTCAGTACTTGCACAGACAGTGGAATGCTGAATAATTACAGAATATCACAAAAATTGCAGTGCAATGGGATAAAACAGGAATTATCTGAAAGAACAGGACAGATGATTCCTGTTCTTTTTATAGAAAATTTAGATATGTAAAACAGACTTTATGATATAATGCTTGCAGAGGGCAAAATTATAGAAACCTTATAAATCAACAGATAAAGGATGATCGGGATGAAGTTAAAAACAAGGATTATAGTTGGATTCGGTATGAGTATTCTGGTTCCTCTGCTTTTATTTTCGGCAACTTTGTACGGATTAGGTCACACAAAGTTTGCACAGCAGACAAAGGATTCTTCGGAAGTGGTGTATGATATTTCAGTAGGGGAATCCACCCACAGCCAGACACAGGTAAGGATTATTGCAAAAGATCTGCTGTTTACTGCGACGGTAATATTAGTATTCACAGCTTTATCTATTGGATTATGGATTTACAGAAGTATTGCCACACCGCTGGTTAAATTAAAGAAAGCCACTCAGAATATCAAAGAGGGAAATCTTGATTTTGTTCTGGAAGTAGATGGTGACGATGAGTTTTCGGAACTTTGCCGGGATTTTGAGGAGATGAGAAAGCGGCTGAAGGAATCAGCAGAAGAGAAAGTTCTTATGGATAAAGAAAATAAAGAACTTATCAGCAATATTTCTCATGATCTTAAGACGCCGATCACAGCGGTAAAGGGATATGTAGAGGGGATTATGGACGGCGTAGCGGATACGCCGGAGAAAATAGACCGTTATGTGAAGACTATTTATAATAAGACGAATGAGATGGATCATCTGATCAATGAGCTGACTTTTTATTCAAAGATTGATACCAACAGAATTCCATATACTTTCAGTAAACTGAATGTAGAAGATTATTTCAGTGATTGCGCAGAAGAAGTAGGACTGGAACTGGAAACGAGAGGAATTGAACTGGTATATGCCAATTATGTTGAGGATAATGTGCAGGTGATCGCAGATGGAGAACAGATTCGGCGTGTTATTCATAACATTATCAGCAATGCTATCAAATATATGGATAAACCCAAAGGTATCATCCAGATTCGCATAAAGGATGTGGGAGATTTTATTCAGGTTGAAATTGAAGATAATGGAAAGGGAATTGCAGCAAAGGATCTGCCGTCTATTTTTGATCGTTTTTACAGAACAGACGTGTCGAGAAATTCATCCAAGGGAGGAAGCGGAATCGGTCTTTCCATTGTAAAAAAGATCCTGGAGGATCATGGAGGAAAGGTCTGGGCAACCAGCAGGCTTGGAATCGGCACAATCATGTATTTTGTACTTAGAAAGTATCAGGAGGTACCAATGAAATGAGCAGAATTTTAATTATAGAAGATGAAGAGGCAATTGCAGATCTGGAGAAGGATTATCTGGAGCTTTCCGGATTTGAAGTTGAAATCTGCAACAGAGGAGACACCGGACTGACGCGTGCGCTGAATGAGGAGTTTGACCTGATTATTCTGGATCTGATGCTTCCGGAAGTGGATGGCTTTGATATCTGCAGGCAGGTAAGACAGGAAAAAAATACTCCTATCATCATGGTATCTGCAAAGAAAGATGACATAGATAAAATCAGAGGTCTGGGACTGGGGGCAGATGATTACATGACAAAACCATTCAGTCCAAGTGAACTGGTAGCCAGAGTCAAGGCACATATGGACAGATATAATCGTCTGATCGGTTCCAATGTACGCAAAAATGATATTGTGGAGATCCGCGGGATCAAGATTGATAAGACTGCACGCCGCGTATGGGTAAACGGAGAGGAGAAAACATTTACTTCCAAGGAATATGATCTGCTTACCTTCCTTGCAGAGAATCCGAACAGAGTGTTTACCAAGGAAGAGTTGTTCCGGGAAATCTGGGATATGGAATCTGTGGGAGATATTGCAACAGTCACTGTCCATATCAAGAAGATCCGGGAGAAAATTGAATTTAATACTGCAAAACCTCAGTATATTGAAACAATCTGGGGCGTAGGATACAGATTTAAAGTTTAACTGAATCAGGGAAGTTACATATTTCAGGCACGAAAAGGCAATAATCAGTGGGAAATTTGGAACGAGTATTGGAAATTATAGCAATATGCATTATTTACGAGGATTGCTATAGTGTGCCGACAAGTTGATTCTTGAAGCAATCTTGCAGGATAAATTTTCTTATTTCAAGGCGGAGGAAGGAGGCGTAGCGGTGGCTACGGCGACCGACGACAACGCGGAAATAAGAAATTTAGACGCAAGATTGTTCGAGAAATCAACTTGTTGGCACAATAGTATAAAAAGGAAAAAAATGGAAAGATTATATAAAAAATTAGAAAGCTATGGGCAGTCTGACTATTATCCGTTTCACATGCCGGGGCATAAGAGAAACCGGGCATCTTCAGCAGATGATTTTCTTTTTGAGAGAGATATTACAGAGATTTCAGGATTTGACAATCTTCATCATGCGGAAGGAATTTTGAAAGAAGCACAGGAATATGCAGCTCAGATTTATGGGACAAAGAAATGTTTCTTCAGTGTAAATGGAAGTACGGCGGCTCTTCTGGCAGCAGTCAGTGCAAGTGTAAATAAAGGTGGGAAGATACTTGTCGCGAGGAACTGTCACAAGGCTGTTTACCATGCATTGTATTTACGTGAGCTTCAGCCGGTCTATATTTATCCACATGAAGATCAGAGACTGGGGATAAACGGAGGAATTTCTCCTGAACGTGTGGAAAGATATCTGGAAGAAAATACGGATGTGCAGGCTTTTCTGCTTACTTCGCCTACATATGACGGCGTTGTGTCTGATATAAAGACAATTGCAGAAGTTGTACACAGACATAAGATTCCTCTTATTGTGGATGAAGCACATGGTGCACATCTTCATTATTCTAAATATTTTCCGGTGTCTGCTGCTGATCTGGGAGCTGACATTGTAATACAGAGTTTCCATAAAACGCTGCCATCTATGACTCAGACGGCGGTGCTTCATATATGCAGTGATATGGCAGATGTGGAAAAGATAAAGAGATTTATGGGGATTTACCAGACCAGCAGTCCGTCGTATATTCTGATGGCGAGTATGGATGCATGTATGGATAAACTGAGAAAAGACGGGCAGCAAATGTTTCGTGAATTTACCTTCAATCTGGAGAAGGCCAGACAGCGTCTTTCAAAGTGTGAAAAAATAAAACTGATCGAAGGTTCTATGATCGAAGGCAGTGGAATCTATGATTTTGACAGATCCAAGCTGTTGTTCTCCACAGTCGGAACTTCTGTTAACGGACGCCTTCTCCATCAGATACTTCGTGACAGATATCATATTGAAATGGAAATGGCGGCTGAGAAATATGTTCTTGGAATTGCAGCAGTGGGAGATACAGAAGAGGGATTTGAGAGACTGTGTACTGCAATTGAAGAGATTGATGCAGAGATACAGCAAACAGATGAGTCGGAGGAATCGCAGTATCATACTTCTCATGCGAGAATGACACAGCTTATGACAATTTCTCAGGCAGTGGATGCGCAGCAAAGGCGATATTCTCTGAAAGAAAGTGTTGGCAAAGTCAGTGCAGAGTTTGCTTATCTGTATCCGCCCGGAATTCCGATTATTGTGCCGGGAGAGCAGATAACTGGACAATTTGTAAGAAATGTGAGAAGATACATGGAACAGGGGCTGGAAGTACAGGGACTCAGTGATACATCTGCTGAAACAATCTGCGTAGCTGCCCGAAATGAAATTGGACAGGAAGAATACAGTCCGGCAAAGGAATAACATAACAGATATGGGAAAGATTTTTTACATCATGGGAAAGAGTGCATCCGGAAAAGACAGAATCTATTCACTTCTGGCCGCACATAAAGAATTGAATCTGAAAACACTTATTCTGTATACAACCCGCCCGATCAGGGTAGGAGAGCAGGATGGAAAAAATTATTATTTTGTAGATGACGGAAAACTGGAAGAATTCAGAAAAAACGGAAATCTTATCGAGGAGAGAGCATATCATACGGTTTATGGGATATGGACTTATTTCACTGCAGATGATGGTCAGGTGAACCTTGCAGATTCCGATTATCTGGGAATCGGTACTCTGGAGTCATTTAAAAAGATGCGTAAATACTATGGGGAAGATGCAGTCTGTCCTGTTTATGTCCAGGTAGAAGATGGAGAAAGACTGAGTCGTGCTCTTAATAGAGAGAGAGAACAGGAAAATCCAAGATATGAGGAAATGTGTAGAAGATTTATTGCAGATCAGTCGGATTTTTCAGAGGAAAATATTCTGAACGCAGGGATAGAGAAACGTTTTCAGAATATAAATCTTGATGACTGTGTGAAAGAAATCGCAAATTATATAAAGTCTGTGCAATAGTTCTTCTTTTATGGTATAATATCTTACAAAACGGACTGGTGAGGTGATTCTTATGATGGGATTTAACAATATTATCGGACATGAAGAGATTATCGGACATTTAAAAAATGCAATAGAATCAGGAAAAATATCGCATTCTTATATTTTTACCGGCGAACCAGGTTCTGGTAAGAAGCTCCTTGCAGGGACTTTTGCGGCAACACTTCAGTGTGAGGCCGGAGGTACAGAACCCTGCCAGAAATGCGACTCCTGCAAAAAGGCGATGGGTAAGAATCATCCGGACATTATTATGGTCAGTCATGAGAAACCTGGAACGATCACAATTGACGAGATCAGGGATCAGGTGATCAATGATATAGATATCAGACCATATTACAGTCCTTACAAGATTTATATTATTGCAGATGCAGATCTTATGACACCACAGGCACAGAATGCTCTTCTTAAAACAATTGAAGAGCCGCCGGAATATGCAGTGATTCTTTTGCTGACTAATAATATCGGGGGACTGCTGCCGACTATTCAGTCAAGATGTGTTCGTCTTGATCTGAAGGTAGTGGATGACGGTCTTGTAAAGAAATATCTGATGGAGCATCTTCATGTTCCGGATTACCAGGCGGAGATTGACGCATCCTTTGCACAGGGCAGTATTGGAAGGGCAAAAGAAGCAGCTACTTCTCAGGAGTTTGCAGAGATGACTCAGAATGCACTGAGGATTCTTAAATATGCAAACACCATGGAAGTTTATGAACTGTCAGATGCGATTAAGAGTCTTTCTGAGGACAAACAGAATATCAACGATTATCTGGATATTTTCCAGTTCTGGTTCAGAGATGTCCTGATGTTTAAGGCAACACAGGAGATTGACAATCTGGTATTTAAACAGGAAATTAATTTTATCAGAGAACAGGCAAAGCAGCGTTCCTACGAGAATCTGGAGAACATTCTGGATTCTATTCAGAAGACAAAGGTACGTCTGAAAGCAAATGTTAATTTTGATCTGGCATTTGAATTGCTGTTCCTGACGATCAGGGAGAAATAGAATGACAAAAGTAGTAGGCGTGAGATTTCGTAATGTAGGCAAGATTTATTATTTCAGTCCTAAAGATTATGAAATTAAAACAGGCGATCACGTGATCGTGGAGACAGCCCGGGGAATTGAATACGGGAAAGTCGTACTTGCACCAAGAGAAGTAGGTGAGGAAGATGTTGTTCACCCTCTCAAAGAAGTTCTTCGTGTGGCAACAAAGGAGGACGACGAAGAGAGAGGCACAGAACAGAGTCAGAGAGAGAGAGGCATTTAAAATCTGTCAGAAAAAGATTCGTGAACATGGTCTGGAAATGAAACTGATAGATGCAGAGTATACATTTGATAATAATAAAGTGCTGTTTTATTTCACTGCTGACGGCAGAATTGATTTTCGCCAATTGGTAAAAGATCTGGCAGCAATTTTTAAAACGCGTATCGAACTTCGTCAGATTGGTGTTCGCGATGAGACAAAGATTCTGGGAGGAATCGGTATCTGCGGAAGATGTCTGTGCTGCCACACATATCTGTCTGAGTTTGCACCGGTATCCATAAAGATGGCAAAAGAGCAGAATCTGTCCCTTAACCAGACAAAGATTTCCGGTGTGTGCGGAAGACTGATGTGCTGCCTGAAGAACGAGCAGGAAACATATGAAGAGCTGAATAAAAAGCTTCCGGGACTGGGAGATACAGTTACAACTCCGGATGGGCTTACCGGAACTGTACACAGTGTAAACGTGCTTCGTCAACGTGTAAAGGTAATTGTAGAGATCAATGACGAGAAAGAAATTCAGGAATTTCCGGTAGATGACCTGAAATTCAGACCGAGAAAGAAGAAAGTCAAAGTCTCTGAAAAAGAATTAAAAGAACTTGGAAATCTGGAAGATAAAAAAGGAGATTCCAAATTAAATGACTGATCAGCTGGTAAAAGATAATGAACGTATAGATGATCTTCAGAACGGATATTATGTGATACAGGATCCGGATAAATTCTGTTTTGGGATGGATGCAGTTCTTCTTTCCGGCTTTGCAAAAGTAAAAAAGGGTGAGACTGCTCTGGATCTGGGAACAGGAACGGGAATTATCCCGATCCTGCTTAAAACCAAAACAAATGGGAAACACTTTACAGGTCTTGAGATTCAGAAAGAGTGTGCAGATATGGCCGGACGCAGTGTCAGATATAATCATCTGGAGGACGATGTTGAGATCGTACGGGGTGATATTAAGGAGGCTGCTGATATTTTTGGGGCAGCTTCTTTTGATGTAGTGACAAGTAATCCGCCTTATATGATCGGACAGCATGGGCTTCGCAATCCGGATATGCCAAAAGCAATTGCCAGACATGAAGTACTCTGTAATCTGGAGGATGTGGTGAGCCAGGCATCAAAGGTTCTGAAAGAACGTGGAAGATTTTATATGGTCCACAGACCGTTCAGACTGGCTGAGATTATGAATGTTCTCACAAAGTATCGTCTGGAACCGAAAAAGATGCAGCTTGTATATCCATACATAGACAGAGAACCAAACATGGTTCTGATCGAGGCATTAAAGGGAGGAAATTCCAGAGTTACAGTGGAACCTCCTCTGATCGTATATAAAGAGCCGGGAGTCTATACAGAAAATATACTGAAGATTTATGATATGATTTAACCGAATTTTATTTGCAAAGTAATATGAGAGGAAACAAATTATGAGTGGTAAATTGTATTTATGTGCAACACCCATAGGAAATCTGGAGGATATTACACTCCGGGTACTTCGAACATTGAAAGAAGTGGATCTTATTGCAGCAGAGGATACCAGAAACAGTATTAAACTGCTGAACCATTTTGATATAAAAACACCTATGACCAGTTATCATGAGTACAACAAAATTGATAAGGCATATGTTCTGATCAGTAAAATGCAGGAAGGGCAGAATATTGCACTGATCACAGATGCGGGAACTCCGGGGATCTCAGATCCGGGAGAGGAGCTTGCGGCAATGTGTTATGAAGCGGGGATTGAAGTAACTTCTCTTCCGGGACCTGCTGCCTGTATCACTGCCCTGACTCTGTCCGGACTTCCAACCAGAAGATTCGCTTTTGAAGCATTTCTTCCGGCAGATAAAAAAGAAAGAAAACTGATTCTGGAAGAACTGAAGAATGAAACAAGAACTATCATTCTCTATGAGGCTCCTCACAGACTGGTAAGAACTCTGGAGGAATTGAAGGAAACTCTCGGAAATCGCAGAATGACTCTTTGCAGGGAACTGACGAAAAGACATGAGACTGCATTCCATACGACTATCGAGGAGCTGATCCTCTATTATCAGACAGAGAAGCCGCTTGGAGAGTGTGTGCTTGTGATCGAAGGCAGAAGCAGACAGGAGATGGAAGAGGAACAGAAGGCATCCTGGGAAAAAATTACCATAGAAGAACACATGGAAATCTATGAAAATCAGGGACATTCAAGAAAAGAAGCTATGAAAATGGTAGCAAATGATAGAGGAATGACGAAGAGAGATGTCTATCAGTACCTCATCAATAAAACCGAAGAATAAGATTAACATACAGAAGAATTCCCGTTTTCGGGGATTCTTTTTTATTCAGGCTGTGGCAAGGAACGGGCTTTTGTGCTATAATAAATTTGTATTATTATGTCCAGATACCAGAATATATTTGAAAACCTGTCTATAATTTTCACGCAGGGGTTTTCAGATATATTCTGGTGATAAGTATATATAACAGGAGGAAAGAAATGGGCGGAGAAAATACAGAATACGGAGCGGATCAAATCCAGATTCTGGAAGGTTTGGAAGCCGTACGAAAGAGACCAGGTATGTATATCGGAAGTACATCCGGCAGAGGTCTTCATCATCTGGTTTATGAGATTGTAGATAACGCGGTTGATGAAGCACTGGCAGGATTTTGTACAGAGATTCAGGTAGTTATTAATCCGGACAACTCTATCACAGTTGTAGATAACGGACGTGGTATTCCGGTAGGAATCAATCATAAAGCAGGGATTCCTGCTGTAGAAGTAGTATTTACCATTCTTCATGCCGGCGGTAAATTTGGAGGCGGAGGGTACAAGGTATCCGGTGGTCTTCACGGAGTAGGTGCGTCTGTAGTAAATGCACTTTCCACATGGCTTGAAGTAAGGATCTATCATGAAGGTAAGATTTATCAGCAGAGATATGAACGCGGTAAAACTATGTATCCTCTGAAGGTTGTGGGAGACTGCCAGCCGGATAAGACCGGAACAACAGTTGTCTTCCTTCCGGATAAAGAAATATTTGAGGAAACAGTATATGATTATGACATTCTGAAACAGCGTTTGAGAGAGATGGCATTCCTGACAAAGGGATTGAAGATTTCTCTTAAAGATACCAGAGAAGGAATGGAAAGAGAGAAAGTTTTCCATTATGAAGGTGGTATCCGTGAATTTGTAAGCTATCTGAACAGAAGCAAGGAAGCGCTTTACCCGGAAATCATTTACTGCGAAGGACAGCAGAACGGTGTGTCTGTAGAGGTTGCCATGCAGCACAATGATTCTTATACAGAGAACTGCTATGGATTTGTAAATAATATTAATACACCTGAGGGTGGTACTCATATTGTAGGTTTCAGAAATGCCCTGACAAAGACGTTCAATGATTATGCCAGAAAGAACAAGCTGCTTAAAGACAGTGAACCCAATTTGAGTGGCGATGATATCCGCGAAGGTCTGACTGCAATCGTCAGTGTTAAGATTGAGAATCCCCAGTTTGAAGGTCAGACAAAACAGAAGCTTGGAAACAGTGAAGCAAGAGGGGCTGTTGACAGCGTGGTGAGCAAGCAGCTTGAGATTTTCCTTGAGCAGAATCCAACAGTAGCGAAAACTACAGTAGAAAAATCAGTTCTTGCACAGAGAGCACGTGAGGCTGCACGTAAGGCTCGTGATCTGACCAGAAGAAAATCAGCACTTGATAATATGTCACTTCCTGGAAAGCTTGCAGACTGTTCAGATAAGAATCCTGAGAACTGTGAAATCTACATTGTAGAGGGAGATTCCGCCGGTGGCTCTGCAAAAACAGCCAGAAATCGTGTAACACAGGCTATCCTTCCACTGAGAGGTAAGATCCTGAATGTAGAGAAAGCACGTCTGGATAAGATTTATGCAAATGCAGAGATCAAAGCTATGATCACAGCTTTCGGAACAGGAATTCATGAAGATTTTGATATCAGTAAACTTCGTTATCATAAGATTATTATTATGACTGATGCCGATGTTGATGGTGCGCACATCGCAACCCTTCTGCTGACTTTCCTGTATCGTTTTATGCCTGAGCTTATCAAACAGGGATATGTGTATCTTGCACAGCCGCCATTATACAAGGTGGAGAAGAACAAGAAAGTATGGTATGCATACGACGATGATGAACTGAATCAGATTCTGACAGAAATCGGACGTGACGGAAATAACAAGATCCAGCGTTATAAAGGTCTTGGAGAGATGGATGCAGACCAGCTTTGGGAGACGACAATGGATCCTGAGAAACGAATCCTGCTTAAGGTTACCATGGATGAGGCTGCGACTTCTGAGATTGACCTTACATTTACTACACTGATGGGTGACAAGGTAGAGCCGAGACGTGAATTTATTGAAGAGAATGCAAGATTTGTAAAGAATCTGGATATCTGATAATAGGGAGAATAGATAAATGGAAGATAATATTTTTGACAAAGTCCACGAGGTGGATCTGGAAAAGACCATGAAGGACTCTTATATTGACTATGCCATGAGCGTTATCGCTTCCAGAGCACTGCCTGATGTAAGAGATGGTCTGAAACCGGTTCAGCGGCGTGTATTGTATTCCATGATAGAACTGAATAATGGTCCTGACAAACCGCATCGTAAATGTGCGCGTATTGTCGGTGATACAATGGGTAAATATCATCCACATGGTGACAGTTCTATTTATGGAGCACTTGTAAATATGGCACAGGAATGGTCTACCAGATATCCGCTGGTAGACGGACATGGAAACTTTGGTTCCGTAGATGGTGACGGGGCAGCGGCCATGCGATACACTGAGGCACGTCTGAGTAAGATTTCCATGGAAATGCTGGCAGATATCAACAAAGATACTGTTGATTTCCAGCCAAACTTTGATGAAACAGAGAGAGAGCCGGTTGTACTGCCGTCCCGTTATCCGAATCTTCTGGTGAACGGAACTTCAGGTATTGCAGTAGGTATGGCTACCAATATCCCTCCTCATAATCTGAGAGAGGTTGTGGATGCTGTTGTCAAGATTATAGACAATATCATTGAAGAACAACGCGAAACGACTATGGAAGAGATTCTGGATATTGTAAAAGGTCCTGATTTTCCTACTGGTGCGACGATTCTTGGAAGAAGAGGGATTGAAGAAGCATACAGAACAGGTCGTGGTAAGATTCGTGTACGTGCAGTGACAAATATTGAGACTCTTCCAAACGGAAAGTCCAGAATTATTGTCACAGAGCTTCCGTATCTGGTAAATAAAGCGCGTCTGATCTCAAAGATTGCAGAACTTGTAAGAGATAAAAAGATTGACGGAATCACAGACCTGAATGACCATTCCAGTCGTGAGGGAATGAGAATCTGTATTGATCTGCGCAAGGATGCAAATGCAAATGTAGTTTTGAATTTACTGTATAAGCATACGCAGTTACAGGATACTTTTGGCGTAAATATGCTTTCACTTATTCCGAATAACGGAAGTCTGGAACCGAAGGTATTAAACCTGAAACAGATGCTGGAATATTATCTGGCTCATCAGGAAGATGTAGTGACCAGAAGAACGAAATATGACCTGAATAAAGCAAGAGAGCGAGCTCACATTTTAGAAGGTCTGCTGAAAGCACTGGACAATATTGATGAGGTGATCCGTATTATCAGAGCTTCGCAGAATGTGCAGATCGCAAAACAGGAGTTAATGGATCGCTTTGAACTGACAGATGTTCAGGCACAGGCAATCGTAGATATGCGTCTGCGTGCTCTGACAGGTCTGGAAAGAGAGAAGCTGGAAGCAGAGTATGCTGATTTAATGGAAAAAATCCGTAAATACGAGGCTATCCTTGCGGACAGAAGTCTTCTTCTTCGCGTGATTCGGGAAGAAATTCTTGCAATTGCAGAGAAATACGGAGACGACAGAAAGACTTCTATCGGATATGATGTATACGATATTTCTACAGAGGATCTGATTCCGAGAGAGAATACAGTGATCACAATGACCAAACTTGGATATATTAAGAGAATGACAGTAGATAATTTCAGAAGCCAGAACAGAGGTGGAAGAGGAATCAAGGGAATGCAGACTCTTGAGGATGACTACATTGAAGAACTTCTGATGACAACTACTCATCATTATCTGATGTTCTTTACAAATACAGGAAGGGTATATCGTCTGAAGGCATATGAGATTCCGGAGGCAGGACGTACTGCAAGAGGAACTGCGATTATTAATCTGTTACAGCTTATGCCGGGGGAATGCATCACTGCAGTAATCCCGCTCCGCAAATTTGAAGATGGTCATTATCTGATGATGGCTACGAAGAATGGCCTGGTAAAGAAAACACCGATTAAAGAATATGCGAATGTGCGTAAAAACGGACTGGCAGCTATCACATTGCGTGATGATGATGAACTGATCGAGGTTAAGCTTACAGATGATAAGAAGGATATAATACTTGTTACAAAAGATGGTATGTGTATCCGTTTTAAAGAAACAGATGTAAGAAGTACAGGCAGAACTTCTATGGGTGTACGCGGTATGAATATCGATGATGGAGACGAAGTGGTAGCAATGCAGCTGAATTCTCAGGGAGATTGCCTTCTGATAGTTTCTGCAAATGGTATGGGTAAACGTACTTCTATGGGTGAATTTACCTGTCAGAATCGTGGTGGTAAAGGTGTAAAATGTTATAAGATTACCGAGAAAACCGGTGATGTAATCGGAGCAAGAGCTGTAAATGAAGATAATGAAGTAATGCTGATCACTACGGAAGGTATTATCATCAGAATCGCCTGCGCTGATATTTCCATTCTTGGAAGAATTACATCGGGTGTAAAACTGATCAATCTTACAGAGGGTGTCACTGTAGCCAGTGTAGCTAAAGTGAGAGATAAAGAAGAAAAAGATACAAATGCACAGCAGGCAGCAGTGGAAATTACGGACAGTGCAGAAACAGAAGAATCTGATCAGCCGACAGATCAGGAGACACAGGATGAGAACAGAGGGGAAGAGGAATAACCATGAAGAAATGGTACAGATATCTTGCAGCCGGAGTGTTAGTATTACTGACACTCTGTGTGGCAGGATGCGGGGGAGTGAGTCATAAATCACCGGAAAAAGTAACAGAGGAATTGATTCAGTCCTATACTGACGGGAAAGAAAAGAAAGTGAAGGAGTGCTATAACCAGGCAGATAATACAGAAGCAGATCTTCAGGCAGAGATTACAGCAACACTCAAATATTTTGCGGCACATAATCCTAAGAAAGTATCTGTTCAGGATTGTGAGATCCTTTCTGAAAATGACAAGTACAGTTATGTATACATAACCTACAATCTGATCCTGGAGGATGATCAGGAATATCCATGTGTTGGAACTTATATGGTTGGTAAACAGGATAAAACTTATTATATCATGGCACCATCACAGATCACAGATGATATGAAAACTCAGGCGGCTACAGCATATGTCCAATTTATGAAGACAGATGCTTACAAGACGTATACCAAAGCATATGAAACATTTATCAAGAAGAATCCGGGATATGAAGACAAAATTTCGGAAAAAGCAGGAGTGTAATATATCGAGGGCAAAAAAATGAAAAGAATATTACTGATGGTATTTAGAAATCTCTTTTTTGTTCCATATGGATGGTTTAAGTTATGCTGGTATGCATCGCATGCAGAACGTTACAGTGAAGAACAGAGATATCAGCTTCTTAAATATGTAGATAACAGAGCAGTGAAAGGCGGTAATCTGGTAATTGACGGTCATGGTATGGAAAATATTCCAAAAGAAAATGGGTTTATTTTCTTTCCCAATCATCAGGGATTATTTGATGTACTTGCAATCATACAGGTGTGTCCGGTACCTTTCTCGGTAGTGGCAAAAAAAGAGCTGACAAACGTACCATTTCTGAAGCAGGTATTTGCATGCATGAAAGCGTTTATGATTGACCGTGATGATGTCAAACAATCTATGCAGGTAATCATTAATGTTATCAAAGAAGTAAAGGCAGGAAGAAACTATCTGATTTTTGCCGAGGGAACCAGAAGCAAAGACGGCAATCATCCGCAGGAATTTAAAGGTGGAAGTTTTAAAGCTGCAACGAAATCAAAATGTCCGATCGTACCCGTAGCACTGATTGATTCTTATAAAGCGTTTGATACGGGATCTGTCAAAAAACTTACAGTGCAGGTACATTTTCTGGAACCCATATACTATGATGAGTATAAAGATATGAAAACAACAGAGATTGCAGCAGAGGTAAAAAAACGTATCGAAGCGACAATAACACAGTATACTTCTTGATGGAAGTATGAAATTTGCAAGTCCTGAAACCGGATTTAGGGTAAAAAATAAAAATATGAAAAAAGTAAAAAACCTGTTGACAAAACAGGTTTTTTTACATATAATTACAAAATGCGCTTCGGGAGATTCCAAAGTGCATTCGAATTTAATATTGAACTATTAGTTCGGAGTCTGGAGAAGTACTCAAGAGGCCGAAGAGGTGCCCCTGCTAAGGGTATAGGTCGCTAACGCGGCGCGAGGGTTCAAATCCCTCCTTCTCCGTTTTAATTTTTCTGGAGACTGAATGCTATAAAAAGATGTTGACAAACACTTGAAACTATGATAAAGTAAACAAGCTGTCAACAAACAGTAAATCGGTTGAAAAAAGATTTGAAAAAACTTAAAAAAGTTCTTGACAAATCAAAAACAACATGATAAAATAAACAAGCTGTCGCAAGACAGACAACCTTGATAACTAAACAGTGAAACACATACGATTCTCGAAAATTCTTTACATTTTTAAGAACGGTTTGAAAAACCAAAACAGTAAAACGAGAGATAGCTAGTTGTTATCTTGAGTGAATCAAACATTTAATCAGAGAGTTTGATCCTGGCTCAGGATGAACGCTGGCGGCGTGCTTAACACATGCAAGTCGAACGGGAAATATTTCATTGAGACTTCGGTGGATTTGATCTATTTCTAGTGGCGGACGGGTGAGTAACGCGTGGGTAACCTGCCTTATACAGGGGGATAACAGTCAGAAATGGCTGCTAATACCGCATAAGCGCACAGAGCTGCATGGCTCAGTGTGAAAAACTCCGGTGGTATAAGATGGACCCGCGTTGGATTAGCTAGTTGGTGGGGTAACGGCCCACCAAGGCGACGATCCATAGCCGGCCTGAGAGGGTGAACGGCCACATTGGGACTGAGACACGGCCCAGACTCCTACGGGAGGCAGCAGTGGGGAATATTGCACAATGGGGGAAACC
>ENA-OQHF01000135-OQHF01000135.1-human-gut-metagenome-genome-assembly--contig:-NODE-135-length-45761-cov-6.865013_pt1 | contig 45761 bp, 33 predicted proteins | sample MGYA00242559_ERZ504709 | MGnify/ENA primary metagenome ERZ504709 (study PRJEB26092, sample SAMD00036203) | human gut metagenome | host: Homo sapiens | study: EMG produced TPA metagenomics assembly of... | reverse complement strand
TTTTTGTTAACGCGAGAGGATTGAATTCCGCACTTTTCTATACGGATTAAACCTCAAAAAAAATCCCGACTATCCGGGGATTTTTATTGCTTTTCTTCTGTGAATCCATCAGAGATTCAATTTCTATTTGGCATCTGCGCTGTCTGTATCCGTTGTTGAATCTGCTGTTTCTGCAGCTTTATCGTCTGCTACATTTGTATCATCTGCTTCTTCAGATTTATCTGCGGTTTCCGTTTCAGAATCATCTGCGGTTGTGTCTGCTGCATCAGCATCTTCACTGTCTGTATCAGTGGAAGCTGTTGTATCTTCTTCCTCCGCTGTATCTGCATCAGTGCTGTCTGTACCATCGGATGCATCTGTTGACAGATTCGAAATGTAATTGTCAAGTGCAGTAGTATCCATTACTGTATTCTGAACCACATTCTCTTTGGCTCCTGTCACTTTTACATATGCAGAATAACCAATCCATGCAACAATCACAACACAAATGAATGCCCAGGCAAACATTTCCAGTCCAAAAAGTACTTTTTCTTTTCTGTCTGTTTTGTTATGCAGTCCTTTTCTGGCCTTATAAGCATCGACTTTCTTCTGGCTCATGATAGATCTCCTTTGCATCAATATTTCGTATTTTTTGATTATAGCACACTTTACTGCAAAAGGAAACAATTAGTTTATACTGCAACGATCACTCCGCCGTCATTTGCATACATAGAACTTACACCCGCTGTATCAAGGACTACGATCTTTGCAAGTTTCATTCTCTCTTCAAAAGCCTCTTTGAGCACCTGTGCTCTTGCCGGACAATTGCAGTGACTGATGGCAAGAACCTTCTCTGCACTGTCCGGGGTTTTCTCGATCACCTGCTCTACAAGCTTGATCAGAGCACGATTCATGCCTCTTGCCTGATCCAGCTGGCAGATATTTCCATCATCCGTAGAACCCATGACCGGTTTGATTTTCAATGCACTGGCCACTAACGCTTTCACTTTGCTCAGACGGCCGTTCTTTCTCAAAGTATCAAGATTCTCAAGTATAAAAAATGTATGCTGTCCTTCAATATAATGTTCCACAGTTGAAACAACTTCTTCAAAACTCATCCCTGCTTCTTCGCATTCCTGTATCTTCATTCCGATCAGGCTTTCCCCGATGGATGCGGAACGTGAATTAAACACATGTATTTTTTTATCCGGATGGTCTTCCATAATAAGATCTCTGCCAAGTAACGCACTGTTATAGGAACCACTCAGCTCAGAAGACAAAGTCACTGCATAAATATGCTCAGCCTCGCAGTCATATGCTCTCATATATCTCTCAGGTGACGGGCAGGCTGATTTCGGACATTCCGGGCAGGCTGCCACTTTATCAATAAACTCTGCCTGATCAAATGTTTCATCATCTATGATCTGTTCAGCTCCTACCATCAGAGTCAGTGGAATGGATTCAAAACATTCATCTTTCTTCCATTCGTCCAAAAGTTCTCCACAACTATCTATGATAATCTTATATCTCAATTATATCGTCCTCTTTTCCATTATATGTAGTATTCAATACCAGATATATCTTATCACACCGCTTTACGTTTGAAAAGACTTTTTAATAAAAACACTGTTCTTTTTTTCAAAAGTGCTTTATAATAAAAAGACGCTTCCCGCAAAGTGCAGGAAGCGCTGCCTGATCCACAAAATATGTTCAGAAATATGCAGCAATCCAGAAGTCTTTTTTTAATTCTGAACAGCTATAAATCATGTTATCAGAGAGGTGTTGTATGCTTGCTTTAAAAATTACTGATGTAAAAGATTTTATGAATAAACTCCTGATCGGTGAGGTATTTGACCGTTTTTCTCTTGTCGAGGCATCTGTGACAACCTTCAACACTTTTACCATAAACGGAAAACTTCATTACGATTTCTTTGATACTGACACAAAGGCTGCTTTTGAGGAGAATTCCACAGAATATTCCCTCTGGCATGATGTAAAACCTTATTGTTTTTCTATCATACGCGGCAGACGCACACCTTTGAATTTCAGGATTGTATTTGAACTTTCTCATGATCAGACACAGTCGTTGTTAAAAAATGAACAGCATATTGCAGATATTCCTGTGCAAAGCTTTTATCTGAATATCCGGTACAAGAACCAGTCCCTTTTATGTACAACAGGTGTTTCTTATACTTCATTCAGTCCGGATAAACGTCTGGAACATCTCTGGGATGATTCCATGACTGTTTTTCTCTCCAGTCATCACATTCCCTGTGAGAAATTATGAGTAGATTCTGTTATCAGTCTTTATCCGAATAACGCAGATAATAGACCAGAATATCTATAAACTCACTGTTCGTCGGTTTATCTGCCATTGTACACCCTGCCATTTCTTCCAGTGTATCCTTATGATTCATCCAACATAAGTTTACCAGTGTTCTTATGTTGTGTTCTACATTAGACGGCGTTGATTTATATTTTCTTGCAATGACCGGATAAATATCTTTGGTGACTTTTACCGGTCGCTCATAAATTTTCTGTGCCATTTCTACTGCATCCACAACATAATAATATCCTTTATACTTTGATGTTGCACCCAATTTTCTAATAACTCCATAAACTGCACTCATACATCGTTCCTCCTGTAACTTCCATAATCTGTGTTTTTACAGATTTGGATATCTCATTTATTTACACACATTTCTCTATAAGTAAATGAAAGTCACGATATTGGCTGCCCGGAAGCACCATTGCAGTCACTATTCTCTGTAACCCGTTATATTTTCTGCGGATTCGGCATATTCATTAAAATATCGGCAACTTAATAATAGGAATTCATAAGACATTTGTCAATACCAATGTAATTGTTTTCCACAAAAATAAGGAGCAAAAGTTATTCTCTGCTCCTTATTTGATATTCTGCTATTCTGACAGGCGTATCTGTCCTCTCATTGATCTGCCGGCAAATTGCCTGCTTTCTATTTTATTTTGCAATCATCAACAAAATTTCATTGCTTCTCTGAACAAATCTGGTCATTTCGTCCGGTGAAAGCTGTTTATGGCTCATCATCGCAAGGTCATACAACTGTTCACAGATAAGCGGAGCCTTGTCAGATTCCTGATTCTCTGCCAGATATTTAACCAATGGATGATTCGCATTCAGAACCAGTGTTTCCTGTCCGCCAAACATATTCGGATCCATTCCATACATATTATACATCTTCATCATATCCTGCATACGGCGGCTCTCTTCGGAAAGAGTCATCATTGCTGATACATTTTCATTTTTCAGATTCTCAACATGTACTTCCAGTTTATCTTTATTAAGGCTCTTACGGAAAAGTTCTGTCAGTGCTTTGACAGTTTCTTCATCGGCAGTACCCTCACCCTTCATTTCTTCGGTCAGATCCGCATCAATACGCTTAAACTGTACTTCCTGATGTTTCTGCTCAAGACTGGAAATAAATGCACTGTCAATATTATGCTTCAGGATAACGGCATCTTTTCCTGCTTCCTTAAACATATTGATATACTGACTCTGCTGAACTTCATCAGTTACATAAAAAATTACTGTCTTCTCAGGTTCTTTCGCTTCCGCATTGTCTTTGTTTTCAGACTCTGCTGCATCTTCTTTCTTTTCTTCTGTCTGAGCTTCAGTTTCTTCTGTTTCTTTTTTATTCTCTTCAATGCAGTCCTTTAATGTGAGATATTTGCCATCAAGATTCTTAAAGAGTACATAATCTCCCATTTTCTCTGCAAACTTAGCATCTTTAATACAGCCATATTTAATAAACGGACTAATATCATCCCAGTATTTCTCATAAGATTCTCTGTCAGTCTTGCACATTCCGGTAAGCTTATCTGCCACTTTTTTGGAAATGTATTCAGAAATCTTCTGTACAAATCCATCATTCTGCAATGCGCTTCGTGACACGTTCAATGGAAGATCCGGACAATCGATCACACCTTTCAGAAGAAGCAGGAATTCAGGAATTACTTCCTTGATATTATCTGCGATAAATACCTGATTGTTATAAAGTTTGATCGTTCCTTCAATGGAATCATACTCTGTATTGATCTTCGGGAAGTACAGAATACCTTTTAAATTAAACGGATAATCCATATTCAGATGTATCCAGAATAACGGTTCCTTATAATCCATAAATACCTTGCGGTAAAATTCCTTGTATTCATCATCTGTACATTCATTTGGATGCTTCATCCAGAGCGGATTAATATCACTGATAGAAACCGGACGTTTATTGATCTTTACTTTATCCTTTGCAGGAGAAATTTCAACAACTTCCTTTTCACCTTTATCATTTTCTTTTTCTTCTGTCTTTGCTTCCTCATGAATATGTTCAACAACTACATCATCGTCTCTTAACTCAGATTCATCAATTGTCTCATATTCCTGAGGTGCATTTGCTTTGGAAAGGTAAATATGAACCGGCATGAAGGAACAGTATTTCTCAAGAATCTCACGCATACGGTACTCATTTGCAAATTCCAAGCAGTCTTCATTCAGGAACAGGGTGATTTCTGTACCAATCGTATTCTTGTTACCTTCCTGGATATCATATTCTGTTCCGCCATCGCAGGACCAGTGTACAGGCTGTGCACCTTCTGTATAGGAAAGTGTATCAATATGCACTTCATCCGCCACCATAAATGCAGAATAAAATCCAAGTCCAAAATGACCGATCATCTGATCATCTGTAGTTTTGTCTTTATATTTCTCAAGAAACTGAGTTGCACCTGAAAAAGCAATCTGGGTAATGTATTTCTCTACTTCATCAGCAGTCATGCCAATACCATTATCGATGAATTTCAGAGTTTTCTCATCGGGATTAACAATTACCTGAATCTCCGGTTTGTATCCTTCCGGAAAAGTATATTCTCCCATTACTTCCAGTTTTTTCAGTTTAGTAATCGCATCGCATCCGTTGGAGACCAGCTCTCTTACAAAAATATCATGATCGGAATATAACCATTTCTTGATGATTGGGAAAATATTTTCACTGTTAATTGATAAATTTCCATGTTTTACAGCCATGCTGTCCACACTCCTTTTTGTTTTTAATCATTTGCCGCAACTTTATCTGTCAATATACTGCATTCTTATCTGCTCTGCCTCCGGAGCCAAAACTATCCTCTCCTGTTTATCCTTTGAAATAGCTTTTGACTCCTGTAAGTTGCTTCTCTGAAAGATATAGTAATACCATTTATTCCAAAAGTCAAGAAAAAATTAGCACTCACTAAAAATGAGTGCTAATAATTTTATATTTTACATATTCCCCTGTATTTTTTCTTCAGATAACTCTTATTTCTTTCGTCTTTTGTATACCACAACTCCCACAATACATCCTGCTGCAATCGCCAGAATAATCACAAACGGTGTGATATTAGTCGTATCTCCTGTCTTTACCGCTGTTTTCGCACTTGCTCCATTCGGCTGCGGAGTCGGAGTTGCAGTTACAGTCTGTGCCTGTGTAATACTGAAATTCACCTGTTTAGTATCCTGCTCCCCTGTATTCTCCCATTCACTTCCATTATACTTCTGACGGTCAAATGTAACTGTCAATGTGTAGGTTCCAGCTTTCGTAATTCCAAATGCAGCAGTATAAGGTGCACTGCTCCAGCTATTTGTATTGATCACTTTCCAGTTATACGGTACATAGCGGACATCTCCCTTTCCCGGACTTTCATTGTCCATACCCGCTCCGACTGCTGTAAATGTAATCTTTGACTGTGTTGTGTATCCATCTGAACTGATTCCTGTAATCTTATTATCTGCCGGATCTGCAATTTTCGCCTTGCGGGTAGCTTTAACCGTAAACTGAACTTTCACTTCTGCACTGATCTGCTGTTCATTATCAATCACAACTGACTCTGTATAGGAGCCGGCCTTTAAACCCGCCTTCGGGCGGATTTTAAATGTACAGCTCTCCCCCGGTGCAAGCTCTGTGGCTGAAAGTTTCCCGATTTTAAAGTTTTTACCTGACGGTGCATTTAAAGTTACATTTGTATTCCCCTCATTCGTCACTGTAACTTTCTGCGCTTCCGGTGCCTCACTATATCCTTCTTTTGCTTTTCCAAAATTCAGTTCTTCCGGTGTTACGGATAATTTATAAATCTTTTTCACTTCCGAAACAGTCGCAGAAGCTTTGATCGTTGTTAATACATCTTCCTGTCCTTCCGAACTGGTCTGGGCTATCTGAATACTGTCCAGATAATTGCCGACTTTCAGACCGGTCACCGGTACTGCTGTAAATGCAGCAGAATCTCCCGGCTCCAGCACTGATGCCGAAAGTTCCCCAATATCAAAATACTCTGCATATGGCTGCATCAGCGAAACAGTTGTATTTCCTGTATTGGTAAGTGTAATGGTCGTCGCTTCAGGAGTATCATAACCTTCCTTCAGATCATCATAACTGAAAGATTCCGGATCTGCCTGAACTGCTGTGATCTGTTCCTGTTCTGCCTCTTTTACAGATACTTCCGCAGTTACCTGCGCTGCTACTTCCGAATCCTCTTCACTTTCAAATATCAGGGTATCACTGTAATCACCCTTCGTCAGACCGGTTTTTGGCTGTACCATGAACATAAGAGAATCACCTTTTGCAATCTGTATTCCTGATACAGCTTCACTTCCATCTTCGTTCATCACCTCAAAATAATCTGATTTCGGTATCTTTAAAGTGACAATTCCGTCCCCTGTATTTATTACGGTTACAGACAGTGTCTCATTGGCCTGTGTATAATTTTCTTCGATATCGCTGAAATTAAGACTTCCTGTATTTACCTCAAGAGACTGTGCCTCAAGAGATGCATCTGCATTGTCACCTGCCGATGGAGCCTCGCTGTCATCCGGCGTCTCTGTCGGTTCTGCAGAAGGCTCATCCGAAGGCTTCAGATCTTCGTCATCTGATGAATCATCCTCACCTTCAACTGCAATCTTCGCTTCAAAAGAAACCTCAATACCTTCTTCCGTCCGGTATGTGATCATATCATCATATTCACCCGGTTCCAGCCCTTCCCTCGGCTGTATCCATACGCTTACAGATTCACCTGCACTCAGCGGTTCTATAATATCCTGAGCCATAAAATGTTCCGGACTGATCTCCTGAAAATTCAAGCTCTCATTTCCGGTGTTCGTAATCTGCACATACTGTGCTTCCACATCCTCAAGATCACCCTTTACTGTTCCAAAATCACAGATCTGATCTTCGCTGTCCTCTACAGTGACAGTCGCTTCGTAAGTCTTTTTATCTTTATCATCTTCACCTGCTGCCTGTCCATCTTTCTCTGATCCATCTGTCTGCACATTTCCGTTCTCATCCACCTGCAGCTGATCTTCTGTATAAATTTTCATCTGGGAATCATCAGTACCTTCTGTTGTTTCCTCCGGCTGACCTTTTGTGTTCTGAGATCCATCTTCCTGTTCATTCCCTGCATTCTGCTGTACATCTTCTGTTCTATCTACATCCTGATTTTCAGAATCCTGACTGCCTTCTGCATTATCTGCTGTTTCTTCCAACTGTGCATTCTCTGTTCCATCTGCCGTTTCTGCCTGCTGTGTATCCTCTGCTTTCGCCTCTTCTTCAGTTGCAGCTACCTCTAACGTCTTTGCAGTAAGAGTACCTGTCAGTCCGCTTCCATCTACAGGGGTCAGATCAAGCACCAGTCTGCATCCCAAATCATCCTGAGTGATCGTATAGGTCTTCTCAGTACCTACCTGTGTTAACTCCTTCTCCCCGGTCTGTCTTGACCAGGAAAAAGTAAAATCTTCATCCGTAACCCCTTCCGGTGTAACCTTTGCATAATCTGCACTCAACGCTACGCCTACAGCTGCAAGTCCCTTAATCTTAAGCTTACCGCCCAATTCTCCTGACGGAGCTGCCGCAAAAACCATGGATGGAATCATTGAAATAACCATCATCACAGTCATTACAACTGCAAGAAATCTCTTTCTCTCCATCTGTAGTCCTCCTTTTCATTTATAATAAGATTTGTAATTATTCAGCAGCCGCTCTTAAGGTACTGAATAATTACAGTTCTGTGATGCTTCTGCGTCTGTCTGCCCTTTTCATTCCCATCACAGACCACAGCATCGTTTTTTCTCTGTATAAAAGCATTATAGCATCACATTTTCCGGAAATGTAATCTGTATTTTCTCCCTTAAAACAACTTCAGCCCCTGAGTATCAGAGTTCAATTTTCTCCAATATTCAGGGACCGAACTGTGTTTTACAGTTATTTCTCCGATATATCACGTGATATCCATAATTTGACCGAACAGTTTTTATCCTTCTACTATCAGATATTTTCCATCCGGCAGAGCAAATACTTCACTTGCATCTTCCAGTTCTTCATCTGACATCCCTTCCACATCAGCGCCTGACTCTTCCAGATATTCTCTCACTTCTTCAATAGAATCCACAACCTGCGCCATGCAATCCTCAAGGAATGCTTCCGCTGCTTCATATGATTCTGCTACCGCCTGTGGAAAAAGCTGCTCCTGATTTTCAAGAAACGTATTAATACATTCTTCTGTAAACAATTTAAATAACCTCCTCAATCTTTCCCTTTGCCCGGATCAGCTTCTCAAGGACCGGTTCAACCTGTTTTGTCATATAGGACGTAGCTGCCCGTACCCCCTCCTTGGAATGCTCCATGGCAAAGCCATATTTTACCGCTTTAAGCATCTCTATATCATTATATTCGTCTCCGAACGCAATACATTCTTCCGGCGAAATATGATATCTTTTCTGATATTCTCTGATTCCTTTTGCCTTGTTTGTTCCAAAAGGAATAAAATCAATCCACTCATTTCCCGAAGTGACAACAACACATTCTTTTCCAAATCTATCCATCCAGTATTTCACAGATTCTTCTGTAAGGCCGGCCGGTTCAAACACAGCCAGCTTCATGATAGGAGCCGTCATCTCTTCCATGCTGTTTACAAATCTGCATTCATTTTTTACTTCATATAACATATGGTCATGAAATCTCTTTGTCTTCGGCATCAGGTAGTGGTAATCCTTTGCAGAACAGGTAAACTCGGCATCCTTCTTTTCCAGGATTGCAGAAATAATCTCCCCTGCCAGCTTTCTGTCAAAAGAATCCTGATACAGTACCTCTCCATGATCCACTGCCAGTGCACCATTCTCCGAAATATAGGAAATCTCTGAAGCAACAGGTGCAAACAGCTTTGTCATATTCGGATATTGCCTTCCACTGGCTGCTACAAACATAATCCCCAGTTCCTCTAACTGCCTGATCAGCGAAAAAATTTCTTCAGGCAGAGACTGTGCCTTATGTAAAAGTAACGTCCCATCCAGATCACTTGCAACCAACTTAATCATTTCCATGTTCCTCGCAAATTTTTACCAGATCTGTCGGTTTCTCAGCGACAAGATCTGCTCCATTCTCAATCAGTTCTTTTCGGTCACGAAAGCCCCATAGCGCACCTACTGTATACATTCCTGCTGCTTTACCGGTCTTCATATCTGTACTTGTATCTCCCACATACATACATTCTTCCGGTTTTACACCAAATTTTTCCGCAACCATAAGCGGACCATCAGGTGCCGGTTTCCTGCGGATTGCTTCACTCTGACCAACTACCATATCAAATTCCCCGTCAAAAAGCTGCGCAATTACTTTCACAGCTGCAGGATGAGGTTTATTTGAACAAACTGCCAGCTTCATTCCATGTTCCTTCAATTTCTTTAAGGTTTCCGGCATTCCCTTATAGGGAACTACTTTATACATCGGATCTGCTTCAAACATTTCCCGGTAAAGCTTCTGTCCCTCATCATAATGCGCAAGTTCCGGATCCCCCGCATCCTTAAGTGCGCGGCGGATCAGCATATTTGCCCCTTCTCCGCTGTAATATCTGAAATTATCCACCGGAAGTGTTTTCAACCCGAATTTTTCCATAATAATATTAGTCACATAAGCCATGGAATCCAGCGTATCAGCCAGTGTTCCATCCAAATCAAATATACATGCTTTAATCATCTTTTGTCATCCTCTTAAGTTAATTCCTGATTTCTTCATTTCATAAAATAATCTGGCAACCGGAAGTCCTACCACATTATTGTAATCTCCGTTGATCCCCTTTACATAAATTCCGAAAAGTCCCTGGATGCCATAGCTTCCAGCCTTATCCATAGGCTCTCCTGTAGCAACATACTCTCTGATTTCCTCATCTGAAACCGGATAAAACGTCACATCTGTACTTTCATAAAAAGTATGTTCTGTCCAGACTTTTTCTTTCTTTTCCCATACAGAAACACCGGTATATACCTGATGAGTATTTGCCTGAAGTTTCTTTAATGTATTCACTGCATCCTCTGTATCATGAGGTTTGCCAAGGATCACATTCTCAAACACTACCACTGTGTCAGATCCGATCACAATTGTTCCGTCGGCACTATCTTTCATAGTGCGGATAACAGAAGCTGCTTTATCCGAAGCCAGCTGTTTTACTGCCTCTCCCGGATTGTCTGAGATACGATTCTCATCACCTGATGCAGGCAGCACTTCAAAATCCACGCCAGCCCGTTCCAACAGTTCTTTTCGTCTGGGTGAAGCAGATGCCAAAATAATTTTTCTCATAATAACCTCTTCTTTCCTGTCATAGTATACCTTGTATCTTTTTGGTATGCAACTGCTTTCATTAACTCTTTCCATAAAATTTCGCTTTCCTTTTTATCTGAAAAGTATTAAAATAACAATAACCTATAGCTGAATAAAATGGTGTCAGGAGTAAAAGATATTTTTATCCTGACTCGCTGTCAAAAATAGGAGAATATCAGAAAGGAGTTTATGATTATCATGGCTAAAATTAATAAATACTGGGGATATGTTGCAATAGGTGCCCTTACAGCAGCTGCTGCCGGTGCTGTAGCTGCCCTTATTGCCAAAAAAGGATCCTGTAAAGAGGATTTTGATTTTGAAGATGACTTTGATGATTTCGATCTGACTGATGAAAAGGAAACTGCTAAGGAAGATCAGGAACCTGCCGAAGATTTCCAGTCCTGGGAACATACAGGCGAACAGTCTGCAACAGATGACACCGAAAGCGAAGAAGCTGAAGAAGCTGCTGATACAGACGATTCTGAGAAGTCTTCCGATAAAGCTGCTGAAGTTGAGATTAAAGATGCAGAAGAGGAAGAAGATGCCGATGAACCCGAGAATTTTGAAGAGACTATGGACGCTGCATCTGAATCTGAAGAATAAACGTTACCGTTCACAGTAACGTAACCAAAAAGGAATGTTACTTCACGATTATACAATCGTAGAAGCAACATTCCCTTTTTATTCTGATTATATTACTATTTCAGTCTCATTATGCTTTCGGAAGTTTAAATGAGCTCTTCAGAGACACGATACGGTTGAATACCGGTGCACCCTCTTTAGAATCATGGATATCTGCACAGAAAAATCCTGTTCTTACGAACTGGAAGCTGTCATAGCCTTTTGCTTCCATAAGTGCTGGTTCTACATATGCAGTAACTTTTGTCAGAGAGTTCGGATTTACATTCAGAGAACCATCTTCTTTGTTGTATACACCCTTCTCCTCGTCTACGATATTCTCATAGAGACGTACTTCTGCTTTTCCTGCCTGACTTGCTTCTACCCAGTGAATGGTTCCTTTTACTTTTCTGCCATCCGGCGCATTGCCACCCTTTGTTGCAGGATCATAAGTACAGTGTACAACACGTACAGTTCCATCTTCATCAGCTTCATATCCTGTACAGGTTACAAAATATGCGTTCATAAGACGAACCTCTGTGCCCGGGAACATTCTCTTATATTTCTTAGGCGGATCTACCATGAAGTCTTCTCTCTCAATATAGAGTTCTCTGCCAAACGGTATTTTACGGGTTCCCAGTTTTTCGTTCTCCATATTATTCGGAGCTTCCAGATATTCCACTTCGCCTTCCGGATAATTATCGATCACAAGCTTGATCGGATCAAGAACAGCCATCAGACGGGGACGTTTCAGTTTCAGATCCTCACGGATGCAGTATTCAAGCATTGCATAGTCAACAGAGCTGTTTGCTTTGGATACACCACAGAGTTCTACGAACATCTTGATGGATTCCGGTGTAAATCCACGGCGGCGCAGAGCTGCGATGGACACCAGACGTGGATCATCCCATCCGTCTACAATGCCTTCCTCTACCAATTTCTTGATATAACGTTTACCTGTAACTACATTTGTCAGATACAGTTTTGCAAACTCAATCTGCTTCGGTGGCTGTGGGTATTCCAATTCTTTTACAACCCAGTCATACAGTGGTCTGTGATCCTCAAACTCCAGAGTACAGATGGAATGTGTGATTCCCTCAATCGCATCCTCGATGGGATGGGCGAAATCATACATTGGATAGATGCACCATGTATCACCTGTTCTGTGGTGAGTCATATGAGCAACACGATAGATAACCGGGTCGCGCATATTCATGTTCGGAGATGCCATATCGATCTTGGCACGAAGCACTTTCTCTCCGTCTGCATATTTGCCTTCTTTCATCTCTTCAAAAAGCTGCAGGTTCTCTTCTACGCTTCTGTTTCTGTATGGACTTTCTTTACCCGGCTCTGTAAGAGTTCCACGATATTCACGGATCTGATCTGCTGTCAGGTCACATACATAGGCTTTGCCTTTCTGAATCAGCTTTACAGCAGCTTCATACATCTGTCCGAAATAGTCAGATGCAAAAAACAGTCTGTCTTCCCAGTCTGCACCAAGCCATTTGATATCTGCCTTGATGGATTCTACAAACTCACTCTTTTCTTTGGTCGGGTTTGTATCATCAAAACGCATGTTGAACTTACCGTTATATTCCTGTGCAAGACCATAGTTTAAAAGAATAGATTTCGCATGACCGATATGAAGATATCCATTCGGTTCCGGCGGGAAACGCGTATGCACGGTGTCATAAACACCCTCTTCTAAATCTTTATCAATGATATTCTCAATAAAATTTTTGGAAACTGTTTCGTTCTCCATCTTTTTCCCTCCTGTTGTCGTATTTTATACTGTTTTTTCACACATCTATATATAAAAAATACAACTGAATATTTTTTATGTCGAATGAATTTATATTATCATTGGAAATTCCATCTGTCAACCGTTTACACAACAGTGACAGGCCTTATATTTCTCAGACGTTACTGTTCACTCCGTTCACAGTAACGTAGCCAAAATTCCAGATTGCCTGCGGCAATGGAATTTTGGCTTGTATGTCTCGGGATTTTGGCATATTCATGCCAAAACACCTCGCGGGACAGTGGTGTGTGAACAGTAACTTTTTATTTGTTTCAGAATGTTTCAGAATCACTTGCATATTGATTTCCTGATCTGCATATGCTATAATGCCAGTAGGCGAAAAGAAATAGCAAGTCCATGTAGACAAAAAGAATGAAGCCCTCAGTAGCGCGAATACTGGGGGCTTCTTCTTATTTTTTATGGCAGACAAGAAAAGAAATAGCAAGATTCTCCATATAGACTTCACCTCCTCCCGTTGCCGGGTATCGGTTGGACAACACTGTAAGTATAACATATCTCTTGTCATTCTTGAAGTACAAACAGTTCTTAGAAGTATATCAAAACTTCTGTTCTGATTACTTTTGAGTTACTGAAGTTCAAAAAATCCTTTATTTTTAAGCAATAAAAAAAGCTGATGACGGGAATTGAACCCGTGACCCCTTCCTTACCAAGGAAGTGCTCTACCTCTGAGCCACATCAGCATTGTGTCGGATTTACCGCTCACATTTAAATATATTACCAGAACTTGTTTGTATTGTCAATCCCTATTTTTAACTTTTTGATTTTTATTTTTGGGTTTTATACAGATATCTTTCTATTTTTGATATTGCTCCAACTGCTCTCTGATTTTGGTTCGGATGCGCTGTAATGCATTATCTATGGATTTGGGTGTTTTTCCCATGATCCGGGCAATCTCTCCGTATCCGTTTCCTGCCAGATAATATTCAAGAACCTGGTTCTCCATTGGACTTAACGTTGCTGTTATCTCCTGCTCCAGATCCTGAACATTCTCCTGGTCAATAATGATAGACTCCGGGTTCTCTCCCCAGTTATCTCCAAGATGTTCTTCATTTTCCCCATCCTGTTCGCTGAGGGAAATATAGGAATTCAGTGGCTGGTGCTTCTGCCTGTTGGAACTCTGGATGGCGTTGTAGATCTGTCTGTCCACACATATACTGGCAAAGGTCTGGAATGCAGCATCCCTGTCCGGCTGGTAATCGCGGACTGCCTTAAACAGTCCGATCATGCCTTCCTGTATCAGGTCATCGTTCTCCCCGCCTATCAGGAACATGGTCCTTGCTTTCTTGCGGACCATGTTCTTGTATTTTTCCATCAGATAGTCGAGGATTTCTGATTCCCCGTTTTTGAAACGGGAAATTAATTCTTCATCTTTAATTCCGTCATACTGTTTCATCAATTTAACCCTTCCGTTTTTCTGAAAATCTCTATCATTCGCCCAGAGGGCTTCTTATAGCATAACAATATTGTGGAATAATTTTCTGCTGCAAAAATTCCTCTTAATAATCGCTGCACATCCTCACGAAGCCTTTATCTCAGACTGAGATAAACTTATTTCTTCTGCAGTCTCTGACGTACAATCTCATATCCAAGTACTCCGGCTGCCACAGATGCATTGAGGGAATCAATGTCACCCTTCATAGGAATAGATGCCACGAAATCACACTTCTCACGGATCAGTCTGCTTACACCTTCACCTTCATTGCCGATCACTACGCCGATCGGACCTGTCAGGTTAAGATTGTACATGGTTTCACCGCCCATATCCGCACATACAAACCACATGCCCTGTTCTTTCAGTTCATCGATGGTATGTCCCAGATTGGTAACCTTTGCAACAGGTGTATAGTTTAATGCACCTGCTGAAGTCTTGGCAACTGTGGAAGTCAGTCCAACTGCTCTTCTCTTGGGAATAATCACCCCATGTGCACCTGCAAGGTTTGCTGTACGGATGATCGCACCAAGATTATGAGGATCCTCAATATTATCTAGGATAAAGATAAAGGGATCTTCTCCTTTTTCCTTTGCCTTCGCAAGAATATCTTCTACACTTGCATATTCATAGGCTGCCACCTGAGCGATTACGCCCTGATGTGCGCCTGTCTCGCTTAACTGATCCAGACGTTCTTTTGCCACATAGTTAATAATCGTATCTTTTTTTCTTGCCTCTCTGGCAATAGTGCGGACCGGTCCGTCCTGGCATCCGTCCAGGATAAAAAGCTTATCTACACATTTGCCGGAACGAAACGCTTCCAGAACCGCATTGCGTCCTTCTATCTGTTCACTCATATCTTATCCTCTCCGATTCCTGCACGGACCAGTTCTATGATCCTGCTGAAATCATCTTTTAAATATAAATAGCCCATCAGAGCTTCAAACCCTGTTGCCCTGCGGTAGTCTGCCATGGTTGCATGTTTAGCCATTGTAGGAGAATGAGCATTCCTTCCTCTTCTGTAAACGCTGTGTTCCTCCTCTGTAAGCATGGGCTCGATTACTTCCATCATGGAAGACTGAGTTCCTGCCTTAACCAGACTGCTGGCTTTTCTGTGAAGCTGGTTTACCGGACAGTTGCCTTTTTTTACAAGGATCGTGCGGATCACCAGTTCATAGACGCCATCTCCGATATACGCCAATGTCAGCGGAGAATAGGTGCGTAAGTCTTTATCCTCCAAATGAAATACCTGATTAAGCAAACCTTTCAAACTACTTAAACTCTCTTCATTAAGCCCGTTTATCTCACTCATATTATTCAAGCTCGCTTCCATTTTACTCCCTCGCGGGTATCCTTAAGGATGATTCCCTTAGCCAGAAGCTCATCTCTGATTTCATCTGCTCTTGCGAAATTCTTTGCTTTTCTTGCTTCCTGACGCTCTGCGATCAGGTCTTCGATTTCTTTATCAAGGATTTCTTCTGTTTTCACAGCCTTCAGACCAAGTACATCGCATAATTTCACCATTGTGTCAAGAAGTGCTCCTGCAAATTCTGCGGAACTTGCCTCTGATACATTTGTATTTGCAAATTTAACCAGTTCAAAGATTGCTGCCAGTGCATCTGCTGTGTTGAAATCATCATCCATAGCTTCTTCAAATTTCTTTACGAATTCCTGTGCCTGTGCAAGCAGTTCTTTCTCTGCATCTGTTGCTGTGTCTGTCTGTGCTGCTGCTTTTCTGTCCTTTAAGTTTGCTGCTGCATCTGTGATACGTTCTAATGCATTCTTTGCAGCTTCCATCAGATCTGCGCTGAAATTCAGCGGACTTCTGTAATGTGCGTTCAGCATGAAGAAACGAAGCACCTGCAGGTCATACTGTTCACTGATTTCACGAACAGTACGGAAGTTTCCAAGAGACTTGGACATTTTTCTGTTATCAATATTTAAGAATGCATTGTGCATCCAGTATTTTGCAAAGATTTTGTCGTTGCAGCATTCACTCTGTGCGATCTCGTTCTCATGGTGAGGAAAGATCAGGTCTTCTCCGCCTGCATGGATATCAATCTCATCACCAAGGTATTTTTTCGCCATAACAGAACACTCAATATGCCATCCCGGACGTCCGTCACACCATGGTGAAGGCCAGGATGGTTCTCCCTCTTTCTTCGGTTTCCAGAGAACAAAATCCAGTGGATCTTCTTTCTGGTCTTCACCGGATACCTGCAGAGAACGGAAACCGGACTGCAGATCATCCAGGTTCTTGTGCGAAAGTTTGCCATATTCTTTGAACTTCTTAACTCTGAAATAAACAGTACCGTCTGCTGCCGGATAAGCATATTCCTTATCAACCAGAGTCTGGATCATACTGATCATTCCGTCGATTTCCTGTGTTGCCTGTGGATTGGTTGTAGCAGGTTTTACATTCATGCCATCCATATCTTTCTTACACTCTGCAATATAACGCTCGGAAATTTCCTGTGCGCTTACGCCCTCTTCGATTGCTTTCTTGATGATCTTGTCATCTACGTCTGTAAAATTGGAAACATAGTTTACTTCATATCCTTTGTATTCCATATATCGGCGTACGGTATCGAAGATAATCATCGGACGTGCATTTCCGATATGGATCAGGTTGTATACAGTCGGACCGCAGACATACATACGAACTTTTCCCTCTTCAAGAGGTACGAATTCTTCTTTTCTACGTGTCAGTGTGTTAAAAAGTTTCATGTTTTATTCCTCCAGTTTTCTCTATCATTAACTCTCTTTTCTTTCATTAAGAAGACAGATCGCCTGAGATGCAATTCCTTCTTCTCTTCCCGTAAATCCCAGTTTTTCCTCTGTAGTAGCCTTAATGTTCAGCTGAGACTCATTGATTCCCATTGCTTTTGCCATATTGGCTCTCATCTGTGGAATATGAGGTGCCATCTTTGGTTTCTGTGCAATGATCGTTGCATCTATATTTCCGATCTCATAATGGTGCTCTCTCAAAAGCTTCGTCACATGTTCCAGCAGCAGAATACTGGAAATTCCTTTATATGCAGGGTCTGTATCCGGAAAATGTTTTCCGATATCGCCCAGTGCAGCAGCTCCCAGAAGTGCATCCATAACTGCATGGATCAGTACATCTGCATCTGAATGTCCCAGGAGACCTTTTTCCCAGTCTATCTTCACACCCCCCAGGATCAGATCTCTGTCTTCGGTCAGTCTGTGTACATCATATCCCATTCCAACACGCATAATCATTCTCCTCTTATATCCAGCATCTTGCTGATTCTCAATAAGCTTAACCGTCTCCTTGTATAAGGAGCAAGTCTGAGGCTTGGCAAAACAGCCGATTCATCGAGTCCGATATCATAAACGGTTTTCGCGCATCCGGCTTTCTCCAGCAAACGGAACATAGTCTGTTCACTGGGAAGCTCATCAATAATCTCCTCTATCCCGTTCAGGCATTTTTCCAGATGCTGGGGTGAAATAGTTTCTAACAATTCCGGCTCGTTTTCTTTTCTTATTTCTTCCAGAAGTCCTTTTTTTCCAAAAGTTTCTTTCAGAAGCTCCTCGTCCTCATTCTCATAGGGTTTTGCGTGACATCTTCCCTGTGTGATGGCTGCAGCGATACGCTTGTATTCTTCCAGTACAAGAAGTGCTGCTACAGAAACCTTCTCTCCGTGGAGTGCATCCAGCGGACCATTGATCACTTCCATATCCCACAGATGTGTGACCTGGTGCTCTGCACAGGATGCAGGCCTTGAATTACCAATCATCTGCATTGCAAGTCCGGAAAGAATCAATGCATACATAAGCTGTTCGCATTCATCTTCCTCTCCCTCTGTAATATCCTGAATCGAAGATTTCACAGTTTTTAACGCTTTCTCTTCCAGCTTTACAGTTTCGCGGCAAAAATACTCTCCGGTGACCAGGTTCGCGATCTTCCAGTCTGCAAGACAGATGTATTTCGCCATCAGGTCTGAAATCCCGGCTGCAGTCAGGCGCTGTGGTGCTTTTGAAAAAAATATCTGTATCTGCATATACACAGATCGGAGCTACTGAAGGCACAGTCTTCTTTACTCCATCCAGGGTCATTGCTGCTACTGTTGTTACAAATCCATCTCCACTTGCTGCGGTAGGCACTGAAATGAAAGGTACTTTGTAATTATGTGCAATATAACGGCTGATATCATGGATCGTGCCTGCTCCTACTGCAAGGATCAGGTCAATGTCCTCTTCCATGTTGTTCTCCACAATTTTTATTGCATGCCGGTCTGCCTGAAGTCCCTCTGCATCCAGAACAAGTACCTGGCACCTGTCATAGATATCCTCCATAAGTTCTTCTGTTGCTGCATAGGTATTGGTATCGCAGATGACCAGCGGGGATATGTACTCTCTGAGTATTCCCTCTGACATCTCTTCTTCAAGCTTCTCTACAGCTCCGGCTTCTATCAAAATCTCTTTCACTGCAATCTGGTGTTCCCTGCCGCAGCTGCAAGGTCGGGCAAAATCGTCCGCATCAACTCGCATTTAAATTCTTCCTCCTGACTTTCCTGAATCAAGCGGATAAAATCATCCGTTTGACTATCTGCTCATAATTGAATAGTTGTTTCACAGCCTGATTCGGTTAAACTTTTTTCTATAGGCATAGTTCGTTGGTATTATACATGATTTTCCTGTAAAAATCAATCATTCCGCGCAGGTCTGGCGGCTACAGGTTCAAATAATTATATACAATCTTTGAAATATTCTGTATGTTCGTCACCGCCGTACTCTCCGGGCAGTTTTCAGACATCACACATAGGATATAAGTTGTCTTTTCGCCATAGACAATTGCGATATCGTGCTGATCCTGATCTGTCTCGCCGGTCTTGTTGGCAGATTTTATTCCATCCGGAAGTCCCTGGGGGATTTTCCAGGTGTTTTCCTGATTTGACAGAAGATTTAACATTTCTTCTGACGCCTCTTTACTGACACATTCCCCCTTGTAGATTTTTTCAAGCAGAGTGCCGCAATCTTTTACAGAAGTCATGTTTCTGCCACCCAGACTCTCCTGTGCGGATGCTGCAGGATGGAGGGTGTGCTGCACACTTGTCTCTGTATAGCCCTCTTTTTCCAGATATTTGTTAATATCCTCCGCACCTTTTTTGAAATCAAGGGAATCTGTCTGAAGCTTCACCAGTTCATTGCAGGATTCATTGTCACTGACTGTGATCATATTCCACAGCAGGTCATTTAATTTTACATCTACAATTTTTGTATCTGCAGTATTTAATTTCTTTGCCTCATCTGCCTTTACCTGCTCCATGTCCTCATAGGTCTTTGCCATTACAAAGGCTTTGATCAGACTTGCAGAATAAAGGGAAGTATCATTGATCAGGATTTCCTTTTCTTCATTAAGGTCTTTCACATAAACACTCCAGGTTCCCTGATATCCGGACAGCATCTTCTCAAGCTGAGGCTTCAGATTATCCATCCCAAGATCATCCATATTCACGATCTTTCCCGTATCATCCACAATAAAACCATCATCCGTCACTGTGCTTTCCTGAAGCAGGGCGCCATTTGTACCGCCAAAATAATAGCTTCCGTCAAAATTCATTTCATAACAGTCCATCTCAAGTGAATGGATACCTGGCTCGGTTACCAGTCTGCCATTTTCATCAAAATAATAATATCCGTTCAGAGTAATCCCGTCTATTGCCAGATTGTCAATATACCTTACCTGCGGTGCTGCTGATAGACGCCCCAGATTGTTCACAAAGTAATATCCGTCAAATTTCTCTGCCTCCTGGGCATTCTGTGTATCAGCTTCCTCATCTGTCTTATCCCCAAACACTGCAACACCTTTCAGATGCTCTATATGAGGACTGCAGGCTTTGAATTTCCCATCTGTATCATGATAATAATATCCGTCAAATACAGTTCCGTCTATCTCATAATCCTGAAAATAATGGATCTCCGCCTGGGTACTTCCGGCGCCATTCACATCCAGACAGTAAAATCCGTCACTCTTCATCATATATTTGCCACTTCCGTCTCCCATGGGCTGAATCTGTGCCTGCCCGGTGACAGATGCAAGGCTCTGCTGTGCAGCCATAACAGGAACCGGCAAAGCCAGTGCCATGGAAATGGCTCCGGCCAGACTTCCGGCTATGATATAACTTTTAATATGATATTTCGCTGTTTGTCTATTTTTTCTCATGCAAAACTCCTTTTACGGTTTCTTTTCACATCCCATTCACAGTAAGCAAAGTATATATTGTTTTATTCAGGATAGCAAGATTTTTATCTTTTTTCCAGCAAAGACCAGAATCTCAGTATCAGTGTTCAGTTCTTTTCTCTTATCCTGTTCCAGAAGCTTCCCAGCTGTTCTTCCACAGTATTTAAAGTACAGTTTCTCCTGTCAGACCACTCAGCAGGAAACAGATTCCTGTAATCTTTCCCTGCAAATCTCTCGTCCAGCAGAAGTATGATCCCTGTGTCCTCCTGGGTTCTGATCACACGCCCGGCTGACTGCAGCACCTTATTCATCCCCGGATATCTGTATGCATAATCAAATCCATTCACACCCTTTTTATCATAATACTGCCTGAGGATCTCCCTTTCTGTTCCGATCTGAGGAAGACCAGTTCCTATAATGATCGCTCCGATCAGCTTCTCTCCCATCAAGTCAATCCCCTCTGAAAAAATCCCGCCCATTACGCAAAATCCCACCAGTGTTCCCTCTGATGCAGAAAATTCCTCCAGAAATTCCTCTTTCTCCCTCTCATTCATTCCCGATGTCTGCGAAATGCAGCGAACCCATTCCGCTGAAAACTCATTCTCATACACCTCCAGAACATCCTCCATAAATTTATAAGAAGGAAAGAATACCATATAATTTCCTTTTCTTGTCCATACAGTTCTGGCAATGTAAGATGCGATCCTGTGATATTCCTCATATCCTCTTCTGGTATACCTGCTGCTCACATCCCGTCCTGTGAGAATGCACCTGTTCTCCTGCCGAAAAGGCGAAGTCACATAAATCCCATAGTCATCCTTTCTGGTGCTTAAAAGCGTACGATAATAATCCATGGGGAGCAGAGTCGCAGAAAAGAAAACCGCACTTTTTCCCTTTTCCAGACATCTATGAATATTTGCTGCAGGATTTACACAGAAAAGCCGCAGGATCACCTTTCCCCCTTCTCCCATTTCTGTATAAACCACATAATTTTCATCCAGAAGTTCATCAATGTTCAGGAAATCTCTCACACAGAAGTAAAATTCCAGCAGCTGCTCCGGAAGTTCCTTTCCATGAAGTTCCTCCAGGAGCTTATCCATCTCCCCCATCACCTGAAGCATTCCCAGAGAAACTGCTCCGGGATTTGGCAGGATTTTGTACTCTGTACACTCTTTTTCCAGAGTTCGAAGCTGTCTGTTCACTTTTTCCAGTGCGCGCACCAGACCTTTGCTGTAATCCCCGGCCAGTCTCTTCGCCTCCAGTACATCCGCTCTGTCCACATGGGCACTGTACATTTCCCTTCCTCTGTCCACCAGATTGTGAGCCTCATCAATCAGAAAAATGTATTCTCCGGAAGTCCCCTCCCCGAAAAATCTTTTCAGATAAACATTGGGATCAAATACATAATTATAATCACAGATCACAGCGTCCACCCAGACTGCCAGATCCAGACACATTTCAAAGGGACACACCTGCCATTTCTTCGCATATTCCAGCAGAGTATCCCTGTCATAGCTGTCCTGCGTGGTCCACAGTTCAAAAACAGCATCATTCACTCTGTCCAGATGTCCTCTCGCCCACAGACAGTTCTCAGGATTGCATTCTGTTTTATCGCAGAAGCACAGCTTTTCCTTCGCGGTAATGGTTATCACTTTAAATTTCAGTCCATGCTCCTTTAATATGGAGAAAGCTTCTTCAGCCACAGTCCTGGTAATGGTCTTTGCTGTAAGATAGAAAATATTTTCCCCCAGTCCTGCACCAACTGCTCTCACTGCCGGAAAGATCGTGGACATGGTCTTTCCTACTCCTGTAGGTGCCTGGACAAAAATCTGTCTTTCTGTGGATATAGTGTGATATACACCGGATACGATTTTTCGCTGTCCCTCACGATATTCAAAAGGGAACTCCAGATCACTCATGGACGCATTCCGTTCTTTTTTCCATGCAAGCTGGTATGCGATCCATTTATGATACCTGTCCAGAAGCTTCTGGTACCACAGCCTGAGTTCTTCCAGCGTATATTCCTCTCTGAAAAACTTAAGCTCCTCTGTGTCCAGATTCCCATATGTCATCTGCACTCCGATCTTCTCCAGTTTTTGCTCCTGTGCGTAGATCCAGGCATAACACATTGCCTGTGCGCGGTGAACCTCCACAGGCTTTTCCAACTGACTGACATCTGCATAAACACCCTTGATCTCATCGATCCAATACTGTCCATCTTCTGTGAAGATTCCGTCAGCCCTGCCCTCTACCTGGATACCTACATCTTCATATTCTGTTTTATATTTAAGAGAAACCTCCGCTCTGTAATGGCTTCCCATCCTGCCCTGTATTTTTCTGTGCAGTCTGCTGCCCTTCTGCATTGCTTCTCTGTCAGAAGATCCTCCCCGGTTGTCAAGATCCCCGCTTCTTAATATAAACTCCACCAGATTTCTGACGGAAATACGAACCACCGGCTTATCCATATCAAAACACCTCACGCAACAATAGCTGTCAAATAGTTACCCAACATCGTCCGTTCATTATAACACAAGATTCATCATCATGTAAAAACTCCTGAATTGTCAAGCGGATATTCGCAATCCGCTTCGCTACTTGCTCATAACCGAATAACTGCTCCGCAGTTTATCAGAAGGAGCTTGCACTCCTCCTGATACAAGCAAGTCCCCACCCACTGCTTATTGCTTTTCGCAATTGAAGCAGTGGGTGGAGACTTACTTGATTCGGTTAAAAAGCCGCCAGAAATCTCTATGCTGATTTCTGACGGCCCATTATTTTGTTTATCTTATAATTGGTAAAAATCATATCCACCAATTGCTCCGCTGTGAAGGAGCTCCTGCAATTCTCAATTAGATCTGAGTAATTACAAAGATATCATAAATTGCCTTTACCGCAGTTTCAAAATCTCTGTTCTCCACACCGATAATGATATTCAGCTCACTGGAACCCTGGTCGATCATCTTCACATTTACATTTGCATGGGCAAGTGCTGAGAAGATTCTTCCTGCTGTACCTCTGGTGGATTTCATACCACGTCCTACAACAGCGATCAGCGCAAGATCAGATTCCATTTCTACGAAATCCGGCTGTACTGCGCGATGGATTCCTGCGATTACCTGCTGCTCTTTCTCTTCGAATTCATCCTGATGTACATATACAGTCATTGTATCGATTCCTGATGGAACATGCTCAAAGCTGATTCCCTGATCTTCGAATACCTGAAGTACCTTACGTCCGAAACCAACCTCACTGTTCATCATGGATTTTTCAATATTGATAGAGCAGAATCCCTTTTTACCTGCAATACCTGTGATTGTAAATTTCGGTTTCTTGCATGTACTCTCAACAATAAAAGTACCCTTGTCTTCCGGTCTGTTTGTGTTTTTGATGTTGATCGGAATTCCCTCTTTACGAACCGGGAAGATCGCATCTTCATGAAGAACAGTTGCACCCATATAAGAAAGCTCTCTGAGTTCTCTGTAGGTAATGCTCTCGATTACTTCCGGATTTTTAACAATACGTGGGTCTGTTACCAGGAAACCGGAAACATCTGTCCAGTTTTCATAGAGGTCTGCCTTAATAGCCTTTGCCACAAGAGAACCGGTTACATCAGAACCTCCTCTGGAGAAAGTTTTAACTTTCCCATCTTCACCAGCGCCATAAAATCCAGGGATAACGGCATGTTCACATTTTGCCAGCTTTTTGGACAGAAGTCTGTCTGTCTTCTCGGCATCCAGATTTCCGTTCTTATCAAAACGGATCACATCTGCTGCATCAACAAATTCATAACCCAGATATGCTGCCATCACCTTACCATTGAGAAATTCTCCTCTGGATGCTGCATAGTCTGTGCCTGCCTGTGCCTTGAAATCAGCTTCGATCTGAGCAAATTCATCTTCCAGAGAAAGATCAAGGTTCAGTCCGCGGATAATCTCATAATATCTTCCCTTGATCTCCTGCAGAATCGGGATGAAATCTTCCCCTTCAACTGCAGTATTATAACATTTATAAAGTAAATCTGTAACCTTTGTATCTCCGTCAAATCTCTTTCCGGGAGCGGACGGAACCACATAACGTCTGCTCTCATCACTTCTGATGATCTCCCCTACTTTCTGAAACTGTTCTGCATTTGCCAGAGAACTTCCTCCGAATTTAACAATTTTCTTCATTTTTCCTGCTCCTCATATGTCACTAAATATTTTCAGACCAATCTCCTATCAGTCTTTGTCACTCTACCAACATAAAGTCTGTTTAATATTGTATTGAATAAACGCCAATTTTGCAAGCCTTTCTTACAGAAATATCCGAAAATGGTTATTTTCCACAATCTGCCGAAGATTCCTGCTGTTTTTTACAAATTCTGTCACATTATAAACACGAAGGATATCTCCATCCACCCGAAAATGAATATCCTTCTCTCCAAAAGGCATTCCGTAAGACCGTTCCGGATCATTCTGATAAGCAGGACGGGGATCATCTGCAAGCACTGCGATCAGAGCCTCTCTGCTTTCCTCGGGTATTCTTTCCAGAAGCTCCTGGGGAAATTCTACATTCAGATGATGATCTTTGGAATATTCGGTAAAACTTCCTGTTGCTTCCGGATGGCAATCCGCATAAGGAATATATGGTTTAATATCGAAAATCGGTGTTCCATTCATCAGATCTGCACCTTCTACATAAAGTACAGGGCTGTCCGGCTCATCCAGAGCTACTTTCTCAAGCTTCACACAGGATAATCCTATGGAATTGGGACGGAAGGGAGATCTTGTGGCAAAAACTCCTTTTCTCACATTTCCCCCAAGTCTGGGCGGGCGGACAGTCGGTGACCACTTTGTCCTCTTTGCCTCCGAAAACTCCCAGATCAGCCAGATATGACTAAACTCCTCCAGACCACGGCAGGCATCCACATTGCGATATTCCGGTTCGAATACGATTCTCGCTTTAAGCGCCCCTACACGGCCACTCTGCCTGGGAATACCGAATTTGGTTGGAAAATTATTTTCTATATGTGCGATTGGAACCATTGTATTATTCTCCTTTTGTAACTGTTCAGTACCTTCACAGTTACGAGTCAAAATCCACAAGAAAGAATCCTGCTTGCGGGATTTTGGCATGTTCATGCCAAAACACCTCGCGGGATAGTAGACTGCTGAATAGTTACGAAATATCTTTTATAATAGCAATTTTAGTATAATCAAGTCCTGATCTATGTTTTTGCGAACGAGACGATTTGCGAAAGTGATATGCATATTTATGGGAAATCTCTGTTCTATATGGAATGCATATAAAATATCCATAATGACTTTGAATAAGTAAACAAGCATATCTTCTTTCCTTTTTCTTTAAAAGTTCTTTATATGGCGGATTCGGATATTTCTCGTAAAATTCATCTGAAAGGCTATAAACAGCATAGTCAATTTCCAATTTTCTTCTCCTTATATACATATAAACGAGAGGGAAAATGAACTCCCTCTCGTTATACTCTTCGCTCGGTCATATTTTATTTTACCGATGAGTCAGAACCGTCACTCATCTCATCTCTCGGTTATATTTATTTTACCGATGAGTCAGAACCGTCACTCATCTCATCATGCGAATAGAGAATTAACTCTCTATATATTGTATTATATAACATATTTTCTTAAATAGCACAATCCTATATTTTTAATTTTTCAAACACGCTCTAACATCGTTTCTGTTCACAGCAATATGCTTTCTAACACACTGGACTTGTGTGAATTTATATTATTTGATCTTAGCGCTCTTTGCTTTAGAATAGCTGCTGTATATTCTTTTACCGTTTTCGGTACGATATGCCCGCACCTTGTAATAGTATGTTTTCTTAGACGTAAGCTTCTTATTTATATAAGAAACAGTGCTTCCCTTTTTAATCGTTGATACTGCCTTATATTTACCGGATTTGGATGTGGCACGGTATACTACATACCCTTTGGCACCGCTTACCTTTTTCCATTTCAGTGTAGCCTGTTTCTTACCGGCAGTTACTGTGACAGCCGGGGTTTTCGGTTTTACTGTCTGTGCCGGAGTTGGTGTCGGTGCAATTCCATTGGTTGTTACAGAGAAGTTTTTGTCATAACTGCTTTTAATAGCACCGCCCCATTTGGTGGAAACAGCCTGTACACTGTAATAATAAGGAGTTGACGGAGAAAACGCTGTATCTGTATAGGAGAGGTCTTTGACCGTAGCAATCTTTGCGAATTTGCTTTCACCCATCTTACGTCTTAAAATAATGTAAGAATCTGCATTTTCATATTTATTCCAAGTAAGAAGAACTGTATTTCCTGCCGCCTTGCAGGTTGTGATCTCTGGCATTCCTGCTGCAAAGAGGTCTTTCGCAGTACCCTTTACAACTACATGGCACACTGCGGTTACATTCTGATCTGTTTTTACACGGATATCGGTTTCTCCTACAGAAACAGGTGTGATAACACCCTTCTGGTCTACTTTGGCAACGCCTGCATTATCAGAGGTCCATACCAGTTCCCCGCCGCTTCCCTTCGGACTGAATGTCCAGGTCAGGGTATAGGTTCCCTGATCAATTGCCAGAGTCAGCGTTTTGTCACTCAAAGCAATGCTCTGTGCCGGTGCTGTAACAGTCACATGGCAGGTGCCTTTCGTTCCATTGTCCGTAGTCAGTGTAATATCTGCAGAACCGGCACCCACAGGAGTTACCTTGCCGGAGCCATCTACGGTTACTACAGAAGAGTTGGAAGATTCCCAGTACAAAGAGGACGGTTTTGCGCCGTTTGGCGTGATCGTGTAATCCAGTGTCCTGGAACCGCTTTTCGTTGAGAGATTCAGGCTGGACGGAGAAATACTCACCCCTGTCACACTGACCGGTCTGGAAGAAACGGAAATATTGCAGGTCGCATAGACACTTCCGGAAACTCTCGCAGTAATCACCGCAGAACCTTCTCCCACTGCTGTTACCACACCACCGTTTACACTTGCAACAGAATTGTTGGAAGAAGTCCAGCTTACAGTTCCCACCGCATCAGACGGAACAATCGTATAAGTCAGTGTATAGCTGTCTCCCTTTGTAAGAGTCAGATCAGAAGCATTTAAGCTGATCAGCTTCGGTGCTACCGGAAGCTTTGACTCAATACTTTTAAGCAGCTGAACCGCTTCATAAACTCTGTTTGCAGACGCATCCAGCGTAGTCAGCGCACTGTCCGCTTCGGCATATGCACCGGAGAATCCGCTGACCTGGGACCATCTGGAACGCTCTGCATTTGCCTTTCCCATCATGCGGATAAGCTCGCTCTTATCTGCCGCCTCAAAAATCTGCCTGTTATTATTATACGGGTCACATCCTGTAATGTCCGTACCACCGCAAAGGGCAAACATAACACGCAGGACACTTCCGTCTGACGGATGACTCGCACCCATTCCGACACCCATAAATACATTATCCAGAGTATACGTCCATCCGGATGCGGAGCAGTAGGAAAATTCTGTCAGATCCGGTGCATATTTGTTATCAGTAAGCTTATAGGCATCACCGGTCCAGGTGGAAGTCTCGGAGAGAACCTTCTGGATACATGCCGGTGGATTCAGGCTTCCACTGTCACAGTTGGCAATTCCCCTTAAGTAGAAACCATAACTTGTATTTGTGTCATAAAGCGGCGTAATCCCGTTCTCACTTAACCCGCGGAGCAGAACATCTGCACAGGTTTCTCCTTTCGCAAATTCCACCTGTACAGGATCCAGGATCATACCCTGGCCGATCGTGTTCTTCTCCACAGTCAGCGTCAGGGTATCTGCCAGAACATCGGTCTGTCCCAGCGCAAAAATCCCCACTGCCATTCCGGCTGCAAGAGTCAGCCCCTTAATGGCCTGCCATAGCTTATTCTTTGTCATATTCATTTTCCTCCTTATTTTCGGGCCGCTGCAGCAGCCCGTATTTTCTTTTTACTCTCTCCAGTTTCTCCAGCAGAGGCCTGCTTAGGATCCACAGGAAGATTACCGTAGAAGTTGCCTGCACCAGATCTACCGGTGCACCTGAGATATAAAACGCGATCAGGCTCTTCTTTGTGATGTATCCGTATGCCATCAGAATAGATGCCGGATTCATGATCCCGCCGAAGATCAGAAACACACTTAAGAATCCGTAAATACACAGATCCACCTTCCTGGCTTTGAGAATCCCTTTCTGAAAAAGGATTCCTGCCAGATATCCGATCATTCCATAGGAAAACATCTGCCAGGGTGTCCACGGTCCCTGCCCGAAAAACATATTTGAGATCATCATGATCAGACAGGCACACAGAAACCCCGCCTCACCACCTAAGGAAACCCCGGTAATGATCACGATGGCCGCAATCGGCTTAAAGCTTCCGATCATAAAGAAAGCACTCCTGCCTGCGACCCCAAGAGCCGCCATTACGGCAATGACCATAATCTCTCTTGCCTGTGGATGCCGGCCCTCAAATACCATAAAGAACGGGATCGTGGCATAGGCAAGTATTAAAAGACTGATCACTACATCATGCTTACCATGAAACTTATGAACCAGGATAAAAAGCACCAGCGGAACAAAAGCCAGAAACATAATCAGACCAATCCAGGTACGCTTCTCAATCTTTCCTTTATGGATCGGCTGGATAATGATTCCATCCTCTTTCAGTTCATATTCCTCTAATTCCTGTCCGGATTCCTCTTCCCCGGGCAGGCTCTGTGCACAGGAATCCCCGAAGAAACGGTCCATAAACTGGTCTAAAGCCTTGCCTTCAAGCACGCAGCCACCTCCTTTCCGGTAACAGCATCAGGAAAATAATGCCTTGCCATGCGATTGGCAGCAGTCGTATAAAAGCTGTTTCCCGCAAAGAAATCCCTTGCACTCTTACACGTCACCACATTTCCCTGAAAGAACAGGCCGACCCTGTCTGCATATTCTGCGACAAACTCCACATCATGCGAGATCATAAAGATAGTGATCCCGTGAGCTTTGAGCTTCTTTAAAATGTCTCCCAGTTCCTGTTTATATTCTGCATCCAGCCCCTTCGTTGGTTCATCCATCAGAAGAAGCCTCGGCTGCAACAGCAGAACCTTAGCCAGTGCAAGACGCTGCTGTTCTCCACCGCTTAAATCATACGGATGACGGTCAAGCAGTCCTTCCAGTCTGGTCAGACTTACGATTCCCTCGATTGCCTCTGCCTTCCTCATATTGGCAGTGTATTCGGAAGATTTCTTCTCCTTTGCCCCACCGATGATAGAATACAGATCCTCCCTGACTGTCTTCTTGATAAACATGCTCTGGGGATTCTGCGGCAGCACGCCCAGATACCCTCTGTAAAGCTGGGTATCCGTATACCTGCGGATATCAGTCCCATTCAGGAAAATCTTGCCCCTGTAGGGAGCACGAACACGACTGATCAGCGATAAGGTCGTACTTTTCCCCGTTCCGTTTCCACCGACAAGCGCATAAAATTCTCCCTGCTTTACTTCCAGGTTCAGATCCTGCACAACATCCTTTCCGTCTTTTTCATAACGAAACCACACATCCTTTACCTCAATAGCCGGTGGCATAGAGCTTTTGGAACCAGGCAGCAGTTTATCTCTGACTGTATTCAGCTTTTTTTGCAGTTTTTGTTTATTTTTACAAAAATAACTTTCTTCACAAACAGAAACTGTATCAGAAGCTGCTGCCATCACCTGTGTGATCCAGTTCCTTCCCTCTCTTACAGTCAGCGGACATGGCAGATTATTTTCTACCTCTGCATAAATCTGCATGGGAACCGGCATAGACAGAAACATTCCATGATGTTCCCTCTTCAGGAACTCACCGATCTCCCGTGGCGCCCCCTGCGTGAGCAGACTGCCCTTATCCATCACATATACCCTGTCCGCCCACGGAATGACATCCTGCAGCCGGTGCTCCGTCAGAATTATGGTAGTGCCGATATCCCGGTTAATCTTTCTCACCGTTTCCAGAAAATCAGAAGCCGCGATCGGATCAAGCTGAGAAGTCGGCTCATCCAGAATCAGAAGTTTCGGGTGCATAGCCATGATCGCCGCCAGGTTTAAAAGCTGCTTCTGCCCTCCGGACAGCTCCGAGACATTCTTATAAAACCACTGATGAATCCCGAAATAGCTTGCCATCTCTGCCACTCTCAGACGAATCGTAGGCGTATCATATCCCAGACTTTCCAGACCAAATGCAAGCTCATGCCACACCTTATCTGTCACGATCTGATTTTCGGGATTTTGCAGTACATAGCCAATTTCCTGGCTCTGCTGCCGGTGGCCGACTTCCTTCAAATCCCGCCCATAATAACAGATTTTCCCGGAACTGCTGCCAAAAGGAGCCAGATCCGACTTCAGCTGGCGAAGCAGCGTACTCTTGCCACAGCCACTCTTACCGCACAGCACATTAAAGGTACCCTCCTCCACATCCAGTGACACATGAGACAGTGACTCCCTGCTGCCATTCGCATAACGGAAGGAAAAATCTCTCACTTCTATTATCTTCATCTCGCTTCTCCTTCCATATCTTCATAAATCTTTCTGTAGGTCACTGCCATCTCTCCCTGTACGTGGCTTCTGCTTTTCTTCATGGCAGATTCCTCACACAGATCCAGAATCAGCGGCAGAAAACAGAACACACCAAAGCTGACAAATGTGACAGCAGCCAGCAGCGGACTGCACGACTGCTTCGGAACCCTTCCGAAAACAGTAAAACCGGCAAGCAGGATTCTGGGATTGTACTGTGCAAAAGCAGCTCCCCGGTAACATCCATATCCGAAAATCACACAAAGCCCGACAAGCATAGTTCCCAGTAGTTTATCCCTTCTGTTAAAACGGTAAATAGAAAAAGCCGTACGTCCTCTTAACCCATAGCCACGGCTTTTCATGGAATCAGCCGTCTCAATCGCATTTTCCAGTGCCCATGTGACAAGAATGGACACCATATTTAACGCATAACGGATCTTCTTAAACCATTTGCCATTGCTCACATCCATCCCCACGCATTTCTGTCCATTGCGGATCACCTTCAGCTGGGCCATAAAGTGAGGCACAAACCGAAGCGCCATAGACAGCATCAGAGACATCGCAGGGATAATCCTGCCAAAAAGATAGATAAATTTATCACTTGTCATGATCTGGTTATAGCAGGAGAACCACAAAATCATAATAAAAAGTACACATCCCAGAACGATTCCATATACCATTGCCTCCAGCGTAACCCAGTTTCCGCTGCTTTCTATATAAAGAAGCGGTGTGACTCCGTAATGGTTAAACATCGGGTTTAAGAGTGCCACGATAAGGAGACTCGGTAGCGTCAGAAGAAAATTGATTTTCAGAACCTTCTTTACTCCGTTAAGCCACATGGAGTAAGCTGTGGCAGCCACAAAAGAGACTGCCAGGTAAACCGGGTGCTGGATAAACATGGTAAACCCCAGCACCACGGCAAAATAAAAGAAATTTAAAACAGGATGGCACCTGGAAAAAGCATCAGTCATAATACTGATCCCCCACATCCCTGCCAAGATTGCAGGTATAACGCCATTCTACCGTATCGCCGTCCTCCAGCGTATATTTCGAGCAGCCATAATTCGGATACCAGCCGTTGACACAGTACATCCATCCGGAATCCTTGCCACAGTCAAACTCATACAGGTTATTGATACCGGATACATAATAACTGTTATACATAGGTGTCCACTCCGACTCCATCTGAATACCGGCCTGATTACATACACGCTTCAGCACATCAAATACCGTCTCCCCCTCATAGAACTCCACCTCCGAAGGATACAGGATCCAGCCGTCCGCAGGCACAAATTCTGCCTTGGACTCTTTCAGATCATCCCAGTTATTCAGGATCGTAGAACACTCGATAGAGAAAGTACAGGTCATGGCTGTATCTGAGCTGTCATCGCCACCGGAAGTGTCTGTATTGCCTGTTCCATCGCCGGAAGAGTCTGTCTGTCCGGAACTGGTATTTCCATCTGTGCTGGACTGACCGCCAGAACTTCCAGTGGAATTTTCACCGTTTTGTGTATCCTTATTATTAGCAGTGCCCTTGGATTTGTCATCGGATTCATCCGTAGATTCACCTGTGGTAGAACCGCCGATCAGATAGAAATCTCCTCCTGTCTTAGTCACGTTAAAGGTAAGTGTTGTGCGCTCTGTTTTTTTCTTTCCGGTTTCTCTGGTAGTAATCTTTGCAGTATCAAGCTGATAAAGCTTTCCATCTTCTTCCAGACAGTAAAGAACCTTATCCGCGTCCCATTTTTCTTTCAGATTCAGGGTCAGCTTCGCAGGCGCTGCCAGATTCATCTTCTCCAGTGTGACTTTCAACGCATAAGGCGCATCATTGGCAAGCTTCTTTACCTCTTCTGTTCCATCTTCACTGCACTGTACCAGAAGTTTTTGCTCCACCGGATTCTGAATCTGGCTTCCATTGTAAGTCCATTTATAACTGATCCCGCTGTCCGTTTTTCCGGTAAAATAATACTTTTCGTCCTTTCCGGCGATCGTTTCCATCTGTGCCTGGGTGATGATTCCGTCCTCAGGAAGCTTTGTTTTCTGCTTCAAAGGTTCCACATCTGTATCAGAATCTTCCTCCGTGCTGTTTAAGATCTCAGCTCCTTTTTCGGAAAGCTGTGTCATGCCGTCATCCCCGCCGCCACAACCTGAGAGCGAACTTACCCCCAGAAACAGTGCAAGCCACAGGGCAAGTCCCTTTTTCTTTATCCTCATTTCTTCTTCCTCCGCTTCTTAATAAGAGCCCTCACTCCGGCCTTAATGCCGCTGCCTGCCAGTCCTCCCGCCAGAGCACCGCCTGCCGCAAAACCAAAGATCATACCATATTCTTTCTTCTTTGAGGTCAGACTTCCGGTTCCACTCTCCCCGGCAGTTTCCTGATATCCATCCTCACCGGTATCCATCTGTGAAGTCTCTTCCGACTCTGTATAAGGCTCTGCTTCGAAATCCCAGCCGCCGGAATTCTTATCCTTTGATGACTTACTGTTCTTTGATTTACTGTTTTTAGAATCCTTTGAACCGGAGCCACTATCCTTTCCTGAGCTTTCGGAACCCGTGGAGCTTTTGCTGCCGGAAGACTTACCACCCAGAGATTTCCCGGATCCACCCGGCGTTTTCGTATTGCCGCCTGACGGTGTTGTGGCAGGAACCGGCGTCGGGGTAGGAATCGGCGTGGGTTCTTTCAGACCGGTACCGGAACCATCTCCCTTGCCACCTTTTTTGATACTCACATCTGACATATCATAAAGGCTCGTCTTGCCATCCTTCAGGCGCTGGTAGGCAACCAGTGCGTAATATCCCTGCTCCGTAGCCATCCCGTCCAGAGTGCCTGCTGCCGCCCCGCCGTTATTTCCGGCACCCGCCTTTACATGCATAAATCCACTTCCATCGATATGATAGGAAAGAAGATTCTCTATTGTCCAGTGGCCGCCCTTGATGAAACGCGAATCCGTCTCCGGGTCAATCCCAAGGCTGCATAAAGCCGTGATGATCTGTGCACAGGACTCCTCTGTCTCCACACCCATCGTGGAATATCCACCGCTGTCATTCTGCATTTCCGACAATTTATTCAGCCCTCTGTCAATGGCAGCAGTCACATTCTCATAACCTGATTTATGATAATACGGTGCCAGCGCCTGCAGTGTCATGCCGGTAATATCAGAATCCGCATTACTTCCCATCAGCGTCCATCCGCCACCCGGGAGTTCACTCTGCAGCAGGAAATTCACCAGCGCAGATTCCGAATTCTGCTCCTTCGCAGACGGGTTCTCCGGGAAAGAATATTCCGGGTGGCAGTTAAGGGCAAGGAGTGCCCAGATCGGACCGTTTAATCCCTGTTCCTTCACAAGGCTGAAATCAGAGATATATTGAAATAGATTGTAACCACCCACATTGCGGGCATCCTTCCCCTCTGAGGTCAGGACCAGGATTCTCTTGGAATACTCTGTATATTTGGAAGTATTGGTAAGGATTCCCTTCTTTTCCTCGATATAATTTGCCGTGTGATTATAATAGGTAGAGAAATATTTCTCCTTCAGGCTTAAACCGCCTCTCGCCAGTCCAAGCACATACCATTCGCTGCCAACAGAAGGATTGGTATCTGTTGCACGCATATAGGCGCTGGTCTCTGCCATAACCTGACTGACCGATTTCTTCAGGGCATTTGCTCCCTGCATGACCGTTACCTTACAGGAGGCCGTCATTTCCGGGTGTTGTGTTACAGAAGCGGTAATCGTAGCTTTGCCATTCTTTACTGCTGTGACAACTCCCTTTTTGCTTACTTTCGCAACAGAAGTGTCACTGCTTTTCCATGTCACTGTATACTCTTCCGTAACCGATTCCGGTATCGGAACCACCTTCAGGGTGTATTTCTGCCCCCGGTTGATCTTAACGGATTTACTGTTAAGAGAGATTCCCTGAAGTCCTGCGGGAAAGTCAGCAATGATCAGATGGTTTAAAGTTCTGGCACTATCCAGATAGAAACAGTTATCTTCTGTCGTCTGAGGAGTCAGTTCCATAAACGAATCCCCGGTACTTCTAAGGATCCTCGGCTTCGTCAGACTCTCATAGCCATCCGGAACAGGAAAGGTCAGAGAGATCATCGTCATTGGCTGATAGCTTTCTCCTGTACGGATATCCGTATAGGAAATATTTATATCATAAAGAAGCTGTGGAAGAGTCCCCGGATATGCTTCGGAGAGCTCCTGTATAGTCTGTTCCTGATCCGGGTTCTCCTGCACATGGGTCTGCACATACCAGGGATTTCCCGTGGCGGTCACTCCACTGTCAGAAGAAATCAGTGCCGCGATACGGTTTCGGACAGTTTCAAGAGCCTCTTTGATCTCAGGGTCAATTTCTGCCTGTTCCTCTTCTGTCAGACTGTCATAGGTGTCACTGGCAAGAAAGAACTTCGAGACCGTTTCTGAGGACAGATCAATTTCTTCGAGCGCCGCTGCTTCCTGAATACAGGAAATCATGGCTGGTATATCCAGCTTTTCTTCACCGGCTTCATTATTTTCTTCTTCATTTCCGGCCGCGCCATCGTCTGTCTCTGACTGAGATGGTTCGGTGTCAGACTGGAATTCATTCGCAGTTTCTCTGTCGTCAGAATCATCATGCTGTACAGGGACAGAAGTTTCTTCTGCCTCCCCGTGTATCTGCTCAGCCGGTGGCATCTGGGCTGCGGGTACAGGACATGCGGTCACAGCAATTCCTGTACTGAGAAGCAGTGCCATCCATTGTTTATTCATTTGTTTCCTCCGCGTTTTTAATCTAAAAAATTACATCCGGGTAAAATAGCACCCGCAATTCCTGAAATTACAAAATGACAGATGACTCTCCCCCTGTCATATAGCAGGTAGAAAGGACATCTGCCTTATTTTTTTGTATCATTCTTTCCAAATTTTGCAGCAATTATCAGAGCGATTATTACATTTATCAGAAAATTCCATCCATAAGTATCTTTCCATATGTTTAACAGGCAGCTCAAATCTGAAATTTTATTGTGGAATATAAATTCTCTTGATATAAATATAGCTGCCAGGCTCGCCAAAAACATTAATGAAATAGTCAGCAAAAATATTTTTATTTTATTCATATATATAAATTATACAGGATAGGAATCTGTAGACATTTTATATTCAGAAACTAATTTTGTTCTTGCTGAATCTGAATATATTGATATAATCACGCGCAATTTTGAACCATACATAGCTGTAATTGAAGTACCATATCCCCTTTTTTTTTGAATTTACTGTAATGTTCCTCTATACAATCACTCGCATAAGAAGAAATTCCCGCTCCAATTGCTGTTCCAGTTGCAGTTAACACAGCACTACATAATGCCTTTATAGTTTTCTTTTCGGTAGATACATTAAATGAAAAATTATACTTAGCGCGCTTCCATTGATTAAATTCCCGTGATTCATAATTATCAGCGCTTACAATATTTACATTGCTATCATTTGCATATACAGTAACTGTAAAAATTTGCAAAATCATACATAAAATTATAATTATAAATGCTTTTTTCATTCTCTTACCTTCTTTTGGGGTATGCAGTGTGTTGATAACACACTGCATACTGATTTTATTATTTAACAGTTACTTTTTTAATCTTTGAGAAAGAGCCATAAACTGCTTTTCCGTTTACTTTTCTGTAAGCACGTACTTTATAGTAACGGGTCTTTCCGGTGAGGAGGCTCTCGTCTGTCGCACCTGTACCTTTGGTGATCTTTATGCGGGTATAGGTACCATTTTGGGAATCGCTGGCATATACCTGATAGCCATCGGCACCCTTTACCTTACTCCATTCAAGCACTGCTGTCTTTGAAGTTGAGCCTGCGGACAGGGTCGGAGCAGAAAGTACTGCCTTTGCTTTCTCTGTTGCTGAATAGCTTCCGTATACTTTCTTTCCGCTTACATTGCGGTAAGCACGTACTTTGTAATAATAAGTCTTACCGGTAACTGCTTTCTTATCAAGGAAGGTAACTGCACTGTTCTTTGCGGTTGATCCAATTGCTGTATACTTGCCATCCTTTGAAGCAGAGCGGTATACTCTGTAACCGTTTGCTCCGGAAACCTTATTCCATGTGACACGGATGGTGGTATAGTTCTCGGAATCAGTTGCTGCGATCTTTACTTTTCCAAGCTTCGCTTTTCCAATCACACCATCTTTGTCATAACTGCTTACAGTCTTTCCGCCCCATGTATAAGAATAAGCTCTTACTGTGTAATAGTAAACTCTTCCTGTAACTGCTTTCTGATCCTTATAGGAAATATCTGTTACCCGGGATGCGATTTTCTTCCATCCGCTGTCTGCTGTTCTGCGGTATACCATGTATCCGTCTGCGTTATCCACGCTGCTCCAGCTGATCTGGACAGTCTTATAGTTGATTGCCTTTGTCTGAAGATCTGCAGGCATATCTGCCTTAAATGCACCCTGTTTGCCCGCAAGTTCAATGTGGTAATCTGCCACGATCGTCTTGATCAGCCCTAACTGCTTCGCATTCCACATATAGGACTTGCCTTCCACACTCATGCCGTCGATCAGCTTCTGAAGTGCTGCAAGCTCTGCTTCTACATTTGCAATGTTCTCTTTGGTAACAGCAGTCGGAAGATTGCTGATCCACTCATCTGCCTGCTGTGCATCTGAAATGTCCTTACCTGCCTTGTCAGCCTGTGCCGTCAGTGCTGCGATAACCTCTGCAAAAGTCATCTCCTGACTGCCGACTTTGACTTTCAGGCCTGCCATGGCATCTTCCTGTCCCTGATAATCCTTAGCATAACGGTCAAGGAAAGCCTTAACATCTGCGTAGGAATCTCTGTCTACCGGGTGATCTTTTACTGTTGCATAAATCTGTGCTGCTTCATCTGCGAAGAACTGCTGATATGCACTCTGGCCTTTCTCATAAGTCAGTGCCATGGCAAGAAGCTTCTCCATATTCTCAACCAGTGCGGTGTTCTCGCTTCTGAATTTCTTCTCTTCTGTTTCTGTTAATCTGTCATAAGCATTCTTGGCTTCTGCAATCTGTTTCAGCTCTGCTTCTGTAAGTTCACGCTTAGAGGTATCACCTGCTGCCGGAACTTCTTCATCAGAGGAGAAATCAACATCTGTCTGGACATCTTCAGTATCTTCAGCTGATTCTGCCTGAGGGATATCCACTGTCTCAGCTGCCTGCTCATCAACTTCATCACTGCTGAATGCGTCCGCACTTCCATCTGAGAAATCAGATCCCTCAGACTGTGCCGGTACCGCCTGTTCCTCTTCAACAGAAGCTGCCTCCTGTGCTGATGGAACTGTAGTCGGCTGAGGTGCCTCATATCCTCGTACTGTCTGCGCATCCGGGAGTGCTTTAAGCATTGCCTTGAGCGCATCGGCTTTCAGCTGGTAAATATAACCTTCTGCTTTCTCCAGAGAAGCTGTATTTGTAACCTGGGCTTTCTGCTGGTCATCAAGCGTATCATACAATGCTCTTGCATTTACCACATAAGCCTTCCAGTCATTCCAGATTTTCTCTGTCGGAACATTGTTATTCTTCTCTGTCAGTCTCAGAGGTCCGTCAGAAAGAGCACCTGAAGATGAAGTAGTGATATTCAGTTCATCGATAAAGGAGATCACATAAGCAACCTTCTCATCCGTACTCTGTCTGCTGATAAACAACTCCGCTTTTTCAAGCTCTGCATAGTTTGTCACACGCTTCTTCTGATCTGCTGTCAGGGCATCATAAGCCGTTCTGGCTTCCACTACAAGAGCCTGTTTCTTCAGATAATTATCGGAAGTAACCTCGCCGATTGCCTTGATCTTATCAACAACTGCAGCCGCAGCCTTCAGATCAGGAATCAGATTTCTCAGATACTGTAACGTACTGTAATTCGTAACCAGAGCTTTCTGCGCATCTGTAAGAGCATTGTACTCTGCCTGTACGCGGTCAAGAAGCTGCAGAACATACGGATCAAGAGTCAGTTCAGAAGAAGAAGGAAGCGCATCAATATCAGCGATAACCTTCTCTACTGCTTTCTTATCCTTATCTTTCTGCTCCTGCTGTTTCTCAAGTTCTCTGATCTTAGCCTCTGCTTCAGTCAGCTTAGAGTAATTTGTAATTACAGATTTCTCTTCATCATTCAGTGAATCATAAAGAGTTCTTGCCTTCTCTACAGCCGCCTTGTCATCCAGTGTCAGCTTATCCGCTGCCGGAATCGCATTAATGGCTGCCATAGCTTTTTCAATAGAATTACCTGAACCAGTCTCTGCTGCAAGAAGCTTTCTAAGTGTATCCTTGTTAAAGATTGCCTTGTGAGTTTCGTCTAATGCTTCGTAAGCGTCTCTCGCTTCTTTGATCTGCTTTTTCGTACTGTCATCGTTAAGGGCAAGGATCATGTTGTTAACTTTTTTTGTTGGAACAGTTACGTCTGTAAATTCCCAGAAGCTGGATGTTTTTTCATATTGTCTGATAAATGCATCCAGACCACGTGCAATCTGCGGAACATCATAATTTGTGAATCCATGAATACTTCCGTCAAAAACACCATCTACATCTACCAGATCAAAGAATGCATCAAGAATATTGTTTCCATTCTTAGTATATCCACTGGAAGAATCTAAAACATTTACACCAAACGTTCCTGCAAAAAGCATTGCCTGTGCATCATTCCATGCGTTGTTTCCATAAGACATACATCCTGTTTCAAATCCTGGTGTACAGAATGAACCTGTTGAACGTTGTGCAATTGCTGGAAGCTTATGTAATGCCTTGTCTACAGCTTCTGTTACATCATCGTAACCAGGCTTTTTGTACCAGAAAATAAGTGGCTGCCATCCCATGGTATTGTCGGCATTTGCAAAAATTTTGTCTTCGGCATTTGACAAAGCTTTTGCTGTATCATGTGCCCATTGGTTAAGTTCTGTATCTTTAAAAGTGTCAGCGGTATACCCACCTGCTTTTATTGCATTAATAGCATATACAGTTGTATAAGTAAGTTCTGTGCTTTTTCTTGATCCAACTGCCGAAAGAAGGTCTACAGACGAAATGTCCCTTGGATCATATCCAATAGCTTCAATAGCTAAAATTAATTTTGAAAGTTCTGTTGTCTTCCATTGAGAAACATCAGTTCCCTGATTTTTAAGTAACTGCAAATACTCTTTGGTATTTGCAAACCATTTGTCAAAATAATTTGTATCTCCATATGGAATATAGCCGCATCTAGCTGCTGTAAAAATGGCCCAAATATCTGTATTTTCATAGGATGGGGATTCTTTAGATCCAAAGGCATTTTTATTTTGGCAATAGTTCATAATAATGTTACAAGCCTTTTTAGCTTTTTCATAGTAAGATGGCCAATTACTTGGATTACTTGAGTTTCCCTTAGCTCCATTGTCTACAACTTCACCAGTACCGTCAACTACTTCAACTTTGAAACTATACCCATCTTCTTCTGCTTGTGCTTCTTTTCCATCTTTAAATTTCAAAATAGGCATATTAATCCATTCTACGCTTAATGGACGTTCGCCTAAAAAACTCGTATCAATTGTAGCAGATTTTATATCTTTCTTTACATCATCAGATGGCAAAACTACTTCTATACCATATTTTTCAATAATAGATTGTTGTTCATCAGTTAAATCTGTAAATTTTACACCTATCACATTTACAACATTATTATTACCGTCATCGTAAATATTCTTTTTTTCACCATCTATAATATCTACTTGATATGGGAAATGATAATTTTTAGCATAATCAACAAAACGATTATAATCTCTGGGTACGCTTGTACTCCATACTTTAGGTTCAGTGGAAGCCTGAACTTTAAGAGTTATTTCTTCGGTTTGTAGATTATAATATGGATAGCCATTATTATCTTCTGGGGAAATAGTCCATTTTTTATTAAAGTCAAACCCTTCATAAGTTCCCTGGTTTTTCATTTCAGACGTAGTTTTGCCAAAATCAGCATAATTAGGAAACTCTTTATTATTATCTCTATTTGCAATATATTCAGACCTGATTTTAATGTCTGGCATATTTTCTTTATCATAATAACAATTGGTTGCACTTGCTGACGTACTAGAAAAACTTTTTCGTGTAAATGAAACACATAGATATCCCCATGTATCATCTTCTATTTTGGGTTCCAGTTCATCTGCTAATGACTTTATTGCTTCCGAATACTGTCCATATCCTATACAATTTTGGTAAGTTATTCCAGTATAAGTTGTTCCTAATTGACAAAATTCAAATTCTAAATCATTCTCAACAATATCCTCAGCTATTTCTTCGATTGTATTCATCGGATAAAGTGTTATATCCTTTTGTGTGATTTCGATGTTGTATGTCTGTTCGATAAAGTGGATTATTTCAACCGCGCCGAATGAATCGACAAAACCTTCGTTGAACAAATGTACATCATCTGTAAAATCAGGATCATCATCAATTTCAAATTTCTCCTGTATGAATGCTCTTAGTTTTTCTTTGATTTCTTCCATTTTAATTATCTCCTTTTTTGATTTTAATTTCCTTGTTTCGGCTGAAAGAAAATTGTTCACAGTGCTGTGGGCAATTTTACTCAGCCGTAATATAAGTTTTTCTTAAACCAACTCTGTCTATCTTTCCGCTCGGTGTGTGAGGGAACTTTTCCATAGTTACGATTTTGCCCGGTACCATATATGCCGGAACATATTTTTTAAGCTCCATCTTAAACTTTCTTGCGACAATTTCTGCTGTTGTTTCGATAAACAATACTATCTCCTGTTTATCTGCGTCAAACAATGCGCACGCACTTGCGACATTCTCAATAGCCGCCGCCGCACTTTCAAGGTCACCGAGTTCAATTCTGTTACCTCTCAATTTAATTTGGCTGTCCTTTCTGCCTATGAAAATTATATTGCCTTCTTCATTTCATAAACAAGGTCGCCTGTACGGTAAATTCTGTCGTGATATTTTGTATTAAGCGGATTTTGAACAAATGCTTTTGCCGTAATCTCCGGTGAATTCCAATATCCGAGTGCAATACCCGTACCGCTTATGCAAAGTTCACCTTGTTCACCGACAGCGCATTGCTTATCATCATCGTTCAAAATCAATGCACGCATATTTCTGCAAACCTTACCTATCGGTAAAGTTTCGTGATTTTCATATTCTCTGTCAACAATATAATACGTTGCAATATCCGTTGCCTCTGTCGGACCGTACATATTTACATACATACATTCGGGCAAATATTTTCTCCATATATTAAGTTGAGTATTCGGCATTACTTCGCCTGCAAACAATATCAGTTTTAATGCACTCAAATCGGCATTTTCAAGCACACCGCCGTTTGCAACGCTTATCATAACGGTCGGTACCCAGAAGATAACGGAAATTTTGTTTTCCGTCATATAATCCATAAGTTTTTCGGGATACATAAAAAGTATCTCGGGAATTATCATAGTTTTTGCACCTGTATAAAAAGCGGTATACATATCAAAAACAGAATTGTCAAAGTGGAACGCCGACTGCATACCGATTACGCTGTTTTCGTCAATCGGGAATGTTTCGACAATCCATTCAATATAATCTATAACACCTCTGTTTGAAATTGTAACGCCTTTCGGCACACCTGTTGAGCCTGATGTGTACATAATATACGCAGGGTCAAGATCGCACACAACTCCCAGCGACTTATCAACCGCCGCATCATCGGCTTGTCCGTCTGCAAGCTCATCAAATATAAGTATCTCTGTGTCAAGATTAAGACTTTCAAGTTTTGTCTTGCCGTCCGTATCTGTTATTATCGCGGTCGGATGAAGATTTTCAACGGTCTTTTCCATTCTCGCCATCGGTATTGCGTAATCAATCGGCACATACGGTGACGCACTGTAAAGCGAACCCATAAAGCTGATTATTGATTTTATGCTTTTCGGCAAATACACGATTACAGGACATTTTCTGCCTGTTTCAACTCTTTTAATAAGTTCACTTCCTATTATACGGCTTTTTTCTCTCAATTCCTCAAAAGAAATACTTCCGTCCTTATCTTCAAATACTGTCTTATTTTTAAACTTTTCCGCCGCCTGCTCCAAAAGGCACACGGCACTTTGCATCATTGTTTCCATAGCTTTTCCTTTATCCCAAAGATTTCTTTAGTGTAACTCTGTCAATCTTGTCATTTGCGGTATGCGGAAATTTTTCCATAACAACAAGGTCACCCGGCAACATATAATTAGGTATATACTTTTTAAGTTCAAGATTAAGTTTTCTAAGCCTAAATGCCTCGCAGCTTTCTATAAACAACACAATCTTCTGATTTTTCTCGTCAAACACCGCACAAGCACCTTTAACTCCGCCAACACACATTGCGGCATTTTCGATTTCGCCAAGCTCAATTCTGTTACCTTTTACCTTAACCTGATTATCCATTCTTCCCAAGTAGATAATAAGTCCTTCATCATTCACATATGCCAAATCGCCTGTACGATAAATTCTTTCCTCATAATACGGATTAACGGGATTTTGAATAAATGCCTTTTGCGTAATTTCGGGATTATTCCAATATCCAAGCGACACGCCTGTACCTATAACGCATATTTCACCTTGTTCATTCGTCTTTGCGATTTCATTCTTTTCATTAAGAATTATAATACGCATATTCTCGCAAGCCTTACCAATCGGAAGTGAATCACTGTCCTTGAAAGGTCTGTCGACAATATAATAAGTACATACGTCCGAAATTTCTGTCGGACCGTAAAGGTTTGCGTATGTGCATTGCGGCTGGGCTTTGCGCCATATATTAAGTTGAGTATTCGGCATTACTTCACCGCAGAACACCACATTTTTAAGCTTCGGCAATTCAATCTCCGAAAGCACTCCCGAATTTGCCACATTAATCATAACGGTCGGTACCCAGAATATTGTCGTAATATCATTATCACGCACAAATTCCGGCAACTTTACAGGGAACATAAACAATGTCTCAGGAATTATCACCATTTTTGCACCTGTCAAAAGACAGCTGTATATATCAAATATCGAATTATCAAAATAGAACGGTGCTTGATTTCCAAGTATAGAATTTTCATTGATATTAAATGTCTTTGCAACCCAAATTGCATAATCTATAACGCCTCTGTGCGGCACTGTAACGCCTTTCGGCGCACCTGTCGAACCAGATGTGAACATTATATAAATCGGATCTGTATCAATTACCGAATTAAGTGTTTTTTCGATAAGCTCCCCGTCCGTTTCGGTTTCAACGATTTCCTCATATATATGAATACTCATTGACTCGGGTATGTTCATAGTCTTTAAAGTTTCCATACCCTGTGCGTCTGTGATTATATGACCTCTGCCTTGAAGTGAGTCAACAATTTTCTGTATTCTGTTCGCAGGCATATCGTAAGCGGTAGGCACATACGGATTTGCACTGTACATCGCACCCATAAAACAAACCAAGCACGATATGCTTTTCTTCAAATACACCATAACAGGTGCAGGCATATATCCTTGCGGAGTTGTCTTTGCAAGTGCCGTTCCGACAGCCTTTCCCTTTCTCTGCAATTCACTGAAACTAATCTCGCTCCATTCATCTGATATTGCAATTTTATCGTTAAACTTTTCAGCGGCTCTGTCAAGTAATTTTACCGCAGAATTCAAATGCGTCATAATTTCCTCCATACTGAAAACACCGTATTTTGTATATAGTAATCTATTCTAATTATAGCATTTTACTTATAATGTGTCAAGTTTGACCGATTTTACAAAAGGCATTGGCAAAACCGAATAAGGAATATATAATAATACCGTAATACCGTTGTCGGTGCGTATAACGGCACGTCGTCGATTTCAGCCGTAAACATAGGCAGTCAGCTTATGCAGAATTATTACAAGCTTTGTAATCTGTTGTTCAATGGGCTGTACCGTGTTGACAGGCAGACATATCGGAGAATAAAACGGAAGTAAACCGGCAACAAAAACGCTCGGCTCCTTTTCGTCAATTATTATATTTTGCAATACAAAATCAAAAAAACTTAATTAAATTCAAAAATCTGTTGTGTTCAAAGATTGGATTGAACAAAAATTCCTCGTCAAAGAAATCAATATTATCCTGACAATGCTCAACCTCCTTTGAATACAACACACAATTTTTTATTCTGTCTTTAAGCGAAAATTCCTTTCCGTTTCTAAGCCAACGTGCAATATCAAGCTGACGTATAATCACATACGACACCGCCGCAAAACGCACCTTTGTCAGCACGTCACAGTCAAACACCGCTTTCAGCAAATATCGGTATATGAAGTACACAAGCAAATTTTCATATTCGTATTCGCGTCCGCTTATGTATAAATCAAATTCACTGCTTAAATTATCGTAATCGTCAAAAATTCCGAGCGTGTTTTCAATTACACCCGTCCAGCTGTCCTCCATAATTTCAAGGCTTAAACATAGCTTGACACACTCTTTTATGTCATTTATACACTTTTCGCTTTGCGAAAAATCATAGTTATCCACACTTTGAGGTATTTTGTCAACGTTGTTGTTATTGATTTTGTCCTGCACATCATACGCATAATT
>ENA-OQHF01000121-OQHF01000121.1-human-gut-metagenome-genome-assembly--contig:-NODE-121-length-48550-cov-6.109431_pt1 | contig 48550 bp, 63 predicted proteins | sample MGYA00242559_ERZ504709 | MGnify/ENA primary metagenome ERZ504709 (study PRJEB26092, sample SAMD00036203) | human gut metagenome | host: Homo sapiens | study: EMG produced TPA metagenomics assembly of... | reverse complement strand
GCTGGTGGGGGCCATCTTGACTGTCTCCCTTCTCTCCAGAAAAAGATGAAGGGACAAATAAACCAGTACATCATCGGGTTCCATGAAAAGTGATCCAAGAAGCGAGGCAATCACTATCGCTGTCCTCAGAGGCATTATAAAAACACCTCGTTCAAGCAAACAGCCTGCCGGTCCAATATGACTGGCAGGCTGTAATTTTGCTTTGCCCGAAAACTCAGGCCTTGTAATAAGTTTGCCTGGGGCTGCCCGGGCGATCCGAGATCGTCAATCTTCAGTTTGCTTGTTTCCACCAGCGGCAGTACATACTGGCGGATAGCATAGGAGGCCGTCTTAATTCCCAAAAAGGCAGCAATTTCCTGCCGGGTGCGCGGAACTGTGCAATAGGAAAGCAAGTCCGTCTGTGCCCCATCACAACTCGGTTCTGCCGGCTCCATGGAATGACGGAGAGTCACCACAAATTCTCCGCGACGGTTTTCAAACAGCGGCTCAGGCAAGCTATAGGCCGCCGTTCCAGCAAGTAGCGCTGAAGAACATCCTGATTCAAAGTGGACAGGCTGGCCCGCTGGATGGGGCGCTCATCGTCATGCAGATGCTTGCGGAAGGCTTCATAGCTATACAATTCATAATCGGTCATCGGCAAGTCTGCATCGCCTACCCGGATATAGGAGCCTTTCATCCGGCCAGCACCTTTATAATAGCAGGGGCACTCGGATAGATCGATGGCAGGTATTTCTGCTGAACAGACCGGTAGCCCATCCACTTCTGCAAAAGAAAAAGCAAATATCAACCCGTAGCCATGCTCAAGTCTCTTAGAGGATGAACTTTTGGCCTGGCTTGAAAAGTCTAAGGAGGACGAAGTCAAATCCCGATGGCCGCTATCGCTGCTCACCCTCAGGACCAGCCCCATATCGGGCTGGTCGAAAACACTGAATCCAATTTTTATCTTGACGAACTGGTAGACTCCATACTTGAGGGGACTCGATCATTTCCATTCAGTTGAGCAGCGTAACCAGGAAGATGTCAAAATCCGAGTAAAACACCGGATTTTGGGCGACTTCAGCGTAAGAGTTGAGAATCCGGTCGATGCCGCTGCCTCGCTGCTCCATGAAATTCAACTGTAAAAACACATCCGAAATAATTTGGTTTCGGCGCATGATGAGCAGCTTGCCGCAAAAAAACAGCGCACTGAACGTGTGACCAAGCGCATTCTGACCGAGGAAGAAATGTCGGCTCTGTCCGATAAGCTGATGAAAGTCACGAAAGGCATGACCATCACAGTGCGGTATTTCAAAGAGGATACCGCCCACCCGGAGGTTCCGGCAGTGGGCAACTACATCACCCTGACCGGAAGGGTAGACCGCATCGACCCGGTGTTCCGCACCTTGCAGGTGGGCGACACCGTGGTGCCCTTTGAAGATCTGGTAGAGGTCAGTGGAGAAGGTATCATGGAGATTGACCAATATCTTGGCATTACAGAGGATCGAGCGCAAAAAGACCACCAGTCGAAAAAACGGCTGGTGGTCTTGCTTATTTGTGATGAATCATCGGAAGCTGCTTGACCTTATTTCCGACTTTTTTGCGTTCCAGTGAGAACACCATGTCTGGAGTGCGCTCAAAGAATCCTATATCACGCCGCCAGCTTGTGCCGCATTTGCAGTGGAACAGGCCAATGAACTGCTGCTTCATTTTGCGACCACAGTTCGGACAAACTCGTTTGCTGGCTCCCATAATAGTTTACTGGAGCTTGGCGATAATGTCGTCGGCAGACATACCGCTGGCGAGCAGCTTTTTCAATACGGATTCTGCTTCAGCCTTTTTGGATTCTTCTGCGGCCTTTTTTTCGGCTGCAACCTTTTTTGCCTCTGCTTTAGAAAGTTCCTTTACTGCAACCTTCAAAGCGGATTTTTGCTTTCAACTGTTCTTTCAGTACGCTGATATTGTCAGATAGCGCGGCGATCTCGGTTTCAATTTGTTCCTTGGCTGCGGTCTTTTCAGCAACAATAGCCGCATAGTCAATATTTGCTTTCTTAGTACGCACTGCATTCTTGCTTCCTTTTGGTCTAGCCATAATAGTCCCTCCATCTAGTATTGGAATTTAACTTAATATAAGTATATTCTTCCTGTCTCGAAATGGCAATACTCTTTCACCCCTTAAACGCTATATGTGGACGGGGAGTCAATGCTCTCACCACTCCAAAACTCCGTACTTTTTATACGGCGAAAAGGATTATAATTTTGTGCGTAGTACGGTATAATAAGCGAAAAAGTTTATTGTACGAAAGTGAGGAGTGGCGGTGGATAACATTCTGAATACCATAACCGCCTACCGTGAAGAACGCAACTGGTCGCTATACGATTTAGCGGCTCACGCCGAGCTGAAACCGTCCACCATTTCTACATGGTATAATGACAATGCGATTCCGACCATTCCTTCGCTTGTAAAGATCTGCGATGCCTTTCAAATCACACTTTCTGAGTTTTTTGCTAAGGCAGAGGGAAGTGAATCTGCCCCGGCATCAATTTGAATATCAGTGATCGGCACATGAGAAGTCTGGAAAAAGGCACTTATACGCCGCTGGATTTGTTCGTTGAAATAGCAGTACATTCTGATGTTACTTTGGATTACCTCATTCTTGGGAAAGTAGAAACCAAAAAGGAACTGGAACTCAGCAAAAAAATCCATGACCAGAAGCAGATTATAGAATCATTCGGTAAACAGCTTCTGGCATTTGCAATGGAGATTGAGGCCGAATCTGCTTAATCAAACGCTTTACTGTTGTAAACCGGAACGATTGGTTCCGGTGAAAATGGCAAAACCGGAACTACTGGTTCCTAACGAGAACTTCAGTTTTCAAGTACACTATGGTCACAGCAAGGGCAGCCCCCTCCAACAGGGGACGACAAACCCGAAACTGTACCGTGTACCTTGAAAATTGAAGAAGCAGCTTTTCGGCACTTCCAGACAATGATACTTCCGTAATTCGCGGCCCGGTCACAAAGCAGACGGGGTGGCTGAGATGCCAATGGAGCGGTGCAAATCCGCCGCCGAAAAGTTCCCACCTCCGGGGTGTCGAGGACAAATAGGAGAAAAACAGTATTTTTCAAACCACCAGTTGAGGATTTCTCGGCTGGTGGTTTTACATTTCCCATTAAAATACCGATATGGAGGAAATCTATATGAATCGATTTTATAACAACTGCGTAGACGAAGCCAGCTTGACTACCCTCTGCCCGATTTGTCTGGATTCCTTTCAGGGGGCAAAGGGCGTTCGCGTCCGGCGCGCAGACCCTAAGCAGAAGATCAAGGATGTCTGCACCTACTGCCAGACCAACTTCGGCTACGACTACTACATCCAGCCCACCAGCCCGAAATCCACCTATATGAAGAAAGGCCGGTTCGATGATGAACTTATCTGCGCTTAAGATCGATCCGGAGTTTCAGGGCAAGATCCCGCCGCTGAACGCCGAGGAGGAACACATCCTAGAGCAGAACATGATTCAGGAGCGGCGCTACTGAATCCACTCATCATCTGGAACGGTTACATACTGGATGGGCATTCCCGGTACCGCATCCTCAAGCATCACCCGGAAATCGCTTTTGAAGTGAAGGAAATCCAGTTGCCTGACCGTTATGCTGCACTGGCATGGATTTGTCAGAATCAGTTGGGGCGCAGAAACCTTGACCCGGAACGCCGGAAGTTCTTGATGGGGAAAGCCTATGAATCCCAAAAGTTATCTGACTGGGGTGAAAATCCTCAAAATCGCAATAAGCAAAGCGGTCGATTTGCTCCATGTGGTCAAAATGACCACATGGACACCCACCTCCGCACCTGCGAAAAAATCGCACAAGCGAATGGTGTCAGCCCCAAATTTGTCCGGCGAGCAGAAAAATACGCCAACGGTATAGATGCTGCTGAAGCTGCCGTCCCCGGTGTAATGGAGGAAATACTGACCGGGCATATCAAGGCTACCGATGCCGAGATCACCGCTTTGGCGCAAACCCCAAAGAAGAAATCCCGGCAATCATCAAGGAGCTGCGCAAACCCAAGAAGGACCGGAAAGCAAAGAAGCCGACAAGCCCGGAAAAATCCGATGATGCTGCCGATGATGCTGCTGATTCCAATGAAGTCCTTACCGAGAGCGAAATCACCCCCGTAAGCAATTCGCCCCCGGATTTCAAAAGGAGTATCCAAGGTCACAAACGCTGTCTTACCGACGAAGATCGAAAACGACTTCGGCAATCCATTGACAACCGCCATCATAAAACGACCGTTGCGAACGGCTCAATTATGATGTGCGAAGTTCAGGGCGCAAAGGAGGATTTTATCCGCCGCTGGAATCTCGTATTCAAAGACTATCCCGATGTTTTTGAAGACACCGACTGCCGAAGTGCCATTCTTTTTCTGATTGATGACACTTCTGCCTATCTTCAGACGATAAAGGAGAGAGTGCTATGATGATTTCTAATCTGAACCTTGCCAAGCTGCCCGAATGTGTTTGCGAGATCTACAATGGCTCCAGCCGTTCTCTGAGCCTTCCTGTAAAACGTTGATGCTCTCGCCTTTATCGGCATACTCCTTTTTCCTGCAAGAGCCGCCTGCCATAAACGGGCGGCTTTTGCTACATATAGAAGGATAGGAGGTCTGATCGCTATCATACCAAAAGACTGGAAATACCTCAGAGGGGACATTTACTATGCAGACATGGAGCCGCATATCGGCTCCGAGCAGGGCGGCACCCGCCCTGTGGTGGTTCTGCAAAACGATGTAGGAAACCGCTATGCGCCTACCCTTATTGTGGCGACAGTGACTTCCCGCACCGAGAAAAAGAAATACCAACCCACACACGTTCTGATAGCCCATAATACGGCCTTTGAGAAGCCGTCTGTGGTTCAAATGGAACAGATCTTCACGATAGACAAAAGCCGCATACAACGCTTTCTAGGGCAGACTACACGGTATGAAATGCGCCGGATCGAAGAAGCCCTGATGAACAGTTTGGAAATCAATGAATGGGACAGGAGGAATGCCAATGAATGAAAAAGTGATGGTATCGCCGGAGATCCAGAGCGAAGCAGTTGTCCTGCCGCAGATCGTCAGCATCAAGCAGGCAAGTCAGCGTATGGGCTTGCCTGAATATTACATCCGCCGCCTTTGCCGGGAAGTGCCGGGCATGGCATTTCAGTCGGGCATCAAATGGTATATCAACCTTGGAAAGATGGCCGACTACTTCAACGGTGGAACGACAACTTCGTGATTTGTCAAGGATGCGGGCATAAACTGCGACATCCTAAAAATTAACCGCCTGAACTGCTATACTCATCGTGACAGAGATAACCACCACACAGAAAGGACGGTAAATATATGGCATCGTTTGAATTGCGAGAACCTAAAAAGAAGCCCCGTTATTATAAACTCATCGCAAATGTTCTGGTGAACGGCAAAATCGAACGCCGTTATGGTCGGTTCGATTTTGATCCCACCGAACTGAAAAACGCTCGTGCGCGCAACGCTGCTGCGAAAGCTGCCGCTGCCGAATTTGAACGGCTGGAACAGGAAAAGGCCGATAAAGAAGCCAGCAGCACAGGAAAGACCTTTGCAGTAGTGGCGCAGGAGTACATAGAATCCAAAAAGGCAAGACTTGCTCCTTCTGCTCGCTTAGAGGGCGATTATGACAGCCATCGTAATAAGGCGAACACAACGAGGGGCAAGGAAAACTACCTTCGGAAGATTCAGCAATTCCCTGAGTTTGCACAGAAGCCCGTTGATTCCATCAAAAAGGTGGATTGTGATTGGGTTCTGGAACAGATCGAAAATGGCGGCGCACGATGCCGCACCCATGCTGTTATCAATCAGCGTGGTCTGGAAATGAAAAAGGAATCTTGCCCGAAGCTGGCTAAGAGATGCGATTGCGGAGCAAAAACCATTGAAAAGGCATTTCGCAGCGAAACAGTCGATATTAAAACAGCAGAACAGGTGGCGATTGCGCTGGGCTGTAAAGTGGACGATGCTTTTGATGTGGAAACCATTGCAAAATCTATGACCAGAAAGAGCATGAGAGAATACGCTCTGTTCATTCGTTCTACACTGGAATATGCGGATGAAAATTACGGTGTGAAGAATCCTATGCACAAGATTCCTGCACTGGGAAGCCGGAGCAGGTCGGTAGACACTATTAAGAAGCACCAGATCAAGCAGCTTCAGGAGACCTTGAAGGAAAGTTCCATGTTGGAACAGGTGATTGTTCTATCCCTGCTCAATTCTGGTGTGCGCCGTGGCGAACTGGCTGGACTGACATGGAAAGACGTCAACTTTGAAGAATGCACCATACATATTTCTAAATCGCTTCTGGTATTCAAAGATTACGGCTACCAGTTGACTACTACAAAGGAAAGCAACATCCGTGATGTGGACGTTGCACCGGAGTACATGGACTTCCTCAAAGAATATTATAAGTATTGGAAGTCCCAGAAAAAATTGATGGGAGGGAGTTGGCAGAAAAGCCTTGATAAGAAAAGTTCCAAGTATGCTTCCTCGCTCCTTGCCCTTCGGGGAACGGACTTTGTGATCTGCAATGACCATGGGTTTCCTATCAACCCGGACAGCTATGGCGCATTGGTTCGCAGGATCGGACAGCGGGCAGGCATTGAAGGGCTGCATCCTCATATGTTCCGGCACACTTTTGTGAGTATCCTCTTGTCCAACCCGGAAATCGGCGTGGCAACAGTCGCAGCCGAAGCGGGACACGCACAGCCCAGCACGACCCTTGCAATCTATACACAGGTCTATGACAAGCGGCGCAAAGAAATCCGCAATCAGATGAGCAAGGAACTGTACGAATGAGTAAAAAAGAAGCACGAAGGCCGAAACCTTCGTGCTTTTTTGGTGGGCCAGGCAGGACTCGAACCCGCGATAACCCCGTTATGAGCGGGGAGTTCTAACCGACTGAACTACTGGCCCTTATGACGTTGTTTGAGATCCTTCAAACGGCTTTCGTACCCAGAAAATACCCAAGTCCGATTTTCAAGCCACTCACAAATCAAAAAACAACGGAAAAACGCTGTTTGAAAAAGATGGAAACGGTAAGGTCTAGCGGTTATGAGCCGCCAGCTCTGACCAACTGAGCTACTAGCCCCCATTGCCCGGTTTGCCGGGCGCACAAGTAAGTATAACAAAAAACACGCGAAATGAAAAGCGTTTCGGGCAAAATTATTTTGTGCGGTGGGCTTCCAGCTTCTGCTGCATGAACTTGTCCAGCATTTCCTGCGGAAAAAGCGGTTCCTTGTAGCCAAAGGCCTCCCGGATGAAGATCAGGGTAGCGATGGTCTGCCGCCCGGGGTCAAGCCGGAGGGTATACAGGGTGTCCAGCGGCTGCTGGGTTGGCTGGTGCAGGGTCAGATGGAGCAGGAAACCACCATCGTTTTCCCGGCGGCACTCGTAGGCGAACTCATCGTCCGGGCTGTGCTGGTCCAGCCGGTCGAAGCAGTCGTCCAGCGGCAGGTCGGTGCGGAATTCGGAAAGGCCGCTGGGGCCATACTGGCTGCGGCGGGCGTTTTCCCGCCGGGTCAGCAGAAAAACGATGCAGCCCAGGGCGGCCGCCAGCAGGATGAGTGAGAATACAACGTTCATGGGTCCCTCCGCAGATTTTGAATCATGTTTTCCTTATTGTAACACAACCTGCGGAAAATTGTGTTATAATATTTGAAACAATCCAAATTTTTGCTGGAGGACTTCCCCTATGAAGCTCAAATTCACCCATAAGACCTGGTATTTCTTCCTGCTGTGCGCGGCAGCGGCATCCATGCTCAACGGCTTTGCCGTGCTGGGCGGCATGGATTTTTCTTTTCTGGAGATGGTCGCGTTCTGCATCACCGGCATCACCATTCTGTTTCTGGCCGCTGAAAAGGGCTCTGACCCCAAGGACAAGCGCAGCTATTTTCTGATCTTTGTCCTGCTCATGCTCAGCTATGTGCTGAGCGGCTGGGCAGCCTACTTATTCTCCGCACTGGTCTGGCCCGCCCTGCTGGCACTGGAATACCAGAAGGGCAGGCCCATCCAGCGCCAGCTGCAGCTGGTGGGTGCCGCTGAGGCGTTCCACCTGCTCTTTGTCCTGCTCACGGTCTACGGCGGCATGGCAGGCCTGAGCTTCTGGGCCAATCTGCTCTGGGTGCTGCTGGCCTGCGCCCGGGGCTGGGCGGCACTGAGCCTGTACAAGATGCAGGAGGAAGACGCATGACCCAGCGGCGGCGGAACCGGCACCGCAAGCGCCGGGTTGGCCGCCGCGCCTTCCTGATCGGACTGGGCGGGTCTGTATCTGCCGCCCTGACGTATTATCTGCTGCGTTCTATCCCGGCAGGAAATAACGCGGAGCCTGCGCCATCGCCACAGACTGCCCCCAACCCCGCCCTGCCCAGCGGCGAGTGGCGGGCGGTGTGGGTGAGCTATCTCGAATTTGCAGAGATGGACTTTTCCTCAGAAAGCGCGTTCCGGGCCGATGCCGCCGCGCTGATGGACAACTGCCTGTCCCTTGGGCTGAACACCGTCATTGCGCAGGTGCGGCCCTTCGGGGATGCGCTTTACCGGAGCAGCCTCTTTCCGTGGAGCCACCTGTGCACCGGCGTGCAGGGGCAGGACCCGGGCTTTGACCCGCTGGACGTGCTGCTGACCGAGGCCCACGCCCGGGGGCTTTCGCTGGAGGCCTGGGTCAATCCCTACCGGCTCAGGAGCTCGGTCTCCATGCCCCCCGTCCTTGCAGAGAACAGCCTGCTGAACACCCACCCGGAGTGGGTCTGCACCGTGAACGAGGGGGCCTACCTGAACCCCGCCATTCCGGAGGCTGCCGACTATGTGGTGCAGGGCGTGGCAGAGCTGGTGCAGAACTACGCCGTGGACGGCATCCACTTTGACGACTACTTCTACCCCACCACCGATCCTTCCATTGACGCGGCGCAGTTTGCAGCCAGCGGAGAAGCTGACCTGACCGCATGGCGGCGTACCAACGTGACCCGGCTGGTCAAAGCTGCCCACGATGCCGTCAAGGCCGCCGACCCGACCCTGCGGTTCGGGGTCAGTCCCCAGGGCAACCCGGACAACGACCGGAACGAGCAGTACACCGATCTCTCCGTCTGGCTGACGGCCTCCGGTGCGGATGCCGTTGTGGATTACCTCTGCCCCCAGATCTACTGGGGCTACGGCTATACCCTCTCCTCCGGCAGCACCCGCTTTGCCTTTGAGAACATCACCGCAGAGTGGCTGGCCCTGCCCCGGGCCGAAAGCACGGCCCTCTATTTCGGGCTGGGAGCCTACCGGGTCGGTGTGGGAGACGGTGGAGCCAACGCCGACAGCGTCAGTCAGTGGTGCACCGGCAGCGCGCTGGCCCGGCAGGTGACCGACCTGCGCAGCGCCGGTGCCGACGGCTGGGCGCTCTACCGCTATGGCTCCCTGTTCCGCTCCGACGAAAGCGGCCTTGCCGCCGCCGAACGTGCCGCTCTGACGGCATTGGACGGCTAAGACACAGAAAATCCCTTGTAAGCAGGAAAAAAATGCGGTATACTATGGTATCATGCAAAAATATCGCATTTTTCACCTGCTGTTTTTGAGGATAGAAAAACATGAGTAAAACAAAACGAATCCTTGCCTTTGTGCTGGCAGCTGTGCTGGCCGTTGTCGTCCTGAGCGGCTGCAAGAGCATTGCCCAAAAGGTGTTCGGGTCTTCCAACGAGGTGCAGGAGGATGACACCACCCAGTGGGCCGTGCTCAGCTCTGACCCACTGGTGATCGATGGCATTGCCGACACCACGGCCAAATATGCTACAGCCCGGGCCAACGGGGCGCTGAACATCGTGTTCAACGGCATCTGGAGCCGCCAGACCGAATACTTCACCGTGCCCAGCGGCCTGCTGAGCATTTACGGCTGCGGCACCACCGACGGCGGTGCCCAGAAGTTCAAGGTCTCCCTCTGGAAAAAGGTGGACGGCGGCGCGCAGTATGTGGACAACACCACCTTCTATTTCACCGCCGACGGCCAGAACTACCACTGCGACATCGACAACCTTGACCCCAACGCAAGCTACCGCGTTACCATTTCCTACGATTCCAGCCGTTACTACCTCTACGGTCTGATGAAAGTGGAGGGCATCGGCTGAAATGAACACACAAACGAAGCACTCTCTCATGCTGATGCTCTGCGCCTTTATCTGGGGCACGGCGTTCGTGGCCCAGAGCGCAGGCTCCGGCATGGGGGCTTATTCTTTTTTGGCCGGGCGCAGCTGGCTGGCGGTGCTGGTGCTGCTGCCCACCGTCCGCGCCTTTGATGCCCTCCACCGCAGGCACGGCGCAGCCTGTGGCTGGCCCAAAGCCCCTGCCGACCGCAGGCTTCTGCTGACGGCGGGGCTTTGCTGCGGCACCCTGCTGTTTGCGGCCTCCGCTGCCCAGCAGATCGGCATCACGCTCAACCCTTCCACGGCCAAGGCCGGTTTCCTGACCGCCATGTATGTGGTGCTGGTGCCGGTATTCGGGCTGTTTCTGGGGCGGCGGGGCAGTGCCCGGCTCTGGCTGAGTATGGTCATCGCCGTGAGCGGGCTCTACCTGCTCTGCATGAAAAACGGCTTTGGCGGCATTGAGGCCAGCGATTGGATCCTGCTTTCCTGCGCCGTGCTGTTCAGCTTTCAGATCATGACGGTGGACCACTTTGCCCCGCAGGTAGACGGTGTCCGCCTGAGCCTGCTGCAGTTCTTTGTGGTGGCTGTGGAGAGCACCGCTGCCGCCCTCCTGTTCGAGAATCCCACCCTGGCCGAGTTCGGGGCCAACTGGCTCCCGCTGGCCTACTGCGGCGTGATGTCCAGCGGCGTGGCCTATACCCTGCAGATCCTGGGCCAGCGGGACGTGAACCCCGCCATTGCAAGCCTTATCATGTGTCTGGAGAGCGTGTTCAGCGCGCTGGGCGGCTGGCTGCTGCTCCACCAGAGCCTTTCTGTGCGGGAGGTCTTTGGCTGCACCCTCATCTTTGCAGCGGTGGTCCTGGCCCAGCTGCCCGTGGAGGACTGGCTGAAATGCCGCAGCGCAAGCCGGAAGTGACCCGGCGCACCGCCGCAGGCATTCCCTATGAGCTGACCCGCAAAAAGGTCAAACGGCTCAACCTGCACATCCGGCGGGACGGCACCGTGGCCGTGAGCATCCCGTGGTCCTACACGGTGGGCTTTGCCGATGCCTTTGTGACAGAGCAGGCCCAGTGGATCCGGGAGGCGGTCTCCCGCCAGCTGCGGCGGAACGCCCGGAATGACCAACCCCTGCCCTCCCAGGCCGAGGCGCTGGCCTGTTTTACCGCCATGAGCGACAAGGTCTACCCGGCCTTTGCCGGGGTGCTGGGCGGGCAGAAGCCCACCATCAAGGTGCGGGACATGACCAGCAGGTGGGGCGTGTGCTACATGAAACGGCGGCAGATCACCTTTGCATTGCAGCTCTACAATATGCCGCCCGCCGCACAGATCTATGTGGTGGTGCACGAGTACTGCCACTTCCTGCAGCCCAACCACAGCCCGGCCTTCTGGGCCGAGGTGGAAAAGCTGCTGCCGGACTGGAAAGAACGGCGGGCTTTATTGAAATAAACCTTGTGATAAAAATCAACAGGAGGGGTTCGACCCTTGGAAAGTGAAAAAAAGACCTCCGGCGGCGACAAATATTCAAAGCTGGCCGGAAACACCATTATCTTTGCCATTTCGAGCTTTTCGTCGAAGCTGCTGACCCTTTTGGTGCAGCCGTTCCTGACCTACGCCATGGCCGAGATCGCCGATCTGGGCCTGGCGAAGATCCTGAGCCAGTATGCAAACCTGCTCATCCCCTTTGTCTCGATGGGCATGTCCAACGCCATCATCCGCTTTGGCCTGGACAAGGGCAACAGCGAAAAGCAGGTGTTCACCAACGGCCTGCTGACCATTCTGGGGGGCTTCGGCATCCTGATCCTCTGCTGGCCTGTGGCGCAGTTCCTGCCCGATATGGCGCAGTACGGTCTTCTCATCTACATCTACGTCCTGATGAGCTGCCTGCGCACCCTCTGCACCCAGTTCGTGCGCAGCCGCCAGTGGAACAAGCTGGTGGCCGTGGACGGCATCCTGTGCACCTTTGCCACCCTGATGTTCTATGTGCTCTACCTTGTGGGCTTCCACTGGGGTGCCAACGGTTATCTGCTGGCCATCATCAGCGGTGACCTGGTCAGCGTGCTCTTCCTCTGCATCACCGGCAGGCTGTGGAACTATGTGGAGCTCAAGGGCCTGAACCGGGATCTCTGGCAGCAGATGCTCCGCTTTTCCCTGCCCATGATCCCGGCCCAGATCAGCTTCTGGGTCATCAACGCATCGGACCTGTTCTTCGTGCGCGAGATGTGCGGCGGGCTGGACGGCCACAGCGGTGACGCTTGGAGCGGCCTGCTTTCCACCGGCTACTTCCTGCCCACCATCCTGACCACGCTGGGCCTGATCTTCTACGATGCCTGGCAGCTCTCCGCCGTGACCGAGGAGGAGGGCCGCGCCCGGTTCTTTACCAAGATCTTCCGCACCTATTCCTCGGTGCTGTTCTGCTGTGCAGCGGGCATCATCTGGCTCTGCCGCCCGGTCATGCACGTGATGAAGGCCAACTACTACTACGCCTGGCACTTTGTGCCCTTCCTGACGCTGGCTTCCACCTGCAGCTGCTTCAACCAGTTCCTCAACAGCGCATACGTTGTCAACAAAAAGTCCACCCACAGCCTGTGGACCATGCTGGCCGGTGCCGTGAGCAACTGCATTATGAACTACTTCTTCATCAAGTGGTGGGGGCCCATCGGCGCAACGGTGGCTTCCTTCTTCGGTCTGGGCATCGTGTTCGTGCTGCGCGCGCTGGATGCCCACAACATGATCGGCATGTCCATCCACCCGGGCCGGGTGGCGGTGAACTTCGGCGTGCTGGCGGGCGAGGCCCTGCTCCTGCTGGCCGAGCCTCCGCTCTACGGCCTGTGGACAGGCCTCCTGACCGCCGCCATCATCCTGTTCAACTTTGCAGGTGTCTGGGCCATGGCCCGGATGCTCCTGCCCAAGCTCCTGGGCCGCCGGGGCAGGGCTCTGGTGAGCGCAGTAGACAACTGGATCAAAAAGTAAACCAAAAAACGACCCTCTCCGAGAATTGCAGCGCAATGCGGAGAGGGTCGTTTTCTCTTAATATTCCAACTTATACGCCAAAGAACTCCTTGGCAATATCGGCACTCTGCTTGGCATCCTTGGCGTACCAGTCGGCACCGATCTTTTTTGCATATTCGGGGGTCAGCACAGCGCCGCCCACCATGATCTTACAGTCCAGCTTGGCATCGTGCAGGGCCCGGATGGTCTCCTCCATGCTCTTGAGGGTGGTGGTCATCAGGGCGGAAAGCCCCACCAGATGCACATCCTTCTCCCGGACGGTATTCACGACCGTTTCCACCGGCACGTCACGGCCCAGGTCGATGACCTCAAAGCCATAATTCTCCAGGATGACCCGGACGATGTTCTTGCCGATGTCGTGGACATCGCCCTTGACGGTGGCAATGACGATGCGTCCCTTGCTGGCGCTGCCCTCGCCCTTTTGGGCAATGGCGGTCTTGATCTCCTCAAAGGCTCCCTGCGCGGCGGTGGCCGCCTGCAGCAGCTGCGGCAGGAAGAGGGTGCCCTTTTCATACTTTGCGCCCACGATATCCAGCGCCGGAATGAGGGCTTCGTCCACCAGCTCCAGCGGCTCCTTTTCCTCCAGCAGCGCCCGGGTGCGGGCAGCTGCCTCGCCCTTCAGACCCTTTTCCACCGCCTTCATCAAGGGGGCATAGGGGCCGGCGGCCTCCGGTGTTTCGGCTGCTGCCGGGGCGGTCTGGGCATTCTGCACGGCCTGCACCAGTGCGGCAGAAGCGGGCACCCGGTTGGCATACCGCTCAATGTACTTCGTACTCTGCCGGTCCCGGTTGGTCAGAACGTTGTAAGCATAGACCGCCGCCATCATCTCCTCACTGGAGGGGTTCATAATGGCAAGGTCAAGCCCGGCATACATGGCCATGGTGAGGAAGGTGGTGTTCAGGTAGGAGCGGCAGGGCAGACCAAAGCTGATGTTGGACACGCCCAGAATGGTGCGCACCCCCAGCTCCTCCTTGCAGGCGTGAAGGGCCTGCACCGTGGCAAGCACATCCTCCTGCTGGGCGCTGGCCGTCAGGGTCAGGCAGTCGATGTAGATATCCTCCTGCGGGATGCCTGCCGCCAGTGCCGCGTCCCGGATGCGGCGGGCAATGGCCACGCGGTCCTCGGCTTTGGGCAGGATACCCCGCTCGTCAATGGCAAGGCCGACCACCGCCGCGCCGTACTTTTTGCACAGGGGCAGAATGGTGTTCAGCTTTTCCGCCTCGCCGTTCACCGAGTTGACGATGGGCTTGCCGTTGTAGACCCGCAGGCCCCGTTCCAGCGCCTCGACATGAGAGGAATCCAGCTGCAACGGCAGGCTGACCACGCTCTGCAGCGCCTTGACCACCTGCTCCATCAGGGCAGGCTCATCCACGCCGGGCGCACCTACGTTCACATCCAGGATCTGGGCCCCGGCCTCGGTCTGGCTCACGGCCTGTTCCAGCACATAGTTCATATCCCCTTCCCGCAGGGCCTGCTGGAACCGCTTTTTTCCGGTGGGATTGATGCGCTCACCCACCACCGTGATGCCGTCCACATCCACGCAGTCCATGGGGCTGCACACCACCGACTTCATTGGGTGGTCAGGGCGGCCCGGCCTGCAATCGGCAAACACGCCGTTCAGCAGCTGGATGAATTCCGGGGTGGTGCCGCAGCAGCCGCCTGCAGCAAACAGGCCCAGTTCCCGGTAGGGCTTCATCTGCATGGCGTAGAGCTGCGGGGTGATATCGTAGCCCGAGCCATCGGCGCGGGGCAGGCCCGCGTTGGGCTTGACGAACACCGGGAAGCTGCCGGGCAGGGCCTCGGTCAGCCGCTTTGCCATGGGGAAGATCTCCTTGGGGCCAAGAGAGCAGTTGATCCCCACGGCATCGGCCCCCAGGCCCCGGGCGGTGGCGGCAAAGCTCTCGACCGTGCAGCCAGTAAAGGTGCGGCCGCCTGCTTCAAAGCTCATGCTGGCCAGCACGGGCAGGCTGCTGTTCTCCTTGACGGCCAGCAGGGCGGCCTTCAGCTCATACAGATCGGTAAAGGTCTCAAGGAACACCAGGTCAGCCCCGGCGGCCACGCCCGCCCGGACGATGCGGCCATACTCTGCCACGGCATCCTCAAACGCAAGGGTGCCGTTGGGTTCCAGCAGCTCCCCCAGCGGGCCCACATCCAGCGCGGCCAGTGCACCGTAAGGGGCACAGGCCCGTTTGCAGTTGGCAATACCCGCCGCAATGATCTTCTCCAGCGTGTACTCGCTGCCCGCCAGCTTGTGGGCGGAAGCGCCAAAGGTATTGGCATTGATGATGCGGCTGCCTGCGGCGGCATACCGGGCATGGATGCTCTCGATGAGCGCCGGGTCGGTGATATTCAGCTCCTCGGGGCGGGCACCCAGTTTCAGGCCCGCTGCCTGCAGCATGGTGCCCATGCCGCCATCCAGCAGGATGGTATTGGGCCGGTCAAACAGTTCATTCGCTTGCACAGGTGATCCCCCTCTTTCTATATTCGCACCGGGTGCGGAGCACGCAGTGCCCGCACCCCGCCAGATGACCCCGGACCGGGTGATCGCTGACCCCCAGAATGGCCGTGATGCTCTTGCGGGGGGTCATCAGGTTGTTTTCCGTGACACAGAGCCCGGCGCGGCGGGCGGTGTCCAGCGCTGCCGCCAACAGCGGCTGCACGGCAAGGGGCCAGTCCCCGTAGCCCGGGGAATAGCGCCCTGTCAGATACTTTCCCTGCCGGGCGGCCCACTGGCGCAGCTCAGCCTCAGCGGCCTCCGCAGCCTGTTCGGCCAGCGCGGAGCCCAGCGCATCCGATGCCACACCGGCGGCGATATCGCCCACACCGGCCCGGCGGATCTGGGCATCCACACCGGGGCCAAGCGTCACGGCCAGCAGCAGGGCGGCGGTGCAGCCTTCCAGATGCTTTGCCACATCTTCCCCCGCCAGGATCCCCGCCGCTGTCAGGCTGTCGGGGTCGGCCTCCAGCCAGACCGCCCGGGGCGTGGCTGCCGCCAGCAGCGGCACGGCGCATTTTTCCAGCAGTGCCTGGGTGGCTGCGTCTGCGCCGCCCCGGGCCCCGAAGTACCGCGCCGCCTGTGCAAGATCAATGCGCTCCGGCTTTTCCAGCCGCAGCGGCATACTTGGCCCAATGCTCATCTGCCCGCCCTCCTTTACAAGAATAAAGAATAGACTTAGTATACAGCATCCCCGTTTTCCCGTCAACGCAAAACGCCGCATTTATTTTTGCTTGCAACTGATTGCATTTGCAAGCAATCTGCGTTATACTGTAAAAAAGGAGTGTGATCGTTATGGCTAACACCGCCGCCGTCTATGCCCGCATTGATACCAACCTGAAAGAAAGCGCCGAGGATATCCTTGCTCAACTGGGCATTACCCCATCCAGCGCCATCCAGATGCTTTACCGCCAGATCGTCCTGACCCGGGGGCTCCCGCTCGATCTGCATCTTCCCCCTGCCACCCCCACTGCTGTGGGTGGCATGAGCCGTACCGAGTTGGATACCGAGCTGCAAAAGGGAGTCGCCTCTCTGCAAAACGGCAAGAGCTTTTCTGCCGATGAGGTCGATGCCGCATTGTATCAGGAGTTTGGAATATGAGCAGCACTTATACGGTCCGCTACGCACCGCAGGCGTTGGATGACCTGCGGGATCTCTACTCCTACGTTGCATTTTCACTCAAGGAGCCTGCCACTGCCCAAAAACTGGTCAACCGTATCCGCAAGGCCGCCCGCTCACTGGATGCCCTGCCCGGACGGCACCCTGTTGTGGACTGGGAACCGTGGCAGAGCATGGGGATGCACAGGTTTACCGTGGAGGATTTTCTGCTGTTCTACCTGATCGATCAAAGCACCCGTACCGTAACTCTCGTTCGTATTGTTTATGGCGGGCGGGATCTGCAAAACCTCGCAAAATAGACCCCTGCGGAAAATTTCCAACTTTTTTGCAATAAACCTATTGACAATCTGGGTAAATAGGGATATAATCCAGACAACAAATCCACAAACCTAGTGGGAAATTGAGATCAAGTTTCCCGGGATCGTAGAGAATTGGGAAAATCGTTGAAAGGAGGGCACAAAAATGACGCTGATCTGGAAAAAACTGCTCCACGCGAACTTCCGTTGTGGGCGAATGTACACCACCCGGGCAGAATATGGGACCGAGCGCTGTGCATTGCCCTCTGCAGACCGAATGTGTGTGCGAATGTGATGGCAAAGCTGCCAAAGCGCTAAACCCGAATTTTGCCCGGTGCACTGAAATGGTGTCAGTGACCGGGATTTTTTATGCGTCAGAATTATACTTTAAGTACAGATAGAGAGGTTAATTACTATGTCTAACTATAAATTTGAGACCCTGCAGCTTCACGTTGGCCAGGAGCAGGCCGATCCCGCAACCGATTCCCGCGCCGTGCCCATCTACCAGACCACTTCCTATGTGTTCCGCAACAGCCAGCACGCCGCTGACCGTTTCGGTCTGGCCGATGCAGGCAACATCTACGGTCGCCTGACCAACTCCACGCAGGATGTGTTCGAGAAGCGCATCGCTGCTCTGGAGGGCGGCGTGGCTGCTCTGGCCACTGCTTCCGGCGCTGCCGCCATCACCTACACCATCGAGGCGCTGGCACAGGCCGGTGACCACATCGTGGCACAAAAGACCATCTACGGCGGCAGCTACAACCTGCTGGAGCACACCCTGACCCAGTTCGGCGTGACCACCACCTTTGTCAACGCTCACGATCTGGCCGAGGTGGAGAACGCCATCCAGCCCAACACCAAGGCCGTCTATCTGGAGACGCTGGGCAACCCCAACAGCGATATCCCCGACATTGATGTCATTGCCGCCATTGCCCACAAGCACGGCCTGCCGCTGGTCATCGACAACACCTTCGGCACCCCGTACCTGATCCGCCCCATCGAGCACGGCGCAGACATCGTGGTCCACTCTGCCACCAAGTTCATCGGCGGCCACGGCACCACCCTGGGCGGCATCATCGTGGACAGCGGCAAGTTTGACTGGAAAGCCAGCGGCAAGTTCGGCAATATCGCCGATCCCAACCCCAGCTACCACGGTGTTTCCTTCGCCGATGCCGCAGGCCCTGCTGCCTTCGTTACCTACATCCGCGCCATCCTGCTGCGCGATACCGGTGCCACCATCTCCCCGTTCAATGCATTCCTGCTGCTGCAGGGCACCGAGACCCTGAGCCTGCGCATCGAGCGCCATGTGGAGAACACCAAGAAGGTGGTCGAATTCCTGGCAAACCACCCCCAGGTGGAGAAGGTCAACCACCCCTCTCTGCCCGATCACCCGGATCACGCCCTGTACGAGAAGTATTTCCCCAACGGCGGCGCATCCATCTTCACCTTCAACATCAAGGGCGGCCGCGAAGAAGCCTTCAAGTTCATTGACAACCTGAAGATCTTCTCCCTGCTGGCAAACGTTGCGGACGTGAAGAGCCTGGTCATCCACCCAGCCTCCACCACCCACAGCCAGCTGAACGATCAGGAGCTGGCCGAGCAGCAGATCTATCAGAACACCATCCGCCTGTCCATCGGCACCGAGCACATCGATGACATCATCGCCGATCTGGAAGCAGGCTTCGCAGCCGTCCGCGGCGAATAATCCCCCTGCCCCCCATGCTCTGACAAAAACTCTCCTCCCTTCTCCTTTTTGATCGTGTGTGCAAAGAACCGCCGCCCGAAATTTCCGGGCGGCGGTTCCTTTTTTTGCGTGTTCGTGTTTTTACAGCCGGCGTTCCAGCCAGTCACCAATGTCAGCAAAGACCTCTTCGCGGTTCAGCTCCACCAGCAGCTCATGCCGGGCGCTGGGGTACAGCTTGACCTCGATGTTCTTCACACCGGCATCCAGCAGGCTCTTGACCGCCCGCTTCACGCCTGCGCCCTGTTCGCCCACCGGGTCGGCATCGCCTGCCAGGAACAGCAGGGGCAGATCCTTGGGCACCCGGGCCAGAAGAGCCGGGTCGTACAGCCGCAGGATGCCGCTGAACATGCTGTAATAGGCGTTCAGGGTAAAGATAAAGGTACAGCGCTCGTCGGCGCGGTAGCGGTCCACCTCCACCGGGTCACGGTTGAGCCAGTCGTGGGCCGTGCGGCCCTCCAGCCCCTTGTTGTACCCCAGAAACGAAAGTCTGGCCACCAGTTTGCTGCGGTAGTGCCAGCCATGGAACACGGCCAGCACCCGGCAGATGGTCCTGGCCAGCTGCACCAGCGCTTTGGGCTGGTAGCCGGTGCCCATGATGATGGCACCGTCCAGCTCATCGCCCCACTCACAGAGGTACTGCCGCGCGTAGACGAGCCCATGCTGTGGCCCAGCAGGAAATAGGGCACGCCGGGATACAGCTGCTTTGTCAGGGTCGTCACAGCGTGCAGGTCCTCCAGCACGGCGCGGTTGCCGTCGGGTTCGCCGAAGTAGCCGTAATCCTCTTTGGTGCGGATGGACCCGCCGTGGCCCAGGTGGTCGTTGCCGGTGACAAGGATGCCCCGGGCGGCCAGATTCTCGGCCAGCGGCTTATAGCGGTCGATGAACTCCACCATCCCGTGGGAGAGCTGCAGCACCGCCCGCACCTCTCCCTCCGGCACACAGCGGAACGCGTGGAGCGTCCGCCCCGGCTGGCAGGACGGCAGGGTAAAGTCGATCATCTGGCTCATGGGCTGCCCTCCTTCTCCGCTTTATTTTTTCATGCTGCCGATCTTCTTGCGGCAGGAGGTGCAGATGCAGTAGCCTGCATACTGGATTGCGTTGTCGTCCACCTCGCCGCAGAAATCACAGCTGCCGGTGGGGCGGTATTTTTTGAGGATGATCTCATCGCCCTCCACAAAGATCTCCAGCTTGGCATCGTTGTCCAGCTTCATGCTGGTACGCAGCTCCTTGGGCAGGACGATACGGCCCAGGCCGTCAACGCCGCGGACGATTCCGGTACTCTTCATAGTTTTTTCTTCTCCTTTGTCATTTACACCTCAGACAGCCATTTCCCAATTTTCTCCCGGCCCTGATCTCTCCTTCAGAGCCTTCAAAGGAAAATTGTGCCATCTCTCCCACTCAGTATACAAAATTTCCAATCATTCGTCAATGATTGCGCGCGGTTTCGACAAAAAGATTTTTCTTTTGCTTCCAAACGCCCATTCTGCCAAATCTGCGGCCGATTCGTTGACAAAACCGCGCACAGCGATTAAACTAAAAGGTAGCTATCCGCATTTTTTTGCCTGTAAATATAAAGGAGCGTTTTTTTATGCCGAGCAATAAAGTCCGCACCCGTTTTGCCCCCTCGCCCACCGGCTACATGCACGTTGGCAACCTGCGCACCGCGCTGTACACCTACCTGATGGCCAAGCACGAGGACGGCACCTTCATCCTGCGTATTGAGGACACCGACCAGGGCCGTTACGTTGAGGGCGCTGTGGATGTCATCTACAACACCCTGCGGGAGACCGGCCTGCTGTGGGACGAGGGCCCGGACATCGGCGGCCCTGTGGGCCCCTACGTTCAGAGCGAGCGGATGGGCATGTTCAAGCAGTATGCCGAGCAGCTGGTGGCAGAGGGCAAGGCCTACTACTGCTTCTGCACCGAGGAGCGGCTGGAGGCACTGCACGCCGAACAGCGCGCCAACGGTGAGATGACCCACTACGACGGCTGCTGCCGCGACCTGCCCGAGGAGGAGGTCAAGCAGCGTCTGGCTGCAGGTGAGCCCTACGTCATCCGCCAGAAGATCCCCAAGGAGGGTGTGACCGGCTTTGATGATGTGGTCTACGGCCACATCGAGGTCGAGAACTGCGAGATGGACGACCAGATCCTCATCAAGACCGACGGAATGCCCACCTACAACTTTGCCAACGTTGTGGACGACCACCTGATGGGCATCACCCATGTCATCCGCGGCAGCGAGTATCTGTCCTCCACCCCCAAGTACAACCTGCTGTATCAGGCCTTTGGCTGGGAGATCCCCACCTATATCCACTGCCCGCCCGTGATGAAGGACGCGCAGAACAAGCTGTCCAAGCGCAACGGCGATGCCAGCTATCAGGATCTGGTGGCCAAGGGCTACCTGAGCGAGGCCGTGATGAACTACATCTGCCTGCTGGGCTGGAGCCCCAAGGGCGAGTACGCCGAGCAGGAGATCTTCAGCCTGGAAGAGCTCATCAAGATCTGGAGCCCGGACGGCATCTCCAAGTCCCCCGCCATCTTCGACCCCCTCAAGCTGCGGGCCATCAACGCGGAGTATATCCGCCGCCTGAGCCCCGAGGAGTTCCAGAAGAAGGCCGAGCCCTGGATTGATCAGGCCGTGCACACCCCCATCGACAAGAAGCTGCTCTGCGCCAACCTGCAGCCCCGCTGTGAGGTGCTGGGCGAGATCCCCGAGCAGCTGGACTTCTTTGACGCAATGCCCGACTACGATGTGAGCCTGTACGCCAACAAGAAGCAGAAGACCACCCCGGAGACCGCCCGGGAGGCACTGGAAGCCCTGCTGCCCCTGCTGAGCGACGAGAGCCTGGACTTCTCTGACCGCGACACCGTGTTCAACGCCTGCAAGGCCAAGGCCGAAGAGCTGGGCAAGAAGAACGGCTGGCTGCTCTACCCGCTGGGCATTGCCCTTTCCGGCAAGCAGCGCACCCCCGGCGGCGGCACCGACCTTGCCTGCATGATGGGCCGCGAGACGACCCTTGCCCGTGTCAAGGCTGCCATTGAAAAGCTGAACGGGTGATTTTCCTTCCCTTTTCGCAATCATATCCACGGAGGTGTTTTTATGATGTACCCGTTTATGACACTGGACGACAACACCGAGATCGTGCATTCCGAGATGCAGCCAGACCACCGTGTAAAGGTCTACATCGAAAAGCCCGACGAGAAGGATTGTTTCCACTCTGCGGTCTGCTATCTGCCGGATTATACCTGGGAGGATGTCAGCGGCTTCACCCCTGCTGAGATCGACCGCTACCAGAAGTTCCTGGAATCCACTGCACATCTGATCCTGCAGTTTTCCCAGGAAGGAGGGGTAGAAAATGCCGCAGGTTTTTAAAATCGGTTCCTACTGGGTCTACTTCTGGGCCAACGAAAATGATCCGCTGGAACCCATTCATGTCCATGTTTCACAGGGTGCTCCCAGCAGCAACGCGACCAAGATCTGGATCACCCGGGCCGGGAAATGCTATCTGTGCCACAACAATTCCAACATTCCGCCCCGTGTCCTGCGAAACATCATGGCCATCATCGAAGCACGAAGCGATGAAGTGATTGCCAAATGGATGAATTTCTTTGGTGAAGTACGCTATTTCTGCTGATTTGAGCCGCTTCCCCGCATGACCCCATAAAACGCCGCGCGCCCGCGCTACAGTATATGCAAAGGGCGCGGGAAACAGAACATTGCAAAAGATCCCCGCCGGAAAGCGGGGATTTTTTCATGCCGGAAACCACAAAACTGCACCCGAAGCAGCCTGTTGCCGCCGCGTTGGCCTCCCGGGCGGCGGTACGCCCGGCCCTGCGGCAGGGCGGGGCCTTTGCGCTGGGGCTTGCCGGGGGCTGGGCCGTTCTCTACGGGGCCCTGCTCCCCTTTGGGCTGGGGCTGACATTGGGCCTGCCTGCGGACTGCTTTGCCGCCTGCGCAGCCGGGGCCGCACTGAGCATCCTGTTCCACGGGTTCGGGGCATTTTCACTGGACAGCCTCTGCCTGCTCTGCGCCGTGGGGGCAGCTGTGGCCGCTCGATGGCTCTGGCCCGGCAGGCTCCGCCCGGCATTTCTGGCCGGGTGCGGGGCGCTGGTGCTGGGAGGTATCTGCTTTGCGCTGGGGCCCGGCGGGGCAGGCTTTACGCTGGTATTCTTCTGCGGGGCAGATGCCCTGCTGGCGGGCGGCTTCGGCTATGCACTGCAGCGCTTCCCACCCGAAAAGCCCGGTTTTGGCACCCTGCTGGCCGCTTCTGTCGTGGCGGCGGCGCTGGGCGGGCTGCGCTTCGGCCCCCTCTGCCTTGGGGCAGCGGCCTGTGCCATGGTGGAGGCCGCCCTCTGCTGCCGCGGGCAGGAAAAGCCCGCGCTGGCCTTTGCTGCTTTCACCGGGGCCGCGCTCTGCGCCGCAGACCCTTCCCTTGCCCCGGCGGCGGTGGGGCTCTGCTGCGGCACGGCGGCCGCGGTCCTGCTGGCCCCCGGGCGGCGGGCTGAGACCCTTGCCGCCTGTGCGGGCGGGTGTGTGCTGGGGGTGCTCTGTGTTCCCGCCCCCGGCACGGCTCTGCCCCTGCTCCTCAGCGCCGGGCTGGGCCTTGCGGCCCCCGCCTTTTTCCCAAAACATTGGCTGACACCGGTGCCGGAAGCCCCCGCTCCGCCCGAGGAGCCGCCCCGGCTTTCTGCCGCCGCCACCCGGCTGGAAGCAGTGGCCGAGAGCCTTTCCTCGCTGGCCGAGACGGTGAACGCCGTGTACGATGCGTTTCCCCGCCGGTGCGACACCTTCCGCTGGGTCATCGACAACACCCACGACAGCCTGTGCTTCAACTGCGGGCGGCGGGAGACCTGCTGGAAGCAGGAATACACTGCCACGCTGGAGGGGATGAACGCCCTGCGGCCCATTCTGGAACAGCAGGGCCATCTGCAGACCAGCGACCTGCCCGGCCAGCTGTCCAGATGCATCCACCCGGCAGCGCTCTGCGCGGCGGCAAACCGCTCCTTTGCGCTCTACCGGAGCCGGAAGGAGGCCCATGTCCACGCCGAGGCCATGCGCACCGCCCTGACCGAACAATACAGCGCCATGGCCGATGCCCTGAGCGTGCTCAGTGAGCAGCTGGGCCGCCCCGGAAACCCGGAGCCCTACAAATCCGGGCGGGTGGCCGCGTTTTTTGCCAGCCTGGGCACGCCGCCGCTGGAATGCGCTGTCACGCTGGACGACCTGGGCCGGGCACGGGCGGCGGTCACCCTGCCCCGCACCCGCTTCTCTTCCCCCGAGCTGGCCGCGCTGGCGCAGGAGACCGGACGCATCTGCCGCCGGGACTTCGACCCGCCGCAGGTGCTCTCCTGCAAGGGGATGACCACCCTGCTCTTCTGCGAAAAGCCCGCCCTCCGGGCCGTGTTCGGAACTGCAGGCACGGCGGCAAAGGGCACTGTCTCCGGGGATGCGGTCCAGCAGTTCTGCAGCCCGGCCGCTGCCCAGATGATCCTGTGTGACGGCATGGGCACGGGCCGCCCGGCCGCCGTGGATGGCAGCCTTGCCGCCGAGCTCACGGCCCGCCTGTTGAAAGCCGGTTTCACCGCTGAGCTGGCGGCGCGGCTGGTCAATGTGGCGCTGGCCCTGAAAAGCGATGAGGAGAGCGGGGCCACCCTCGACCTGATCAGCGTGGACCTTTACACCGGCACGGCACGGATCTTCAAGGCCGGGGCCGCCCCGGGCTTTCTGGTGCACGGGGGCCGCGCCCGTCCGGTGGGCGATATCAGCCTGCCCATCGGCATTCTGGGCGGCGTGAACGGCCAGAGCCGGGTGGTACATCTCGCCGCCGGGGACTATGCCGTACTGGTCTCGGACGGTCTGCTGGTGGACGGCCCCGGCTGGGTGGCCAAGCAGCTGGAACTCTCCGCCGCCGCAGGCGACCCGCCCGAAAAGGTGGCCCGTATCCTTGTGGAGACCGCCCGCGCCCGCGCCGAACAGACCGGCCGACCCGATGATATCACCGCCGCCGTGCTCCGGTTAGAGCCCTGCGGACATTGAAAATTTCACAAAAGGGGCATATAATAGCCTTATCTTTTCCAAGGGAGGACTGCCCATGTTAAAACTCACCGTTTCCCAGGATGGCAGCGGCGATTTTGCCAGCATCTCGGAGGCCGTGCTGGCGGTGCCCTACGAGCTGGAAGCAGAGATCTGCATCGGCCCCGGCATCTACCGGGAAAAGCTGGTCTGTGAAAAACGGGCGCTCACCCTGCGGGGCGCGGGAGCCGATGCCACCACCCTGATCTTTGGGGACGGCGGCAAGCTGCCCCACCCGGATGGGCGGCCCACCCACACCTTCCGCAGCTACACCGCCTTTTTCAGCGGCGGCAGCGTAACGGTGGAGGATCTGACCATTGCCAACGATGCCGGTCCGGGCAGTGCCGTGGGGCAGGCCATTGCCGCCTATGTGGATGCGGAAAAGGCCGTGTTCCGCCGGGTAAGGCTGCTGGGCAACCAGGACACGCTCTTCTGCGCGCCCCTGCCCGAGGCTGAACGGGAGAAGGACGGCTTTCTTGGCCCCCGCAAGTTTGCGCCCCGCCGCCCCTCGGCGCAGTATTACCAGAGCTGCGAGATCGCGGGGGACATCGACTTCATCTTTGGCGGGGCCGATGCCCTGTTTGAGCAGTGCATCCTGCGCACGGTAGACAACCACCTTCCCCACAGCTACATCACCGCCCCCTCGGGCAGTTCCAACGGGCTGGGCTTCGTGTTCTGGGACTGCGATTTCGTCTCCGACTGCCCCGCCGGAACGGTCTATCTGGGCAGGCCCTGGCGGCCCACCGGCAAGACTGCCGTGCTGGACTGCCGCCTTGGAGCCCACATTGCACCGGAGGGCTTTTCCGGCTGGAATGACCGCACGGACACCTGCCTTGCCCGCTTTGCCGAGGCCGGAAGCAGCGGCCCGGGGGCACGCCAGCGCCCGGACTGGGTCGCAGCGCCCTCTGCCGCCGATGCCGCCGCCCTGCTGGCCCGGGCGCGGAAGCTCTGTCGCCCCTGAGATCAAAAACAAAGGAATGTGAATATGAAGAAACTCCCCAACGCCGTAAAATGGCTCATTATCGTGGTGGTGCTGGCCCTGATGGGCTGGATGCTGGTCAAGGTGAACGACCGCGCCTCCCGCGTGAAGATGCCGGAACCGGACAATAGTCTGGGCATTTACCGGAAAGCAGATGCTTAAAAAGAGCGACCCTCTCCGTCATTGTTTCGGAATGACGGAGAGGGTCGTTTTACTTTGTATCCGTTGCAATGAACCAGAAGGTCGTGCCTTTGCCCAGCGTACTCTGCACGCCGAAGCGGAAGCTGTGCTGCTGGAAGATGGCTTTGGTGATGGAAAGCCCCAGACCGGTGCCCTGCTTGCCCGCGTCCGAGCGGGAGCGGTAGTACCGGTCAAAGATATAGGGCAGATCCTCGGCACAGATGCCGGGGCCGTGGTCCTCGATCTCTACCCGGACTCCCTCGGGCACCTTAGCGGCCCGCAGGAGGAAGATGCCGTCCCCGCCGATGTGGTGCATGGCGTTGCCCAGCAGGTTGTGGAGGGCGCGCTGCATCATGTTGGGATCGGCATAGACAGGCAGCTCCTCGTCCGGCAGCTCCAGTTTGAGCTGCCAGCCGTTCTGGGCGCAGACCGCGTCATAGCGCTCGCTGACCTCATCGCAGAGCTGGCCCATATCAAAGTGGACCTTCTCGCACTTTTCCGCGCCGCTGGTCACCTTGCTCAGCTCCATAACACTGGAGACCAGCGCTGTCAGCCGGTCGGCCTCATCCACGATGATGTTCATCTGCTCATCCCGGTGGGCCTTGTCGTCGCCGGTGATGTCCCGAACCGTCTCCGCATACCCCTTGATGAGGGTCAGCGGGGTGCGCAGGTCGTGGGAGACATTTGCCAGCAGGTCGCGCTGCATCTGGGCCGCGTGCTGGACTTCCTTGGCCATGTGGTTGAACTCCTGCGCCAGGTCGCCCAGTTCGTCCCGGCGGTTGGTCTCCACCTGAACGGCATAATCGCCCTGTGCCACCTGCCGGGCCGCCCCCGAAAGCTGGCGCAGGGGCTTGGTGAACCACTCGCTGAACAGCCACGCCGCGCTCATGGAAAAGGCAAAGATCAGCGCCGCCGCCAGCGGCAGCACCGTGCTCATCACCTCGCCGGCCTCCGAGACATGCATCAGGCTGGTGGTCACCAGCACGGTATAGCTGCCGTCGGAGGTCGTTCTGCCCACCATCAGCTCCACCGTGCCCGAGGGCGTGGGCGGGTTGATCTTCCGCACACAGTTGCCGGTCTCGCGGCAGAGCTGGCGCATGGCGCGGGCGGTGCTGTAAGAGGGCAGCTCGCTGTTTTCATCGGTGGGCCGGGTGCGGTGAAGGTTGCAGTAGGAGAGGTTCTCCACCTTGAAGATCTGCCGCAGCGTGACATCGGAGATATCCACGCAGAAGCTGCTCATGCCTCCATTTTCGTAGATCTCGCTGCCGAGCTGGTTAAAGAACTGGCTGTTGACATAGAGCTGACTGCCGAACCCCCAATAAGAGAGGGTCTGGCCGTCGGCAATGGCATCGTCCAGCTTCTGCACAATGGCATCCGCCTGTTCGGTCAGCTGCTTCTGGATATGGGTGGTGTACAGGGGTTCCAGCAGCTGGGTGCACAAAAACCAGAACAGCACCAGCAGCAGCAGGCAGATGAAGCAGAGGAACCACATCAGCTGCCCGCGGATGCCCACGGTACGCCGCTTTTTTTCGGGTTGCCGCATCAACCGCAAACCTCCTGTTTAACGCGCTGCATCCGGGTCGAACTTATAGCCGATGCCCCACACGGTGGCAATATAGCCCCGGCATTTGCCCAGATGGCCGCGCAGCATCTTGACATGGGTATCCACGGTGCGGTCCTCGCCAAAATAGTCGTAGTTCCACACCTTCTGCAGGATCTTCTCCCGGCTCAGGGCAATGCCCTTGTTGGAGGCCAGAAACACCAGCAGGTCAAACTCCTTGGGGGTCAGGCTCACATCCTCGCCCGCCACCCGCACGGTGTGGCTGGCCGTGTCGATGATCAGTTCGCCAAAGGTCATGGTGCCGTCCGATGCCTCGGAGCGGGGCATGGTGCGGTTGAGCACCGCCTTGACACGGGCCACCAGCTCCCGCGGGGAGAAGGGCTTGACCACATAGTCATCCGCGCCGCCTTCCAGACCGGCCAGCTTGTCATATTCCTCGCCGCGCGCGGTCAGGATGATCACCGGCGTGTTGATGTGGCGGGCGCGCATCTCGCGCAGGCAGGTCATGCCGTCCATAAAGGGCATCATCACATCCAGGATCACCAGATCAAAACCGCCGCCGCTCAGCAGCGAAAGGGCGGCAGAGCCGTCGCCCGCTTCCTCGCAGACATAGCCTGCATATTGTAAATGCTCCCGGATCAGTTCCCGGATGCGGGGTTCATCATCAACGATCAGTATCTTTGCCATCTGAGGTTTCCTCCTCGTTATCAAAATAGCTCCAGTTTCTAGGGGTATCATAATATAATTATTGGAAAATTTTGTGAAGTTTAAGTGAATGGTTTGGAAAACCGCCGCCCCATTTTTCTTAGTATACCACAAAAGCTCTGCAAGAAACAGCGGGAGCCTGCTGCCCGCTTGCTTCTCTGCTATAAAGTGTGCTATACTGATTTGATAAAAACAACCACCAGAACAAAGGAAATCTGCCTATGCGCATCGGATTCGTTGAACTGCTTCTCATCCTGCTCATCGCGTCACTGACCATCGGGCCCAGTGCGGCCCTGTGGGTAGACCGCTGGCTTCGCCGCGCCAACCGGGCCAGCGCCGCCGCTGCCCGCCGCCGGGCCGTGCAGGAGGCCCAGCGTGCCGCCGAGCGGGAGGAAGTGCTCCAGAGGTTCCAGAAATTGAGCATCGTGTTTACGCTGGCCGCGATTGCTGCGCTGGTCTGGGCGCTGGTGCTCCGGCCCGTTGAGGCCCCGCCCAAAACCTACACCGCCCCGGATCACCGGCAGGCCTCCGGCGCAGCACAGGCAGCGCTTTCCACCGACCGCAGGGAGATCTGGGATCTGGGCGGGTATCAGGGTGTGGACTGCATCCGCACCCGGGATGGCCTTGTCTATGCGGCGGCGTGGAACGGCTCCTCCCTGAAGAAACGCACCAGCGATCTGGTGCGCACCGACGGCGGCAACGCTGCGGTAATCCTGAGCGTAGAGGGCGAGCTGACCGGCTTTGCGTTTGATGCTGCGGGAGACCTGTGGCTCACAGTCCTCACCCCTGCCGGAGGCACCCTCTGCCGCGCCCGGCACGACAGCTGGGGCGCTTCGGTGGAACAGGTGGTCACGCAGATCGACGGGGCCCCGCTGGGGGCCCTTTCTGCCGTGGAGGTCGGTGCGGACGGCAAGGTCTACTTTGCCGTGGTCGGGCAGGAGAGTGCGGAACAGGGGCTGGAAAGCGCCCTGCGCACCGAGCTGCTGGCCCACACCGGAACAGGTGCGGTATACGTTTATGATCCCGCTGCCCGCACCGTGGAGCAGGTGGTGGGCGGCATTACCGGAGCGTCCGGCCTTGCGCTGGACGAGCGCGCCCAGACCCTCTACATCTCCGACCTCGGCAGCCGCTGCATCTGGAGCGCGGCGGCCTCTGCCCGCAGCCTGACCGCAGGGGGCAAGGGCTGTCAGAGCAGCTTCAGCGGGCTGCCGGGCTATCCCGGCGCGCTGGCGCTGGATGAGGACAGCACCCTCTACATCAGCTACCGCTGGGCCAGCTCCAGCTGGCTGGAACGCCATGCAGGCAGCACCTTCCTGCGCGGTGTGGCCCTGCGGCTGAGCGAATCGATGCAGGAGAACCTGTTCTCCCTGCCCGCCGACGGCATCCGCGCCGAGGCCGTTTCCACCGCCAGCGGAAGCTGGCTGTGGAGCTTTTCCGGCAAGCCTCAGGGCAGCAGCTCTGCCCTCTGCCCGGTGGAGAACCGGGTGTATTTTGGCATTGCGGGAGAAAAAGCACTTTATTCTGCACGGGTCTGAACCGCTCCATCACGCTTCGCATGCCAGCTCCCCTGCCAGGGGAGCCCCTGGCATTCCGGAAAAATTGTTGTAAACGCTTGGGCCCAATCGAACATAGAACATCGGGTCATCGCGGCAACCGATCGATACGAGGTAATTGATATGACAGACGCATTCAAACAGCAGATCCAGGCGGAAGCCCGGCAGGCAGTGGAAGAGCTGCTGGAACAGGCAAAGCTGAAAAAAGGCGACGTGTTCGTGGTGGGCTGCTCGTCCAGCGAGATCGTGGGCGGGCACATCGGCAAGGACAGCAGTCTGGAGGCAGCGCAGGCCGTGTATGCAGGCATTGCGCCGGTGCTGGCCCAGCGCGGCATCTGGCTGGCGGCACAGTGCTGCGAGCACCTGAACCGGGCCATTATCATGGAGCGGGAAGCCGCCGAACAATATGGCTGGGAGGAAGTGTGTGTCGTACCCCGGCCCCATGCGGGCGGCAGCTGGGCCACCACCTGCTGGAAGCAGTTCAAAGACCCCATTGCCGTGGAGGAGATCCGCGCCCACGCCGGTATCGACATTGGCGGCACCCTGATCGGGATGCACCTGCGCCGGGTGGCCGTGCCGGTGCGGCTGAGCCTGAGCCGGATCGGTGAAGCAAACATTCTCTGCGCCCGCACCCGCCCGAAGCTCATCGGCGGAGAGCGCGCAAAATATACCGAGGAGGACTGATGCCTTATGGCAGAAAAAACACCGGAAGAGATGCGGGAGGCCGTGCTGGCCATCCGTGAAAAGATGGCCGCTGCTGCCCGGGAGGCAGGCCGCGACCCTGCCGAGGTCCAGCTGTGCGCCGCCTGCAAGACCCGCACCGCTGAAACCGTGGCCGCAAGTGCCGCCCTGCCCATTGACGTGTTTGGCGAAAACCATGTGCAGGAGCTCTGCGCAAACTTTGACGCAGGCGCTTACTGCGGCAAGCCCAGCCATTTCATCGGACACCTGCAGACCAACAAGATCAAAAAAGTCCTGGGCCGGGCCAGTCTGATCCAGAGCGTGGGCAATGAACACCTTCTGACCGCCATCGAGAAGGAAGCCGCCAAGGCGGGCATCGTGCAGAACGTCCTGCTGGAGGTGAACATCGGCGGGGAGGAGAGCAAGAGCGGCGTTTCGCCGGAGGCGCTCTGGCCCCTGCTGGATGCCGCTGCCGCGCAGGAGCACATCCGGGTCAAGGGCCTGATGGCCATTCCCCCGGTCAATGATGACGATGCACAGAACCGCCGGTATCTCGCCGCCGTCCACGACCTGTTCGTAAAGGCCGGAGAGCGCGGCTATTCCAACGTGGAGATGCAGACCCTTTCCATGGGCATGAGCGGCGATTACGAGAACGCCATCCGCGAAGGCGCAACGCTGGTGCGTATCGGCACCGCGATCTACGGCGAACGGGACTACAGCAAAAAATAAACCTCTCCGTCATCGCTGACGCGCAGACTGAGAAGTTCAAATCAAGGAGGAACCATGGCAAAGCAAAACATCAAAGACCCCGGTGCGCATCACAACAGCAGCGGCGCGCTCATCCGCCGCTTTTTACCCTATCTGGCAAAACACAAGGCAGTGCTCTTTCTCGACCTGTTCTGTGCCGCGCTGACCACCCTGTGTGACATCTTCCTGCCCAAGATCATGAGCACCATCACCAACTCGGCCATGGGCGTGGGCATCACCCTGACCACCGGCATCGTGCTCAAGCTGGCGGGCATCTACTTTGTGCTCCGCATCATCGACGGCGCGGCCCAGTATTTCATGTCCGGCATCGGCCACATCATGGGCGTGCACATCGAGACCGACATGCGCCGGGATGCCTTTGACCACCTGCTGCTGCTCGACCACACCTACTACAACAACACCAAGGTCGGCACCATCATGGGCCGCATCACCAACGATCTGTTCGATGTGACCGAGTTTGCCCACCACTGCCCCGAGGAATTTTTCATCGCCTTCATCAAGATCCTGGCCTCCTTCATCATCCTGTGCCAGGCCAGCATCCCGCTGACGCTGGCGGTGTTCGCCTGCGTGCCCCTGATGGGCGTGGTTTCCGTTTACCTGAACGGCCGTCTGCGTGCCCGGTTCCGGCAGCAGCGCATCCAGATCGGTGAGCTGAACGCCACCATCGAGGACAGCCTGCTGGGTCAGGGCGTGGTAAAAGCCTTTGCCGCCGAGGAGCAGGAGCGCGCCAAGTTCGAGCAGGGCAACAAGGACTTTGAGCACATCAAGACGCTGGGCTACTACGCCATGGCGGCTTTCAACACCTCCACCCGCCTGTTCGACGGCCTGATGTATCTGGTGGTCATTCTGGCAGGCGGCCTGTCGCTGGTCAACGGTAAGATCACCGCCGGTGACCTGGTGGCCTACATGCTCTATGTCACCACCCTGATCGCTACCATCCGCCGCATCGTCGAGTTTGCCGAGCAGTTCCAGCGCGGCATGACCGGCATCGAGCGCTTTGCCGAGATCATGGACACCCCCGTGCCCATCCACGATGCCCCAGATGCAAAACCCCTGCAGCCCGGCCCCGGTGCCATCCGCTTTGACGATGTCAGCTTTGAGTACCCGGACGACCACAACAAAGTGCTCCATCATGTCAGTCTGGACATCAAGGCAGGCGAGCGGCTGGCTCTGGTCGGCCCCTCCGGCGGCGGTAAGACCACTTTGTGCAACCTCATCCCCCGCTTCTACGATGTGACCAGCGGCCACATCTACATTGACGGGCAGGACATCCAGCAGGTCACCCTCAAGAGCCTGCGCGAGGACATCGGCATCGTCCAGCAGGACGTGTACCTGTTCAGCGGCTCTGTGGCGGATAACATCGCCTACGGCAAGCCCGATGCCACCCGGGAGGAAATCATCGAAGCTGCCCGTCTGGCCGGTGCAGAGCGCTTTATCATGGCCCTGAAGGACGGCTTCGACACCTATGTCGGCGAGCGCGGTGTCAAGCTCTCGGGCGGTCAGAAGCAGCGCATCGCCATTGCCCGTGTCTTCCTGAAGAACCCGCCCATCCTGATCCTGGACGAGGCCACCAGTGCACTGGACAACGAGAGCGAGATCCTTGTGGGGCAGAGCCTGGAAAAGCTGGCCCATGGCCGCACCACCCTGACCATTGCCCACCGCCTGACCACCATCAAGAACTACGACCGTATCCTGGTGCTTGGCTCCGAGGGCATTGTGGAATCCGGCACCCACGACCAGCTGCTGGAGCAGAAGGGTGTTTACTACCGCCTGTGGAACCAGCTGCCCGGTGAAGACACCCTGTAACTCCAAAATTCAGAGATGACAAAAGCGGAACCGCTGAGTTTTCAACGGTTCCGCTTTTTGTTGTGGAAAAATAAAGGGCCGTCCCTTCTTCGTATGTATAATATTATTCCTCATCCTTCGGGTTGTCCAGACGCTTGCGCTGTCTGCGTGTCAGTGCGGCGCACAGCTGCAGCAATGCAAAACACAGGATACCGGTAAAAACACCGGCAATGACAGCACCGACCCAGTATCCATAGGAAAAACCGCTGATCAGCGTAACCGCCACCACAGCAACCAGAGAACACACGGCATTGGCCGGGGCCGTATCCAAAAGGTGACGATCCCACAAACCATTGCGCAGACACGCAACACACATATAGATGCAGCCGATCATAAATACAACCCACTCTCCGGCAGCCTTGTCCGCAGCCCCGAACATCGTCTGCACGATCCACGCCGCCAGAAGGCCGCCCCACATCAACCAGAAGCCACGCCCCTCAATTTTGCGCAGAGTTTGCTCCTGCATCTCGTCCAACTGGTTTTTCTTGCTGTACAGTGAAAATCTCATAACTCATTCCTCCCAGAACAGTTCATCCAGTGTTTTTCCCAAAATTTTGCAGATGCTGCGGCAGAGATTGATAGTGGGGTTGTACTCGCCCTTTTCAATCGCGTTGATCGTCTGGCGCGAGACCCCAGCCGCTTCTGCCAATGCCCCCTGCGTCATATCTTTTTCCGCGCGGGCAGCTTTCAGTTTCAGATTCTTCGGCATCCTGTCACCTCGTCTATTTCCTGTGAGGGTGAACTCGTTCCCTCTGGATACAGAATAACACTCACCAGACATTATGTCAAGTATAATTTACTTTTTGTCTTGTATTTTATATTTCAAAAATAGAAAAAGCCCCGTGTCCAGCATATCGCACCGGCACGGGGCTTTGCAATGATTTCAGAAAAACGTTCCCGGCCCGAAGAGGTCACGCTTCCTTTGTTCTCTTTTTATACTGCTCGATGAATCCCAAAGAAGGGCTCTACTGTGGAGACAGATACTCCATTCATTTTCGCCTGCTTTATTCCATAATTTTTCCGCGCCACTGCTTCCACAAATGCACGGTCTTTTTCAGAGGCATTGTAGTAATCCACACCGAACCGCTTACAGGTTGTAAGCAGTTCATCCAACCACGACATGGTTTCATCAGACATTGGAGAAAAAACAATGTCGATATCCTTATCATATGGTTTCATTTGCTTTCCCCCTTTTCTTCATAAAGATACGATGAAAATATATCCTTGGCTGCCTGATCTGCAATCATAAATGTTCTCGGCCCGCCAGGATGTAAGGATGCAACCGGACGCGCTCCAAAATCCCGGAGATAGTGCTGTTCCAGTTCGTCCGTTTTTGCCTCAAAAATAACCACGCCATTGCAGTTTGCGTCAATCGAAAGCTGGATTCCAAATGCGATCATTGCTTTTCCGATTCCCTGATACTTTTTGCGCTGTGTCAACGTTGGGTTACTTTCCGGTTGGCTTTCCATATAGGCAATATAAACAGCCACGCTTCCCTGCTGAACACGGTAGGCACCCAATGCGACAATTTCCCCAGTTTCTGCTTTTGCCGCATAGATTTCCTTTTGCGAATCGAGAATAAAGTCGGTATCCCAAACCGTCTGCCAGCCATTCCGGGTGATATCCAGTTCTGTTTTTGTTGCGGCATCAATTTCGATGTCAATTCTGTTTCCTGTTGCCGATTCCGTCACATAGTATTGTAGGAACACCAACCTCACCTTCTTCTCTTTTATTATAACGAAACCACGGCAGATTTACAATCGTTTTTTCATCAACCTCAGGTTCGTTGCTTCTGCCATCCCGAAGCCGCCGTAAAAGTGCATGTGATGCGCATCATCCGGACAGACCAGTTCAATCATCTGTGCACCACATTCCCGCACACGCTGTTCCACTTCTTGGAGAAGTAATCTGCCATACCCCTTGTTCTGATACTCCCCGAAGATCAGGATCTCGTCGAGATAATAGAATGTAAAATCATCGTAGCTTTCCAAAAAACCGATGACAAGCCCTGTTGGAATATCGTTGTCATCTTCTTGCATCAGACAGAGGGAATCCTCCATCGTTACCATCTGACGGATTCGCTTATATGCCTTTTCATAAGTCCAGCACCCGCCAGAATGTTGATTGTAGTGGTTCATATAAAGCGTTGCTGCTTTTTCAACATTTTCCTCTGTAATAGGGGTATAGTTCATTGATTCAACTCCTTCTTATAAAAAGCCCCATACCCACACATTCAGAGTGCAGGCATGGGGCTCAACCATTTTATCAGGTCGCAGCTTTCTGCAAGTAAAACTCACTTTCTGCCACACGGGTCACAAAGTCATATTCCAGACGGGTAGCCCGGGAGGGTACGATATCATACCGTTTGCAGACGGTGCGGAAATAGGAAAAGTATTCCCTGTCCTCTTCATCCAGCGGAGCAACCCACCGGCATTCGGTCGGCTCCATCATTCTCCCACGATGAGCCGCACAGCACCATAAATGCCGGCATCATTGCCGAGGGTAGCTGCAACGATGGGGGTCTCGCGGCAGGAGCTGAAGGCATAGGTCTTGAAGTGCTCCCGCAGGGGGTTGAAGAGCACATCTCCGGCACGGGCGACACCGCCGCCCACCATAAACATCTCGGGGTCGGTGGTAGAGGCAATGGAGGCCAGCGCCATGCCCAGGGTGTCGGTCATCTCGTCCACCTCACGGGCGGCCAGTGCATCGCCTGCACGGGCGGCATCAAAGACATCCTTGGCGGCAAAGTCGGTGCCGCGCAGGGTGCAGGGGGTGTCCGGGTTCTCGTCCAGCAGCTTCTTCATACAGCGGACCACGCCGGTGGCGCTGGAATACTGCTCCAGACAGCCGTGCTTGCCGCAGCCGCAGACCGCCGTCTCGTGGGGGTTGACGGTGATGTGGCCGATCTCGCCGCCTGCACCGTGTGCACCCTCGGTGATCCTGCCGTTGACGATGACACCGCCGCCGACACCGGTGCCCAGCGTGACCATCACCGCGCTGCGGCAGCCCTTGGCACAGCCCATCCAGATCTCGCCCAGCGCGGCCACGTTGGCATCGTTGCCCACCAGCACCTTGATGCCGTCCAGCAGGCCGGACAGCTGGATGGAGACATTCCGCTCACCCCAGCCGCCGAGGTTGGCGCAGACAATGGGCACGATGCGGCTGTCCAGCACAGGGCCGGGCACACCGACACCCACGCCCTCCACCTGCTCGGCAGTGATGCCGTTTTCCTGCATCTTGTCCTTCACGGCCTTGGCCAGGTTCCCGAGGATGTGTTCCCCTGCATTGGAGGTGTCGGTGGGCACCTCCCACTTTTCCAGCAGAGCGCCCGCCGTGGTGAACAGGCCCACCTTGGCCGTGGTGCCGCCCAGGTCGATGCCGAATGCGTACTCTTTCATATTCATTTACCCCTTCTTTGCGGCGGTCAGGCCGCCGATTTTCTCATCGTTATCATTATAACATATCCATTTGCAAAAGACAGAGGCTGAAACAGGATTTATGCAAAAAGCCGAAAATCTCTTTCGATTTTTGGCAAAGCAAAAGGCCCTCCCGCAGTGGGAGGGCCGGAAAGCCTTGGGAGAACTTACTCCTCGTCAGAGGATTCCTCTTCGTCATCCTCATCCTCGTCGTCATCATCCGTCTTGGGCTTATAGAAAATGCCGCTGAGGAAGATGCTGATAAAGTACAGCAGGCACATGGGCACAGCCACGAAGCACTGCGACACGATATCGGGCGGGGTGATGATGGCTGCGATCAGGAAGATCAGGACAATGGCAACGCCGCGGCCCTTCTTCATGATCTCGGGGTTTGCAATGCCCATCTTGGCCAGAATGATGGTGACCAGAGGCATTTCAAACACACAGCCGAAGATGATGAACATGGTCAGGCAGAGGTTGATGTAGCTCTCGATGCTGATGGATGCCGTGATGTAATCGGTACCCTCCAGCGTGACGAGGAAGTTCAGCATGAACGGCAGGGTGACCTTGTAGGCGAACAGCACACCCACGCAGAACAGCGCCAGACCGAACAGCAGCACCAGCCGGAAGAAGAAGCTCTCGCTCCGTTTCAGGCCGGGTTTTGCAAAGGCGTAGACCTGATACAGCGCCACCGGAATGGTCACGATCACCGCAGCGATCAGGGACACCCGGAAATACTGCATCAGCTTTTCCTGCGGGGCCAGGAACACGAAGGTGTAGTTCGCATTCATTGCCATGGCCGTCAGCAGGTCGATCAGCTTATCCGAAATTGCCAGGAAGCCGATCACGCCCACTACAAACACCGCCGCGCAGATGATCAGCCGGTTCCGCAGCTCTTTCAGATGTCCGGTCAGCGTCATGCTGCCGTCGTCCGACATGACTTCGGCTTTCTTTTTGCGCTTCACGTTGGTAGCCACAAATTACTCCTCGTCCTTCTTCTCAGCCTTTTCCTCGGTCTTGGTCTCGGCAGGCTTGGCATCGCCGTTCTCATCCACGTCGTCCATGCCTTCCTTAAAGTTCTTCATGGTCTTGCCGAACATCTTGCCCAGCTTCGGCAGGTTCTTGGGTCCAAAGATGACCAGAACGATGATCAGAACAATGATAAGCTCCTGAGGTCCGATTCTCATAATAATAATCTCCTTTTTCCTCTTGCCGCGCCGCTCTGGCGGGCTGGATTCCAGTTTTTATCCTACAACCGCGGGCGCGGGTGTATCCATGTACTTAAACCTTTGCCTCTTCGGCAGGGGCAGCCTCCTCAGCGGGAGCAGCCTCGGCAGGGGCCTCGTTTGCAGCGGGGGCCTCCTCGGGCTTTTCCTCTGCAGCAGGCTCTTCTGCCTTTTTCTCTGCCTTCACAGGCTCAGCGGCAGGCTCCTCCGCCTTGACGGGCTCTTCGGGCAGCTCCTCCACGGTATCCTCCAGCTCGGCCACTTCCTCGACCTCTTCGGCCTTCTTGGCTTCTTCCTTGCTGGTCTTACCAATGTTGGTAAAGCTCTTGGTGACATCCTTCATGCTGTCGTCGATGTCCTTCTTGATGTCGGTCAGGGGAGCAACAGCTTCCTTGATGGGGGCCTGGATCTCGTTCAGGGGCTCCACCACATTCTTCTGGATCTCCTCGGAAGCGGCACCGGTGTACTTCTTCAGCTCCCGCAGCATCTTGCCGAGCTTGCGGGCGTACTCGGGCAGCTTGTCGGGGCCGATGACCACGAAGGCCACGATGGCCACCAGGATCAGCTCTGTAAAACCAATTTTCATAGCGTTCCAATTCCTTTCCTCTCACACAACAGGCATCCTTTGCGGCCTGCCGTGCTGTTACTGCACAGGGGATGCGGCGCGGTGTGCGCCTTTGTTGCCCTATGTATACCGGAAGTGTGTGAACTTCAAATGAACTTATTTTGAACAGTATATGAACAAGAGTAATTTTGTCATCAATTATATAACCATTCGGATATTTGCACTTAGATATTGCGTTTCGGAATTACTTGACCGGATTGGTCAGCGTACCAATACCATCGATCTCGCACCGCACCACATGCTCCGGGCTTGAGGAACTGCGGCGGGTCCATGCCCATGCCACGCCCGCCGGGGTGCCGGTGGCAATGATGGTGCCCGCTTTCAGGGTCATGCCCTGCGAAAGCTCGGCAATGACATGGTCGATGTCAAAGATCTGCAGGGCGGTATTGGAATCCTGCCGCTTCTCGCCGTTGACAAAGCTGCGGATGCCCAGCCTGGGCGGGTAGTCGGCAAAGGCATCTGCCGTGACGATGCAGGGCCCGATGGGGGTAAAGCCGTCCAGACTCTTGCCGAAGTACCACTGTTTGTGCGCCGTCTGCACATCCCGGGCTGAGACATCGTTCAGGATGGTATAGCCGAAGATGTAGTCCCGGGTCTGACCGGCGGGCACATCTCTGGCATCCTTGCCCAGCACCACAGCCAGCTCACACTCATAATCCAGCTTTTTCACCAGATCGGTGTGGGCCTCGATGGGGCCGCCGTCCGGCACGGCGCGGGTCACACGCTTGGAAAAGTAGATGGCATCCTCGTGTTTGGTGGCAAAGGCAGCGGCAGAATATTTCTCCGCCTCATCGGAGTGGGCCATATAATTGATGCCCAGGCAGATGACATCCTGCGCCGGGGCCGGGATGGGGCTTTCCAGCGTGACGGCCTCCACAGGCAGAGCGGGAATGCCCGCAATGGCCAGCGACAGCCCATACCGCACCTGCGGGGTCAGAAACGGGATGGCCTCGCTCAGGGTCTCATAGCTCAGGCCCAGCCAGCTCAGCGGCCAGACCTGCCGCCCATCCTCCGATAAGATCGCCGGGTCTTCCACGCCGTCCGGCAAACGGCAGGTAATAAAGCGCATACCGTATCCCCTTTCTCAGTGCCGATACGCAATGGCGTTCCGGATACGCTCCGCCTCGGCCTGACCAGCCAGCTGGCGCACCAGTTCCAGTGCAAAGGGGATGGCACCGCCCAGCCCATAGCTGGTGGTGATGTTGCCATCCACCACGACCTCTTCATCGTGGACGATGGCACCGGCCAGCTGATCCTGGAAGCCAGCGTGGGCGGTGGCGTTCCTGCCCTCCAGCAGGCCAAGAGAGGCCAGGATGCTGGGGGCGGCACAGATGGCAGCCACCTTCCGGCCCGCCTTGGCAAAGGCGGCGCAGGTCTCGGTGACCGTCTTGTTGGCGGCAAGGTTGGGTGTACCCGGGATCCCGCCGGGCAAAACGACCATGTCCACATCGGAATAATCCACTTCCTCGGCCAGTGCATCGGCGGTCAGGTGGATCTTATGGCTGCTCACCAGCTCCCTGCGGCCCATGGCAGAGGCCACGATGACCTCCACCTTGGCGCGGCGCAGCAGGTCTACCACCAGCAGAGCTTCGCACTCCTCGGTGCCATCGGCAAAAAATACAACTGCCTTACTCATCTTTACAGACTCCCTTCTAAAAAAGCGCACCGCAGGGCGGGTGCTCCCCTGCCCCGCGGCGCGCGGTCCGTGTTATTCTTCGGCGGGCTGTTCCGCCTTTTCTTCCAGCAGGCGGCGCAGCACGCTGTCATCTTTGCTGATAACCCGGCTCACCCGGCTGATGATGGCGCTGGACGCACCAATGTTGCCCATGATGCTGGTATAGCTCTGCTTGTTGACCAGCTTTTCCGCGATGTTATACCGCTGCTCCATTGCACTGAGCTCGGCGTAGCTGCACACATCCTGTAAAAAGCGGTAGCACTCCTCGGGCGTTTTCAGCTCCAGCAATGCAGAATACAGGCCGGACTCTCCGGTGGGATGATCTTTTGCCATGGCTTGTTCCTCCCCTATCGTTCAGGTTGGGTCTGGCCCGCGCGGGGCACTTCAATACACTACTTTATTGTAGTGCAAACGCGGCAAAAAATCAACGGGAAATTTACAGCATTTTTTCCAGCGTGGTCAGCTGCATGGGAATGCCCGCCGCTTCTGCCTCGGCGGGGCCCAGCACGCGGTAGCCCTTGGTCTTAAAGAACTGCAGCACCGGCAGGCACTTGGTGTGCACCTCGCAGTACAGGCGGCCCCGGCCCTCACCCCGGGCCAGGCGCTCGCAGGTGGCCAGGATATCCCGGCCCAGTGCCTTGCCCCGGTACTCGGGCTTGAGGTAGAGGTGGAGCAGGTGCAGGGCCGTGTTCTCCATCTTCCAGGCAAAGTAGCCGATGGTCTTGCCGCCCAGCACCACAAGGAAATAGTTCACATCATTGTCGATATCTGCCTCAATGGCATCGGCACTCTGCAGCGTTTCCACCAGCGTGTCCAGCTGCTTTGCAGGGTAATAGCGCTTGTAGACCTCGTGCCAGATCTCACTGGCAAGATCAGCGTTGGCGTGAATGTATTTGGCCTTTGCGACCAGCTTGTAATCGGGTTTCATAGTGCTCCTTATGCGTATACGATATAATCCGGCTTGCGGGGGGCGGCGGGCCGGGGTTCCTCTGCCGGGTAGCCCAGAATGCAGTGGCCCACACCGATATAGTCCCCCTCAATGCCCCACTTCTTCAGCAGGGCCTTGCCCTCTTCGGTCTCGAACTCTTCCTTTGCGCGGTTGATCCAGCAGCTGCCCAGCCCGATGGCGGCAGCTGCGTTCATCAGGTTGCCCATCACAAGGCTGCCGTCCTGCACGCCACAGCGGGCATTGGCATCCGCCAGCACCACCAGAATGGTGGGGGCACCGTACATGGGGTCGCCCGTGTTGCCCATCACGGCGGCATTCATCCGGGTGAGCTGGGCGCGGGTCTTGGCATCCTGCACCACCACGATCTTTGCGCTCTGGCGGTTCATGGCGCTGGGGGCAAAGGTGCCTGCACGCAGAACGGCTTCCAGCTCCTCTTTCGTGATCTGCTCCGGCTTGTAGGCGCGGCAGCTGCGGCGGGTCTCAAGGGTATGTAAGGTCTCATTGGTCATAGCAATTTCCCTCCCTGAAAGTTCTGGTTTTATTGTACCATACCACGCCGTAAAGTGCAAAACAAAAAGGCGGCTGCGCCTTCCTTTTTGAAAGCGCAGCCGCCTGATTGCTCTTCGTTGGTTTGGAACGAGATGTTTTACAGCGCGGTCTTGATGTTGTGATGCGTGGAGCTGTAACGAACAACTGCTTCCATCAGGGCAACGGGCCACAGAATGACCTTACCCAGGATCTCGGCCGGCTTGACATCCACCGTATCCATGCTGTTGATGCCGAACAGAACCAGACAAGCAATGCCGCAACCCAGAATGTAATAGTACATAAGTCAAACCTCCTATATTTTTCTCACAGGCTTACGCCTGAAGCTCATGTGTCGGCGGGGCGCTTTCCGCTCTCCGCATCCTTACTATACCGCAATTTCGATGTAAAGTCAATATCCAAAAACGTGAAACAAATTAAAGTTTCTTTTGAAAGTCATTTTGTTCATGCAAATAAAGCAGTGAAGTTCGCTTTGCTTTATAAACGTGAAGTCAGTGTCCTGAATTGACCGCGAGCCGGAAACAAATTGTTCACATTCTGCCCCGAAAGAGGCCGGAAACGGGCGTTTTGTCCTTGCAGAAAAAACAGGAAATGGTGCACAAAGCTCCATCCGAGATTTTGTGCAGAACTCCCTGCAATAACAGCTGTTTTCCATTCGTTTACAGGTTAAGGAAGGACGTGTCGGATTTTTTGTTTTTTGAAGTGAGGACACCGCCATGAAGAAAATTTTTCGCAAAAAAATTTTTGCCTTTTTCCTCTCGGCCCTGCTGGTGCTGGCCCTTTCCCTGCCCGTTTTTGCGGACATGGGCCCCAAGCCCTCGGTCACGCTCAAGCTCTATTACACACCGGGCCAACGCTATGCGGTCACCCTGCTGGGCAATACCAGGGTCAGCGGGCCGTGGGGCTCTGCAGACCAGTACCGGGAACGGATGGGCTCCCGGGAGACCTGGGAGGCGTTCCGGAACTATCCCGCCCCGGAGGGCTACTACTTCCTCGACTACTTCCAGGAATACCCCGGCGATGCCGATGCAGAGTTCGTCTGGGGCTACTATCCGCCCAACAAGTTCTATGTTCTGCTCTATAATATAGAGACTGGTACATTCTACCGCAGCCAGGAGCCGGTGGAGCGCTATGCCTTTTCCAGCGAGTGGCAGGTGCTTCTCGATTCCCAGGACGGCCTGCGGGTCTACCACAACCGCAACGATTCCGACATTCTTTCCTCCTTTGCCGCCCGGGTGCTCATCACCCTGATTTTAGAGCTGACGTGGGGCATCCTGCTTTTCGGGCTGCGCGGCCCTGCCCAGCGCGCTCTCATCGGCAAGGTCAACCTTGCCACGCAGATCATCCTGAACCTCGGGCTGTGCTATGGCACGCTCTATCTCGGGCCGATGTTGGGCAATTTCCTTTATTTTGCACTGGAGGTACTGGTGTTCTCCGTGGAGGCCTTTGTCTACAACCGGTATCTGCCCTGGCCGGAGGGCAAAAAGCCTCATCCCATCCTCTATGCGCTGACCGCCAATCTCCTTTCCTTCGGCATCGGGCTGGAATTGAACACCCACTGCACCAACACACAGATCCGGCTGATCGGGCTGATCTGTCTGGTGCTGTGGTACGCCGGGCCGTGGCTCTGTCGAAAGCTGCGGAAAGTGCAAAATGCACAATAAAAAGAAAAAAATTCGTCAAGAATCAATCTTGTTGCGCACCGGGAAATCCGCTATAATAGAAGCGTCAAACCAGATTTTACCGGAAAGGAGACACGGACGTATGGCAAAAGCATCTCAGGTCGTTTTACTGGAAAATGAGTTTTACCTCATCAAGGCACCCAATGGGAAGGTGTTGGAGATCAAGAACTTCAACACGGAGAACGGCGCGGCCATCCGTCTGTGGGACTACGCCGGGCATCCGTGGCAGCAGTGGCAGTTCGTGGATGCCGGCGAGGGACGCTGGCGGATCAGGAACCGCTTTACGGGCAAGTTCATCGATCTGGCCCTGGGCGGCGTGGTCGAGGGCACCTGGCTGCACCAGTGGGGCCGCACCAGCGGGCTGAGCCAGTGCTGGGAGCTGGAGTCCACCCGGAACGGCCGCACCCGCATCCGCAATGTGCTGGCCGACAAGTACATCGACCTTGTGGGCATGAACACCTCCAACGGTGCACAGGCCCAGATCTGGAATTACGTCTCGGGCGGCAATCAGGAATGGAACCTGGTGCGCGTTGACCCCGACACCGCGCAGACCAACGCCCGTGCCGAGGAAAAGCGGGACCCGGAGCCCACGCCCTCCCAGCGCAAACACCAGAATGATCTGGTGCGGAAGCTGAACAACGCCGGAAAAGGCCGGGCCGCACGGAAATAAGAAACGATAAAAGCGTCCCACAGGGGGCTCCCTGTGGGACGCTTTTTGTAATGCTGACAGAAACGGAGAATTGCTGATGGAACCCAAATTTCCCATGCGCAACACCACCCTGTGCTATCTGGAACAGGATGATGCCTACCTGATGCTCCACCGCGTGACCAAGAAGAACGACCTGAACCACGACAAATGGATCGGCGTGGGCGGCAAGTTTGAGCCGTTTGAAAGCCCGGAGGACTGCCTGCTGCGGGAAGTGCAGGAGGAGACCGGCCTCACCCTGACCTCCTACCGCTGCCGGGGCGTGGTGACCTTTCTTCTGGGCGAGCTGACCGAATATATGTTCCTTTACACCGCCGATGCCTGGACGGGCACACTGGTAAAGGATGCCGCCCGGAACGAGGGCATTCTGGAATGGGTGCCCAAGGAACAGGTGGAGCAGCTGCCCATCTGGGAGGGCGACAAGATCTTCTTCCGCCTGCTCAAGGAGGACAGACCCTTTTTCTCGCTCAAACTCCGATATGAAGATGATACGCTGGCTGAAGCCGTGTTGGACGGGAAACCTTTATCACTCCCTCAGTCACGGCCTTGCCGTGCCAGCTCCCTCAATGAGGGAGCCTTTTAGCCTCCCTCATTGAGGGAGGTGGCATCGCGCAAGCGATGACGGAGGGAGTTTAATTCAGCTTCAGATCGCCCTCTTTGATCCAGCCCAGCTTGCGCTCGATCTCGCAGAAGAGAACGCTCAGGACAGCGGGCAGAACAAAGCAGATCAGGGCCATGGCAGCCCAGTCCATGGGGGTAATGGCGGCCTTGGTGCCGGCGGCGATATCGTTCACCCAGCCGGTGTACACGCCGATCTGGCCCACCAGACCGCAGGTGCCCATGCCGGAGGAGACCGCCGCGCCGTTCATCTCAAAGTGGAACAGGCAGGTCGCCAGCGGGCCGGTGATGGCCGAGGCCAGCGTGGGGGCGATCCAGATGCGGGGGTTCTTGATGATATTGCCCATCTGGAGCATACTGGTGCCCAGACCCTGGCTGACCAGGCCGCCCACACCGTTCTCCTTATAGCTCATCACGGCAAAGCCGACCATCTGGGCGCAGCAGCCTGCCACAGCAGCGCCGCCCGCCAGACCGGTCAGGCCCAGAGCGGCGCAGATGGCGGCAGAGGAGATGGGCAGGGTCAGTGCCACACCCACGATGACAGACACCAGAATGCCCATGACCAGCGGAGCCTGCTCAGTGGCCCACATGATCAGGGTGCCCACCTTGCTGGCGGCAGCACCGATGGGAGCCGCAATGAGCATGGAGAGGCCCACGCCCACAAAAATGGTCACCAGCGGGGTGACAAGGATATCGATCTTGGTCTCCTTGCTCACGGCCTTGCCCATCTCAGCGGCCACAATGGCAATGATCAGGACAGCCAGCGGGCCGCCTGCGCCGCCCAGCGCATTGGCCGAGTAGCCCACGGTGATCAGGCTGAACAGCACCAGCGGGGGGCAGTGCAGTGCCCAGCCGATGGCACAGGCCATGGCCGGACCGCTCATGGCCGAGGCATAGCCGCCCAGATCCACCAGCACCTCCAGCCCGGTCTGCTGGCCCAGCGTTTTGATGATGGTGCCGATCAGCAGACTGGCGAACAGGCCCTGTGCCATGGCCCCCAGAGCCTCGATGAGATAACGCTGCGGAGTGATAACGATATCCTTCCGCTTCAAAAAGTCCTTTACACTTGACATAGACTCTTCCTAACCTTTCTCTCCCGGCCCATTGCGCGGGAGCTTTCCGTGTCAAGTATCATACCATACACCTGTCAAGACAGCAAGAGAAGACTGCGTTTTTCGTCCAAAACGACAAATTTCACAGCTTTGGATGCAATGATTCTGCTTTCCTGCTCGTTTTTACTGTGGAGCGTGTTTTTCTTTCCGCTTTTTCTGCCTGACGCGATGCCGGAGCACAGCGAACTGATTGACGGCGACCCGGGTTTGGGTGTATACTGGGAGAGTAAAAATAGCTTTATCCGCAATGATGCGAGACTATATTGGCGGGCCGGTGCAGTTCGTGTATCCTGCCCGGTCCAGCTTGGAGGCAGAGCAAGCGGCATGAAACCAACATCTTTCAAAAAATCAAGCAAGAACGGCACCGGCCGCAGCATCGGCCAGGCTGTTGCGTGCCTTGTGATGGCGGCAGCCATCACCATTGGCGGTGCGGGCACCACTTTCCTGCTGGCATCCCAGCCTGCGGGTCTGACGGTCGAACCCGCCGCCCTGCAGACTGAGGGCAGGGTCACCCTGCCCAAATTCGATCATAAGAGTGACAGGAGCGAGGCAAAGGCCGAGAGCACCCAGCCGGAAGAGAGCGCTTCTTCTCAGGAGCAGGCCGCAACCAGCACCCCTGCCGCACCCGTGACCAAGGCGGAGAACACCGCCGCCGCCCCGGCAGAGAGCACCGCCCCCGCTGCGGAGCCCGCTGTGCAGCCGGAGGCTGTCCCCACCGACCCCATGGCCGGGGATGCTTCGGAGATCGAGAACGAAAACTCCTTCCCCCACTTCCTGACAGAGACCGAGGCGCTGGCCGCCGAGGACCCGATGGCCGCTCCTGAAGAGGCCGCCATCCTGCCCGAAACGGAGGAGACCGCCCCCGTAGCCGAGGAAGCGCCTGCCGCTTCCGAGAACGGCGAGGATGTGCTGGCCGAAGCCCAGATCAAGGATATCAACGGCACCGTTCTGCTGACCCCTGAGGAGATCCGGGAGGCACTGGACAGCGGCACGCTGGACGAAGAGAGCATCGACCCCACCTGCCTGACCGGTGAAAACGGCCTGCTGCAGTGGCTGTGGGAATTCTTCTTCGGCAAGGATGAGGAAGAAACGCCCCAGTATTCCGGCTGGCGCACCGAAAACGGCAAGACCTATTACTACGACCAGAACACCCATCAGCCCGTCACCGGCATCCAGAGCATCGACAACAAGCTCTATTATTTTGATGCCTCCGGCGTGCAGCAGCCCGCCACCTTCGGCATCGATGTTTCCAAGTACCAGAGCAGCATCGATTGGGACAAGGTGAAAACGGCAGGTGTGGAGTTTGCCATCATCCGCATCGGCTACCGCGGCTACGGCTCCGGCGCGCTGGTGCAGGACCCCAAGTTTGAGGAGCACTTCACCAACGCCCGCAACGCCGGGCTGCGGGTGGGCATCTACTGCTTCAGCCAGGCTGTCAACGAGAACGAGGCCCGCGAGGAAGCACAGGCCTGCGTCTATGTGCTGAATGGCCGCCAGCTCGATTACCCCATCTACTTTGATACCGAGGCTTCCGGCGCGGGCAATGGCCGTGCCGATGGTCTGGGCGTGGAAGACCGCACCAAGTGTGCCGTGGCTTTCTGCGAAGAGGTCAAGGCACTGGGCTACAAGCCCGGCGTGTACGCCTCCACCACCTGGTTCCGCAAGCGGCTGGATATGAGCCAGCTGTCCAGCTACTACATCTGGAACGCCCACTACAACGTGGCCTCCAGCCCCATTGCCTGCAACATGTGGCAGGGCACCTGCACCGCCCGCATCCCCGGCTACGGCGGCCAGATCGATGTGAACATCAGCTATATGGGTTAAGTTATGGACCGTATCCGCTTGATCGCATCCGACATGGATGCCACCCTTCTGGACGAACAAAGTCAGCTCCCGGCAGACTTTGAAGAGACGATCCATGCACTGGCAGAGCTGGGCATCCGGTTTGCTCCTGCCAGCGGCAGACCGCTCTATACGTTGGAAGCCATGTTCCCCACCTTACAGGATGAGCTTGTTTTCATCGGCGACAACGGCGGTGCCATCCGCTGGAAGGGGCAGAACCTCTTCACTTCGGAGATGTCTCCGGAAGGCTGGCGGGCGCTGAACCGCCTGACCCGGGAGCAGGGCGATATTGCGGTTCTCTGCGGTCTGGAAAGTGCCTATGTGGAGCGGCCGTTCGCCGTCCACGATGCCGTGCTGCGGCATTTCTACACCAAGATCGAATATGTGGACCGGCTGGAAGATGTCACCGCCCCTGCCGACAAATTCACCATCTACCTGCCACAGCACAATGCGCAGCAGGCCTACGATACGGTCTATGCCAGTCAGCGGAGCATCTACTCCGTAGCCGTTGCCGGTGAATGCTGGGTGGACATTATGAATCCCGGTGTCCACAAGGGTGCCGCCCTGCAAACGCTGGGGCAGCTATGGGGCCTGCCGTCTGAGAGCATGATGGCCTTTGGCGATACCTACAACGATGCCGAGATGCTGCAGACCGTCCGCTATGGTTTTCTGATGGAAAACGGCAGTGTTCCGCTGCGCCGGAACGTTCCGTTCCTGGCCCCTTCCAACCGGGAAGCCGGTGTCATGCAGGTCTTACACCGTGTTCTGGCACAGAACGGTTGTGTCTGTCCGGAGGATTTTGTCCCGGCACATTAAATTCAAGCATAAAAATGGAGCTGTTACACATCTCGTGTAACAAATCCATTTTTGTTTAGCGTACTCACCCTCTCCGTCTTTGCTTCGCAAATCCACCTCTCCCGAAGGGAGAGGCAAGTGCTCTTGGCTCCCCCTTTGGGGGAGCTGGCGAGCGTCAGCGAGACTGAGAGG
>ENA-OQHF01000119-OQHF01000119.1-human-gut-metagenome-genome-assembly--contig:-NODE-119-length-48712-cov-6.653947_pt1 | contig 48712 bp, 49 predicted proteins | sample MGYA00242559_ERZ504709 | MGnify/ENA primary metagenome ERZ504709 (study PRJEB26092, sample SAMD00036203) | human gut metagenome | host: Homo sapiens | study: EMG produced TPA metagenomics assembly of... | reverse complement strand
TTTTTAAATTTTTTTCTCTTATAGTATCAAGACGCTTTGCCGCATTTTCCTTAGATGGGTCAACAATTGAATAATAAACCTTAATCTTAGGCTCTGTACCCGAAGGACGAACAGCAAGCCACGAGCCGTCATTCCATATATATTTAAGTACATTTCCTTAGGCAAATCACGAATACCGCCTGAAAAATCAACAACTTCTTTAATGACCGTCAAAAAAGAGAAATGCCCTTACTTCTGAATTCAGTCATAAGGCTTTGAATTTTTTCTGCTCCGTCTTTTCCTTTCAATACGAATGAATCAAGGAAATCAAGATAATAGCCGTATTCATTATAAATCTCATTAAGCCCGTCGACGAGAGTTTTGCCCTGATTTTTATACCAAGCTGCCATTTGGCAAATAAGCATTGAAGAAACAACGGCATCCTTATCCCTTGCGTGGGTGCCTACGAGATAGCCATAGGATTCCTCATAGCCGATAACAAATTCCTGCTTGCCGGACTCTTCATACTTATTAATCTTATCGCCGATATATTTAAATCCTGTAAGCGTTTCTTCAATTTTAAGTCCAAACTTTCTGCCTATATTAGCGCCAAGTTCGCTTGTAACAATTGTTTTAACAAGTGTTGACTTTTCATTTAAAGTATCCTTTTTCATGGTAAGGACGAAATTAACAAGAAGCGCACCTGTTTGGTTGCCTGTAAAGAGTTTATAATCGTCACCGTCTTTAACGGCAATACCGACTCTATCGCAATCGGGGTCAGTACCTAAAACAAGGTCTGCACCGATTTTCTTAGCCTTTTCAATGGCAATATTAAGCGCATCCTTTTCCTCAGGGTTAGGAGAACGAACGGTTGAAAAATTGCCATCGGGAAGTTCCTGCTCCTTAACAACGGTAACGTCCAAACCTTCAAGCATTCTTCTTACAGGAATATTTCCTGTGCCGTGAAGCGGAGTATAAACTATTTTCAAATCGCTCTTTTCTCATAAAGCGATTGCTTTTTAACCTCATTAAGAAATGCGTTAAGTTCATTTTCGCCGATATAATTAATAAGTTCACTTCCCTCTAAAAAGGAATTGATGAATAATCGGTAATATCATTTATAAAGGCGATTGCATTTTTAGCGTCCTCGGTGCAAAACTGGCATCCCTTACTGTCATAAACTTTATAACCGTTATACTCCTTAGGGTTATGAGAAGCAGTAATCATAACGCCAGCCGTGCAGCCAAGATAATGAGTTGTGAATGACAAAACGGGAACAGGCACAATCATTTCATAAATGTTAACCTTAATGCCCTGAGAAGCAAACACACCTGCAGCAGTTTTGGCAAAATATTTTGAATTGTTACGAGTATCATAAGCAATAGCAACGCTGATTTCCCCGTCATTTTTGCTTTTAAGGTAACGTGCAAGACCGAGTGTTGCTTTACCAACAGTGTAGCGATTCATTCTGTTTGAGCCTGCGCCCATAATACCTCATCAAACCCGCCTGTACCAAAAGCAAGGTCTTTATAAAATCTATCCTCAATTTCCTTATCGTCTGTAATACTTTTAAGCTCGGATTTTGTATCTTCATCCGCAAACGAAAGCCACTGCAAATATTTATCCTTATAAGTCATAATAATACCTCGAACAAAATTCATTATATTTATATTTTTTATTTATTACAGATTGCAAAGAAGTAGTCAGAATTGGATTTTAGTAAAGGGAGCTGTACATGGGTACTGCCCCTTTGCTAAAAATTCAAAGCGCCCAACGTTTTGACACCATATCCCTTAGGATATTAAGACAAAATGTTCAAGTGCTGTTGATACGGTTATCAATAGTTTAATAATTGTACTATTGAAAATCAATATCTGATAATTACAAATATCGGGCGCAGTTATGGCTGCTTATTCACAATCTATTTAAAATACATGTAATACTGACATTTAATCATTCCGTTATATAACTTACGGCGCTTGTCCGCTTTTCTTCCAAACTCACGTTCAAACTCCTCATCCGGAGAAATGATGCCATAGCTCCAGCCGTGTTTTGAAACGAACTTTTCACCCATAATATGATAAATATTCTTAGCTGTTTTGACATCAAGCATTCTTTCCCCATAAGGCGGATTTGTAATAAGAGTGCCTTTTTCGGTGGTCGGATTAAAATCCTTAATATCTGCCGTTTCAAGCCTCAAGAATTTATCGACTTTAATCCTCTTTGCATTTGCCATAGTAAGCTCAAGTGCGTGAAAATCAATATCCGAGCCGAAAGCAACAAAATCCGTATCGGTTTTAATAATATCGTGACAACGCTCTCTCTCCTGTATCCAAGCCTTTTCAGGAATAAATCCCCAGCGGTCGCACTCAAAATTACGGTTAATTCCCGGTGCGATATTATGAGCCAACATAGCGCCTTCAATCAAGATAGTTCCGCTTCCGCAACAAGGGTCATACATTGTATGATAATGCCTAAGCCTCGAAAGAGAGCAAAGTGCGGCGGCAAGAGTTTCTCTTATCGGTGCATCATTAGCTTCGGGGCGATATCCTCTTTTATGAAGTCCCCTTCCGGTCGTATCAAGCATAATTGTCGCTTCGTTTTTCATAATAGAAAACTGAATTTGATGAACAGGACCGGTTTCCTCAAACCAAGATATGCCATAATCCTCTTTAAGCGACTCAACGACTGCTTTCTTTATTATCTTTTGGCAATCGGGAACGGAATGAAGAGTCGAATTAATGCTGTAACCCTTAACGGGAAATGTATCGCTTGAGCCGATAAATTCCGACCAAGGAAGCGATTTCACCGATTGAAAAAGCTGCTCAAACGTTTCAGCCTTAAACCTATCAAGAACAATAAGAATTCTTTCTGCAAAGCGGCTGTTAATATTAGCTCTTGCAAGCATAGCCTCATCGCCCTCAAAAAAGACACGTCCGTTTTCGGCTGATACGTTTTCAGCCTCCATAAATTTAAGTTCATCTGCAACCAAGCCTTCTAAACCTAAAAGGCAAGGCGCTGTCATTAATAAATGCATAATCTTTTCCTTACTCTATAACAAAAATAAGGGTGTAAAAATACACCCTTAAAATGAATTTTACTTACCTGATGAAATATCGTAAAAAACGATTTCGTCACTTTTAACGTAACCCTTTTCCCTCGCTTTTTTCTCGATATAATCGTCTTTATCCTCATTATCAAGCACAGCCTGAAGCTCCTTGTTTTCCTCCTGCTGCGCATCATATTTGGCGCCTATTTCAGCCTTTTGCTTTTCAAGCCTGCTGATGTCTGCATTTTGATTAACAACGCTGATAGAAAAAAATGCAAAAACACCGACAAGTAATAGACCGACAAGAATTTTGCCGACGCTGTATTTGCCGATATATAGCTTTTTAGACTTGCTCTTGCTTTCCTTTGCCAAATTCGTCACCTTCATATTTTTTACGGTTAGGTTTTTTAATGATTTCTTTAATATTATAATATAACATCCTCGGCAATTGCAACACTTTTTTAAAATTTTCTAATGATTTTTTTACTTTTTTTAACCGAATTTTAACCTTTTTGGCAATTCTTTTTCAAGCGGCAAAGAAATCTTGCCCATGCTTATAATATAGACTGTAAATCCGACAAAAATAAATACAAGAAAAATGCCCTTTATTGCACCGTCATTAAAGATTAAAAGATATGAAAATGAAACAAAGGACGTTATAAGCCAAAAAAGCAAATCAAAAAAGAGTGAGCCGCCGAAGGAAAGGCGAAAAAAGCGCATTAAATCATACAAAAAGCCAAGCCCCATACCGACAAAAAATGCATAAAAAAGCGCCTCAACCACCGAAAAGCCTCTTTAAAAGTGAGGTGGAGGAAAACTTTTCGCTGTAAAGAAGCGAAGTAACCTTTCCGCTGACGCTGACAGTTCCCGCCTCCAAATTAAGCTCCTCAATATGCAAAAGTTCACCCTTAATCGTAAGCTCACCGCAAGGTGAAATCGCAATAATTTCCTCCTCGTTAAATGAGTCTACGTCACTTATTCCGGTTAAAGTTAAATGCTCCCTGTTTTCAAGAGTGAGCAAATGGTTCATATCAACGTTATTATCCATAAAATCACCTAAATAATTTTATGCAAACGATGATATAAATATAACAAAAAGAAAAGTAGTACGCCCCTTATAGAACCTCGTACATTTTGGCAGCGTCCTCTTTAAGAGCGTGCTCATTAATTGCAAGCACCTTATATGAATTTTCTCTTGCGCCGAGAGTGATTTTGATTGTATCGCCCACTTTAACATCGTACGAAGCACGGGCAACCTTACCGTTTACCTCAACCTTACCTGCATCGCAAGCTTCGTTTGCAACAGTTCTGCGTTTAATTATTCTTGAAACTTTTAAATATTTATCTAATCTCATAATTCACCTTAAAAAAATAGGGTGTCTTTTCAGACACCCCAAAAAATCGACAAAATTACTTTACAGCATCCTTAAGAGCTGAGCCTGCCTTGAATGCAGGAACCTTTGACTCAGGAATTTCAATTGTTTCCTTTGTACGTGGGTTAAGACCTGTACGAGCTGCACGAGTCTTTACTGAGAAAGTACCGAAACCGATAAGAGAAACCTTATCACCCTCAGCAAGAGCATCCTTAACTGAATCGAAAACAGCGTTTACTGCTGCTTCTGCATCCTTCTTTGAAAGTTCTGCCTTTGCAGCTACTGCTGCTACAAGTTCTGTCTTGTTCATTTTAATTTCCTCCGTTTATTGCCGAATTATCGGCTTTTAATATTTCTTTTGCCTTATCCCACAAGGCATCAAGCTCATCAATAGAAGAACTATTCATATCAATATCATTTTCTTCTGCTAATTTTTCAACTATTTTGAATCGTGTTATAAACTTATCCGTAGAAGCCTTTAAAGCTTCTTCACTGTCAACACCGATAAAACGTGAAATATTGACGCAGGAAAAAAGAACATCGCCGAATTCATCTTCAATTTCAGCCAGATTGTTATGCGATAGCGCAATTTTCAACTCGTTAATCTCTTCATTAAGCTTTAAAAAAGCACCGTTTTGATTATCCCAATCAAAGCCAGCCTTTGCAGCTTTGGACTGAACCTTTTGGGCACGCATAAGAGCAGGAAGCTCAATAGGAATACTGTCCATCTTGCTTGAAGCGGTTTTAGTACCCTTTATGCTTGCTTTAACACTGTCCCAGCTGTCAAGTGCTTCTTTGGTATTATTTGCAACCTTGTCACCAAACACGTGAGGGTGACGAACAATGAGCTTTTTGCAAAGCTCGTCGCAAACGTCGTTAAAATCAAAATTGCCCTTTTCACTTTCCATTTCACAGTGAAGTGCAATTTGGAGGAGCACATCGCCCAATTCTTCCCTTAATCCTGATATGCTGTTTTTGTTAATCGCTTCAATAACCTCATACGTTTCCTCGATAAAATTACTCTTAATCGATACATGAGTTTGTTCACGATCCCAAGGGCATCCTCCCGGTGCTCGAAGCAATGTGATAAGCGAAATTAAATCATTGATATCATATTTATCCTTAAATTCAAAATTCACTTTAACACACCCCTTGATTAACTTGTCAACTAAGATAATACTATAAAGTTCCCAAATTTGCAAGTATTTAGGCGGATTTTTTATATTATTTAGCTGAAATTATATCACTTATACGCACACATTTAAACAAAACGAGCAAAGAAGCAGTCAAAAAAGAACATATTATGCCGCAAATTGTCAAAGTGAGCAGAGAAGAAGTTTGAGTAAAAAACGCTTCTTTAATAAATTTTACGGCAAAATAGACCGTACAAGAGCAACAAATTGGCTTAACAAATATATCTTTCACCGCAAATGAAGCACCTGTATTTTAGAAATAATAATCATATTCCAAATAAGAATTATCAAAAATCCCATAAAATTTGAAATGGCAACGGCCGATATATTAATTGTCATTTTAGGTATAAGAATAATGTTTGTTATCACTCTTATGCCGCCCGAAACGGCAAAGGGTAAAATTGTTTTTTTTAGAAAGGCCAAGTGACTGAGCACAAAATACACAGCTTGAGGCAAGACAGCACGGCAAGACTGTTACAGCAAGATAAAACAAAATATCACTGCCGAATTTTGCAATATCACCATTGGAATTGCCGTAAAAAAGCGACAATATTTCGCTTGGAAAAAGTGCAAGAACAATTCCTGAAAAGCAAGAAAGAATGCTTGTATACTTTAAAACACTGTTTATTAATAAATTGAATTTCGGCGAATCACTTTCATAAGCCGAGCTGATTGCCGGAACGGCGGTCACACCGAGCGCCATAACCATCCCCGGTATAAGATTTTTAAAATCAAGTGCAGAGGAATAAATCCCGAACACATAAGTGAAAATATCGCCGTCAAAATAATTATACGCTTTTGAAAGCACAGCCTTGTCACAAAGAGTTAAGGCGTATTGAATTGACGAGGTATCAAAAAATTGAGAAACACTTTGAACAGCCGTTGCAAAAAGAAGCGGAAGAGAAAATGCGGCAAGTTCGTTATACATTTGTCGAGTTACCGATTTATCGGGTTTCGGCATTTTATAGTGGCTGCCGACATAAAAACTGACATAAACCCACCCTGCAAAACCTCCGAGGCTGACGCCGAGCATAGAGCAAGCAGATGTTAAGGGATAAATTGCCGAAAGTGCCTGCCTTTCGTTTTCATACGCTGTACCCAAAACCGTGCCATACTCATAATAATTTGACATAAAACAGCCCATAGAAAAGCGAGCAAATAAAAGTCCAAACACCATTTTAAAAACCGCTTCGATAATTTGGCAGGCTGCGGTTGGTTTCATATCAATAAACCCCTCGGCAAAAGAACGCTTACCGGCGCCAAGACAGCAGAAAAAAACACTCGGTGCAAGAGCAAAAATTGTATAAATACTCTTTGGTGACGAAGAAATAAGCTCACTGTATGGCTTTGCACCAACAAGCATTACAAAAAGTCCTGCAAAAGCCGCAAGAAAAAACAGTTTATTTCCTGCTTTTTTCAATCCGGAAACTCTAAGTTTATCGCCGCTTGCATTATATTTGCTGACGAGTTTTGACATAGCGATAGGGAAAGCACCCATAGTAAGTGCATGAATAGGCAAGCAAAGATTATACGCTATTGAAAAATATCCCCTGCCTGTTGCGCCTATATAAGAAGTTAGCGGAATTTTATAAAAGGCAGAAATCATCTTAACTATTACAGTTGATACGAGAAGCAAAAAAGCACTTGAAATATACTTTTCTTTAATACTCTTTTTCAATAAAATCACCCAAAGAAAAAATAAAAGAGCAACCAAAATGATTGCTCTTTAAAATTCCTGTTAAATTTTACTCGTCGCTGTCTTTAATCTCAACATCCTTTGCTTCAACAACCTCAACTGCCTCAGCCTCAGCTTCGGGCTTGGTATTGAAATCGGTTGAAAAAGCCTCCTTGGTTTTTTTAGCCATATTAGCCATAGACTCATTAAATTCTGCCTTTGCCTTTTCAATCTCAACCGTATAAAGTTCAATCTTTTCTTTATTATCGGCAATTGCATTTGCACAGTCTTTAATTTCATCATCGGAAATTTCATCGCCTATATACTTTGCATAATTAAGCTTGCCGAATTTTTCATAAAGTTTTGCAAGCTTAGCCTTAGCATCAAGAAGTTCAACCTTTTTACGGCTGATTTCAAGCCTTTCGGCACTCTTTTTACTCATATTTTCAGCAATGTCTTTAGTTTTATTAAACATTTCTTCCAGTTTTGGATTGTTGAATGCTTCATCCATTGAACCAAAAAGATCACTTAATTTTATAGCCATTATTACCACCTCGCACTCATTATATTACAATATGTAAATCATTGCAATACCGTTTGCTATATTTAATTATTAGTTTGCATAAAACTTTTCAATTAATTTTTTACGCTCGATAATTTCATCAAATCTGTCAATATATTCATATGGATATTTAAAGTTATATATGCGCTCAATTTTACCGGTGTCCTGATTTTTAAGCCTTGTAACGGCGCCTGCACCGACAGCAAAAACAGAATGAGTTTCGTCCATCATATAAACATTATAAAGGCAATCCATATTATCCTTGCACCAGCCGACGTTTTCTAAATTGCCGACAGACTTAGACTGGCGGTACATATAATAAGGATAATAGCCGCCCGACTTAAGGCAGAAATTTGAATATTCCACCATATCAAAGGTTAAAAGTTTATCTGAAATATCATAAGCGTTCTCTCTTGTGACCATATAAGCTGCCGATTTCATTGCAAGAGTATGAACAGTTACGCTTTCTGCCCCGAGTGATACGGCAGTGTCAACACTGTTTTTAAATGACGAAAGTGTATCTTTTGGAAGCCCTGCAATAAGGTCCATATTAATATTATTGAAACCGCACTTTCTTGCAAGGGCAAAAGCATCAAGAGTCTGCTTAGATGTGTGACGTCTGCCGATAGAGTCCAAAACTTCATCGTTAAACGACTGCGGATTGATTGAAATTCTGCCGACACCTGCACCCTTTAATGCCATAAGCTTATCCTCAGTTACGGTATCCGGTCTGCCTGCCTCTACTGTATATTCACGAAGAGTTGACAAATCAAAATTCTTCTCTATAACGTCAAACAGCCTTGAAAGCTGCGAGGCTGAAAGAGTTGTAGGTGTTCCTCCGCCGAAATAAACGGTTTCAAGCCTTAAGCCAAGAGCCTTTGCCACCTGACCTGTTTTTTCAAGTTCCTTGCAAAGAAGGTCAACATAAGGCTCAAGAAGCTTATGCGTTTTTTCAATAGAATGGGAAACAAAAGAGCAGTAAGCACATCTCGTTGGGCAAAACGGAATTGAAACATAAAGCGAGAAAGAATTGTGAGATGACAGGGAAATAATTTTATTTTCGTGGTGCATAACTTCAATTGCCAAATCGGTTTTTTGGGGCGTTGCAAGAAAAGTATTGATAAAATAATCTCTTGCCGATTTTTCGCCCATTTCGTCTGCGAAGCGATGCATAAGTTTAGCGGGACGAACGCCGAAAAGGATACCCCACGGCGGTTTAAAACCTGTAAGCTCGCTCAAAACATTATAAAGCAGAACTGACATCTCAGTTTGAGCGTCCTCATTTTCTTTTAAAATATGTGTTTTAGAAATACTTTTATCAAAAAGACGGGCGCAAACGAAAAATTCATTACCCTGCGCCTTAGTTTCCACCTCAATATTATCCTTTCCATCGTCGTTAATCTTCTCCCAAGGGAAAAAGACGGTGCAAAGATTTTTCATATCATATATAAAATCGTGGTTAATTACTTTTAAAATCATAAATTATGCCCTATTCAAAAACGGATTATTTGCACGTTCAAAATCGAGTGTTGACTGACGGTCGTGACCGGGATAAACGATTAGATTTCCGTCAAGCGAAGCGATTTTTTTAAGGCTTTGCACAATTTCAAGCGGTGAACCACCGGGGAAATCAGTTCTGCCGCAGGAGCAGAAGAACATAGTATCGCCTGTAAATATTTTGCCGTCGCACACATAGCAAAAGCCGCCTTTGGTATGCCCCGGAGTTGCAATAGCCTTGATTTGACTTTCACCCAAAGTGATAACGTCGCCGTCAGAAATCAAAATATCAGCCTCTGTATTATTCTGCACACCGCCGCAAAATGCCGCAAGGCTTAACTTTGACGAGGTAAGCATAGGCTCATCCTCTTTTGAAATCACAACTTTAGCGCCTGTTTTTGCTTTAACGGCTTTAACTCCGCCGATATGGTCAAAATGACCGTGAGTAAGCAAAATATATTCAAGGTTTGCTCCTTCAATAAAATTCATCATTTTATCGCTGTCCTCTGTGCAATCGACAAGTGCGCTTTTATTTGTTTTTTCATCTGTAATAAGATAGCAATTATTTTCAATAGGGCCGAATGTAGCCGATTTAACACTTAGCATTATTTTAATTCCTTACTGTCTAAAATTATTGTAACCGGGCCGTCATTTAATAAGTCGACCTTCATATCAGCGCCGAAAATTCCTTTTTTAACGGATTTTACACCTGATTTTTCAAGTTCATCAGCGACGTATTCATAAAGCGAATTTGCCTCATCAGGCGGTGCGGATTTTATAAAACTCGGCCGCCTTCCATGCGAGCAATCTGCGCAAAGGGTAAACTGAGATACAAGAAGAATTTCGCCAAGCACATCAAGAAGTGATAAATTCATTTTGCCGTTTTCATCTTCAAAAATCCTCAAAACAGGAATTTTTTTAATAAGTTTATCAGCATCCTCCTTGGTGTCACCGTCCATAACGCCGAGTAAAATCATAAAACCGTTATCTATTTTGCTTATTAGTTTTCCGTCAACAGTGACAGAGGAATGTTTTACTCTTTGAATTACTGCTTTCATAAATTAAAATGCCGACCTTTCTATATGATAAACGCCCTCAATTTTACGAAGAGATTTTTCGATAGAATCAAGATGTTCCTTTGAATTGACCGTAATGGTCATAGTAGTTAAGCAATTGCCCTCACTGATAGGGCGGGCATTGATAGAATGAATTTTAACGTGAGCCGTAGCCATACAAGCGGTTATATCAAGAACTACTCCGTCACGGTCGATAGCATAAACGTCGATTGTTGAACGAGCATCAACTTTAACATTGTTATCCCAATGAGCATTAACCCAGCGTTCAGGTTCGGGACAATTTTTCAAATCATCCGGTACGTTTACACAGTCCTTTCTGTGAATTGTAAGCCCTGTTCCACGATTGATAAAGCCGACAATTTCCTCACCGGGGATAGGAGAACAGCAGCGTGCCATTTTAATAAGGCAATTATCTATTCCCTCAACCACAACACCTGAGCTGTCCTTAGAGGTGCGAGGCTTATCAAGAGTATTAGTTGTCGCAACGGCAGGCTTAGGAGGTTCTTCCTTTTGTACTCGCCAATTGCGGTTAAATTCGTCCTTAATACCGGGCATAAGACGAGAAATCTGTATTCCGCCGTAGCCGACAGCGGCATAAAAATCGTCTATATTTGTAAAATGCTGCCTTTCCGCAATGCGGGTAACAAATTTAATATATTCCTCACTATCCTCAAAGCGAATAAAGTTTCGCCTAAGCTCACGCTCAACCTCAGCCTTACCCTGAACAATATTTTCGTCACGCTTTTCCTTTTTAAACCAAGAGCGAATTTTACTTCTTGCCTCGCCTGTTGTAACAATCTTAAGCCAATCACGACTTGGACCCTTGCCCTGCGCATTAGAGGTCAATACCTCAACAATTTCACCCGTTTTAACCTTATAATCAAGATGAACGATTTTGCCGTTTACCTTAGCGCCGACCATTTTATTACCGACGGCGGAATGAATTGCATAAGCAAAGTCAATAACCGTTGCTCCTTTAGGAAGCGCCTTAACATCGCCACGAGGAGTAAATACATAAACCTCATCGCTTGACAAATCGCCTTTAATTGTAGTAACAAGTTCCTCGGGAGTATCGGTTTCGTCGCCGTGCTCAATCATACGGTGAATCCACTCAAGTCGGGAGTCGATGCTATCCTTGCCTCCCCTTCCGAGCTTATATTTCCAGTGAGCAGCGATACCGTATTCGGCAGTGCGATGCATATCCCATGTACGAATTTGAATTTCAAACGGAACGCCCTTATCTGAAAGCACGGTAGTATGAAGTGACTGATACATATTAGGCTTAGGCATTGAAATATAATCCTTAAACCTGCCCGGAAGCGGTTTAAACATATCGTGAACAATGCCGAGCGCATTATAGCAGTCAATCATTGTATCAACAATAATTCTTACTGCATAGATATCAAAAATCTGTTCAAAATCCTTACCCTTGATATAAACCTTACGAAAAATTCCGTGAACTGATTTAACACGTGAGGTAATTTGAACGTGTTTCATAACAGGGGTAATCTTATCGCTTATTTGCTTTGTTATATCGGCAAGAAATTTTTCACCCTGTTCTTTTTTCATAGATAAGTTTTTTTCAATTTCCTTATATGCAATAGGATCAAGATAATAAATTGCCAAATCCTCAAGTTCTTCCTTAATAGGACGGATACCTAAGCGGTGAGCAATAGGAGCATAAATTTCAAGTGTTTCAAGGCTTTTTTCCCTTTGCTTATAAGGCGGCATATGCTGTAAAGTACGCATATTATGAAGTCTGTCGCAAAGCTTGATGATGATAACACGAACATCCTCATTCATTGCGATAAACATTTTTCTTATATTCTCAGCCTGTACTTCTTCTCTTGTAGAAAGCGGAATTTGACCGAGTTTAGTTACACCGTCAACAAGAAGTGCAACCTCGTCGCCGAACTCCTGCCTGATATAATCAAGGTCATACTTCGTATCCTCAACCACATCGTGCAAAAGTGCACCTACAATACACTCATTGTCCATTCCGAGCTTATAAAGAATTTCAGCAACGGCTACAGGATGCATAATATAAGGCTCACCCGAACGCCTACGCTGATTTTTGTGAGCATCACGTGCAAGGTCATAAGCTTTTTTAATCACTTCACTGTCATATTGCGGATTTTTCTTTATATCTTCAAAAAATTTATTAAAGCCGTCGTCATAATCATCCGTATATACACTTTGTTCCTCGTTTACCAATTATAATCTTCCCTTCAAAACCATAAGAGTATCAGTTCTCTCAAGGTTTGCTTTAGTTTTTACATCATTTAAAGTAATATTACCCTCACGCTTTATCAGCCCTGCCTCCTCAAACGCATCAAGCGCAAAAGCAAGCTGACCGTATGTAAGGTAATTTGCAAGCTCAAAATATAAATCGTCAAATGTGTATTTATATCCCTTTTGACTTTTTAAATATTTATAAACAACGGCGCAAATATCCCTATTAGGATAAAGCTCTGTTTTATTTTTCTTTCCGAGTTTAAACAGGAGGTAGTCGTTTTTCTCCCGATAATATTTATCAATATCAATCCCTGATTTTCTGAAATCAACTATTTGAGCTGAAATATAATCTTTATTTTTAAACGTGCTTTTTGAAAGTTTCACGGCGAAATCGAGAGTATCGCCGATTTTATGCGGAAATTCGTCAAGCGTAGTTCTGAATTTAACCATACGTACGCTTTTTCCTTTTTTAGCAGCCTCTATTTTTAAATGCTTGCCGTCGCCGATAGCGGCAACGTTAGTCAATGTAAGATTATAAAGCCCGAAAACAGGCTGTGAGTTATCCGTTCCGTAAGGCTCTAATTCAGCCAAATTATTAACCAAATCAAGCGTCAGATAATAAGGAGAAAGCTTACAGTCGATTTTGAGCGTCTGAATCGGCATAACGGGATAATTATTTTTTGCAAAATCATTAATTCTTTTTCTAAACGCCGCTATATCCTTAACATTAAGCCCCATACCGGCAGCAAGAGGATGACCGCCGAAATGAGTTAAAATATCCGAGCAGTTTGAAATCGCTTCAAAAATATTAAAACCATCAATACTTCTTGCCGAGCCTGTTGCGTTTCCCTCGTCATCAATGCCGATAACTATTGCCGGCTTAGAATAAAGTTCCACAAGGTGGGCAGCGCAAATACCGATAACACCCTTATGATAATTATGCCCTGCAACAACTATAACTCTGTCGGTTTGATAAGCCCTGTCATTAGCCATAATTTCGGCAATATCCTTATCAATCTTTTCCTCAACCTCGTGGCGGTGAGTATTTTCAAGATTAAGCTGTTCCGCTTTATATTCTGCAATTTCATTGTCCTCACAAGTGAGCAAATCAACAGCAAGATTAGCCGTATCCATTCTGCCTGCCGCATTTATCCTTGGGCAAATTTGAAAAGCCACGTCGGTTGCGGAAAAATGCTCTGCTTTTGAATTGGTACTCTTTTTAAGAGCGGAAATACCGATTTTTGCATCTGTATTAATAAGTTTCAATCCAGCTTTGACTATCGCTCTGTTTTCATTTAAAAGAGGAACCATATCGCCGATTGTACCTATAGTTACATAATCCGCATAATCCTCAAGCAAATCCTCAACATCGCCGTCATACAGGGCGCACGCAAGTTTAAACGCAACACCTACTCCGGCAAAATCACGAAATTCAATTTCATTATCTTCTCTGTGAGGATTAATAACAGCCTCGGCACGTGGAAGGTTTTCACCTATTTGGTGGTGGTCGGTAACAATAAGCTGCATACCGAGAGAATAAATATATTCTGCTTCTTCAATTGATGAAATACCGTTATCAACTGTTATAATCAAATCGGTACCGTCAGCCTTGATTTTATCAATAGCTTTAAAATTCATTCCGTAGCCGTCTGTAGCTCTGTTAGGGATATAGTAGCTTACAAAGCCGCCGAGAGCGCTTAAAAAGGTATAAAGCAAAGCAGTTGAAGTAACGCCGTCGCAATCATAGTCGCCGTAAATACAAATGCTTTCTCCGTCGTCAAGAGCACGATTTATGCGTTTTACCGCCTTATCCATATCCTTTAACAGATAAGGCGAAGAAAACCTGCACCCGTCGGACAAAAATTCCGAGGCTGCAAGCTCATCATCAATTCCTCTTGAAACCAGCAAGAAAGCAACAAAAGCGTCAATATTCAGTTTTTCACTCAATGCAGAAGCCTTAGCCTTGTCTATTTCTGCGTTTACCCATTTTTTATATGACATTATGAATTTTTATCTACCACGTGAAATTTTTTCAAATTGCCTGCCTTTTCGGCACGCTTTCTAAGTTCCTCGTCAACGTCGTCGGGAGTTATTCCCTCATTTGCCATCATAACAAGGGTATGGTAAATAAGGTCGCAAATCTCTCCGACTGTTTCGTCCTTTACTCCGTTTTTGGCGGCGATAACCATTTCCGTTGACTCTTCGCCCACTTTTTTGAGTATTTTATCAAGTCCTTTTTCAAAAAGATAGCAGGTATAACTACCCTCCTGCTGTGCTTCTTTTCTTTCAAGGATAGTTTCATAATCGTTTCTGATATAATCCATTTTTATTCTCCGTTATTTTCAAGTTTAATTTCGTTAAAAAAGCAAGAGTGATTGCCCGTGTGGCAAGCCGCACCCGTTTGTATAACCTTAACTAAAAGCGTATCATCATCGCAATCACCGTAGATTGACACAACTTTTTGAAGATGACCCGAAGTTGCGCCCTTATTCCAAAGTTCCTGCCTTGAACGTGACCAAAACCAAGTATATCCGGTTTCAAGCGTTTTTTTCATCGACTCACGGTTCATATAAGCAAGCATAAGCACCTCGTTTGTGCCCTCTTCCTGAACTATTGCAGGGATAAGCTCGCCTTTTTTAAAATATTTTTCTATATCAATCATTGCACGCCTCCACTGCCTGTCTTAAATCAAGAGTTCCCTCATAAATGCTTTTGCCGCAAATTGCACCGTAAAGATTTTTGCTTTTTAATTCACGAATATCATTTATATTTGTAACTCCGCCCGATGCGGTAATGTCGCAAGAAACGGCATTATTAATTTCAACAAGCTGTTCAAAATTAGGCCCCGTCAGAGTACCATCACGTGAAATATCAGTAAAAATTATATTTTTAACACCAACATCTTCCATTCTTTTTGCAAGGTCGGTAAAATAAACGTCACTTTTTTCAACCCAGCCCTCGGTTGCAACATATCCCGATTTTGCATCAATTCCTACTGCGATTTTGCTTTCAAATTCTTTGACTGCTTCTTTTACAAGTTCGGGATTTTTAAGTGCTACAGAGCCTAAAATAATACGTGAAATTCCATTGTTAATGTAAAAATCAATATCATTCATCGTTCTTATTCCGCCGCCGAGTTCAACCCTAAGCCCGGTTTCTTTTGCTACATTAATAAATGTTTGGGCATTGACGGGTTCTTTTTTAAGCGAGCCGTCAAGGTCAACCATATGCGCCCATTTACACCCTGCCTTTAAAAAGCCGAATGCAGTTTCAACAGCGTCGCCTGCCACCTGATGAGCGGTGGAAAAATCGCCTTTAAAAAGCCTGACGGGTTTGCCGTCGATAATATCAATTGCAGGAAAAATAAGCATATTAAAGAACTCCTTTTGTTGAAAGCACTGCGCCGTTTTCATTTTGCTTTACGGCAACTTTAAGTGCGTGAGCCACAGCTTTGAATATTGCCTCAATCTTATGATGAGAATTAGTACCGTAAGGCACATCAATATGAAGCGTGATACCTGCATTCATTGCAAAGGCTCTGAAAAATTCCTCTGTCATACAGTTTTCATAATCGCCGCATTTTTCCTGCTCAAAGTTTGCGTTAAAAACAAGAAAAGGTCTGTTTGAAATATCAAGCACACAATTAGCCAAAGCCTCATCCATAGGGATTGAAAAAGAGCCATAACGCTCAATGCCGCTCATATCGCCGAGTGCCTCTTTAAAAGCTCTTCCGAGCGCAATGCCCGTATCCTCAACCGTATGGTGAGTATCAACCTGTAAATCACCGCTTGCATTAATTTTTAAGCCGAAGCCGCCGTGAACACCGAAAGCCACAAGCATATGGTCAAAAAATCCGATACCTGTTGACACCTCAACATCTCCGCCGTCAAGGCAAAGGTCAATTTTTATTTGTGTTTCCTTAGTATTTCTTTCAATTTGAGCTTTTCTCATATAAGTACCTCTAAAATATTATTCAAATCTAACCTTAATTGAATTAGCGTGAGCCGTAAGCCCCTCTGTATCTGCAAGCTTAACTATATCGTCCTTTGCCTTTTCAAGTTCATTTTCGGTATAATAAATAAACGAACTTTTCTTAACAAAGCTGTCAACCGACAAAGGTGAGAAAAATCTTGCCGTGCCGCTTGTAGGAAGAACGTGATTAGGACCTGCAAAGTAGTCACCGAGCGGTTCGGGAGAGTAATTGCCGAGGAATACGCTTCCGGCATTATCAAGCCTGCCGATATATTTAAGCGGTTCTTCAACGCACATTTCAAGATGCTCCGGTGCAAGCTCATTTGCAAAATCAATAGCCTGGTCAAGATTTTCGCAAACAATAATTTCGCCGTAATCGTTAAGCGATTTTTCTATAATTTCCTGTCTTTCAAGGAATTTAATCTGCCTGTCTATTTCTCTCGCAGTTAATCTTGCTACTTCCATTGAAGTTGTAAGTAAAATTGCAGACGCTCTTACGTCGTGCTCTGCCTGACTCATAAGGTCAGCGGCAAGAAATGAAGGCTTAGCGCTTTTATCGGCAACAATAAGAATTTCACTCGGACCTGCAATCATATCGATATCAACAACACCGTAAAGAAGCTTCTTTGCAGTAGCAACAAAAATATTACCTGGGCCTACAATTTTATCAACCTTTGGTATTTTTTCAGTTCCGAAAGCTAAAGCGGCAACAGCCTGAGCACCGCCTACAAGGAATACCTTATCGACACCTGCAACAGCGGCAGCAGCCATAATATCAGGATTTGGATTACCGTCTTTACCCGGAGGGGTAACCATAATAATTTCCTTAACTCCGGCAATTTTAGCAGGGATTGCGTTCATCAAAACAGATGACGGATAAGCAGCAGTACCGCCCGGAACGTAAATACCTACTCTGTGAAGTCCACGTATTCTTTGCCCCATAATAACGCCGTTTTCTTTAGTGGTGAGCCAAGACTGCTGAGCCTGGCGCAAATGAAAATCGTAAATATTATTTTTAGCCTTGATTATGGCATTTTTAAAGTCCTCGTCAACCTCATCAAGATACGAATTAAGTTCGTCCTTTTCAATCACGGTCTTTTTAGGTACCATACCGTCAAATCTGACAGTAAATTCCCTTACCGCTTCATCACCCTGCTCTTTAACGGAATTTATAATTGTAGTTACGGCTTCAACGATTTTTTCATCGGTTTGGCCCGAACGCTTTTTTAAATTTTTAATCAGCTCATACTCGTTTTTGCCGTTTGCTTTTGTAATATTCATCACTTATACCTCATTTATATCAAACTTTAGATGCAAGTTCTAATTCGTTTAAAAATTCCTCAATCTCTTTTTTACGAAGTTTCATAGAAGCCATATTGACTATAACCCTTGCGGAAATCGGCATAATTGTATCAACAACCTCAAGCCCGTTTTCCTTAAGAGTTGAACCGGTTTCAACTATATCGACAATTCCGTCTGCAAGTCCCAAAAGCGGAGCAAGCTCAACACTGCCCTCAATTTTGATAATATCAACATCCATACCCTTTGACTGAAAATATGACTTTGCAACCTTAGGATATTTACTTGCAACAACCTTTCTGCGATGGCCCGAAAAGAAATCCGCCCCATTAGGGCACGCAAGAGCAAAACGGCACTTGCCGATATTAAGGTCAATAACTTCATAAAACGAATTGCCGTGTTCAACAATAGTATCCTTGCCTACAATTCCGATATCGCAAACACCGTGTTCAACATAAGTTATAACGTCAGGCGCTTTTGAAAGCACTGCCTCAAAATCTCCGACAGGAAGAATAAGGCGTCTGCCTTTATTTTCAAGTTCGCTTGTATCAAGCCCCATTTTTTTGAAAAGTGAGATTGATGATTTTTCAAGCCTGCCTTTAGTCAGCGCTATGCGAATAGGTCTGTCAACATTAATTTCCTCTCGCATAACGTCGCAAAGCGCATTAACATTAACACCGAAGCCGACAGCCGGAGCGTCAAGCCCAAACTCGCCTATAAGGTTATCATATCTGCCGCCTGAAACGATGGTAAGACCGCTACCCTCCGCATAGCCACGAAAAATAACGCCTGTATAATAATTACTTCTGTTTACAAGACCGAGGTCAATGGTAATATTATCGCCAAGCCCCATATCGCAAAGCTTTTCATAAACGTTTCTTAAATAGTCAAGTGCTTCGTTTGATTTTTCATCATTATAAAGCTTCTTTGCTTCGTCTATAACGCTTACGTCGCCGAAAAGACGTGGTAGCTTTTTAATAACATCTGCCTCACGGCTGTCATCAAATTGAGCAAGCATATCACCCAAAGCGGCATAATTTTTGCCCTCAATAAGTTTGCAGATATCAGCCTTTTGAGTTGAAGTTATATTCATTTTATTAAGAATTGATTTAAAAAATCCCGCATGGCAAAGTTCAAGTTTAAATGAGGAAACATTATTTCTCTTAAGTGCCTCATAAGCCATAGAAATAACTTCAATATCAGCATCAATACTGCCGTCGCCGATAAGCTCAATACCGCTTTGCTCCGTTTCGTCCGTTCTGCCGGCAAGGCTCTTATTGCGAACATAAACATTTTGATTATAATAAAGCCTTACGGGAAAATCCTCTTTAGAAAGACGGGTTGCAACAAGACGTGCAATCGGCGCTGTATTATCGGGGCGAAGAACGGTTGTTCTGCCTTGAGAATCAGACAGTTTATACATTTCTTCAGCCTCAATACCAAGGTCATTTTCAGCAAAAACATCGTAAAATTCAACAGTCGGAGTCATAACCTTACGGTATTTATGTTCCTTAAACAAAGCTGAAAGGATTGCTTCAACATTTCTTCTATCGTCACATTCCTCAAATAATAAATCTCTCGTTCCCTGCGGAATAAGCTTTGAATATCTTTTCATAACAATAAATCTCCTGTCACTTTAGCGTAGTAGAGTGTTAATATGCTAACATACTACAACGTCAATGTCAAGATAAATTAATAAATATTTATATTTATTACATTAAATAACGGATTAAAAAAGCGAAATTTGGTTAGATTCAGGCATATCGCCGAGCGCACCTGCATTTTTGAGTGCCTCGCAAACGCTCTTGCCGACACCTGCTCTTGCCATTAAATCGTCATAGGACAAGAAGTCACCGCCGCCGTCCTCACGTGCTTTTGCAAGAGATATAGCCGCATTTTCACCTATACCGTCAACTGCACCAAACGGAAGCCTGATTTTTCCATCCTCAATCTTGTAAATTCTTGCATCGGATTTATAAATATCAACAGGTAAAAATTCAATACCTCTTGCAAGCATTTCAATAACGATTTGAAGAACAATATATGTACTCTCGTCTTTTGCGGTTTTATCGTTTCCCTTAAGCTTAATTTCCTCCATTTTCTTTTTAACAGCCGCCTTACCCTGAACTGCCGCAACAGCATCAATAGCACCGCCACGAACCGTAAAGTAAGCGGAATAGAAATGGATTGGCTTATGTATTTTATACCATGCAAGGCGCAAAGCAGCAATAACGTAAGCCGCAGCATGAGCCTTAGGGAACATATATTTAATCTTATAGCAGGAATCAATATACCACTGTTCAACGCCTACCGCCTTCATTGCCTCCTCATAAGGCGGAAGCTCCTTAGGTGCTTTACCCTTACGGGTATATTCCATAATCTTAAAGCAATCCTTCTTTTTAAGCGGTGATTCCTTACCAGTTTCTCTTTCATACTTTTCAGCCTTATGGAGAAGATAGGTCATAATATCGTCACGGCATCCTATAACCTCGGAAATCGTGCACGTACCGTTTTGAATAAGCTCCTGAGCATTACCGAGCCAAACGTCTGTGCCGTGTGAAAGACCCGAAATCTGCAAAAGGTCGGCAAATGTTTTAGGCTGAGCCTCAAGAAGCATACCGATAACAAACGGCGTACCCATTTCAGGAATTGCAAGAGTACCTGTTTGGCAATCTATATCCTCAGGCAAAACACCGATAGGCTCGGTAGACGTGATAAGCTGATACAAAAGAGGATCTGACAAGTCAACATCCATAACGGGAATACCCGTTGAATCTTCAAGATATTTATAAAGAGTAGGATTATCGTGTCCAAGTTCGTCAAGCTTCAAAAGTGTATCGTGAAGCGAGTTTTTAAAGTCAAAGTGGGTTGTGTATGTACCCTTAGATTCGTCATTTGACGGATACTGAATAGGAGTGAAATCCTCAACGGTGTATTTATCGGGAACAACAACCATACCGCCCGGGTGCTGACCCGTTGTTCGCTTAATGCCCGTACAGCCGACCGTCAATCTGTCAATCTCGGCTCTCGGAGTAACGTTTTGAATACCACGCTCGTCAAGATATTTCATAACATAGCCATAAGCGGTTTTATCGGCAACCGTTGCCATAGTACCTGCTTTGAACACATATTCCTTACCGAAAAGTTCCTCTGTAAATCTGTGAGAACGGGACTGATACTCGCCGGAGAAGTTAAGGTCAATATCAGGCTCCTTATCGCCGTCAAAGCCAAGGAAGGTTTCAAATGGGATTTCGTGGCCGTCACGCTTCATAGGAGTGCCGCAATTAGGGCAATTCTTGGAAGGGAGGTCAAAACCCGAACCGTATTCGCCGTTTAAGAAAAATTCGCTGTGCTTACATTTTTTGCAATAATAATGGGGTGCAAGCGGATTAACCTCTGATATACCGCCGAAGTGAGCAGCAAGCGACGAGCCAACAGAACCTCTTGAACCGACCAAGTAGCCGTTTCTTTCGCTTTCCTCAACAAGACGCTTTGCGATAACATAAAGTACTCCGAAACCGTGACCTATGATTGAATCAAGTTCACGCTGAAGCCTGTTTGCAACATATTCGGGAACAGGGTCGCCGTACAAATCCTTAGCCATATTCCAGCATTTTTCCGTAAGTTCCTCATTAGCGCCGTCGATATGCGGCTGAAACGTTCCCGGAGGAATAGGCGGAATATTATCCATAATGCTGTCGGCAATTTTTTTAGGATTATCAATAACAAATTCTCTTGCTCTGTCCCCTGCCCAAGCGAAATCATCAAGCATTTCACGTGTGGTTTTAAAATAAAGCGGTGGTTGATTATCCGCATCGTCAAAGCCCTTTGAAGCCATAATGATTGCACGGAATTTTGCGTCGTGTTCGCTCAAGAAATGAACGTCACCCGTAGCAACAACAAGCTTGCCGAGTTTATCGCCCAAAGCAATAATTTTCTTATTAATATTTATTAAATCTTCTTCGCTGTTTACTTTCCAATAGCGATTTTTCTTTTCCTCGCCACGCTTATTAGTAACGTATTCCTGATCACTCGTTCTGAGCATAAAAGCGTTATTACCGTTTGGCTGAATTTCAAGATAGTCGTAAAAAGATGCGATTTCCTCAAGCTTGTCCTCGTCTACATCATCTAAAATTGCCTGATAAACCTCACCTTGCTCGCATGCAGAGCCGACAATAATACAGTCTCTTTTCTTTCTCAAAAGAGATTTGGGAATAAGCGGACGTTTTTTGAAATATTTAACATTAGATGCGGAAATCATTTCATAAAGATTTTTTCTGCCGTATTTTCTTTCTTCCTTAGGGATAGATTCATCCATAGAAGTATCCTCTTTAACAAGGAAGATAATATGATAGCGTTCATATTGATTTGTTTTCATATTAAGGAAGTCGGGATATTTTTCGTCATCAACAAGATATCCTTCCATACCTAAAATAAGTTTAATTTTACTGCCCTTGCCGGAAGCGGCATAAGCCTCAGGAAGTGCCTGAACTACGCCGTGGTCAGTTATAGCCACAGCCTCATGCCCCCATTTAATAGCTTGCTTAACAAGAGCTGTCGGAGATGAAATAGCGTCCATCTCAGATAGCGAGGTATGCATATGAAGTTCAATTCTTTTTTCAGGCTCATCATCTGTTTTCTCCGCCTTTTTAATGCTCGCAATTGCGTAAGGGCGAAGAACATATTGATTTGAAAATGTATCAAACTGATAGCCGCCTGAAATGACAAGAGTGCCTGCCTCGTTTATTTTTTCAACAAGTGGGTCAATAACACGCTTATCGTCAAACATTTTAACTGTAATTGAGGAGGTGTAATCGGATATATCGAAATTGAAAATCTTGCTTGTTCCCCTCTTTGTTTCACGTACCTCTGTTTTAAGCACATCACCCCAAACGGTTATATAGCCGTCCTCGGTTGAAACATCGGCAATATTCTTCGGCTTTTCGTGAATTGCCTTGCCGTATATTTTTTTAAGTGTATCTTTAAAAACAGGAAGTTCATCCCAAAGCTCGTGGTTGACGTTTTTTTCTTCCTCTTCCTTTTTATGCTGCTCCTCTGCTCGTCTTTCCTCAACAGCCTTTTGCACTGCCTTTTCGATATCAAAAGCCTGAACTTCAAGAAAAATAACAACAAAATCCAAATCGAAAAGTTCATAAATCTTATTTGCAATCGCACGGTCAACCTTTTGCGATTCAAGCACATCCTTGCCGCCTTTTTTGAGGCAAAGGGTAAGCGTTCTGTCCTCAAGTTCCGCCTCACAACCGTCAAAAAAGCCGTTAGCCGCAGGAGATTCGTGCCTAACATATTCAAGTATTCTTTCGATATTATCAAGCGAGAACTCACTTTTCGGAAAACGTGGGTTGATATGAACTTTTTTCAGCTCCATTGCCCTTGCAATTTGGTTTTGAGAATTTTCAACAATGCCGTAATCAATAAAGCTTTCCAAATTAAGACCGACTGCAAGCTCCCTGTCTTGACGTGACACGGTAAAGGAAGTAATATCACCGTTTCCTATATATGTAATTGTATCGTCATTAACGTAATTTGAAAAATAGTCTGCAAATCTATTCATTATAATTTATCAATTTCCTTCATTAACTCATCGAGTAAATCTTTTTCATCAACCTTGCGGAGAATTTCGCCTTTTTTAAAGATAAGCCCGCATCCGTCGCCGCCTGCAATTCCGATATCGGCTTCCTTTGCCTCACCGGGTCCATTAACTATACAGCCCATAACGGCAACCTTAATCGGTTTTTTGCAGTCCTTTAATCTCTCCTCAACCTGCTTTGCAAGGCCGACAAGGTCAATCTTAGTTCTGCCGCAAGTCGGGCAGGAAATAAGATAAGGGCTGTCATTTTTAAGACCGATTGCCTTTAAGATATCAAATGCGGCAAACACCTCTTTAACAGGTGCGTCGGTAAGGCTTACACGAATTGTATCGCCGATACCGTGAGTAAGAAGTGAGCCTATACCGATAGCGGATTTGATAATTCCCATTCTTTCGGTACCTGCTTCCGTAACACCGAGATGAAGCGGATAATCGCACTTTTGCGCCGCAAGCTCATACGACTTAATCATAGTTTCAACATTAGAAGACTTAATAGAAATCACGATATCATCAAAATCGAATTTTTCAAGAAGATTAGCGTGATAAAGCGCTGATTCAACCATAGCCTCAGGTGTAGGCGAACCGTATTTTGCAAGAATATGCTTTTCAAGCGAGCCTGAATTGACGCCGATACGAATAGGAATATTTTTCTGCTTGCAAATATCGGCAACTGCCTTAACACGTGAATCATCACCGATATTGCCGGGATTAATTCTGATTTTATCAATTCCTCTTTCAGCCGCACCGAGTGCAAGCTTATAATCAAAATGGATATCGGCTACCAAAGGAACGTCCACAGCTTTCTTAATAGGTTCAATAAGATTTAATGCATCCTCATTGGGAATTGCAAAACGGATAACCTGACAGCCTGCTGCTGCAAGTTCCTTAGCCTGCTCCACGGAACCGTCAATATTACTTGCGGGGATATTGAGCATACTTTGAACAAGAATGGGGCTGTCACCGCCGATAAAGGTATTGCCAAGCTTTATTTTTTTACTTTTTCTTCTTTCCATAACAGTCACCTGAATTTAAGTTTAAAACAATTTTGTTATATCGCTGAAGGTTACAAAGCACATCAATAAAAGAAGTGCCGCAAGACCGACAGCATTGATTAAATACTCCGCCTTTTGCGGAAGCTTTTTCCTCGTTATTCCCTCTGCCAAAAGCACAAACAAGCGCCAGCCGTCAAGCGCAGGAATAGGGAATAAATTGAAAAGACCTACATTTACAGTCAAAAGAGCCATTATTCTGAGCATTGAATACATTGAGGTTTTAACAGCAGTTGAAACAACACTGACCGCACCGACCGGTCCGCTCATATCGGATATGCCGTAGCGACCGACAAGCAAATCGTGAAGGGATAAAAATACCATTCTGGCATAAGAAACAAATTCCTTACCTGTTTGGAAAATAACATTTGCAGGAGTTTTTTTAACACCCCTGAGCCAAAAATCCATAACTGTATAAGTATGGCCCTCATAATCCTCTGTATTAAATTTAACTTTAAGCTTTACATCCTTGCCGTCACGCTCAACAACAAGATTGACATTTTCATTAGAGCATCTTGAAAAGCCTGTAGTTACGTCATTTGTGGTATAAACACGCATACCGTCAATGCTTTTGATTTTATCGCCCACCTGCAAGCCGTAAGACTGACTGACTGCATTATCGTCAAACTTAGCAACCTCGGTAGTGCCGACAAGGTTTTGCGAGCAAACAAGAATAAGAACGATTACAAGACCCAAAACAAGGTTCATCAATGCGCCTGCGATAACGACGTAAATTCTTTGCCAAACCTTTTTATTGACAAAAGCATTTTCATCGTCGCTTTCCTTATCCTCACCCTCCATTGAGCAATAGCCGCCAAAAAGGATAAGCCTTAAAGTATATGTTGTTTTTTTACCCTTATGCTGCAAAAGCTTAGGTCCCATTCCGACAGAAAACTCATTAACTTTAATTTTCATAAGCCTTGCCGCCGTAAAATGACCCCACTCGTGAATTACTATTATAAGTTCAAAAAAGAGAATTGCCACAAGCACCGGGTAAACGCTGTTCCAAATAGAAGTTATATTCACTTAACCGCCTCAATTACATAATCTCTTGCCGCCCTATCTGCTTCAAGGACATCATCAAGAGTAAAGTTTTCTTTTTCAGGGGCATTTTTCATTGCCTCATTATTAAGATATGCAATATCTGTAAATTTAATTTTACCGTTTAAGAAAAGTCTTACGCTTTCTTCGTTTGCGCCGTTTGCAGCGGCAGGATGAAGCCCACCGAGTTCAATAGCTTCTTTGCAAACATTGATACATTTAAAAGTATCATAGTCCGGTTCAAAGAATGTAAGTTTTCCGTAATCCGTAAGCGAAAGCTCTTTAACAGGGCTTGGCTCACGTTCGGGATAAGTCAGCGCATACTGAATAGGTATTCTCATATCCGGAACACCAAGCTGGGCAATCATTGAATTATCCTGATAAACAATTGCGGAATGAACAACACTTTCTCTGTGAACAACAATTTCGATATCCTCATTAGGCATATCGAAAAGCCATTTTGCTTCTATAAATTCCAAGCCTTTATTCATCATAGTAGCGGAATCAATGGTTATTTTTGCACCCATATCCCAATTAGGGTGCTTAAGTGCATCCTTAGCAGTTACATTTTCAAGTTCGTCAAGAGTTTTGCCGAAAAACGGACCTCCCGACGCTGTAAGGATAATTTTTTTAATTGCTTTTTTATTAGGCATACCCTGCATTGACTGGAAAATTGCGGAATGTTCGCTGTCAACAGGGAGAATTTGAACGCCGTTTTCCTTAGCCAAATTAGTAACGAGGTGACCGCCTGCAACAAGCGTTTCCTTATTTGCAAGGGCAAGTGTTTTCTTAGCCTTAATTGCCTCAAGAGTCGGTTGCAAGCCAACCATTCCGACAACGGAATTTAAAACGGTATCGGCTTTATCGTAAGTTGCACATTCGATAAGCCCGTCCATACCGCACACAACTTTAGTATTTGTATCGCTGATTTTACTTTTTAATTTTTTAGCGGCGGCTTCACTCATCATACAAACCATATCCGGCTTGAACTTACGAACCTGCTCTTCCATAATATCAACTCTTGAATTAGCCGTTAAGCATTTAACGTCGTAGCCGTGCATTTCGCACACATCAAGGCTTTGCGTTCCGATAGAACCCGTTGAGCCTAAAAGAGATATTTTTTTCATAAGGTATCACCTTTCAATAAACAATTAAATAAAATCTTAAAATATTTTACTTGCAATAAGAGCAATTGCGTATGTAACAGGGAGAGTGAAAAGAGAAGAGTCCATTCGATCCATTACTCCGCCGTGACCCGGAAAGATTTTTCCGAAATCCTTAACTTCAAAATTACGCTTTAAAACAGAAGCGGAAAGGTCACCCATCATACCCATAAATGAGGTTGGAAGTACCATTGCAAGAAGAAGCGTTGCCATATTTTGAGGGATAACATTAACTGCTAATTTATTATAAAGAGTAAGTGCGACTGCGTTTAATATCATACTGAAAATCAAGCCGCCGAAAGCACCCTCAACAGTTTTTTTAGGGGAAATATTCGGTGCCATTTTATGCTTGCCGAATGCCATACCCATTAGCTGAGCGCCAGTATCTGTAGCAAGGGCACAAATAAGCGCATAAAAAATAAGATAAATACCAAACTGCTCGTCAACATACATATCACGAAGCCTGATAAAAATTGAAAAGCCGAAAGGAACTGCAACGCTTGCAAAAATTGATACGCTCACATCCTCAAACGTTGTGTAAGCGTAATCCTTGAGCATTGCAAGGAAAAATACAAGGCACAAAATGATGATATAAACGATATTAGGAACAGCGCCAATAACCTTGCCCCATATTGAAGCACTTACCCAAGGCTCAAGCACTTTTGAGCTTGCAAAAAGCTGGAAGCAGGCTGAAAAGATTATGCCTACAACCCTTATAAAAGTATTCTCAACCTTAGCACATTTCATTATTTCACCGCTTGCAACAGCCGAAAGAAAAGCAACGGCAATAAGCAAAACGGGTGTATTTATTTGCCAAACAACAACTGCAAGAACTGCCAAAAGGCATGCAGCAGTAATAAGTCTTTGTTTCATAGATATTTTTTCCTTTGTTTATTTTATTAAGGCAAACAATGTTCGCCCCTATGGTTAATGATTTAATCTCGGCAAAAGCAAGTTATGCCATACAATTTATCCGCCGAATCGACGATTTCTTCTTTCAAAATCACGAAGCGCTTGGTGAAGGTCATCAATTTTGAAATCAGGCCAAAGCACGTCGCTGTACCAAAATTCGCTGTAAGCCGCCTGCCAAAGCATAAAGTTTGAAAGACGCTGTTCACCTGACGGACGAATAATCAAGTCACATTCAGGGGGAGTAAAAATGTTATCGCTTATATCCTTTTCTGTAATATTTGTTTTACCTTCGGCTATAAGCTTATTTACCGCATCGCAAATTTCAAGCCTGCCTCCGTAATTGACCGCAAGATAAATTGTCGTTCCGCAATGCTCGCTTGTATCTTCCTCAGCTTCGTCCATAAGCTCAAGAAGTTCCTTACTCATACCGTCACGTTCGCCGATAAACTTCATTTTCATATCACCTGCGGCGGTGATATCACTTTTAGCCTCAAGAAGATAATCCTTAAAAAGCCTCATAATAGCGTCGACTTCTTCCTTAGGTCTCTTCCAATTCTCCGTTGAAAAAGCATAAAAGGTTGCGCTTTCCAAGCCAAGCCTGCCGCATTCCTTACTGATTGTGCGAAAAACCTCGGCACCTGCCTTATGGCCTGCGCTCCTCGGCAAAGCTCTTTTTTTAGCCCATCTGCCGTTGCCATCCATAATTATGCCGATATTTTTAGGGAGTATTTCAAATTGAACGTTATTATCGTTATTTTTTTTGCCGAAAAGAGCCATAATTTCCTCCTAAATAAAAAGCAAACAAGGAGCTGCAATCAGGCAGCCCCTACTAAAAAGTCTAAGCTATATTGAAAGGATTTCTTCTTCTTTCTTCTTCGTGATAGAATCAGCCTGCTTTACAAAATCATCGGTGATATCCTGGAGTTTCTTTTCTCCGTCCTTTTGCTCATCCTCTGTGATTTCGTTATCTTTTTTAAGCTTTTTGATATCGTCCATAGCATCACGGCGAACGTTACGAATAGCTACCTTTGCTTCCTCGCCTCTCTTGGAAATATCCTTTTGAAGATTTTTTCTGTGTTCCTCTGTAAGCTGAGGAAATGAAAGTCTGATTACCTTACCGTCATTTTGAGGGTTGATACCGATATCAGCGGTATTGATAGCCTTTTCAATTTCTCTAAGTGTTGATGCGTCCCATGGCTGAACAACAAGAAGCCTTGCCTCAGGTACACTTACAGCTGCCATTTGGTTAATAGGAGTAGGAACTCCGTAATAGTCAACCATAACCTTGTCAAGTACGGCAGGGTTAGCTCTGCCGGCTCTGATTGCGGCAAAATCTCTTTCAAGTGAAGTTAAGCACTTATCCATTTTTTCTTTAGTTTTAGCAAATACAGCTTCCATTGTGAATACCTCTCTATAGTAAATGTTATTGTTTTTTTCGGGCGAACAATGTTCGCCCCTACGGTTTTAAAAAGTCCGATTAAATTTAGTTTTGAACGAGTGTTCCGATTGCCTCGCCTGATACAGCCTTAACTATATTTTCAGGGTCTGTAAGGTCAAATACAAGGATTGACAAATCGTTGTCCTTGCAAAGTGAAAATGCAGTTGAATCCATAACTTTGATATCCTTTGCAAGAACCTCTTTAAATGTTACATTATCAAACTTAACTGCGTCGTCAAATTTATTAGGGTCTTTATCATAAACGCCGTCAACATTTGTAGCCTTAAGAAGGACATCGGCATTAATTTCAACCGCACGCAAAGCAGCGGCAGTATCTGTTGAAAAGAACGGTGAACCGGTACCGCAGCCGAAAATAACAATTCTGCCCTTTTGGAAATGACGTATTGCCTTGTTACGGATATAAGGCTCGGCGATTTGGCGCATTTCAATTGCCGTTTGAACTCTGACGTCTGCACCGAGTTGTTCAAGTGCGTCGCAAAGTGCAAGTGAGTTCATAGCAGTTGCAAGCATACCGATATGGTCAGCCCTTGTTCTGTCCATATGCTCGCTCGTTCTGCCACGCCAAAAATTGCCGCCGCCGACAACAATGCCGACCTCGACGCCCATATCGGCAATCTTCTTAACAGATTTGCAAATAGTAACTACAGTATCATTATCAATACCGGTTTTCTTTTCGCCTGCAAGCACTTCGCCGCTGAGTTTAAGTAAAATTCTTTTATAAGCAATGCTCATTTTTATACCTCCGATTAAAAGAGTCGTTTTTCTTCTTTTATATAATAATATAAAATTAACGTAAAGTAAATATTAATATTAAAATATATTATTAAAAAATAGTTACAAACATAAAAAATTCCAAAAAAATACCGACAAAGTATAAACTCTGTCGGTAAAATCTGTTTGAATTATCAGTTTTTCGTCTTTGATTTTGACGTCTTAACCACCTTATTAAGAACTGCATAGTCCTTGGCATTAATCACACCGTCATTTGTAAGGTCATAAAGATAGCCTGTTGCAACGTCTGCGGTTTTACTGTTTACAAACCTGATAAATGCAGCATTAACAACCAACGGCGCAACCTTATTTTCATTGCCGCAAACCGAACAAGTATAAACAAGCCTGTCAGAAGCCGCGTCATATTTCGTGTAAGAATAAGTATGCTTACCCGTCGCCTCAACGGTACGTATTCTCTTTTCATTACAGTAAGTGCAGGTATCCTGATACCTTGCAGAAACGGTACAGCTACCTTGAATAAGTGTTTGCGTTGTATACTCGCCCTCTATCCATTCTGTATGAACAAAGCCCTGAGATTTAACATTTTTGCAACGTGAGCACGCAGTCATTCTGTAAACATGACCGGGATGTTCCTCAACCGGTGTATCATTATCGACATAATCGTGACCGAGTGCCTCAAGCACAACATCATATTTCTCACCGCACCTTGCGCAAGTAGCATTTGCCGCACCCGCCGTGGTGCATGTCGGCTCGGTGGTTACAACATAACTGTTCTCTGCAGGCGTATGGCCCAATGCTGTACTTTCTACCTTAGAGGTTGCGCCGCAACGTGAGCATTTATATGTAGTATATCCGGCTGTGGTGCAAGTAGGTTCAACAACAGATTGCTGAACATTATCATGGCCTAAAGCCTCAATATTTTCGCTCTTGGTAAGATTACAGTTTTTGCATTTATAATAAATTTTACCTGCTGCGGTGCAGGTAGGGGCAGTCCTGCTTGTTTCCTCCCAAACGTGTTCGCCGTTAGCAGGAAGAGTTACGTTTCTAACTTCTTTACAAATTTTGCAGGTATCGATTTGAAGTCCGTTAATTGTGCAGCTCGGCTTGGTAACAACAGTTGAAGTATACTGACCCTCAACCCACGCAACATGGGTAGGAGTAGACTCCTTTTGATTGCATACGGTACAGGTTTTCACAACATAAGTATGACCGTCAACAGCGGTATTATCAAGTGTTTCGGTTACATCTGAAAAAGTATGGCCGAGAGCGGGAACGGTTTGTGTTACCTCCTTCCCGCAGACAGAGCACTTACCCTTTTCCTCGCCGGCTTCGGTACAGGTTGCCGCTTTGGTTACGGTTGGATTTTCAATCTTATGTCCTGCCCTTGCAACAGGATTTCGTTCAACCTTGCCGCAACCGTTAACCTTACAGGTTTTCGTTTCAATGCCCGGCATTGTGCAAGTGGCGGTACAATCATAATCATAGTAGCCGTCAACAAATGCCACGTGAGTAATAATGGTATTTTCATTGTTGCATACAGAGCATTTTTGATATTCATATTTATGCCCGTCGACAGCGGTATTATCCTCTGTTTCAACAGTTTCATAAGTGTGTCCTTTTGCAGGAAGTTCTGCTTTGGACACTACGAAACCGCAGTTGTCGCACACCTGGGTAGTAGTACCTTTTTGGGTACATGTCGGTTCAAGAGTAATAACCTCATGAGTAGAAGCGTGGTCGCACGCATCAATACTTACAAATTTATAGCCCTTTGCTTTAGCATAGGCTTGGGCAGTTGAATTTGAGTGCCCCTTAACAACAAGGCTTTGCTGAGAGCCGTTGAAAGGGTCTTTACCGCCGCTTGCATCGGCTTGACCGATACCGTCAAATACGCAGTTTGGATTATGAACCGTAACCTCCTGCAAAGCGGTACAGTTTGCAAAACCACGAATATTGATTTTTGTTATAGTTTCGGGAATTTCAAGTTTAACAAAGTTACAGCCATAGAAGCTCCACGGTGATATTTCGGTAATTGTTGATGAAAAATTAATTTTAGATACGCTTGCATTTCTGAATGCCAGATTACCTGTTTCGGTCATACCCATACCGTAAGTAACGGTAGTAAGGTCCGTGCAGCCTTCAAAAGAGCTTAATCCGATAGAGGTAAGGCTGTCCGGAAATTTAATTGATTTAAGCGCAGTACAACCGTTAAACGCATAATCGCCGATAGAAGTAAGCTTATCATTTAAAATAACTGTAGTAAGCGCAGTACAGTCAAGGAAGCAATACGAACCAATCATTTCAAGATTGGCAGGCATTGTTACAGACTTAAGTGATGTGCACTCACGGAATGTACCGTATTTTGGAACTTTAGTATCGCTCATCTTAGTAAGCGTTGACGGCAGGGAAACGCTCTCGGCAACAGTACATTTATTGAAAAGAAGCTGACCGAGTGAAGTAATGCCCTCGCCTACTACAATACTCTTAATCAATTCTCTTGATTCATTCCAAGGAGCAATCCCTTTAAGTGCAGTTTCGCCGTAATCCTTAGTAGCGCCCTTGCCCGTAAGAGTAAGAACACCCGTAGTTGTGTTCAAATTCCACTTAACATTATTGCCACACGTACCGCTCGTTGGTTTAGCGGCAAACGCCGACGTTACATTAAAGCAAAAAAGAGTAGTCACAAGCATAGCAAGAACTATAATCAAAGAAGTAATTTTTTTCATCAAAATTCACCCAAGTAAATAAAATAGACAGTTTAAACGTAACTATACACATAAAATATAGCATATTTAGACAAAACATTCAAGTAATTTAACGACAAAAGCAGAAATAGACAGCCGAAATTAATCGACTGTCTATTATTTTATGTATATTAAATATACTGAGATTAAGCCATAAAGGAGCGAATAACTGCTTCGCAATCCTTCTTATCCATAATCTTAGGTACAGGGTAAAGCGGATTACCTTCCTTAAGAGCACGCTCAATAAGAATAGGTAAATCTTCTTCCTTGATGAAATCGAACTTTTCAGGAATATTCATATTCTTGTTAAGAGTTCTGATAGCCTCAATAAATGCCTTGCCCTTGCCTGCTGTGTCAAGTCCTTTGCCGACGCCTACGATATCTGCAAGCTTTGCAAGCTGAGGATAAGCTGCGTCTGCATAGTAATCGAGAACATAAGGTAAAATAACTGCATTAGCCAAGCCGTGAGGTGTGCCGTATAAGCCGCCGAGATTATGAGCAATAGCGTGAACATAACCTACATAAGCGTGAGTAAATGCACGACCTGCAAGGTATGAGCCTTTAAGCATATTACCTCTTGCCTCAAGGTTCTTGCCGTTATTGTATGCCTCTTCGATATTGTCAAAAATAAGCTTTGTAGCTTCTTCGGCTTCCCTGATTGTATCCTTAGTATTACTCTTGCCGATATAAGCCTCAACTGCGTGAGTGAGAGCGTCCATACCTGTTGTAGAAGTAATATGAGGCGGCAAGCCTACTGTAAGTTCAGGGTCAAGTACAGCGTACTTAGGTCTGAGACAAGTATCGTTAATGGCATTCTTCTCGTGAGTTTCAGGGTCGGTAACTACTGCTGCTACAGTTGTTTCCGAACCTGTACCTGCTGTTGTAGGAACAGCGAAGAACGGCGGAAGTGCCTTATGAACTTTAAGCTGACCTCTCATAGCACGAACAGACTGCTTAGGCTTTACAACCCTTGCACCTGCTGCCTTAGCGCAGTCCATTGAAGAACCGCCGCCGAATGCTATAATGCCCTGACAGTTGTTTTGAACATACATATCCTTACATTCTTCAATGTTAGGGATAGTAGGGTTAGGCTGAACACCGTCATAAACAACGTACTCTACTCCAACTTCTTCCAGTTTCTTGAATAAAGGATCAAGAAGATTTAAGCTCATAAGCCCTTTATCAGTCACGACTAAAACCTTGTTGACACCTTTGCTCTTTATGAACTCAGGCAATTTAAGAATACTGCCTGCGCCTTCAAGAAGTTGAGGCTCGGACCAATCCATAAAACACATTGCAACCTTAAAAACTCTCTGGTAAATTCTGTACCAAATCTTTTTAAGTTCCCAAAGCATATTACAATTCCTCCTTTTCTTTAATATTTCCATTATATTGTAACTGTTTAAGGAAAGATTTTCAAGTGTTTTATAAAATACTCTTTCAAAAAAATTCAGCTTATGATATTATAGTTTTAGAAAATATTTTAGAGGTCTTAATTATGAGCGGTGAAAAAGTAATATTTTGCGGAAACAATCCTGATTTTTTAGACAAAAAATTAACAACGCTGAGCGACGCATCAAACGGCGGAAATGCGTTTCGTATTCCAAGCCTTATCAGAAGCGGAAACACGCTTATTGCTGCTATTGACAGGCAAAGCTGCGGTGCTGACTGGGGATATATTGAACTTGCGATAAGAAGAAGCGAGGACGGCGGAGAGACGTGGAGCGACATTCAAATTATTGCTATACCGCCCGCAAGAAAAACAATGCTCAGCGACGAGTGTTACGGCTCTGCTTTTTACATTGACCCTTGCATGACAATTGCTCCAAACGGCGACGTATTGCTTTTGGTTGATTTTTATCCCGAATGCAAAGGACTTCACAAAAGAAGCATACTTGACAAAAAGAAAGCGCCTTATGCGCTTTACAATAAAGAAATGCGCCCTACTCTTTATGACAGAGACGGAAAATTTTACGTTATAGACAAAAGCGGCCACGTGCTAAACCACCGTTACACAGATACAGGTATGACCGTTGACTATGAAAGCGGAGAATTACATAGCGGTGAGGCTTATCTCGGCAATATTCATTTAAACGGCAAGTCGCCGTCAAATATTAACGAAGCCGGGGCGAAAACAACATTCGGTGCACCTCTCAAGGCGCCGAAAAGAAATTATTTATATCTTTTGAGAAGCTCGGACAACGGCAAAACCTGGAGCAAGCCGAAGGACATTACAGGTCAGGTTTTAATTAAGCAGGACGGAACATTTTTAGGCGTTGCGCCGGGTGTAGGACTTACCACTCACAAAGGCAGAGTTATCATGCCGCTTTATGTTGACAGAAAGCAGACTGTATCAATTTACTCAATTGACGACGGCGAAAAATGGCACAGAATGGCGGGTCACCCTTATGCCGAAAATGTTGACGAATGGCAAATGGTGCAAGCGCCGAGCGGCGCAATAATCGGGCTTGGCAGGGCAAAAAAATACGGCAAAACGCCTATGTCAATCTCCTACGATGACGGCAAAACGTGGATAAACGCAGGCAAAACAGACCTTTATGCCCCGAAATGCCAAAAGAGTGTAATCAGCATCGGTGACTATGTTTTTTGCTCGCATCCCAATGACAAAACACGTTCAAACGGTGTGATTACCGTCGGCAAATTCTACAAGGCTAAGGGCAGAGTGGCAGGCATTAATTGGTACAGCGAAACCGAGGTAAACAAAGGCTTTTTCGCCTATTCCTGCCTTACGAGAATTGATGATGAGCACATAGGAATTTTGTACGAATCCGAGCCGAGTTCGTTTATTTTGTTTAAGAAATATAAAATCAAAGACTTGATATAAAAAAATCCCACAGAATAGGCTTCTGTGGGATTTTTAATTAAGTCTTACCAATATAAAGGACTGACACATTAGGCATTTTATATATTCCGTCTTTTTGGAATTTTTCGAAAAATTCCTTACAGTTTGAAACATAAGGCGAATAATTTTCGTCACCCTCTTTAGGTGAATACGAACTTGAAAGGCAACGCTCAATAAACTTTTTCTCGTCATATTCAAGAGGATTGTCAAATTCAAAATAACCGTATTTGCCGTCAAAAAATTCACTTATCATCTCTTCGTTAACTCGTGTGCCGCCGTTAAAGCCAACGAATTTAGGGCAATTCTTACTTGTTAAATTTGAAAGTTCTTTTACACTTTCGCTGCTCATATCTCTCGTGTTCCAAATAAGCGCAACGTATCCGTCTTGCTTTAAAATTCTATTACATTCAATCTTGAATTTTTCCTTATCAAACCAATGAAAGGACTGAGCGCAGGTGACAAAATTGACACTGCTATCCGCCAAAGAGGTCGCCTCGGCGCTTGCATTAACACTTATAAAATTATTAAATTTTTCAAGTGAAGTCTCAGCCTTTTGGCGCATTTTATCATTCAGCTCAACGGCAAAAACCTTTGCTCCCTTATCTAAAAGCTGGCGGGTGAAAATACCTGTACCCGAGCCAATATCGGCAACAGCGCTCCCTTTTTTTAAGCCGTATTCTTCAAGCTTATCAAGCAAAGCAGGCGCATAGCTCGGTCGAGCCTTAACGTAATTATCAGCCTTATCGCTGAAAAGATTAAGATTATCCATAAAATCACCTCGAATAAATTATAGCATAGGAATAAAACAAATACAATTGAAATATCACAATAAATTTGCAAAAAAAATTGACAAAATTTGCTTAATATTATTGAAAATAATTTAGATAAACATTATAATATACACGAAAAATCAGAAAAGAGAGATAGATATGAACATTTTTGAAGCAATAAAATCACTTGTTAAATACGGCATTGATAATAAAATGCTTGAGGAAGAGGACGAAATTTGGGCAATCAACAGAGTTTGCGAGGCTTTAAAGCTTGACACTTACGAAGAAAGTGAAGCAAAGGAAAGCGACCTTGAAAAGATTTTAGCCGTTATTCTTGATTATGCGGTTGAAAATGGACTTTGTGAGAACAGTGTTGTTTACCGTGACCTTTTTGACACTAAAATTATGGGTCTTATCACTCCGAGGCCAAGCTATGTTATCAACAAATTCAACTCTCTTTATGAACAGTCACCTAAGGCGGCTACAGATTTTTACTACAAATTAAGCCAAGACAGCGACTACATAAGAAGATACAGAATTAAAAATGACTTAAAGTGGATTACTGAAACAGAGTACGGCGACATTGACATTACAATCAATCTTTCAAAGCCTGAAAAGGACCCTAAAGCCATTGCCGCAGCGCTTAAAATGAAAAATGCATCATACCCAAAATGCCTTTTATGTAAGGAAAACGAGGGCTATGCAGGACGTATTAACCATCCCGCACGTCAAAACCACAGAATTATTCCTATGGTACTCGGCGGCGACGATTTCTTTATGCAGTATTCGCCTTATGTATACTACAACGAGCATTGCATAGTATTTAATGCCGAGCACACACCTATGAAAATAGACAAAGGCGCATTTGAAAAGCTTCTTGATTTTGTTGAGCTTTTTCCTCACTACTTTGTAGGCTCAAATGCAGATTTGCCTATTGTTGGCGGCTCAATCCTCACCCACGAGCATTTCCAAGGCGGAAACTATGAATTTGCAATGGCTAAAGCGCCAATTGAAACAGAGGTTAAATTTAAAGGCTATGAAAACGTTAAAGCAGGCATAGTTAAATGGCCTATGAGCGTTATAAGAATTGCGAGCGAGGATAAGTTCGAGCTTGTTGAGCTTGCAGATAAAATTCTCACCGCTTGGAGAGGATATACAGACGAGAACTCATTCATTTATGCCGAAACAAACGGTGAAAAGCACAACACCATCACCCCGATTGCAAGAATGAGGGACGGCAAATTCGAGCTTGACTTAGTTTTAAGAAACAATATTACCACTAAGGAATGTCCTTTAGGATTTTACCATCCGCACCCTGAATATCACCATATCAAAAGAGAAAACATCGGTCTTATCGAAGTTATGGGCCTTGCAGTGCTTCCAAGCCGTCTTAAAGGCGAAATGGCGCTTCTTAAAGACGCAATGGTGTCGGGTAAGGACATTGGCTCAATTGAGGCTATAGCAAGCCACAAGCAGTGGGCTGATATGATTATGAATAAGTACGACATTACAGCAGACAATTGCGAGGAAATTTTGCAAAAAGAAATCGGAATAGTATTTACTTCTATTCTTGAGCAGTGCGGCGTTTATTCTCGCAATGGCGAGGGCAAAGCAGGCTTTATCAAATTTATCGAAAGCGTGAAATAAATGTTTAATCTTCACACACATACGTACCGTTGCCACCACGCAAAAGGCACTGACGAGGAATATGTAATCAAAGCGATTGAAAACGGATATGATTTAATCGGTTTTTCCGACCATGCACCGTATCTTTTTCCAAACGGTTATGTCAGCAGTTTCAGAATGCTTCCGAGTGACGCACAAAATTACGCTGACAGCATAAAAGAACTTAGGGAAAAATACAAAGGAAAAATTGATATTAAGCTTGGCTTTGAGCTCGAATATTATCCGAGGCTTATTGACAGGGAAATTGAGTTTTTAAAAAGTCTTGATTACGATTATTTGATTTTAGGTCAGCATTATGTTGACAATGAATATGAGGATTATGCAATATATTCAGATTCACCTACTAAGTCGCCTGCCGTGCTTGACAAATATATAAGTCAGGTAATTCTTGGCGCTAAAAGCGGACTTTTCACATATATTGCGCACCCCGATTTGATTAATTTCAAGGGCGACAATAAGCTTTATATTCAAAAAATGACATATATGGCAAATGAGCTTAAAAAGCTTGATATTCCTCTTGAATTTAACTTTTTGGGATATACGGACAAGCGAAATTATCCTAACAATGATTTTTGGCAGATTGTAAGCGAAGTCAAAAACGACGTTGTTATCGGTCTTGACGCTCATAATCCTAACGTTTATGATGATAAAGAAAACCTTGAAAGAGCGGAAAAATATCTAAGAAGTTTAAATATAACCCCGCTTGATAAAATTGAATTGTAAAAAGAAACCGAGTAAGTCTAAGACCTACTCGGTTATTTTTATGCAAAAAATTTATTTGCCGGCGACCAACGGTCGCCCCTACAGAATTTGTTTAATTACAAGCATTTAAGGAAAAATAATTAATTCTTACTATACCTAAAATCGTATTTATCCTTTAGGACGTTTGGGATTTTTCTGCCGTTGATTATGACTGTATCATCGTCAAGCCATTGGGCCTCTGCGCTGTCGGTATTATTTTCCCAATAAATATTGCGAGCGTATGAGGAATCGGACTTTTTACGCAAAACGCCGAGAACTGCATAACCGGTAGTTGCGCCGCCGTCATTTTGATAAATTTCAACGGTATAAGTTGAATTTGGCGATGGGTATTCGCCCATAAGCTTTTCACCTTTAATTGCCGCAGTTGAAAAGAAAAAATGATAAATGCAAATTAAAGCCGCCGCAACAATCGCAATTGAAACGGCACTTATTGCAATTTTCTTTTTAGTTTTGCTTTTCAAAACCATATTTTAAAACCATTCTTTCTTGTTTTGAACGTATGTTTGATAAAATTCTGCGTCTGACTTTGTTAAATAAAGTATGCCCTCAATGAGCGAAATTACAGCCATAACGGGTGCGCCGACTCCAAAAGTAAGAAGTGATACAAGAAGCATAATAATGCCGCTTTTAGTATATCCGAGATAAAATTTATGAATACCTAAAGTGCCAATTAATATTGCAAGCAAACCTGCTACAATCTTTTCCTTAGTAGGCTCAGTATTCATCTGCTGAGGATTGTAATTCATATTCGGCTGCTGATATTGATAATTAGGTTGCTGCGTATTCGGCTGACCGTTGTAATAATATTGACCGCCCTGCTGTGCATTTGGGTTATAATATTCATTTTGGCTTTGTTGACTGCCGTGAGCCATATCATTAGGTGCACCGCAGTACGGGCAGTAAGGGGCATTGTCATCATAATTAGTTGAACAATTTTTACAAATCATAAATTTACCTCTTTTCATTGTTATATTGTCTATTATTTAGTCAGCAGTGTCACACTAAATAGTAAGTGCTACACTGCATAGTAAGTGTCACACTGAATAGTAGGTGTTAACTCATAGTAAGTGTAACATATATAAACACAATTTGCAAGACGAACGGGAGAATGAAAAAATTCCATATTAAACAAAAATCAGGGCTGTCCTATAAATAAGACAACCCTTAACTGTTAACAATCTTGAATCTTTCAAGATGTGACTTCTCAGTTTCATACAAGTTTTATCAGACATAATGGATGCTGGAATCAACAAATAGTTCTATCTATTCAACTATACAAAAATGGCTATTTTCAATTTCTAAAATAAAGAAAATCCGAGAGCGTGGATTTACGTCCAAGCCCTCGGAAAAACCTTATTTTTCATGCATTTTCGATTATTTTCCCTCTCCAACAAACATACTGCTTCAACATGGCTCGATTGTTCAATAGAAAACATCTCAGCCCTATTGTACAAAGGAATAGCGGAACGCACTTTCCTCCTTCAAATCTAGAGTTTTGAGCCTGTGAAAGGCTTGATTGCACTTATGGTTTTGGTTGAGTAAATAGTAACTGAATCACAATACATAGACCTTGAGTTAGTCCCATATACTCATTTAATTCATCTATTGTTGGAGATATTTTCCCATTTTTTAATCGAAGTTTTTCTACAGAAATGCCATCAAAGAGTCCAAGATTTTTGTATTGGGTAATCATCTTATATTCGTCCTTTGTTATTACATCTCCATGTGCACCCTTGTTACGCAAATCGTATAAGTCTTCTAAAACATCTGACAGTGAAAAATCAGTAGCCACTAAATCAATATTATTAGATTTAACATACTCTTTCATTTTAAACCACATCAGATGTTTTTGAGGTTTATTAGGTAAATTCAGTAATTGAATTATTTCATTTACCTCATGTTCAATTATCGAACAATACTGTTTTGTCAAAATACTTGGTGCAATCGAAAATCTTTCGTCTTTAAAATAATAATCTTCCTCTATAACATCCGCTGCTACTAAATCTAAAATTGAAGCTTTATCTAATCCAGAATATTGATTCTTATATAACATATAAATACTATTAATTTTGTTACTGCTGTGCCAGTCGACAATGATTACATCAATTTGTTCAGAACTTTCATACAACTGGATACTTTCAAGTTCATCATCCAAATCAGCTATCATATCTATGTGTTTAATAATAAAGTCTATTTTTTTGGTTAGTATGCAATATGCTGTTTGAAAAAAAGCGAGCATTGCAGAGTAACAACATCTTTGATATTCTCCCTTCATCATATACTCTGCCATGTTTGTTTGCATTAATTCCTTTACAACTGCAATATCACCTATAGACAATTTTTCTCCATTTAAAGCCTTTGTTATGAGCATAGTTTCTGGAGAAAATGCATTCAAAAATTTTTCATAATGTTTGCTTTCAGGATTTGTCAAAGCTAAAAGTCCTTGCAAATATTGTACAATAAACTTATCATTTATAACCTCTCTACTCAACAATCCCATGCATTGCTCGATAAGTACAAGTGCAAATTCTCGCTCACCATTGAATGCAGAATGCTTAGTTAATATTTCTTCTCCATCATCAATATAACTACCGTTTAGGATTTCATGGATTTCTTTATACGTAATTATCAATATTTCACCCCTCTTAGCACAATTTAATTAACGCCAAATGTATTCTAGCACCTTACAACTACATTACATATTTGTCTATACTTATCTCTTGTATGTCAGGTTTTGATAAAAGCCATGTCATTTTGCCTGACACATCCTTAAAAAACACCATATGCCAATGAATAACTTTTCCATCATCATCTTTAGAAACATTTAAAGCGTCAACAATAATACTATAAATAAAAACTCACATTTAATCAAACAAATATAAAGAAAACAAAAAAATCTTTACAACATTAAGAAAAAAGTAATTTTACACTTCAATCTCCTTTGCATCGACAAACCATTCCGACTTAATCATTGCATCATCAGCAAGCCTTAATCTTAAATTTTCGTCACACAAAAAACTACTACCTTTCCACTCATTATATAATCTAAGAAGTGCGTAATTCAAAAAAACAATCATCTTATCCCTATTATTTTCAGGTGGATTATTAATATCAAAGGTCACTTCAGATAATGGAATCAAATATTCAATACAATAAAACTTGCTGTTTTCATTATAATCAAAGGCCATGCCATCAATATCAAGCAATCGTTCTATATTTTGTACAAGCTCTGGGGATTTTGATAATGATGCAAAATAATGGTTTTTTTCAAGATGTTCTCTAAACGCAAACCCATTTACACAATAGTCTTTAATCTGATTATATCCAAGCCTAGATTTCACAGCAGATATATTACCACGACTATACTTAATTTCGTTATCAAGCGATTGTAAATGTCTTTTATAATACATATCAATACGATCATTTCCTTCAGCAAATGTCACTCCGTGTTTTTTGAAAAACAGCGATAGTGGTGTTTCTTCAAGGAGTAACTGTTTTAAATTATTGTTCAGATGCAAATCCGTACCATTCAATCTTCTTGACAAATGGTACATTTGAATATACTCTAATGAAGCATCAATGTCATAATTTGAAAGAAAATCTTCAACACAATCACATGTATATTTTTCAGTATCGTGATAAAAAAATTCATATGCATTATTTAGTTCTTCTTTTGTAAGATTTAGTAATCGCATTATTCCTTTTTCAAGTGAATCATTAGTGCTTGCATCAATATATTTCAATTTTATTCACTCCTTCTAAAAATACAACTTATTTCACCTAAAACTAATTATATCATATAGTTACTAAATTGCATACACATTTTAATAATATAATTTAAAACGAGTAATTTTAAAGTAGAATAGTCCGATTTTCAGGACACATATAAAAAGTATCACCAACTTTTGAGTCAAAATTAGTGACCATTTTTGCTTGACGCAAAAAATACTTCGCAGAAGGTAAATTTGCGTAAATTTACGCAAATCTTTACGCAACTTTTACGCAAAATGGGCTGAAAAGTTATGATATTTTACGATAAAATACGGCAAGTGAGAAATTCCATAAAAATAGCAAAAACCCGCTAAAACAGTGCGTTTTAACGGGTTGTGATAGGTTATGAAATTTTATTTGAAATTTCGATTAGCCGTTGATTTGCTTTGCAAAATATTTTTCAAAAGTCCTGTATTCATAAGGCTTTAGACGAATCGAGATAATCAATACGCATTCTTTACGCAAAAGTTCAAAACAAAATACGCAAAAAAATTTTTACGCAAATTCATATCATAGATTATCGCAACTTATCATAATGCAAATCAACTAATATTTTCAACTAAAAATCATACAAAAGAGCCTGCCAAACTGACCTGTTGGTCGTTTGATTTTTTCAATAAATGAGTATAGGACAATGTAGTTTCATAATTACTGTGTCCCATTATACTCATAATGGAAACAGGTTTCAACTTTGTTGTAGGTTTGTTAAGATTTTTAGAGTATTTTGCAAAGCAGAGTGGTTGCCCACTCTGCCTATAGAAATTTTCTAAATAACTGTTACATATATTCAATTTAATATTTGACTTATTTGATTAATTATGTCCAATAAATCAGATTTATAATGCTTAAATTCATCTAAATTCACGATGTCCAATAAAAATAATTTTAACTCTCCAAAATATTCAGTAGTTGTTGTGTAATTTATATTACTAAACCATTTTAAATCATTATAATATTTACTATTTTTATCAGTTGAATTCATTATTTGAACTATTTTACTTTTTAATTCAGCAGTATTTTTATAAATCATATTTATTCTCCAATCATATTAAATGAATCCAATTTAACACCGTTTGGATTTGTAACAATTTATACACACATCTGTGCATACGCAGTATCATAATAAACTTTTACATATATATTTTTATAAATATATACCATTTTATTGTGAGCTACATATACATCAAGTGAGCCACTATATGTTTCACCAGCAATTGCATCTTTAATTGCTGATATTGAACTAAATTTATCCATTTGAAAATTCCTTCTTATTATCTTTATAAAGCAGAGTGGTTACCCACTCTGCTCTATTTTTTAACTATAGCAATTAATTATCCCTAATATCATTTTTATTCCACCAAAGATTACTTTTAAACTCTATTGGGATATCTTCTTCTAATGGATTTATAAAACCAAGTTTTTCTAATGTATCAAACCATTCATCTCGTTTGGACTTTGGCAATTCTTTACCACACCAAGGACAATAATTTATTATGATTGAAGAATTTCCTCCATCATGAATAACGATTCCATATTCATCAAATCTATCGGAATATGAATGATTTTGTTTGATTCATTATTATTTAGAAAATATTCCATCATTTTCACAACACATCATAGCATCTCCAATTAATTAATTGTAATAGTTCTTCCAGGGACTGCAGGTTTATACATTTCACCAGTAGTTGGATCCATAGAACCTAAATGTTTACCATTTTTATCATAAACTTCAATATCGTTATGAGTATTGTCCCATTCATAATATCGTTTGTTTTTACCAGTTCCACTTGTTTTGCGATCTGAACCTTTGACATTATCAAAACTTTTTCCAAATGGGACTTTCACTTTTTACTTGGATTAGTTTTTCTACTACTATTATAATTCTGCAGATCATCATACAGATTTTGCAGACTGCTTAGCATAGTAGTAGCACCGGGTGTAGCTGTGGTAGCACCAACTGCAACGCCTTCTACAGATACCACAATAGCAGGCACTCCCACAAGAGCACCGGGACCTGTTGCTGTTGCAGCTACACCAGCCGCAACGGCTAATGTTCCTGCAACACCGATTGCTACCTTCTTCCAGTCTACATTCTGGATGAATTCCTTTGCATCCTTAACAATACGGTCTTTGGTTGTACAGACAAACTTCTTAGCCTCTTCGATGGCTTTCCGCATTTTCGGAGGTACATAGTCATTATAGAACTTCTGAACCTTGCCGCCTACATAGTTAGTAACTTTGTTGTAGGTTTGTTAAGATTTTTAGAGTATTTTGCAAAGCAGGGTGGTTACCCGCCCTGCTAATTGCCTTTTGAATAGATTTATATTATTATATAAGTTTTTTTAGTTTTTAAATATGCAAATTTTATTATTAGACAAGTAGGAAAAATCCATAAAACTGCAGCAAGTAAGAATCCAAAAGAAAAAAAGCACAGCAAGTTTTAATTGACTAACATTATTCATTATTTGTAATGAAATCAAAGAAGCTATTACACTTGCTCCACCTGCTATGCCTGCTGATGGACCAGTAATTGAATTATTGTTTTTGTTTTTCAAGTTAAATTTATTCATTTTAGTAAAACCATAAAATAAAATATCAATAAAGATAATAGAAAAATTAACACTAATACAAATGCATATTTAATACGATTTGTTTTTTCATATATTAATACAAATACTTACTAACTAAATCTGTTATTGATAAGCAAAAACATTCCAACAGACAAAACTAAAAAATTATATCCATCAGTTATTTCAGGACTGTTTTTTTTTGAGTAAATATAAACAAAAATAAACAATAACAAAAATGGTACAGTTATCAAAATGGAAAAAACAGCTGACTGTTTGAATGTATAAATCATAATTCCATGAAAAATAATGAATATCATATATCCGATAGCTAAACCATCTGTAACTTTGGAATCTTTTCCAGTTAAAGAAAATTGTCTTATAATATCATCATTAATTTTCATAGTTAATTTACTCCTGCAATATCATATAAATAATTTTTCACTTCATCAGTTATGTTTTTTCCATTGTCATTAACATAAATTTTAGTTGCATAAGTAAATGCAATTCCTGCAGCTATTCCAGCGACTAATCCAATAGCATTTCCTACTCCTGGAGCATCAGAAACACTATCTCCAACAGCATCTTTAATAGCTCTGTTATCTGAAGCGCCATCAATAAGCTGATTTCTTGCAGTAGAGTTGGTCTTTGCAGCACCGACTAAATCTCCGCCGAAGCTATACGCAATAAAACGCACAGCTCGCCGTCGCCAAACGAAAACTAACAGCCTAAAAGGTAATGCTAATTTGAGCAATGCATTTTTGACAAATTACAAAAAATAGCATTACCCTATTTAAGCAAAATATAAAGTTTTCGTTTGGCAATTATAATTTAGCATAATGTATGCAAAAAGGCAAGAAAAAAGAGCATCTCTTTCGAGATGCTCTTAAATGTTTAATTAGCCGTTGATTTGCAAAATATTTTTCAAAAGTCCTGTATTCATAAGGCTTTAGACGAATCGAGATAATCAATACGCATTCTTTACGCAAAAGTTCAAAACAAAATACGCAAAAAAATTTTTACGCAAATTCATATCATAGATTATCGCAACTTATCATAATGCAAATCAACTAATATTTTCAGCTAAAAATCACACAAAAGAGCCTGCCAAACTGACCTGTTGGTCGTTTGATTTTTTCAATAAATGAGTATAGGACAATGTAGTTTCATAATTACTGTGTCCCATTATACTCATAATGAAAACAGGTTTCAAGTTTTTCTCAAAACATCGTGTTGCAAAAGTATGTCTAAATGAATGTGGATGAATTTTCGGAAACTTTTGTGGTTTTCTATTTTCCTGTTCTGCCAAATACTCTTCATTTTTATTCAATATACTAACTATTTTATTTATATCATTTGAAAGAACATATCTTGTTAATGGTGAACCCAAAGAACTTGTAAAAACCAAATTTTCAAATTCTTTAGGCAATCTCCATCGTCTACCCAATTCTTTTTTTGCTTTATCTTGTTTTTCTTTCCAAGAAACAAACAACTTTTCAACACCGTCAAACATCGGAATATCACGAATAGAATTAGATGTTTTTGGTGTTGTCATATTCAAAATTTTCTTACCGTTAAGATAAGCCGATTGCATAGAATGCCTAATATGAATTTCTTTATTTTCAAAATCAATGTCATCCCATTGAAGTCCTGTCAATTCGCCTATTCTCATTCCTGTAGACAATAGTATTTGATACACCTCACTGTAATATCTGTGTTTTGCAATATTTAAAAATTGCATTTGCTGTTCATCTGTCATAACTACACGCTCCGATACAAGATTATCATTTTTAACAACTATATTTGAAGATGGATTTCGGCTTATCAAATGATTCGTCACAGCTGCATTAAAGGCTTCCTTCAATGAGGAAACGCTTTCTCTTATAAATTTTGTACTGTAGCCAAAATCATCTATTAAAGAATTAGCTGCTTTTTGTATTAGTATCTCTGTTATGCAACTAATTCTTCTGTTTCCTATCAACCTACCAAAAGTATTTTCGTAACGAACAATATAATTGTGCCGATTAACTTCATCTTTTAGATATGGCGATTTATATACGGGAAACCATTCATCTTTATACCATTGATTTAAACTTATATTAGGTCTGGTAGAATAATCATCTCGTAAAACCTTTAATTTTTTTGCTTCTAAATTCTTTTTCAGCAATGACAAATTATAATCATATAAATTAATCTTCACACCATTTATTGTTACTCTTGCATTATATCGTCCGTCATTTCTTTGGGTAATTCCCTTTCCCAGTTCTTTACCGTTTATATCCTTTCCCATAAGATAACGCCTCATTTCGCTTTATTTGAAATATCGATATTACACTTCAAATAATACTCATTTTTTCAAAATCAGCAATTATGCGATTAAATATCTGTTTTGTTTTTCGCACACTTGACTAAGTAATCATCAAAAAGTTTCTTGTTTACATATAGTCTGTTTCCTACTCGTATTGTAAAATCGCTATCACTTCGCTTCAATATTTCACGAGTTTTGGTCATTCCCCACCCAGTATACTCGCAAACCTCTTTGATGCTCATTAAAACCTTTTCCATAGATTATTTTTCCTTTTAATTATTTTCATTATATTATAAAGACACATCCCTATCATTAAATCCTAAGCTAATCAATATAGCCTCATTAACGCCGTCAATATTCTTTTGACTTAAATGACCTATATATGAATCAAGTCGTTTTTTATCAATCGTTCTTATTTGCTCAAGCAAAATAATAGACGGAGCTTGAAGTCCGTCTTCTGTGTTTATGAAATAATGCGTAGGCAGTTTTGCTTTGATTCCGACTCTACTTGTTATAGAAGCAACAATTACTGTAGGACTGAATTTGTTACCGACATCATTTTGAATAACAAGAACTGGTCGGTAGCCTTTTTGCTCCGAACCTATACCTCTGCCGAGATTAGCGTAAAACATATCGCCTCTGAGTATTTTTTTGTCTTTCATTTTATATACCTCCTTCATAGACTTTTGCCTATGTAAAAAGCCAACCACAGAATTAACTATGGTTGGCTTTTATCAGAAGATAATATAATTTGTCCCCGACACCCCAATTATCAAAAGGAAATCATCAAACGGTCTGTTGCGAGCAGACTCCACAGGAGTTTCACCTCTCCGAGTTCATCCGAGCTGCTCTCATTAGTTGCGACGGTTTTATCACGCTCGACTTGTGACTGAGCAGGAGTATCATTATACCTGCTGCCTGTTATCGCCGTTTCGGTAGCAGTCCGAATTTTATACCAATTATTTATCGCTCGGCTAATGCGTCTTGGCGTAATTGATAAAGTGGCTTGTGCTTTGCACAACAGCAGGAAAGTATCTGATGAATGCGTATTAAGTTGTACGAAAGGATGTCCTTTCATAAACTTAAACTTGTTGGGGTATTTTTGTTGGGGTGTTTGTCCAAATATTTTAAAAATTTCTTTTTTCCTGCTTGTACTGATTCATAAATTGACTTGATATTTCTACTTTCAATATCTGCTATTTGGCGATATGTAAGGTTATCTATAAAATACATTTTAAACCTACGTCTTTGAATAGGATTTAGATTTAGCATAAATTCTTTTAAGTACATTTCGATTTCTTCATTTTCTAACGATTCTCCTATATCAATTTCATAAATGTGAGAAATCATCACTCTCAAGCCTTTTTCGA
>ENA-OQHF01000117-OQHF01000117.1-human-gut-metagenome-genome-assembly--contig:-NODE-117-length-48950-cov-5.144563_pt1 | contig 48950 bp, 48 predicted proteins | sample MGYA00242559_ERZ504709 | MGnify/ENA primary metagenome ERZ504709 (study PRJEB26092, sample SAMD00036203) | human gut metagenome | host: Homo sapiens | study: EMG produced TPA metagenomics assembly of... | reverse complement strand
TCCAATGGAAAATAATACCTTATGTAACAGACATAGTCTAGGAGTGAATAATCATACAAAAATGTATGTAACTTATACACGTATCTATGGTTGGAGTGATTATGGAGGAGAATCCTCTTACCAACCAGGATATAGATTAGAGAATATGATGTGGATGACCTTATTGGTCTATGACTACATCATACCAGGAGAAAAGGAACAGACGTGGAAAAAGTAACAGGATATGTAGAGCACATCGTGTTTCGGAATGAGGAAAATGGATATACGGTATTTCATTTGGAAAATGAAGACGGAGAAGTAACGTGTGTGGGGAATCTGAATTTCATCACAGAAGGAGAAATGTTGGAATTAGAGGGGGAATACGTGAATCACAGCGTATATGGCAATCAGTTAAAAGTTTTGGCATATCGCGTGAAAGAACCGGAAGATCTGGTTTCCATCGAACGTTATCTTGGATCTGGTGCGATTAAGGGAATCGGTCAGACCATGGCTTCACGGATCGTAAAAAAGTTCAGGGAGGATACATTCCGTATTATAGAAGAAGAACCGGAACGGCTCGCAGAGATCAAGGGAATCAGTGAACGGAAGGCGATGGAGATCGCTTCGCAGATGGAAGAAAAAAAGGATATGAGAAAATCCATGATCTATCTGCAAAAATATGGAATTTCGACCAAGCTTGCAGCAAAGATCTATCAACGGTATGGAATGAAGGTGCATCAAATTCTGGAGGAAAATCCGTATCGGCTTGCAGATGATATCGAGGGAGTCGGATTCAGAACCGCAGATGAGATCGCGGCAAGAATCGGGATTCATACGGATTCAGATTACAGGATCCGGAGTGGATTGTTTTACATTTTGCAGCAGGCAGTTGCAGAGGGGCATATCTATCTGCCTGAAGAATTACTTTTACGCAGGGCAAAGGTTCTGCTTGGAATTGAAATAGAAGATATTGAAAAGTATATTATGGATCTGTGCATGGAGCGGAAGACCGTGATGAAAGAGAAAGACGGAAAAGTGATTGTCTATCCTGCACATTATTATTATATGGAACTGAATACGGCAAAAATGCTCAACGATCTTGATATTGATTGCCAGATGCCAGAAGATATGATGGAAAAAAGACTGAGAGCTGTGGAAGAAAAGGAAAAGATAGAACTTGATCCGCTGCAGCATAAAGCGGTGATCGAGTCGATCAAGCATGGACTTCTGATCCTGACCGGAGGTCCGGGAACAGGAAAGACTACGACGATCAATACAATGATCCAGTTTTTCGAGAGCGAGGGATTGAGCATTCTTCTGGCGGCTCCGACGGGACGTGCGGCAAAGCGTATGACTGAGGCAACCGGATATGAGGCACAGACGATCCACAGACTGCTGGAAGTGAATGGAAATCCAGAGGAGGAGAGTACAGGCGGATTTTTGAGAAATCGGGAGAATCCACTGGAGGCAGATGTGATCATTATAGATGAAATGTCTATGGTGGATCTGAATCTGATGCATGCATTATTGTCTGCAGTAGTACAGGGAACAAGACTGATCCTGGTAGGAGATGTGGATCAGCTCCCATCCGTCGGACCGGGAAGTGTTCTGAAAGATATTATTTCTTCAGAACGATTTCATGTTGTGACGCTGACAAAGATTTTCCGGCAGGCAGGAGAGAGTGATATTATCATGAATGCACATAAGATCAATGCAGGAGAACCGGTAGAATTAAATAAAAAGAGCAGAGATTTTTTCTTTGTCAAATGTGATGAGGCAGATACGATCATAGGGGGAATCATTGCATTAATCCAGAGAAAACTGCCGCAATATGTGCAGGCACATCCCAATGAGATCCAGGTGATGACACCGACAAGAAAAGGCCTTCTGGGAGTAGAACGAATGAATGTGATCCTTCAGAAATACCTGAACCCGGCAGACGAAAAAAAGACGGAACGGGAGATTAACGGAAGGCTGTTCCGTGAAGGAGACAAAGTGATGCAGATAAAGAATAATTATCAACTGGAATGGGAAATCTGTACCAGGTTTGGTCTGACGGTAGATAAAGGAATGGGTGTTTTCAACGGTGACATGGGTGTGATCTCAGAAATCAATGAGTACAAAGAAACGGTAGAAGTAGAGTATGATGAAGGAAGAAAAGTGAAATATGGATTTGACATGGTGGATGAGCTGGAACTGGCATATGCGATCACAGTACATAAATCCCAGGGAAGTGAATATCCGGCAGTGATTCTTCCTCTTTTACCGGGACCTAAATTATTATATAACAGAAATCTTCTGTATACTGCTGTTACGAGAGCCAAGAAATGTCTTACAATTATAGGGAGTGATACAACATTTCAAGAAATGATCAGGAACAAAAGCGAACAGGAAAGATATACCAGTCTTGCAGAACGTATCGGAGAGTTCTGAAAAAGAGCGGGAAAAAAGTAAAGGCAGTGATTCTGAATCTGCTCTATCCCGGACGATGTATTTTTTGCGGAAAAGTCGGAGAGAGTATCTGCTGCCGTTGTGAAAAGAAAATGATATGGATCAGAGAACCTCGTTGCATGCGTTGCGGGAAAATGCTGAAAGATGAAGTGGCAGAATATTGTGAGGACTGTGCAAAAAGGAAATCTTATATCACACAGGGAAGGAGCCTCTGGCTGCATCAGAAACCGGTATCGGATGCATTATACCGATTTAAGTATCATAATAAACGATGTTATGGATCAGTCTTTTCGGAAAAACTGGCGGAAAAATATGAAAAGAAACTGAAAGAGTGGAAGATTGGGCTGATCCTGCCGATTCCGCTTCACTGGAAAAGGAAAAGAAAAGAGGCTATAATCAGGCGGAAATCCTGGCACGTGAACTGGGAAAGAGAACAGGGATTGCGGTGTGTACGGATCGGCTGCTGAGGATCAGGAATACCCGCCCACTGAAGCTGTTTGACAGAAAAGAGCGGATGGAAGTACTGCAGGGAGCATTTGCAGTGAGGAGCAGCAGCGATTTTCCTGAAAATATCCTGCTGATTGACGACATTTATACATCAGGAAGTACGATGGAACATGCTGCAGGAATATTAAAAAGAGCAGGTGTTCAAAATGTCTACTTTTTAACGGTAAGCATTGGACAAGAAAGATAGGTATATGATATACTAAAATATAAGATGCCAGGGTCAAAAGCCCCTGACTATGATACCTACGGATTGTTACGCACTACGTGCTCCCACAATCCTACCCAACATTCGCATATCGTGGTGCTTACGCCCCACTTTTATGCTCATATTGGGGCGGGTCACAAGGTCATTCTACCACTAGTGTGCGAGCACACGTGGTGTCAGACCTTTTGACCCTGGCATCAAATATAATTAAGAAAAGAACGGAATTATTTAAGAGAGGGCATGGACGCGGATATGTTGGATGAGAACGGGATACGTCTGATGACGAAACTTGCGATTTGCGAAAAAAAGGGGATAGAAAAGGATATACAGATCAGTGGATATTTTAAAAAGGATTATGCGAGCCTGAAAAAATGGATTACGCTGATCGGGATCACAATCGGATATGGACTGGCAGCAGCATTATTTGCAGTATGTGCATCAGATACGTTATTAGAGGATCTTACGTTTATAAAGCTGGTATTGCTGGGTGTGATCGTGGTAGGAGTCTATCTTGCGTTACTGATTTTGTATGGAATCGGGGCTGGATCTTTTTATAAAAAGAAGCATCAGAAAGCAAAAGAGAATGTAAGAAGTTATTATAGAGGTTTGGTAAAACTGGAAAAGGTGAGCAAAAGGAGAAAAGCAGAGCATGAGTAGTATACTTGTATTAAGAGAACGGTTGAAGCAGATTTATGCTTCCTATTCTATTTATATCCAGAAGGCGGCACAGTTTCTGCTGGGACTGTTTGTGTTCTGGCAGATCAATTCCAATGTTGGATTTATGAAGAACGCCGCATCCATTTTCTGCACATTAGGGCTTGCAGTTATCTGCACTTTTTTCCCTGTGATTATTATGGTACTTGCGGCTACGGCATTGATCCTGGTACATTTTTATACATTGTCATTGCCGATTGCAATCGTATCAGCCGTTATTTTCCTTCTGATGTATCTTTTTTATTTCAGATTTACACCAGAAAAAGCGTGGCTGATCCTGGTGAGTGCATTGGCATGTGTGTTGAAGATTCCATTTATCATACCGGTTCTGTTTGGACTTCTTGGAACTCCGGTGTGGGTTGTACCTGCATCCTGTGGAGTGATATCTTATTATATGCTTCATTTTGTTAAGGGATCAGCTACGGCATTAAAAGAGACAGATGGGTTGACAAATGGTCTGATGAATTTTGCAAAGCAGGTGATTGCTGGAAAAGAGATGTGGCTGATGGTACTGGCTGTAGCGATCGGAGTACTGGTTGTGAATCTGATCCGCAGCCGTGCGGTGGATCATGCGTGGAAGATTGCATCTTTTGCAGGGGGAGCGGTATGCATAATCATTGCGACAGCGGGAAATATGGTATTAGGACTTCATATTTCTTATGGAACGATCATTCTGAGTTCGGTTATCGGAATCCTTCTTGGATTGGTATTGGAACTGGTTTTCTTTTCGGTGGATTATTCAAGAACCGAGAGAGTACAGTTTGAGGATGACGAATACTATTATTATGTAAAGGCTGTTCCAAAGGTTGTTGTTGCAACCCCGGAGAAGACAGTAAAGCATATTACTGAGCATACGCAGGAAAAAGAAGATAAAGATGTGGGAGAGCAGGAGGAACAGGAAACGGAGTGGGAAGAAGTGAAACGAAGAACCGATGATCTCCTGCTTACGCAGAGCCTGAGCCGGGAATTAGGACTGGATAACGATCCAAATAAGAGACAGCCGTAATGAACCGGTAACCGGGAGAAAAGTAAGGCGGTGTAACTTTTATGTTAGCTGGAATTAGAACGTTTATAAGTAATTATACAAATGGAATGTATTTTCCACATATACAGATTATTGATATCATTGAAATTCTGATCATTACAGTGATCGTGTATGAGATCATGCTGTGGATCAAGAATACAAAAGCATGGATGCTGTTACGCGGCATCCTTATGCTTGGTGCGTTTATTCTTGTAGCGTGGATCTTTCAGATGAATACGATCCTGTACCTGGCAAAGGCATCGATCAATGTTCTGGCAGTTGCGGCGGTTGTTGTATTTCAGCCGGAACTGAGAAGGGCTTTGGAGAAACTTGGCGAAAAGAATCTGTTCAGTAATATTAATCCCTTTGATAAGAACAGGGAAAATGAACGGTTCTCAGATGAGACGATGGAAGGAATCGTACGTGCGTGTTATGAGATGGGAAGTGTCTGTACGGGTGCTTTGATCGTCGTAGAGCAGGCAATCCAGTTGACGGAATATGAAATGACGGGAATTGAGCTTGACTGTAAAGTGTCTTCCCAGGTGCTGATCAATATATTTGAACATAATACGCCACTGCATGACGGAGCCGTGATCATCAGAGGAAACCGTATTACTTCGGCAACCTGTTATCTGCCGTTGTCTGATAATATGACAATCAGTAAGGATCTTGGAACGAGACATCGTGCAGCTCTGGGTATGAGTGAGGTATGTGATGCACTGGTGATCGTAGTATCGGAAGAGACGGGACTGGTTTCAGTTGCAAGCGGCGGCAGATTATCCAGGGGAATCAATGCAGAGGAACTCAGAAAAGAACTGAGCCAGATTCAATATAGAAATTCCGATCCTAAAAAGAAGAAATTCACTATAAGGAAAGGATGGCACAGATGATCAAGAAGTATAAACTGACAACAAACCTTTCATTGAAAAATAGTTGCATTTGTAATTTGCTGCATTTCTCTGGCTGATTGTGGCGAATGTGGATAATCCGGTTGTACGCAATACGTATGCAAATATTCCGGTAACGATTGTGAATGAGGATGTGATCACGCAGGGCGGAGAAGTTTATTCGGTATTGGATGAGCAGAATGTCAATGTAGTAGTTTATGCGAAACGTTCTGTTATTCAGCAGATTTCATCAGATGAGATTGTGGCAACAGCGGATATTAAAGAAATGGATGCCCATACAGGACTGATTCCGATCAAGATCACGATTCCATCACACAGTGGGGAATATCAGTCAGCAGAAGCGTCTCCGAGAAATATCCAGATCAAGACAGAAAAGACCGGAAAAGCCGTATTTACGCTATCAGTCAGTGCGACAGGAGTTCCGAGAGATGGATATATGACCGGTGAAATGAAGGTGAATCCGGAAAAGATTACGATTACCGGTGCAGAATCCAAGATCAGTCAGATTAAAAAGGCAGAAGCAAAGATCAATGTGGACGGACTTTCAAAAGATACGGAAGTAGAGGCAGAACTGGTGCTTTATGATGCGGCAGAGAACGTCATCAGTCAGAGCCAGTTGAGTAATAACCTTGGAAGTGAGGGAATTACCGTGGATGTGGAAGTTCTTCAGAAAAAGAGCGTTCCGGTACAGTTCAGTGTGTCAGGAGAGCCGGCAGAGGGATATCGTTATACGGGATGCACCAGTGAACCTGCCAGTGTCCAGATCTGTGGAAAAAGTACGGCTCTTGCGAATGTAACGGAGATCACAGTTCCGGGTTCGGAAATGAACATACAGGGAGCTACTGAGAAAGTGGAGAAGACGATTGATATCAGCAAGTATCTTCCGGAAGGAGTTTCACTGGTAGACGATGCAGCTAAGAATGTGACGGCAACGGCAACCATCGAGGAAGATGGAACCCGGACAGTTGATTTTATGGTAGCTTCGATCAAAATCCGGAATCTGTCAGATTCCCTTCAGGTTTCTTATGAGCCGGATGCAGAAGTGATCCTCACGTTCAGAGGAAGTCCGAAACTGCTGGAGGCATTGGATGTGAGCAATGCGGTTTCAGTTAATCTGCAGAATTTTACAAAGGCGGGAACGTATGATGTTCCGGTTGATGTAGATCTGCCGACAGGAGTGAGCCTGAGCGAGAAAGCAGTAGTGAAACTGACGCTGACAGAGAAGGAAGAACAGGACAGTTCAGAAAGTCAGGATTTATTTAAGGAACAATAAGGGAAAGTTAAAAAAGTCATAAGAAAAGTCAGATAGAATAGGAGAATCAGGATGGTAAGCGGCAAAGTTGTAATTAAAAATCCGACGGGTCTGCATTTAAGACCGGCGGGACTTTTCTGCAAGACAGCAATGCAGTACAAGAGTAAGATAACGGTTCACAAAGAACTCCGCCATGAGGAGATCACCGCAAATGCAAAAAGCGTATTAAGCGTGCTTGGTGCATGCGTTAAAAGCGGAGATGAGATCGAGATCATCTGCGAAGGTGAAGATGAGGCAGAGGCACTGAAAGCAATGCTTCAACTGGTTATGGATGGTTTGGGAGAGTGAGAAAAGAAAGAGAGGATACAAGGAGATGAGTCAGGCAACTCTGGTAATCATGGCTGCGGGAATGGGAAGCAGGTTTGGCGGAGGTATCAAGCAGCTTGCACCGGTAGGCCCTAATGGTGAGATCATTATGGATTATTCGATTTACGATGCGATGGAAGCCGGATTTGATAAAGTGGTATTTGTCATCCGTAAAGATCTTGAGGAAGAATTTAAAAAAGTGATCGGCAACCGGATCGAGAAGCAGGTGGAAGTGGCATATGCATATCAGGAATTAAAAGATATTCCTGAACAATATCAGGACAAGTTTGCTGAGAGAAAGAAACCATGGGGAACAGGACAGGCAATTCTTTGCTGCAAAGAGGTGGTTGATTCTCCGTTTCTGGTGATCAATGCAGATGATTATTATGGAAAAGAGGCATACAGAGAAGCTTTTGAATATTTGACAAAGAAAAGCCCGACTGATATAATGCAGATTTGTATGGTTAGTTTTGTTTTGAAGAATACATTGAGTGACAACGGGACAGTGACAAGAGGAATATGCAGGGTCAGTGAAAACGGAATGCTTACAGATATCAGAGAGACGCATGATATCGCCAGAACCGAACAGGGAGCAGGTGTGCTGACGGATGGAAGAATTGTGAAAGAACTTGATGCAGATGCAACTGTTTCCATGAATATGTGGGGGATGACTTCGGAGTTCTTTGAAGTTCTGAAGAGCAGGTTTGACAGTTTCCTCAATAAGACTGAAGCGGAGGATCTGAAAGCAGAGTATCTGTTGCCAACCCTGATCGGTGAGCTGCTGAGTGAACATCAACTGGAAGTCAGGGTATTAAAGTCTCATGACCAGTGGTTTGGTGTGACTTATCAGGAAGATAAAGCAACGGTAACAGAAGCAATTCAGAGATTGATTTCCAGGGGAATTTATCCATCCAGGTTGTTTAAATAGGAATAGGTGAAGGAATTCTAAGATGGAGAGACAACGAAAGACAGCGAAAAATACATCGCATAACAGAAGAGGCAGAGTGAAAGAGTCAAAAAGATCAAAGAGAAACCGGTTTGGAACGGTATGTATTGTGATTCAGACGATTGCAAGTATTGCTTTGATGATTGTACTGAATCTTTTGGGAATGATTCCGTTAAAATATCTCATTCTTGTAGCGGTATTACTTTTTTTCTTCTGGTGTATTACTTTAAATTCCCAGGTTGCGAGAAGAAAGAAAGGTACGTTTGGGAAAGTTTTTAGTTTATTATTAACGTTCTGCTTATTTATAGGATCTTATTATGTGGCAGAAGCCAATGATATGATCAGCAGGATCACCGGCGGAAATTATAAAGTTGATAAGATGATCGTTGCTGTAAGGGCAGATGATCCGGCAGAGACACTGGAAGATGCGGCTGATTATACGTTTGGTGTTCAGTTTAGCAAGGGATCTGACAATATGCAGGCAGCAGTATCTGATATTCAGAAGCAGATTGGTTCGGAGATACAGACAACAGAGTGTGATTCAGTACAGACTCAGGCACAGCAGCTTCTGGATGAGGAAGTGGATGCTATTATTTATAATGGAGCATACACCAGTCTGATGGAAGAAAATGTGACGGATTTCAGTAAGAAGATAAAGATCCTGTATACATTTGATATCCGTGTACAGCTTGATTTTGGAAATTCGGGTGCTACAGATGACAGTATTACCAAGGAACCATTTACCATTTATATCAGTGGAATTGATACCTATGGTGAAGTGAGTGAGACGAGCCGGAGTGATGTGAATCTGATCGCAGTTGTAAATCCAAAGACCTATCAGATTCTGCTTGTAACGACTCCGAGAGATTATTATGTTCCGATTCCTGGAGTTTCCGGTGGACAGAAAGATAAATTGACACATGCCGGAATTTACGGTATAGATGCCTCTATGCGTACCTTGGGTGAGTTATATGAGACAGATATTAACTATTATGCAAGACTGAACTTCACGTCCCTGATTGATATTGTAGATACGTTGGGTGGAGTTGATGTATATTCAGAACTTGCATTCCAGACGGGAACAGAGTCCGGTTGTATTGTGGATGTTCAGGAGGGGTGGAATCATCTGAATGGCGAACAGGCACTGGCATTCTCAAGAGAACGTCATGCACTTGCAGATGGAGATAATCAGAGAGGAAAGAACCAGCAGGCAGTTCTGACCGCGATGCTCAGAAAGTGTCTTTCCCCGACCATGCTTCTGAAAGCCGGTACGATCATGAATCAGGTAAGCAGTGAAGTGGAGACTAATTTATCCCAAGCACAGATTAATTCACTGATCAAGTATCAACTGAATAAGAATGCGACATGGACGATCCAGTCAGTTGCCGCTACGGGAACAAATGATAAAGGATATTGTTATTCCAGTGGAGATACACCGTTATTTATCATGGATCCGGATGAAGATGTTGTTCAGGAGATTATAGATCTGGCAAATGTTGTTGAAGAGGGTGGCACATTGAAAGACGGAGAATCCTTGAATTAGCAGGATTGAATAAAAAATCAGAGAGAGCTGTGAAAAAATGAAACTTTTCTCATTTTTTCATGGCTCTCTTCTTGTTATATCTGTGAACTTTCCAAAAACAAACTTTCCAAAAAAATAGTGCAAATGTTCAAAAATATGTTATAATGGCGGATAGTGTGTGAAAATTAAGTAAAAATTAAGAAAAACTAAAGAAAAGAGAACGGGAATGCAAAATAATAGTTCAAAAAGAAGGGAAAAAAGGCGGAAAAGAAAAATGGGAGAAAAGCAGCCGTCAAAATGGAAAGAGATTCTATTGAAGATTTTATACTGGGTGGGTGAAATACTGACTGTTTTTATAGCCGGACTTAGTGTACTCCTGGCATTAAGTGTAAGATGGATGTTTGCAACATGGACGAATTTGTCGATGGATGAACTGGTGTATCATCTGACAGCACCTTTAGACGGTACAAATACGGATATGATATGGGATTATGTCCGTGTCTGTGCTGTCCCGACAATTCTGGTGATTTTCTTCCTTATTTTGATCCTGATAGCATGGAGAAAAAAAGAAAAAGTACATCTGTTCAGAGGAATCATCAACCTGGTCGCACTGGTCGGGATTATTGTGATGTTGGGATATACCTGGACAGAACTGGGAGTCGGAGATTATCTGAAAGATCAGAATACAGAATCAAAGTTTATTGAGGATGAGTATGTAGATCCTACGGATGTTGAAGTGGTTTTCCCGGAACAGAAAAGAAATCTGATCTATATTTTCCTGGAATCAATGGAAACGACATATTCTGATGTTGATGATGGAGGAGCATTTGATGAGAATGTGATTCCTGAGCTTACAGAAATCGCACAGACCAATGAGGACTTCTCAGGAGCAGATCCAAAACTGAACGGAGGATATTCTCTGGCAGGAACTACATGGACAATGGGAGCGATGTTCGCACAGACATCAGGACTGCCGCTGAATATTTCTATTTCTGCAAATGATATGGACACGCAGGATAGCTTTTTCCCGGGAGTCACGACACTGGGAGATATTCTTTCAGATGCAGGATATACACAGACGCTGCTGATCGGGTCTGAAGCACAGTTTGGTGGCAGAAAGCTGTATTTCCAGGAACATGGAAATTATGAGATGGAAGATTACAGCTATGCAATAGAAAATGGTCTGATCCCGTCAGATTATAAAGTGTGGTGGGGATATGAAGACCAGAAATTATTTGAGTTCGCAAAAGAAAAGCTTTTGCAGCTTTCCCAGGGCGATGAGCCATTCAATCTGACTATGCTGACAGTCGATACTCATTTTGAAGATGGATATGTATGTGAGCAGTGTCCGACAGAATATGATACGCAGTATTCTAATGTTATGGCATGTTCCAGCCGTCAGGTAGGAGAATTTCTGAAATGGATTCAGCAGCAGGATTTTTATGAAAATACAACCATTGTGATCAGCGGAGATCATCCGACGATGGACAGTGATTATTGTGCGGAGATCGATCAGGAAGGAAATTATGACAGAAGGGTTTTTACGGCTTATATCAATGCAGCAGCCTATGCACAGGATCAGCAGGAAAGAACCTATTCAACCTTCGACAATTTCCCGACAACGCTGGCAGCACTGGGCGTACAGATTGATGGAGACCGGCTGGGACTTGGAACGAATCTTTTCTCGGGAACGAAGACGTTACTGGAAGAATTTGGCAATAGTAAAGTGAATGCCGAGTTGAAGAAAAAGTCTGAGTTTATTGAAAAATTATCCGCTATGGATAAGACGAATGATGCACTTCTGATCCGTGAAGGAAAAATGAATGGAGCGGATGCGGATATTGATATGTTACGCATGTTGCAGAGGGATATATTCCGGTAGCGGTCACAAATGTGTCTGATTCCATCGTTAATAACCTGCAGGGACTGGTTCTGACCGTATGGACGGAAGACGGACAGGCAGATGTGACATGGTATGAACTGAATCCGGATGAAGAAGGAAATTATGCAGGCGTTATAGATCTGAGCCGGTTTAATTATAAGCCAGGAACTTATTATGTAAATGTGCGGGCAGTAGAACAGTCCAAGCGAGAATATGATATTAATTGTATGGAGATCAATGTTCCCTGATCTTTCATAAAATTTTTCTAAAAGAGAGCGTGTTATGCTCTCTTTTATGTTATAGTAAGAAAAAAGACGGATGAACGGGCAGCAGTCAGAGGCGGTACTTTTTTTGAAAAAGTCAGAAAATGGATGGGGGATTACCGAAATCAGAGTGTGATGGAATAAGAAGCACCGGTTAGACAAATAAAGCAAGTTAGTATATAATAAAAAAGTTACAGTAAAAATTGCTTTTGAAAAGTATCAGTAAAGAAGAAAAGCGTGAAAGGCAGGAAGAAAAGTTATGGAAGCAAAGCAGATGCAACTACAGAATTTCTTCATTTTTTTGATGGACTGTATCTGTATCGTTCTTAGTTACATACTGGCAAGTTACCTGAGATTTGGAAACCTCTGGGGTGGATATACGAAAGGAATCGTACTGTTGCGTATGGGTATTCTGCTGATGTCCATTACTCTGGTCTATTTCATTTTTAATCCAAACCGTAACTTTTTCAGCAGAACAAAGAAGCAGGAGCTGATTGCTGTATTCAGAAATATACTGATCATGGGTGCTACGATCAGTATGGCAGCCTTTTTAATGCAGGATGCACAGAAGTATTCCAGGCTGGTATACGGATATTTTTGCGGGATTGATTTTGTTGTGATGTATGTAAGTCATTTATTGTATAAAAAATATATGAATGATATTTACAGTAAGGGGATTGGTGGAAGAAAGGTTCTGATCCTCACATCAGCAGACCGGGCTGAAGGAATTTGTCAGAATATCCAGGTAAATAATTCGTGGAATATTAAGATCGTTGGGATCGTGCTGGCAGATGAGCAGGAAAAGAAGGAAATTGCAGGTATTCCGGTCGTATGTGAATATGGCGATATGATGGAATATATCCGCCGGAATGTGGTGGATGAAGTATTTGTACACCTGTCCTCTCAGACGAATCTGCCGATTAATAAGATCATTAAAGAACTGGAAGTAATGGGAGTTACCGTGGATCTGAACATCAATGTGTTTGAAATGGAAATCCCGGTTCAAAGAGAGATCGAGCGGATCGGAAATTATTATACCGTTTCGTTCAGTCCAAAGATCCATTCGTTTAAGCAGATCTTTTTTAAGCGGGTGATGGATATTGTCGGAGCGATCGTGGGACTCCTGATCACGGGGATCGTAACGGTGTTTCTTGCACCGGCACTGCTGATTGAATCACCCGGACCATTATTCTTCTCACAGGTGCGTGTTGGAAAGAATGGAAGAAGATTTACAATATACAAATTCCGTTCCATGTATATGGATGCGGAAGAGCGGAAGAAAGAGCTGATGTCTCAGAATGAGATGGAGGGTCTGATGTTTAAAATGGAGAATGATCCGCGAGTGACAAAAGTTGGAAAATTCATCCGGAAGACAAGCATTGATGAACTTCCGCAGTTCTGGAATATCCTGAAAGGAGAGATGAGCCTGGTGGGAACAAGACCGCCTACGGAAGATGAATTTCTGCAATATGAAGGATATCACCGGAGAAGACTGAACATGACACCGGGACTGACCGGATTATGGCAGGTGAGCGGCAGAAGTGATACAAAGAATTTTGAAGAGATTGTCGCAATGGATGTAGAATATATCGATAACTGGTCACTGAAGGAAGATATCAAAATCTTATTCAAGACGGTCGGGGTCGTGCTGAAAGGAAAGGGTGCAAGTTAGTGATGGAATGTAAAAAAATCGGACTCGTAGGCTCAAGTGGAGGACATCTGACCCACTTATATATGCTGAAACCATTCTGGCAGAAAAAAGACCGTTTCTGGGTTACGTTTGATAAAGAAGATGCAAGAAGTCTTCTGGAGGGAGAAAGAGTGTACCCCTGCTATTATCCGACCAACCGGAATCTTAAAAATCTTCTGAAAAAATACAGTGGTTGCATGGAAGGTACTCAGAAAGGAGAAGCCGGATCTGCTGATCTCTTCAGGAGCGGCGGTTGCAGTTCCTTTCTTTTATCTGGCAAAGCTGATGGGAAAGAAGCTGATCTATGTGGAAGTTTATGACCGGATTGATAAGCCGACTCTGACGGGAAGACTGGTTTATCCGATTGTAGATTGTTTTATTGTGCAGTGGGAAGAGCAGAAGCAGGTATATAAAAAGGCAGTAAATCTTGGAAGTATCTTTTAAGGTTGGAAGGAAGCAGAATATGATATTTGTTACAGTAGGAACTCATGAACAGCAGTTTGACCGGCTGGTCAGGTGTGTGGACAGACTGAAAGCGGAGGGAAAGATCACGGAAGAGGTCATGATACAGACCGGTTTTTCCTCCTATGAACCAAAGGCATGCAGGTGGAGTAAGTTATGTTCTTATCAGGAAATGAATGAATATATGGATCAGGCAAGGATCGTGATCACGCATGGCGGACCAAGCAGTATCATGATGGCTCTTCAGAGGGGAAAGATTCCGATCGTTGTTCCGAGACAGAAGCAGTATGAAGAGCATGTCAATGACCATCAGGTGGAATTTTCCAGATTTATCGAGGAAAAGCAGAAAAATATTATTGTTGTAGAAGAAATTGATACATTGGAAAAAGTGATTACTTCTTATGAAAAGACGGCTGCTGCCCTCGGTCAGAAGCAGAGCAGTAATAATCAGCGGTTTAACGAGAAATTTGAAGCAATCGTAGATAAACTATTTGAGGGAAAAAGAAGATGAAAAAAGCAGGAATCCTTTCCATGCAGAGAATCTATAATTACGGTTCGTTCCTGCAGGCATATGCATTGAAAAAGATGATGGAAGAGTGTGGTGCAGAAGTAGAATTTGTTGACTATCATCCCGGAGAATGTATCCTTCCGTCAAAAGAAACCACCGGAATGAAAAGGAAAATACAAAAAGGTCTGGAAATTCTTCGGATGAAAGGCAGATTGAGAGATAAGATCCAGTTTGTGAAATATAAAAAGAATTATGCCAGAAAGAATTATCCTGTATTGGGACTGAAAGAGACATATAATTATGCTCCGAAGCTGGATCTGCTGGTGATCGGAAGTGATGAGGTTTTTAACTGTATCCAGGATAATTCTAATGTCGGATTTGCACCGGAACTTTTTGGGGCAGGGCATCAGGCAGACCGGCTGGTGAGTTATGCAGCTTCTTTTGGAAATACGACGCTGGAAAGCCTGAAAAAGTATCAGGTGGATGAACAAGTAGCACAATGGCTGCGGGCATTTGATGCAATATCGGTGAGAGATGACAATTCCAGAAAGATCGTACAGGAACTGACCGGAAAAGATCCGGTCTGTCATTTAGACCCTGTGCTGGTTTATGATTATCCGGCAAATCTGCCAGAGACAAAGGCAAAGATTCCTCAAGATCCTTATATGATTCTTTATGGGTATTCGGGCAGGTTTAATAAAGAAGAGGCAGGAGAGATCCGTAAATATGCGAAAAGAAAAGGACTGAAGATCTTATGCATCGGAGGAATCCAGAGTTGTGGGGACAAATTTATTGATTGTTCTCCTTTTGAGATCTTTGAATATTTTAAGCATGCGGAATCGGTTGTGACGGATACATTTCACGGGACGATTTTTTCCGTAGTCACGCAGAAAAAATTTGCAACTTTTGTGAGAAAGAACGGGTATGGAAATTCTGAAAAGCTGACGGATCTTTTAAAAAGACTGGGGCTGGAGCGGCAGATCGTGACGGATACAAAGAAGCTTGGAAAAATCCTGAATCTGACGGTCGCATATGAGCCGGTTATGGAAAAGATAAAAAGGGAAAGGCAGCGGACATATTCATATTTAAAGGAAATGACAGGACATGGTGCAGAAGAGTAATCGCGAAAATATCATGATAACAGGCGGGGAATGTGTGGGATGCAGAAGCTGTGAGCAGGTCTGCCCGACCGGGTGCATTGTATTTAAGCCGGATGAGGAAGGATTTTTGTATCCGAAAGTGGAAGAAGAACAGTGCATCCGTTGTGGAAAATGTCTCAGGCATTGCCCGGTTCTTTTCAGAAGAGAAGAAGAGAGGCAGCCTGAAATGTATGGCGTGCGGAATAAAAATGCAGAGCATTGCAGCCGTTCGGCGTCTGCGGGGGTGGCAGATATGGCTGCACGTGAAATGATCGCGGCAGAAGGCAGTGTCTTTGGCTGTGCTTATACAGATGAATGGAAAGCAGAACATAGAGAGATTAAAGCGGAGAAAGATCTGTGGAAGATCCAGTCTTCCAAATATGTACAGTCTGATATCGGACGATGCTATGAGACTGCAAAAGCAAGGCTGAAAGAGGGGAAAAAGGTGCTGTTTACAGGAACTCCCTGTCAGATCGCAGGTCTTTATGCCTTTCTTGGTGCAGAAAAGGAGAATGCAAATCTGATTACCATCGATCTGATCTGCCATGGAGTACCGTCTCCGTTGCTGTGGAAAAAATATCTTGATTATCGGGAGCAGAAAATGGGAGGCAGGGTGACCGAGTGTAACTTCCGTTATAAAGGGAAAAAAGGCTGGGGAACGAATCTACGGATCCGGACAGAAAGGAAAGATTCTGTCCGGCCGCTGAGTTTAGACCGGTATGGAATCCATTTCCTGAATGGGGACTGCTACAGGGAAAGCTGCTATCAGTGCCGGTATGCCGATACGAACCGCGTAGGAGATCTTACCTGCGGGGATTTCTGGGGAGTGGAGAAAGTGAGGACGCAGTTTATGGATACCAAAGGAGTCTCAGTGGTTTTGGTCAACAGTGAAAAAGGAAAAGCCTTTTTTGAAAAAATAAAAGAGCAGGCGATCATACTGGAAGTGAAGCCGGAAGAGATCCTTCCATTTCAGGGAAATCTGGTTCATCCGACCAGAAGACCAAAGCTGCGGGATACCTTTTATCAGGGAATCAATGAAAATGGGTATATAGAAAAATTAAAGACAGGGCTGCAGTTATCAGAAAGGATTAAGGCTCTGCTGCCCCAAAAAGTGACGATATTTTTGAAAGGGAAATTAAAATAATGAAGATCCTGATCATTCATACAATGGCAATCGATTATAACGGTGTAACAGATTGTATTGTTCAGTATTTAAAGCATATGAATCGTGAAGGAATGGAAGCTACGATCCTTTCCACGGTAACAGTACATCCTGTTTTGAAAAATTATTTCAGGAGCTTGGATGCAGGCTGGAACGGATAGAAATAAGAAAAGAGCATCCGCTCAGATATATGTTCAGACTGGCGAAACTGGTCAGAAGGGAAAAGTTTGATCTTGTGCATGCCCATGGGAACAGTGCAACAATGTTTTTTGATATGGCAGGTGCAAAGCTGGGGGGCTGCAGGATCAGGATCGCACATGGACATAGTACCAGTTGTGGAAATCAGAAACTGGACAGACTTCTGAGACCCTTCTTTTATCATTCGTATACGCAGGCGGCTGCCTGTGGGAAAAAGGTGGGAGAATGGTTGTATGCTGGAAGAAAATTCCGGATTCTTCCAAATGGAAGAGAACTGGAGGCATATAGGTTCAGGAAAGATATAAGAAGAAAGATAAGAGAGACTTATCAGTTGGGAGAGACATTTACGATTGGTCATGTGGGAAGATTCAATGGACCGAAGAATCAGAAATTTGCCCTGGAAGTTTTTGCAGAGCTGCTGAAGGAAGAACCGGAAAGTCATCTTGTATTTATGGGAGACGGTGCTTTACTGGAAGAAGTGAAAGCACGGGCAGTCAGACTGGGAGTAGCGGAGAATGTGACGTTTACAGGAAGTGTGAAGAATATTCCTGAAATGCTCTCAGCTATGGATGCAATGATCTTTCCAAGCATGTATGAGGGAATGCCGCTGGTTGTGCTGGAATGGCAGGCAGCAGGACTGCCGTGTATTGTGTCCGATACGATCACGGATGAGTGTGATGTAACAGAACTGGTGTGCAGAGTATCTTTGAAAGCTGACAGAAAAGTGTGGGTTGAAAAGTTAAAAGAGATCCGTCAGAAAAGTGATGAGCGTAATTGCACTTTGTGGCAGCAGAAGCTTAAGTCAGCAGGATTTGATATCTGGGAAGATGCAGAAAAGCTGAGAGAATGGTATCAGGAGCTGAATAAAAAGTTGAGAGAATAATCGGGAACTGAAAAAAGCTGAGAGAAAGGGATCTGAATCTATGATAAGTGTGATCATGCCGGTTTATAATGTGGAAGATTATGTCGCAGAGGCAATCGAAAGCGTGAGGCAGCAAAGTTACGGAGAATGGGAACTGCTGCTGATTGATGACGGATCAACGGACGAAAGTTCAAAGATCTGTAAAGCATATGCTGAGAAAGAAGAAAAAATCCGCTATATCAGAAAAGAAAATGGAGGAGTATCCTCAGCGAGAAACCGGGGGCTGCAGGAAACGGCAGGAGAATGGATCTATTTCATGGATGCGGATGACTGGCTGGATCCGGAGTGTTTTAAGACCATTATGGAGTACCGGGAACTGGAAAGTGTGGATATTGTCAGTTGGAATTATTATCTGAAAGAGGAAGGATGCAGTACGAAAGCATCAGCAATCAGACCGGAGCGATTTGTTGAAACTGTGGATGAAGCGTTGATCCGTGAAATTTTATTTTATGGGTATGCAGAGAAGCGGGAAAGAAAGCACGGTTCAATGAGGACGTTGTGGACGCGGATGTTCCGTACTTTTGTGATAAAGGGATTGAGATTCTGTGAAGATGTTAAAATTGGTGAAGATGCTCTTTTCTGTGCAATGGCATATCAGAGAGCAGAAAAAGCCGCATTTCTGAATGAATATCTGTATAATTACCGGAAAGTGAGTTCTTCGGCAGACCGAAGATTCCGCCCGGATATAGAAGAGACATTTGAAAATCTGCTGAAGCACACTTATGAGTTCCTTGAGCAGGATACGTCCCTTTCCGGGAAAGACACCTGTTATACAGGACTTGTGTATGACTGTATGGCACGTGCTTTGGAAAAAAAGTTTGTCCATCGGGAAAATCCGGCAGGGTACCGAGAACGGATTTTACAGATCAGAAGATTTGCAGATAATCCCTGGGTAAGAGCAGGAATTACGCAGAAATTTGACAGAAGTATATTCAAAAAAAAGCAGCAGGCAGTTCTTTTCTGTATGAAATTCAGATTGTATCAGGGATTGTATCTGCTGCAGAAAATGAAAGAACAAAAGAAAAATTAAAAGGAGCAGGTAGAAAATGCAGGATTTGATCAGTGTTATTGTCCCGGTATATAAAGTAGAAAAATACTTAAAGCGTTGTGTGGATTCGATCCTTGCACAGACCTATCCCTGTCTGGAAGTGATCCTGGTAGATGATGGTTCACCGGATGGATGTCCGGCAATCTGTGATGAATATGCCAGAGAGGACAGGAGAGTCCGGGTGATTCATAAAGAAAATGGAGGACTTTCGGATGCCAGAAATGCGGGAATTGATGCTGCAAAAGGAAAATTTCTCGGATTTGTTGATTCAGATGACTATGTGCATCCACGATTTTATGAATTGCTGCTTCAGGCTCTGAAAGAAGAAGGAGCGGATATTGCAGGATGCGATGTGAAGAAAGTCTGTAAGACAGAAAAGATCGAAGAGAAAGAACAGCAGCCAATTCAGAGAACAGTTTACAGCGGAAGAGAGGCAACGGCAAATCTGTATGATGCACAAATGTATCTGAAAAGTGTGGTTGCATGGAATAAACTGTATAAAAAAGAATTATTTGAAGAGATACGGTTTCCCAAAGGAAAGCTTCATGAAGATGAATTTACTTCTTATAAACTTCTGTATCAGAGTGAGTCTGTCGTATATATAAACCGGGCCTATTATTTTTATTTCCAGCGTGAGGATGGAATTATGGGAAAGGAACAGCGAAAGATCAGTCCGGCTGTACTGGAAGCATATGAGGAAATGGAACGTTTCTTTTCTGAAAAAGGAGAGAAAGATCTTCTTCAGATGATGATGTACCGGTATCTCAGCATGGTCCGCCGCTATGCTTCAGATGCGGTGAAAAGCGGAGATGAAGAAGAAATCAGGCTGGGAAGATATTATGATAAAAAATTCCGAAAAGATTATAGAAAATATATATGGAAAATAAAGAAACCTAAACGGAAATTCCGCCTGTGGATGTACTATCATTTCAAAATATGTGTCTGATCAGGGGAAAACTGGAAAAAACTTCCAGGTATTATTAAGGATCAGGCCAGATTGCATTAAAAGAGGATATATGGTATTATAAAGATTAATGAAGTTTTGTTACAATGTATGATTATAGGAAAAATGAGGCATAAAGAATGAAATACAAAAAGATTACCTGCTTATTAGTAATGGTATGTCTGGCGGCAACATTGAATGGTTTTCCGGTCATTGCAATGGAAAATGATACTGCAATCCAAGGTGAATTAACGGATACTATAAGCTATGATGGCGTGAATGAGAAGCCAGAAGAAGCTTCAACAGATACAGAGGAGAGTTCCCCGAAAGCGGGGACACAAGAGATAGAAGAACCTGCAGATCAGGAAGAAATTCTGGAAGAGACAGCAGGATCGCAGGAGAATCTGAGAGAGAACAGCTGGCGGTATCAGAATGGTGAGCTGATCAGTAATTCCGTGTCAGCTTACAGTAATGAAAGAGCAGCTGCGAATGCGTGGACAAAAGTGAACGGCAATTTTATCAGTTCTTCAGGTGAAATCATTCCGAATGCGATTGCAAAAGGAATTGACATCAGTTATCACAATGGAACGATCAATTGGGATAAAGTAAAAAATTCGGATGTAGATTTTGTGATCATCCGTTGTGGATATGGGGATAATTATACCAGTCAAGATGATAAGAAGTGGCTGGAGAATGTACAGGCATGTGAGAGCAGAGGCATTCCGTACGGTGTCTATATTTATTCCTATGCCGAGAATGTTGCACAGGCACAAAGTGAGGCAGACCATGTACTGCGTCTGATCAGAGGACATAAATTAAGTTATCCGGTTTTTTATGATCTGGAAGATGAACCGACAACCGGAAGGCATACGAATCAGGAAATACTGAATATGACCAGGACGTTCTGCACGGCAATTCAAAATGCCGGATATAATGTGGGGGTTTATGCGAACAAGTACTGGTTTACATCAAAGCTGACAGATTCTTACTACGATACGCTGCCCAAATGGGTAGCCCAGTACAACAGCAAGTGTACTTATGCAAAAGAGTATATGATGTGGCAGTGTGCGGATGATGGAAAAGTGAATGGCATCAGTACGAGGGTGGACATAAATTTCCAAATGAAAAGTTCCTGGAACAATGGTGGAAATAATAACGGAAATAACATGGAAATAACAACGGAGACAGTAAACTGAATGGCTGGCAGCGGAAGGCGGGAAAAAGGTATTATTATCGAATGGCGTCAAAGTCTGGCAAATCTGGGGATAAAGATCGATGGCTACTGGTACTATTTTTGATGCCCAGTGGAGTAATGAAGCAGAATTATTGGAGACAGAAGGATGGTCAGGTGTATTATTATGATGCAGACGGACATATGTATCAGAATGCCGGAGCACAGCTCGATGGCTATTGGTATCTATTTTGATGCCAATGGAGTCAGTGAAAAGAAATTCCTGGAGAAGAAGAAGGATGGCTTACAGTACTATTATGATGCAGACGGTCACTTAAGCATGAATATAGGATTGCTGCTCCATGGTTACTGGCATTATTTTGATCAGAATGGAGTTATGAGGATAAATTACTGGCGTCAGAAAAATGGACAGCGGTATTATTATGATGCTGATGGACATCTGTATCTGAATACAGGAGTAAAGATCGATGGCTACTGGTATTATTTTGACAACGATGGCATAATGAAGGCAAATTTCTGGAGAAAGAAAGATGGAGACAGATACTATTATGATGCTAATGGTCATCTGGTAACGAACAGGACGATGGTGATCAATGGTGTTACTTATAGATTTTCCAGTAGCGGAAAGGTAATCTGACTATGAAAATAGGAATTGTGACAGTAGAAAAATCAGCGAATGTAGGGTCTTTTCTGCAGGCGTATGCCCTGCAAAAGGTACTGGAAGCATGGGGGCATGAGGTGTATTTCGTATCAGCAGGGCAGGAAAGCTTTTTTAAAAGAGAATATTGCTGGTTTATACCTAAGAGAGGAAATTTGAAATATCCAGTCAAATTCATCAAAAGAAATCTGGACGGATTAAAAAAATATAAGCTCTTTGCTCAGGATCATAAAAAATTAAAGACCTGGGATAAAAAAGAAAAATTAGATCTTTTTATTTTGGGCAGTGACGAAATCTGGAATGTTCAAAGAAAAATTTTTCAGAATCCGATTTATTATGGAAAAGATCTTTCTCCTGTCATTTCCTATGCGGTCAGTGTCGGAGACTCAGAAGGAAAGGATTTTCTTCCTTTTCATGAGGTGACAGAGTGCATCAGAAAAATAGAATTTCTGTCAGTGAGGGATGAAAAAAGCTGTGAAGCAGTGAAAAGAATAACCGGAAAATACCCGGAAAAAGTATGTGATCCTACATTTTTACTGGACACAGAGGCATATACAGAGCCTTATGAGGACATTTATCTGAAAGAGAACCGTTATATACTGGTCTACTTTTATAATGGTTCCATTTCTGTGGAAATAAAGAAAAAGATTCGTGAGTATGCTCATGCGAAAGGACTGAAAGTAGTCTCAGCTGCATTGTATAATGACTGGTGTGATTATCATGTAACGTGCAGACCGACACAATATAATGATATAGTAAGAAGAGCGGAGTATGTGATCACAGGGACATTTCATGGAAATGTATTTGCAATACAGAACAGAAAAAGGTTTATCACAATTCCTTTATCTGAAAAGGTGAGAGATTTGATCTGTAATTTTGGATTGCAGGACAGAATCCTGGAGTTGGATGATCTGTCAGGGGAAACTATGGAAGCAATCCTGGAACATCAGAATATGGATTATGAAAAAATAGGAAAAAAAATTCAGAAGATGCGACAGTCATCTCTGGAATTTTTAAAAAATGCATTGGAGAATTATGATAGCTCAGATATGTGAAGAATCAAAATGCACAGGGTGCCTTGCGTGTATGAATCTTTGCCCGTGTGGGGCAATAACCTGTCAGGAAAGAGAAGATGGAAATGTAATTCCGCAGATTGATCCTGAAAAATGCATAGAGTGCCATCGTTGTGTCCAGGGATGCCCGGAGAATCATGTGAAAGAAAAGCATGAGCCAAGGCAATGTTACGCTACATGGCAAAAAGACAGGAAAGAAAGAAAGTACAGTGCATCAGGAGGAATTGCATTCGGTTTTTATAAAAGATGGATACAGAATGCAGGGATTGTGTATGGTGCTGCCTTTAATGAAAAAGGGATCCTAACCCAGCAGAAAGCAGAGACCCTGGAAGAGGCAAGAAAATTCAGAGGTTCAAAATATGTACAGAGTTACAATGGATTCAGTTATTCTGAGATAGGAAAAGAACTGAAAAAAGGGAAAAAAGTACTTTTTATCGGAACACCCTGCCAGATTGCCGGATTAAAAGCTTATCTGGGCAAAGCTTCAGACGCACTGGTGACGATAGATCTGATCTGTCACGGGACTCCTCCGATGAGTTATCTGGAAGAGTATATTAAGGAGATAGCAGGAGCAGAAAAAGTGGATCGTGTCTCATTTCGTGGCGAAAAAGATTACCATATGGTTTTTTATAGTCAGGATCGAGTAGTGTATTCGCAACGTTTCCGTAAGGATTTGTATTATACGGCATATTTGCAGGGAATTATCCACAGAGAAAATTGTTATAAATGTGAATATGCAGACAAAAGGAGAATTTCGGATCTGACAATTGGTGATTTTTGGGGGATTGACAGAAAATCTTTAAAAGTTCCATATAAGGGGAAAATTTCAGTCGTGCTGGTGAACAGTGAAAAGGGCAGAAAGTTTTGGGATCTTGTAAAAGATGAATTTATTTACGAAGAGCGTTCGCTTGAAGAGGCTGTCAAAGGGAATGTCCCACTTCAAAGACCGGCCGCACTTCCGAAGGATCGGATGAAATTCATTGAAGTTTACAAGGAAAAAGGCTTTATGTCTGCTGTAAAGACGCCAGGTGTACAAAAGGCGATAGAAGAGGCAAAAGTCAAAGATAATTTATTTTACCGGATTTTGGGAAAAATAAAAAGGAGATTCAGATAAATGATCAGTATAAAGCGACCCTATATTGAAAATGAAAATGGAAAAAGTCGTTTGTGTGCAGAGATTGCAATTGCTCCGGAGATTTATGAAAAGTGGAAAAAGCAGATTGGAAGCCGCAGAGAATATGCGGGATATGAAAAAGCGTACAGTTACGGGAAAGATAAATTTCAATTATGGTATGAAGTAGAAGACCGGTCAGAGCAGATCCTCTGCCAGGAACGAACAGATGCATTTGTAGTTGCAGTGTTGTATTTTGCGATGGTAACAGGTGAGGACATTGAATATGAAGGTGTTTTATCGAATGAGTTATATCATAATCTGAATACGAATCTGATCCCGATGCATTGCAATGAAAGAAGTGGGTTGAAACCGATTCGGATCATCGGGAGAACAGAAAGCAGGAAAATAGAAAGTCTTGATAAAAATGGTACAGGTGTAAGTCGCGGGGTTGATTCATTTGATACGATTTTCACCTATCTTGCTGAGAACATGGATGCAGAGCACAGATTAAACTGCCTTACTGTCTTTAATGTGGGATCCTACAATAATATGCCAGATCTGCGGGCGAGAAAAACCGGGATGATGACGCTTGATGAATATAACGAAAAAGCAGAAAATTTTTTCTCCCATGATGTTGAGAAGGGCAGGCAGATAGCAAAGGAACTTGGAACAGATTTTATTGCAGTAAATTCCAATATTAACAGTCTTTATCAGGGAGTTTTTCTGGAGTTACACGGCTATTCAAATAGCTCGGCTGTACTTGCAGTTCAGAAGTTGTTTTCCCATTATTATTATTCATCTGCAGGTGAACCTGAGAAAGCCAGATGGGGAGTTGAAGAAGATGCATCGGATAATGTGCAGTTCTTTTCGACGGAAAGTCTCCAATTCTATCTGGCACGTGAAAATGTGACAAGAATTGAAAAAATACAGCATATATCGCAGCATGAGACAGGAAGAAAAAGATTGCATGTCTGCTGCGATGAGACAGAGAACTGTGGTAAATGTGGGAAATGTTTCAGGACGCTGCTTATTTTGGAACTGATTGGAAAGCAGCCTGAATTTAAGGAAAGCTTCAAGGATACATCCGCCTATGAGAAAAAAGGATGGAAAAAATATGTCTGGATTTTAGATAAAAAAGATCAGGATTTTTTCGCAAAGGATATTTATGAATATATAAAAAGGGAAAAAATGAAAATTCCAATGATAGCAAAAGCCTATCATTATACATTACCTGTAAGAAAGGTGATTCATGCAATCAGAGGAGACTGGAAAGGATAGAGGATGTCTAAGTCTAGGGTAGTAAATTCAGCAGTTAATACGATATTTAATTTTTCAGTAAAATTATTTGATTTTGGAATAAAATTTGTATTACGTACAGTATTTATTTATACACTCGGAATGCAATATGTAGGAGTGTCGGGCCTGTTTACGGATATTTTATCAGTTTTGTCTTTCGTTGAGCTGGGGATAGGCAGTGCGATCACTTATGCGTTATATAAACCACTGGCAGAGAATGATGAAGAGAAGCTCGGCAAATTGATGCATTTTTACAAATGGGCATACCGGATCGTTGCACTGGTGATTCTGATCTGCGGTCTGCTTGTTGTTCCATTTTTATCGAAAATTGTTACCAATGTGCCGGATATTAAAGAAAGTATTACGATTATTTATATTCTTTATTTATCTAATACGGTCTGTTCGTATTTACTGATCTATCGTTCTACAATTTTATCTGCGAGCCAGAAGCAATATGAAATATCAAAAATTTCAATCTGCATTTCGATGATCAAGTGTACGATTGAAAGTATTTTACTGGTAGTTTTTAAGAATTTTATTTTCTATCTGCTGCTGGAAATTTTATTTTCTGTCAGTCAGAATATCTGGATTTCGAGAAAGGCAGAAAAATTATATCCAAATGCTTTTCAGAAGAGTAGTGGGAGACTAAGCAAAGCTGAGATCAAAAAGCTTTTTAAGGATATCAAGGCACTTTTTCTGTATAAAGTTTCAAATGTAGTTCTGAATGGAACAGACAGTGTGATCGTGTCTTCATTTCTTGGAACCGGAATGGTCGGTATATTAGCCAATTATAATATGATCGTAAAGAATATATATAATCTTGTGCTTCAGGTATTTACTTCTACTTCTGCCAGTATCGGAAATCTTGCAGCAACAGAGGATGGAAAGAAGCAGTTTAAAGTCTTTAACGCCATGCAGTTGATGTGCTTCTGGATTTTTGGGTTATGCACTACAGTATTATATGTAAATGTAAATACATTTATGAAAATCTGGGCAGGAAAAGAAAATTTATTTGGAACAGCTACAGTACTGGTTCTTATTATTGATTTTTATCTAACCGGGATGATGAGTACAGTCAGCCATTTCAGAACGTCCAATGGTCTGTTCGTACAGGGACAGTATCGTCCATTGATCATGTCGATCATCAATATTGTAGTGTCGGTGTTTCTTGTGAAAAAAATTGGAATTACAGGAGTGATTTTGGGAACTGTAATATCCAGACTGCTGACTCAGATATGGTATGATCCGTATCTGATCTATAAATATGTATTTAAACATTCATTTTCGCATTATCTGAGGCAGATTACGATATATACTGCAAGTACAGCAGTAAGCTGCCTGATATGTATTGAATTCAGAAATATGCTGATGATCCGGAACAGTTGGATCGATCTTATTGTAAACGGAATTTTTAATGTGATAATTTTTAATGGAATTTTTCTTTTAATTTATGGAAGAAGTGCGGAATTTGTCTACTTAAAGAATATAGGAATAAATTTATCAGGGATGATTGTGAGGAAAATAAAAAGGAGATAAATCAAAATGAAAAATAAGGCAGTAATTTTTATGATGTCGATGGTACTTGCGATGGGGAGTGCAGTGCCAGCCCATGCAGATACAGAGATTTCGGAGAACAAGGATCTTGCAGAAAATGGACAAGGAGTTTCTGAGTATGCGAATGGCTGGGTAACAGGTGACAATGACACAATTTTTTTATATTGACGGAATAAAGCTTTATGATGCCGGATGTGAAATTGACGGTTACTGGTACTATTTTGATGCAACAGGTGCAATGCAGAAAAATTACTGGAGAGAAAAAAATGGGGAATGGTATTATTATGATGCGAATGGGCATCTGGTAATGAACCAGGAGATGGATATTAATGGAAGACATTATAAATTTACAGAAAATGGTGCAATTTATAGAGGATGGTATACAGATGGAACAGATACTTACTATTATGAGACAAATGGAAGCCGTTTAGAAGATACCGGAAAGCAGATAGATGGTTACTGGTATTATTTCCAGAAGGATGGAAAGATACTAAGTTCTGGCTGGAGAGAAAAAGCAGGAAATTACTATTATTATGATGAAGCAGCCCATTTGGTGATGAATCGTGGAATAGGGATAAACGGACACTGGTATTATGTGGATGAAAACGGGAAAAAGTATGTGTCTCAGTTCCGCCAAAAAGACGATACGTGGTACTATTATGATGAAAATGGATATCTTGTGCTGAACAGAGAGCTGGATATCAATGGAAAGCACTATAAGTTTACAGGAAGTGGTGCAGTTTATACAGGCTGGTCTGTCGGTGAAGACGGAGCATATTATTATGATCAGCAGGGATCCTGCCTGACCGACATGGGAAGCCAGATAGATGGTTACTGGTATTATTTCCAGAAAGATGGAAAAATGCTGTATTCTGACTGGAGAGAGAAAGATACTGGATATTATTATTATGATGATCAGGGGCATCTGATCCTGAATGCAGGGATACAATTTAATGGTTACTGGTATTATCTGGATGGAAGTGGAAGACGTTATGAATCTCAGTTCCGTCAGAAAGGTGCAGACTGGTACTATTATGATGAGGAAGGTCATTTGGTGATGGATCGGGATTTGAAGATTGGAGGATACCGGTATATTTTCCAGAGCAACGGAGCAGCATATCGTGGATTGAAGACAGAGAATGAAAAAGTGATCGGCTTTACGCCGATGGGTCGACAGGCATTTGATGATAGTGTGCAAGATGGAACTGACTGGTATTATTTTGATGCTTCAGGTGATATGAAGAAAGATTACTGGCGTACAAAAGCGGGTGAAAAATACTATTATCAGGCGGATGGAAAACTTGCAAGAAATAAGGGTCTGGAGATTGATGGTATCTGGTATTATTTTGCAGATAGTGGAAAAATGTATACAGGCTGGAGAGAGAAGGATGGTAATCGCTACTATTATAACAGTTATGGATATTTGATTACAAATGATACAGTGATAATTGATGGAGTGAATTGCCGATTTGATACTTCTGGAAGACTGCTTAATGATGTTCCGGCTAAAATAGCGGAAATTTGTACTTATACATGGGTTCCATACCGCTGGGGCGGAGCAACAACCGGTGGATGGGACTGTAGTGGATTTACGCAGTGGGCTATGGCTCAGCTTGGTGTGTCAGTTCCGAGACTCGCTCATGAGCAGGCACAGGGAGGAACCTGGATCGATCCATGGGATATAAGTCAGTGGAAGCCGGGAGATCTGGTATGCTATACAGAAGGAAGTGGAGTCTCTCATATGGCATTATATATAGGGAATAACCAGATCATCCATGCATTAAGTCCAAAATACGGAACTATTATTCATGACGTGGATTATTATGAAAAATGGGACAGAGGAACCTGGAGAGTAGCTGTCAAGAGATATCTGTAAAGAAGATCTGCAAAAAGGAAGGAATCAGGCGATGAGAGAATTATTGTCAGTGATTGTTCCATGCTATAATGAAGGAGCAGTGATTGAGCGGACTGCAAAGGCAATCGTGGATACGTGTACGGGCAGGGCATTTGATTTTGAAATTATTTTTGTAAATGATGGAAGTAAGGATGATACGTTAGCTTTCCTGAAAAAACTTGCCGGAAGGTCAGAAAAAATAAAATACATTTCTTTTAGCAGGAACTTTGGAAAAGAGGCAGCAATGCTTTCCGGGCTGGAACATTGCAAGGGAAGTTGTGCAGTGATCATGGATGCGGATCTGCAGCATCCGCCGGAGCTGATCGTGCAGATGTACGAGAAATATCAGGAGGGATATGACCAGGTCATTGCGAAAAGGAACAGAAAAGGCGATTCGAGATTATCAATTGTTTTTGCAAAATTGTATTATAAGCTGGCGAACAAACTGGTGAATGTAGAAATGGTCGATGGAGCAGGTGATTTCAGGCTTTTATCCAGACGCACGATTCATGCGTTGTTGGAACTGAAGGAGAATAACCGGTTTTCAAAGGGATTATTTTCGTGGGTCGGCTTTAATCAGATCTACATCGAATACGAGAATCAGGAGCGTGCAGGAGGAAACAGCAAGTGGTCCTTTAAATCGCTTCTGTCATATGGAGTAGATGGGATTTTATCATTTAATAACCAGCCATTGCGGATCTGCATTTATCTTGGAGGGAATTTTATGGGGATCAGTATCCTTTATCTGCTGTATCTGCTGATAGAGATCCTGCTTCATGGGATCGATGCACCGGGATATTTTACGACGATCCTTCTAATCACGACGTTGGGAGGAATCCAGCTTTTTTCTATTGGTGTCATTGGAGAGTATATTGGAAGAATTTATTTTGAAGTAAAGAAAAGACCGGTTTATCTGATCCAGGAGACCAATATAAAAGAAGAAAGTGAGTCAGAATAATAGAAAAAGAAAGACGGGAAAAAGAAAATGAAGACGCTCAGAAAAATGAATGGGAACAAGTATTTATTTTACCTGCTTGTGGCAGGAATTTTTGGCATCATGTTCCTTCTGAACCATTATACCTTTTATGCAGCAGATGACTATTCTTATATGAACAGCTTTGCTACACATAAGAAGATACAGACGGTGTGGGATATTTTTCCATCCATGTATGCACATGCGAAAGGAATGAACGGAAGACTGGTGGCACATTTTTTTGTTCAGCTTTTTTTGCTGTTGCCGTCCGGGATTTTTGATGTGGTGAATGCAGTGATTTTTACCATGCTGATCCTGATTCTATATCGGTATTTATTCTGGAATAAAAAAAGAAATGCACTGGCACTGGTAAGCATTTTTGGTCTGGTCTGGTATTTTGCACCGGCATTTGGACAGACGATGCTCTGGCTGGACGGATCGTGTAATTATCTGTGGGGCTGTACTTTTTCACTTTACTATTTATATCCTTTTATGAAGCTGGCAAAGAATGAAAAAGTAATGGAAGGTAAGATTCAGAAAATTCTGTTTCTTGTTGCCGGATTTGCCATGGGAGATTATCTGGAGACAGCCTCCTTCGGGACAATCGTGCTTGCGGTCTTATTACTGGCATATCACAGGTGGATGAAGAAAGAAAAAATTCCGGTATGGGGAATGGGAAGTGTCTTGACGATGCTGGCAGGATTTCTTTTTATGATGACGGCACCGGGTACATTGAAAAATAAAGTTGCCACATCCGGTCTGCACGGCTATGTGGACAATTTTATCAATGCGATGGATCTTTATGTAGAACATCTGCTTATTTTATTGCTGATCCTGATTGTACTGATCGTATGTTCGGTGATTTTGGAATGGTATAAAAAAACATGGATTGCACTTTTCTTTTTAGCTGCAAGCCTGATTACAAATTTTATGCATACAGTTGCCTCTTATTACCCGGAGCGGAATATGCTTTCATCAGCCCTTTTCCTGATCGTCGGGATCTTGATCATGGTTGAGGAGTTCTGGCACAGAAAAATCGGAATAGCAGTTACCTGCTCCTGCTGGATTCTTCTTGTATTTTTTACTGTTCAGTTTTTCCACGGAAGCTGGGATATTTATAATACCTATGCAAAATGCATGGCGAGAGACAGGCTTGCAAAAGAGCAGATTGCGGCAGGTGAGAAGAATCTGACGCTTCCGGTAGTCATACCGGAGACGGAATATGCAGCATTGAAGGGGCTTGCAGATTTGGATGTGGCCAATCAGTATGTATGGAATAATGCAGCAATGGCTGCGTACTATCAAGTTGAATCGATAATCGGAGTGGCAGAGTAAATGAAAGAGAAGAAACAGAAGTTGATTGATATAACAACAGTGAAATTTTTACTGGTCGGAGTGATCAATACACTGGTTGGAACAGGAACAATGTTTGGATTATATAATTGTCTTGGCTGCAGTTATTGGGTGTCGAGTGCCGGAAATTATATAGTAGGCAGTATTGTGAGCTATTTTCTGAACAAGTATTTTACTTTTAAAAATCATCAGAAAAGTGCAAAGACTGTGCTGAAATTTGTTGTGAACATTGCGGGATGTTATCTGGTGGCATATGGACTGGCAAAACCGGTGGCAGCATGGATCTTTTCCGGATTTAGTGTGAAGACTCAGGAAAATATAGCCATGCTGGCGGGAATGTGTATTTTCGTGGGAATGAACTATTTAGGCCAGCGGTTTGTGGTATTCAGAGAAGAGAAAAGTGAATAAAGATCGACTCATGAAAACCTGCTGTTAAGGATTTTTTAATAAAAGCTGAATAGCCAGAATATTGACACTACAGGCAATTTAGTTTATCATAACAAAGATGTATACCAAGAGAAAGGAAGATAAGATGAAAACTGTTAAAAATATTTGTCTGAGTCTGAAGCGGTATTCTTTTTTGCTGGAACAGTTGATCTCCAGAGATTTTAAAGTTAAATATAAAAGATCTGTGCTGGGAGTGCTGTGGAGCTTACTGAATCCGATTCTGATGATGTGCGTTATGGCAATCGTATTTACCAATGTATTCAAGTTCTCGACACCGGGAGTAAATTACCTGACGTATTTGCTGACGGGTCTTGTATTTTTTAATTATTTTAATGAGGCAAGCAACCTTTCGATGAGTTCGGTCGTTGCAAACTTTTCACTGATTAATAAGATCTATATTCCAAAATATATTTTCCCGTTATCAAAGTGTTTATTTGTGGGGATTAATTTCCTGTTGACACTGATTCCTTTGTATGCGGTGATCATCCTGACAGGAACGGGGCTGAATATTTATCATTTTCTGCTTCCGCTTTCCTTTATTTTCTTATTTGTATTTACACTGGGAGTCAGTCTGTTCCTTGCGACAGTTTCAGTATTTCTGAGGGATATGTTCTATATTTATGGAATTATTATACAGATTTTATCTTATATGACCCCAATCATGTATGATATTAATATGTTAGATCCGAGATTGCAGATGGTTCTGAAGCTGAATCCGTTATATCATATTATTACTTTTGCAAGAACGATCATTTTGTATCATCAGATTCCGACGTCCATGGATTTTGCGGCATGTATTATTTCTTCGATCGCAAGTCTGATCATCGGAGCAGTCGTATTTAGAAAGAATCAGGACAAGTTTATTTATTATGTATAAAGAGGTGCAGTATGGACAGCATGATAAAAGTTGAAGATGTCTCGATGAAATTTAATCTTGGCATAGAGAAAAATTTTTCGCTGAAGTTATTTTTCATCAATATGTTTAAGCCGAAAAAGAAAGATGAGAAAAAGGGAAATAAAGATTTCTGGGCATTAAAGCATGTGAATTTTGAAGTGGAACGGGGCGAGGTTGTCGGATTCGTCGGTGGGAACGGTGCAGGAAAAAGTACGCTTCTGAAAGTGGTTTCCGGAGTTATGAAGCCGACAGAAGGAAAGATCACTGTAGCGGGAAATATCTGTCCTATGATCGAGCTGGGAGCAGGATTTGATATGGATCTTACGGCACGTGAGAATATTTATCTGAACGGCTCTATTCTGGGATATTCCAGAGAATTTATCGATCAGAAGTTTGATGAGATCGTTTCATTTTCAGAATTGCAGGACTTTTTGGAAGTTCCGGTGCGGAATTTTTCAAGTGGTATGGTTGCAAGACTTGCATTCTCGATTGCAACACAGGTAGATCCTGAAATTCTGATCGTGGATGAGATCCTGTCGGTAGGAGATCTGAATTTCCAGCAGAAGAGTGAGGCCAAGATGAGAAGTATGATTACTGGTGGTACGACGGTATTATATGTATCACATTCCATTGATTCGATCAGAAGTCTTTGTGACAAGGTAGTGTGGCTGGATCATGGAAAAGTTGTGATGAGCGGGAATACAGAAAAGGTTTGTCAGGCTTATTATGACAGTCAGGTTTCAAAATAATCATAGTATGGTGCGGATCAAAGGAGAAACTGATGATTAAGAAGATGACCGCCGGGACTTTTGGACTGACAGAGTCTGTGATAAAGAATGACTCTTCAGAAAGACTGGTACTTGAAGCGGGAGAAGCCATAGAATTTACAGATCCTGAAACTAAATATTGTAAGATTACTTTCAGAGGAAGCGGAGAAAATGCCGGGGGATACATCAATATTAATAAGTATTACCCGGTCTTAGCCGGTTCTACGGCTGTTATGGAGCTGACGACACCGGTTCGGCTGGAAGTGGAACTTGTGATTTCTGCGGAATCGACATTGAAGTTTGATGAGATTGAAATTGAGGAACTGAGTCAGCCTTATTATCTTGCATCGGAGTGCTCCGGGGCCAAAGATGTACTGGTGGTAGTTCCGAATTATCCATCATTTGCGAATCTGTATTTATGTGCATTTGCACATTCAAGAAATAAAGAATATCAGAAAAAGGGAATCCATATCCAGGTTGCATCCATTCTGGCATCCAACTGGTACGAGATGTCTTATGAGCTGGAGGGAATCCCGGTGCTGCAGGGAAATTACGGAACGTTGAAGCAGCTTTTAGATTCAAGGCAGTATCATGTGATCGTGACTCATTTTGTGGATGAAAATCTGATGTCGATCTATGATGGATATGTTTATCCGCCGGATCAGCTTATTTTTATCTGCCATGGGGCAGAGTCCATTTACAGGTATGTTGAAAATCTGGTAAGACCGTATTTCACAAGACCGCTTATAAGGACAAATTCAGCGGAAGTTTTTGACAGGCGGGATGCGTTCATTAAAAAAATACTCACAGATGGATAATGCGGAATGGGTCTTTGTATCAAAGTGGCTGAAAGAGTTTGCGGAAGAGCAGCATCGCCTGAAATTTAAGAACAGCAGTGTGATCAATAATGTGATCAATGAACAGCGATTTCCATATCATGCAAAGAATGCGAGGACAGGAAAAAGATCATTATTATCAGAAAATTTGACAACTGCATGGTACATTCCCTGGATCTGAGTGTGCGGGCAATCCTTGAATTATCGAGAAAAGAATTTTTCAAAGAACTGAGTTTTGAAATATATGGAGATGGGGATTTTTACGAAGTGCTGACAGAACCGCTCAGGCAGTTTGAAAATGTCCATTTTCACAGAACATTTATTCCGAACGATAAGCTTTCTGAGATTTATAAAGAGCAGGGAATCGCCCTGCTCCCGTCAAGGCATGATGCACATCCGGTATCCATGGGAGAGTGTGCTTCGTCGGGACTGGTCGTGATCGGATCCAGGGTAACGTCCAATGGATATTTTATGCAGGAGGAACGGTTTCATACACTGGCAGATCCGGAAGATCCGCTGGAACTTGCACAGATCATTGAAAGATTGTATTATAATCCGGAAGAGTATCTGAAGATCAGCAGAGAACTTTCAGAGTTTACGAGAGAAAATTTCTGCGTGGAGAAAACTGTAGAGAAAGAGATTGAACTGATCCGGCAGAGACAGGTCCTGAGCAGAACTCCAAGGGAATCGTTTCCTAAAAAAGTGGAACGCCCGCCGGTGCTTTCGGTACTTGTATTGAACCCGGCAGAACATAAAAAGACGAAAAAATGTCTTTTATCTTTGCTGAATCAGAAGTATAATGGAAAGATCGAGATTCTGCTCTCTGATACGGGAACGGAGCTGGAGGCAGAAGAAAAAGACGAATTTATGCGACTGGGAGGAGAGGTTCTGCGATTCGTGCATCCGGCAGAGACAGATGTGGGGTGTATGATAAAAGAGGGAATCCGAAGTGCAGCAGGAAAGTATACGGCTTTGATCCATGGAAATGACTGGGTAGACACTGAGCAGTTTGCAGAACTGATCGAAAGACTGCAAAAGGAAGAAGCGGATGTTGTTCTTTGCAGAGGCTCTTATGCAGATTATGAAAAAAGTCTTCTGGAAGAAATAGCTGATTATGATATGCTGATGGATGGAAGTCAGTACCGGTTTGAAGATCTTTTGTATCCGGGATATGGATTTAAAGATTCCGGTCCTCTGTTATCCACAGCAGTATACAGAACAGAGAAACTTGAGAGCATCTCGAAATTCTGTGCATCGGGTAAGGAGAGCGTTGACCGGCAGTGGCAGGCTCTCAGTATCAGGGAAATTGATACGATCCGATATTATGATCTGAACGTTTATCGGTATCTGAAAGGGGAACGGAAAAAAATCCAGGAGGAAAAACTTTCACTTGGACATGAGATCCATTCCATTTTAAGAACTATCATTAATGACGGATACACTGCAGGGAAAAAGGAATATGTATTCCGTTTCCTGATCGCTCCACTGGTATACAGGCAGTTGAACTGGTACTGTGACCGGCAGATGAGGCAGGAGGCGTGGGACTTTTTTGAAAGTCTCAGTCTGTATCCTGAGGCATACAGTTATGTGATGCAGTATCTCAGAAAGAAACCGGATGGGAAGTATGTGATTCCTGAGAAGCCGGTTGAAGAAAATGAGGGGGAGGCTGAACAGGAAATACCGGTTCAGGAAGAAAAAAGTAAGGCTTCTGCCAGAAAAAGGGACGGCAGGAAGTCTGAAAATAAAAATCCCGAAAATAAAAATCCCGAAAAGAAAAATACTGAAAAGAAGAAAAGCACGTATTACGTGAAAAAAGGTATTAAGTCGGTGATGCCGCACGGGATAGTAACATTGATTTCAAGCAGACGTAAGGAGGAGTAATAATTAATATGAAGGTATTAACAGTATTAGTTCCGACATATAACGTTGAAAAATATCTCAGAAGATGTCTTGATTCGTTATTGTTACCGGAAGTTTTGGAAGAGATAGAAGTACTGGTTGTGAATGACGGAAGTAAAGATGGCTCGGCTGACATTGCAAGAGCGTATGAGAAAAAATATCCGCAGACAGTTGTCTTTGTAGATAAAGAAAATGGCGGACATGGTTCTACGATCAATGTCGGAATCGAGAAAGCACAGGGAACTTATTTCAAAGTGCTGGACAGTGATGACTGGGTCAATATCGGAGATTTTATTGAATTTGTAAAGCGTTTAAAAGAAGAGACGGCAGATGCCGTGATCTGTGACTACAGAAAAGAGCATGTCTATAATGGAAAGTCCGAATATTTTGAATATAAGGATCTGGAAGACGGAAAAAAATATAATCTCAATGAGATCGATCTGAATATACTTCACGGAGAATATTTCATGATGGCAACGACGACCTACCGTACGGAAGTTCTGCGTGCATCCGGACTTAAAATGCTCGAAAAGACTTTTTATGTAGATATGCAGTATAATATTGTGCCGATCACAAAGGTGGATACATTTGCTTATTATCATCTGGATATTTACCGCTATTTTATCGGTCGTAAAGATCAGAGTATGAATATGGACAATTTCGTGAGAAATCAGGAACACCACAAGCGGATGATCAAATGGCTGATCGAGTATTATACCGGAATTGAAAAGGATCTGACTCCGAATAAGAGGGAGTACATTGAGATGATTCTGACTTATACATTGAATACACATTATTCAATTTATTGCGAATACGATAAGGATCATAAGCGGGCATATAATGAAATCCGAGAGTTTGATGCTTACCTGAAAAAGACGAATCAAAGGCTCTATGACCGTCTGAACTGTATGGCTTATGTGAGATATAACCGTGAGACGCAGTTTAAATTTGTAAAAGTAGATGGATCAAAATGGCACAAGGTGATGGTATTAGCAAGAAAAGTGAAAGGAAGATTCGCACGATGAAAAGAATATTAGTAATTAGTTGGTATTTTCCACCGATCAATTCTTCAGAGGGACTTGTAACATATAAGTTATTGAAAAATTCAAAGTATCAGTATGATGTATGTATGCAGGACAGCAATGATTCCTGGTCTTATGGAAAGAACGAGCAGCTCCCTGAGTGTGGGAATGTAAAGAAGATCTGTCTTCAGGGAGAGTCACTGGACACATGGAAGAGTGCTGCGGTTGAATATTTCAGAAAGCATCAGAACGAATATGATATTGTTATGACCCGTTCCATGCCGCCTGAGTCGCATGAGATCGGACTTGAGATCAAGAAAATGAAACCGGGGATTACCTGGATCGCATCATTTGGAGATCCGATTGCCAATAATCCGTTTGTGCTGAAAGGAATGCAGACGATGTCCCCATATTCTTTACAGATGCGGTATGTAAGAAAGATGGGAATCCGGGAAATGATCTCTCCGGTCCGGGAGATGAAGAATCTGCTCTGGAAGCGCAGACAGAAAGCTCCGCTTCAGGCACTGGAAAAGGAGAGAACACTGGAACATAATATTCTTTCCAACTGCGATAAGATCATTTTCAATAATCCTTATCAGAAAAAATATATGCTCAGTTCCTGTGGAAAAGAAATTGCAAAGAAGGCGGTCGTACTTCCACATAGTTTTGATGCGGAACTGTATGATGCGTCGATTGCACCGAGGAGCAGTGATAAGATCCAGATGGTTTATATCGGGCATCTGGATGCGACCAGAACTCCAAGACTGTTTCTGAAAGGAATTGCGGCACTGAAGAAAGAGCATCCGGACCTTGCAGAGCATCTGGAAGTACTGTTCTATGGACATATGGCAGCAAATGACAAAGTCTATCTGATCGACCATGAATTGCTGGATGTAGTGAAGATCAAGAAACCGGTAGATTATAAGACAAGTCTTTCTATTATGAGAAACAGTGACTGGCTGCTGCATGTAGATGCGAACCTGCATGGAATCCTGGATGAGAATATCTTTTTTGCCGCAAAGCTTGCAGATTATATCGGAGCAAACCGTCCGATCTTTGGAATGACGATGTTTGAAGGGGCAGGAGCAGATGTTGTACGTGCCGTGAATGGCGTGACAGTTTCTTATTCTGTAGATGAGATCAAGAACTATCTGTATCTGATCGCTTATGAAAATTATACAGTAGAAATAGATCAGGATGGCATGAATCAGTTTAATGCAACAGAGGTTGCAGAGAAATTTGATGCAATGGTAGAGAAACTGGACAGATAAAAGAAAAGAGAGGAAACGAAAATGGGCAAGATAAAAGTCATGACGGTTTTTGGAACCAGACCAGAGGCAATTAAAATGGCTCCACTTGTAAAAGAATTAAAATCCAGACCGGAGATCGAACAGATCACCTGTGTTACGGCACAGCACCGTCAGATGCTGGATCAGGTACTGGAGACTTTCCATATTGTACCGGAATATGATCTGGATATTATGAAGCAGGGACAGACCCTGAATGAAGTCGTACAGAGAGTGCTTGGAAGTATCGGGGAAGTGCTGGAGAAAGAAAGACCGGATATTGTACTTGTACATGGAGATACGACGACTACATTTGCCGGTGCACTGGCGGCATATCACAGTCAGATCGCGATCGGTCATGTCGAAGCAGGTCTCAGAACATGGAACAAGTATTCACCATTCCCGGAGGAGATGAACCGTCAGATGGTAGGATGTCTTGCAGATATGCATTTTGCACCGACAGAGGTAAGTGCCAAGAATCTCCGCGATGAAGGGAAAAAGGAAGAAAATATTTATATTACGGGAAATACAGCAATCGATGCCATGGCAACGACAGTTGATGAAAATTATGAAAATCCGATCTTTGACTGGATCGGGGATGACCGGATGATCCTTCTGACTGCACATAGAAGAGAAAATCTCGGTGAACCAATGTACCATATTTTCAGAGCGATCAAAAGGATCGTAGATGAATTTGCAGATGTGAAAGTTGTATATCCGATCCATATGAATCCGAAGGTACGTCAGATTGCAAAAGAAGTTTTTGATGACTGCGACAGAGTTCGCCTGATCGAGCCACTGGAAGTATTTGATTTCCATAATTTCCAGAATAAGAGTTATCTGATCATGACAGACAGCGGCGGAATCCAGGAGGAGGCTCCATCTCTTGGAAAACCGGTACTTGTCCTGCGTGATACGACGGAAAGACCGGAGGGAATCAAGGCAGGTACGCTGAAACTGACCGGAACAGATGAGGAAGTTATTTATAATGAGACGAAAAAGCTTCTCAGTGATAAAGAGGCTTATAATGCAATGAGTCATGCAAGCAATCCGTATGGAGACGGTCATGCGAGTGAAAGAATTGCAGATGCGATCATTGAGAAGTTTAAAGACAGATTATAAAGGAGCGGCCTTATGGAAAGAAATGTGAAATATCTGATCATCGGAGCAGGAATATCAGGACTTACGTTTGCAAATTATGCAGATGGGGATTATCTGATCGTAGAGAAGGAAGATGAAGTCGGTGGATATTGCCGTACGATCAAAGAAAAAGATTATGTATGGGATTATGCCGGACACTTTTTCCATTTCAGTACAGATGAGTTTAAAAAGCGGTTTATCGACAGTGTGGATGAGGATGAGATCATCTATAAAGATAAGAATACAAAGATCATCTACAAGGGAGAACTGGTAGATTATCCGTTCCAGACCAATATCCATCAACTGGAAAAAAGTGAGTTTATCGACTGCCTGTATGATCTTTTCCATAAAGAGGAAAAAGAAGAGTATGATAATTTCCTGGATATGCTGTACGGGAAGTTTGGAAAATCTATCGTTGAGAAATTCCTGAAGCCATATAATGAAAAGCTGTATGCGGTTGATCTGACCACTCTGGATAAAGATGCAATGGGAAGATTTTTCCCATATGCGGATATTCCGGCGATCATTGACAATATGAAGGCGAACAAAGACAGTACTTCTTACAATAATTCGTTTCTGTATCCACGTTCAGGAGCAGGATCTTTTATCCAGATCCTGTATGATGCACTGGATAAGGAGAAAGTACTGTTAAATCATGTGGTTGATAAGATCGACAGAGCGAATAAAAAAGTGATCCTGAATGATGGATCAGAGATTTCTTATGAATATCTGATCAATACGTCACCACTGAACCGGTTCCTTACTTTATTTGATGAAGAAAAGATGCATGAGCTTCAGTCCAGACTTTCTTACAATAAAGTACTGGTGTTCAATCTTGGATTTAATAAAAAATCGAAGTATACGAAAGAACACTGGTTCTATATCCCGGATAAAAAGATCAATTTTTACCGGATTGGATTTTATGATAATATTCTGGATGCGGATAAGCTCAGTATGTATATTGAGATCGGATACAGTAAAGATGCGGTTGTAACGCAGGGGATGATCGATGAGCAGTTAAGACTGACACTTGAGAATCTTCTGAAGCTGGGAATTATTGACGAAGAGACAAAATTAGAAGCACATTCCACCATTTTAATGGATCCGGCTTATGTGCATATTAATTCAGAGACAGACGCTCAGATCACAGAGCTGAAGAAAAATCTGGCAGATGAAAATATTTACACGATCGGAAGATATGGTGCATGGACTTATTGTTCCATGGAAGACTCTATGATCGCTGCCAAAAATCTTGCTGAAAAATTAAAAGATAATTAGTCAGACCGTGAGGGGAGAAAATGAAAGTTTTCTCCCTTTTCGTGCGTTTAAAATAAAAAAGCGTAGAAAATACAGAATATGGAAAAAGAAAGTAAATTTTTCTTTTTTTACTGGTCAGAAAAAGAATTTATTGGTACAATATTACTATAAGATTTTCAGAAAAGGAAAGGATGGAAGGACATTATGAAAAAGAAATGGCTGACAGCCCTGGGGACTGACGTTTGTTCTCTCCCTGTCTGGGATGATGACTTCTTATGCAATGGATAATTCAGCAGAGAATGTGGCAGAAAGCTTTGTGGAAGAGAAGAATGCAGAGACGGAAAGTGCAGCAGCTATACAGCAGGAAAATGAACATGAGGCAGACGTAACGGATTCAGAGAAAAGTACAGAAGACGTGATAGATCCAGAGGAAAGTTCAGAAAATAGCGGAATAACGGAAGAGAAAAATGGCTGGGTGGAAGAGTCCGATGGAATCCACTATTATCAGGAGGGTAAGGATTTAAGAAATGCCGGATACAGTCTGGATGGTTACTGGTACTATTTTGATGCTGATGGTGTGATGAAGCAGAATAGTTTCAGGCAAAGAACGGACAGAGCTTCTATTATGACGGGGAAGGACATCTTGTACTGAACGAGGAGTTGGACATCAATGGAAAGCACTATAAATTTACCGAAAGTGGTGCAGCTTATACAGGCTTGTATACAGACGGCACAGATACATATTATTATCAGGCAGACGGCAGCCGGGCAGAAGATGCAGGAATGCAGCTGAATGGCTACTGGTGTTATTTCCAGAAAGATGGAAAGCTGTTAAGCTCAGGCTGGAGAGAGAAGGCAGGAAATTATTACTATTATGATGAAGCAGCTCATTTAGTAACGAACCGTGGAATTGAGCTGGACGGTCACTGGTATTATGTCGATGGAAGCGGAAGAAGATATACGGCTCAGTTCCGTCAGAAGAACAATACGCAGTATTATTATGATGAAAATGGATATCTGGTGACAAATTGTGAACTGGATATCAATGGAAAGCATTATAAATTTACAGGAAGCGGTGCAGTTTATACAGGATGGTATGTTGGGGAGGACGGACTGTATTATTATGACCAGCAGGGATTCTGCCTGACAGATACAGGGAAAAAGCTGAGTGGTTACTGGTACTATTTCCAGAAAGATGGAAAGATGTTAAGCTCCGGGTGGAGAGAAAAAGATGGTAGTCACTATTATTATGATGCTCAGGGACATCTGATCCTGAATGCAGGGATGAAGATTGATGGCTACTGGTATTATCTGGATGGAAATGGCAGACGATATGAATCCCAGTTCCGTCAGAAAGGTGCTGACTGGTATTATTATGATGAGGAAGGTCATCTGGTACTGAACCGGGATATGAAGATTGGAAAATATCGTTATATTTTCCAGAATAACGGAGCAGCATACCGGGGACTGAAGACCGAGAATGGAAAAGTGATCGGTTTTACCCCGTTGGGCCGACAGGCATTTGATGATGGTGTAAAAGATGGAAATGACTGGTACTATTTTGATGCTGCGGGTAATATGAAGAAAGATTACTGGCGGACGAAAGATGGTGGAAAATACTATTATCAGGCAGATGGAACGCTTGCAAGGAATAAAGGATTAAAGATTGGCGGAAACTGGTATTATCTCACCGACAGCGGAAAGATGCATACAGGCTGGAGAAATAAGGACGGTTATCGTTATTATTATAATAGTTATGGTCATCTGGTAATGAATGGCACGATCACGATCAATGGTGTGACATACAGATTTGATGCGTATGGCCGGCTGATGAACAGTCCAAGACGTATTTCTGTATTTTCTACCGTATCTACCAATAATTATAATGGTACATACAATATGACGAAAGCATTGCTTTACTTTAACCAGGTTACGATCCAGCCGGGACAGACGCTTTCTTTCTTTGGAATAGCAGGTCCATGTGGAAAGGCTCAAGGCTTTCTTCCGGGAGGCGTTGTAGGCGGAGTCGGTTATGGCGGAGGAATCTGTCAGGCAAGTACGACGCTGTACGGTGCGGCATTGAGAGCAGGGCTTACGATCGTGCAGAGAAGGAATCATTCTGTACCATCTACCTATGTGCCGATCGGACAGGATGCGATGGTGAATTATGGATCGTCTGATCTGAAGATCAGAAATGATTACAATTATGCAGTGAAACTTGTAACATACGTGAGCGGAAATACACTTTATGCTGAAGTATGGGGCATCCAGCCGGACTGGTTTGATTCAGTAGACATTGTGTCATGGAAGACCGGAAGCAGAAGTGCTGTGGCATATCGTAAGTATATTAAAAACGGGCAGGTTGTAAAGACAGAGCAGCTTCCTTCTTCCTATTATTCAAGATAGGCGGAGAAAAAAGAAAAAGGCATTGGAGATAAAAATCCGATGCCTTTTTGTGATATTCAGTCAGAAATCTGTTCCTTTGTATTCGGAAGGAAAAAGATCATATAAAAGTAAAAGAAAGTCAGAGTAAATTCCCGCCCTAAAAGAGAATAATCCATTCCGAGAGAGATAAGGAAAGCAATCCAGATCCCGATATGAAGGAAAAAGAACTTCTTTTTCAGGGAGTAGATCAGGATGCTGACAAAAATCAGTGTGAATAATAATCCTACCGGCAGAGAAAATCTCCACATTTCATTCAGAAATACATTGTGGCAGTTATAGACCTGAAAAGAAATTCCCGGAACAGAGAATTTGGCAGGTCCAAAGCCGGTTCCAATCCCCAGAGGATTTTTCAGTATCTGTCGGATTCCTTCTGCCCAGATATAAGTACGGCTGCCAAGTGTCCAGATATTACGTTCACGGCTCATACGCCAGATAACAAATGCCAGGAGGATGACCGGTGGAATCAGGAGAAGAAAATACTTCTTATTGAGCGTCCGGAGTTTTGACCGGAGAGCATCAAGTGCAAGTCCTGCATAGATCAGCACGGCAGCAAAAAGTGCAGTATATGTATGGGAAATCACGATTCCAAAAAGGAAAACAAGATTGGAAACCGGGAAAAACCATTTATTCTTAAACTGCTTCCGGCAGATCACACTGAAAGCAATAAAGAGGAGAAGAACAAAGCAGTACTGGCTCTTATGGTAATAGATCCAACTGAAACGGGTCTCGTAATAATTCGGATCTTTTGCGACCGGTATGACCATGCCGTTTATGAAAGAAACGGAGGTGTATCCCAGATAGTATACGATAATACCAAGAATTGTTGTTACAACCTGAAAAACCAGCAGTACCGAAACAGCCAGAGGTTCTTGCCGGAAGAAAGCTGCCCCATGGATCAGAAGTACTATAAAAAACAAGACCGCCAGTGAAAAGTTGAACTGTTCCCATAACCACCGTGAATGTGTGAAGTTTATATACAGAGAAAAAAGGTTATACAGGACTAAAAGCACCAGGATCCAGCAGCAGAATCGTCGGTCAGACGGATCAGTCAGACGGACCGGACGATGATAGGCGAAAACGGTCCAAAGGATCAGCAAGCCGGCAAAAAGACCTGCAAAGGTAAATTCTGTATAGTAAGCACTGTCAAAGCTGACATACTGCATTGGATAAAATAATGCGATCAGAAAAAAGTAACTATATAGAAGGAATGATATTTTATTTTTGGTTTGTGGTTTCATATAGAGATCTCCTTTGATTAATCTGCCTTTCAGTTTAATATATTTGTCATAATTCGTCAAATTTTCTTAAAAAATTCTTATTTTGCTGTACAGAGCAGGTTTGCAGGGGTTGAATTGTTGAAAAAAAGGGAATTATATACTATAATCAAAATTGTATGATTATGAATTGATTGGAGCAAAGATAGATGAAGCAACAAAATAAACTGGATCCGTATAAACGTCTGATCCGATTCCTGACTGTGATGGTTCTTGTACTTGTGCTGACAGGGATGTTCATCGTTGTCTGGAAAAGATATCATAACTGGGGAATTGTATTTCCATTTTATCATAAAGGATATTGGCTGATGGGAGCATTTTACGCTTTCTTCTACTTTATCTTTATGTATCTTATGGGAGGAATGAATGTGGGGTCCCTGCGGATGAGTAATCTGTGCCTTTCCCATGGACTGGCAGCAGCGGCGGCCAATGTATGTATTTATCTGGAGACAGTGCTTCTTTCGGCAAGATTTGTAAGTGTCCTGCCATTGACATGTCTGACGTGTGTGGATATGCTGGTGATCCTGCTGTGGGTGATCTTTTCGGCAAAGCTGTTCCGGCGTCTGTTCCCGGCGAGAATTGTACTTTTGCTGTATCAGGAGTATGACCCGATGCCGTTCCGCAGGAAAGTGCGGATGAGAAGTGACCGTTATATCATTAAAGAATCATTTAATGTGGATGAGGAGTGGGACATGGTCGTAAAGAAGATTGATGATTATGATACCGTCTTTCTCTGCGATATTCATGCACCACTTCGCAACCGGCTTTTAAAATATTGTTACGCACATGGAATCAGAACGTATATCACACCAAAGATTTCCGATATCATTATCAGAAGTTCGGAAAATAACCATATGTTTGATACACCGTTATTGCTGGCAAAAAATGAAGGACTGACGTTTGACCAGCGGCTGGCAAAGAGAGTACTGGATCTGGTTGTATCGATTATTGCACTGGTCATTACTTCACCGGTCATGCTGGTGATCGCGATTGCCATTAAGGCATATGATGGCGGCCCAGTATTTTTTGTCCAGGATCGTTGTACGATCAACGGAAAGGTATTTAAGATCCATAAGTTCAGAAGTATGATCGAAAATGCAGAAAAGGACGGAGAAGTAATCCCGGCGACAGATGATGATGCAAGGATTACTCCGGTTGGAAAGATAATCCGCAAGACGAGGCTGGATGAACTTCCTCAGTTCTTTGATATTCTGATTGGAAATATGAGCGTGGTCGGTCCAAGACCGGAACGTGTGGAACATGTAGAAAAATACGTGGAGGAAGTACCGGAATTTACCTACAGAATGAAAGTGAAAGGTGGACTGACAGGGTATGCACAGATTTATGGAAAATACAATACTTCAGCTTATGACAAGCTGAAGCTGGATCTGATGTATATTCAGAATTATTCAATCCTGCTGGATCTGCGGCTGATCCTGATGACGGTAAAGATCATGTTTATCAAGGACAGTACAGAAGGGTTTGAGGAGATAAAGCCTTCAGAGAAAAAAGACTGAGAGATCGGAGAGGAGGCTTTCTTGTCTCTGATCATAAAGAACAGGATACAGGAGTTTGATGTGAAAGAGTATTATAAGAAGATCTATAAGGGTTCAAAAGCGGAGTTTATGAAAAAGCTGGAAGGGGAGATTGAGGCAGGGAAAAAGCAGTGCGTGGTGACTGCCAATCCTGAAATCTTTATGCTTGCCGACCGGATGAAAGAGGTAAGAGGACTGCTGATGGCGGAGGATACGACGATCGTTGCAGACGGGATTGGAATCCTCATAGGCGGGAAAAAGCTGGGATTTCATATAAAGGAAAGGATTCCGGGTGTTGAAATCTGCAGTGATCTTTTTGAATGGGCAGATAAAAACCGAAAAAGCCTGTTCCTTTTTGGAGCAAAGCCTGAGGTGGTAGAGACGCTGGCTAAAGAGATCGAAAGAGAATATCCGGGGATTTATTTATGCGGATATGAAAATGGATATGTGAAAGATAAGGATGCGGTTCTTGAACGGATCGCAGAAAAAGAGCCGGATATTTCACTGATTGCACTGGGAGCCCCAATGCAGGAACTCCTGATCCGCAGGCATATGGCGTCTTTTAAAAAAGGCGTACTGATCGGCGTCGGCGGAAGTTTTGATGTACTGAGTGGAATGAAAAAGAGAGCTCCGCAATTCTTCGTAAAATGTAATCTGGAATGGTTATACAGGATCGTAACAGAACCAAAGCGGCTGAAACGGTTCTGGAATAATAATATAAAATTTTTGTTTGTTCTGAGAAAGGAAAGCCATGAGTGAACTGATCGGAAAAATTAAAGAAAAAGGTATCAGGCAGAGTGTGCGCATGATTTCTGTCAAGATGAAAAAGCAGGAGAAGTGGGACGTAAAAAATCTTCGTGGGAAAAGAAAGAATGCGATAGATAAATTACTGAGCCGGGAATTTGATACAGTAATTATTTTTGAGAACCATTTTGGGTTTTACAATATCATGCTTCAGCGTCCCCAGCATCTGACAAAAAAGCTGGCAGATGAGAGAACGCTGGTCTTATACAATTCTTATTATGATGTGGACTATAAAAATCCATCCAGGATCACCCGGGTAGCCGGAAATTGTTTTGTACTGGATCTGTATTATTACAGGAATGAGATTCTCAGACAGTTACGTCAGAAAAGGGCGGACAGGTATCTGATGGTCTATTCTACCGATACAGTTCCAATGAGCCGGATTCGTCAGTATCAGCAAGAAGGATTCAAAATTTTATATGAGTATGTGGATGATATAAATCCTGACCTGATCGCACCGGGCAGACTGGATATGATCCTTGAAAGACATGAGTCTCTTATAAAAGATCCTGCGACTTATGTTATTGCAACGGCAACCCGCTTATATGAAAATGTCAGGAAGATTAATCCGGCTGCGAAGGCTGCATTGATCTCGAATGGTGCAGAGTGTGAAAAATTTCCACCGGATCAGAAGACAGGAGAGAAAGAGTACCTGTCCTGGCTCAGGCCGGATTCTGTGAAAGCAGGTTATTACGGGGCAATGGCAAGCTGGGTGGACTATGATCTGCTGAAGGCACTGGCAGACCATCCGGAGATACAGATCATCCTGATCGGGATCGAGCATGATGCAAGTCTGCAGGAAAGTGGCATTTTAGAATATAAAAATGTCAGATTTCTCGGAAAGAGACCATATGAAGAACTTGCCGGTTATGCACATTTTTTTGATGTATGTATGATCCCGTTTGTTGTGAATGATATTACGGAATCTACCTCTCCGGTGAAGTTATTTGAGTATATGGCTATGGGAAAACCGGTTGTTGCAACATCACTGCCGGAGTGCAAAAAGTATGAACTGGTAAAGATCGCTGATACAAAAGAAGATTTTGTGGAGGATGTTCTTAAGCTGGCAGAAAAAGGAAAGTCAGAAGAGTTCCAAAGCAGGTTGATGGAGTGTGCCAGAGCGAACGACTGGAAAGCAAAAGCGGCAGAGCTGAAGGATTTTATTAAAGAAGGCGGAATGCCGGACAGTGTGAAAAAGGAGCTGAAAAATGAAAGATAAGCTGAGCAAAGTGAAAAATCTTGTAAAAAAATATGGACTGACCGGAACAATAAAAAAAATGACCGGATATATTTATTCCAATTATATTGTGCGGATTTCGATGAAAGAGAAAATCTATGTGGCATTGAATAAAAAGGAGATCCGAAAGCGATTGAAGCGGATGCTGGAGAGAGAAGACTACGACCGCATTGTGGTATGGAGAAGTTCTTTTGGATGGGATGTGCCTCTGTATCAGAGACCGCAGCATATTTTTACTAACTTTGCAAAGCAGAGAACCCTGGTGCTGTATGAAGTGACAAGATTTACAGATGATGTAAAAAGGATCAAAAGACAGTCAGAAAATCTTTACCTTGTCAATTTTATGAATAAGGCATTTGCTAACTATATTTTTGAAGCCATTGAGCAGCAGGAAAAACCAAGATATGTTCAGTTCTATTCAACAGACTGGACACTGACCAAAGGGCAGATCGAGGAGTATGAGCGACGTGGATATAAGGTTGTATATGAATATATTGATGATCTGAATCCTCACCTTGCCGGAACGGATGAATTGCCGGTCAATGTCAGGGAAAAGTACGAGAAGACCATGAAGGAGAAAGACTCGATCGTGGTTGTAACAGCAGATGCACTGCAAAGGGATGTCCTGTCAAAAAGAGGGGATTCTCATCTGGTGTTTTTCTTGTAAACGGTGTGGATTATAACCATTTCCATAATGAAATTGATCCGGACTTTAAGTTTGAAAAAGAATTTGCAGAGATTCTTGAAAAGGGACAGCCGATGATCGGATATTACGGGGCATTGGCAAAGTGGTTTGATTATCAGCTTGTTAAAGAACTTGCAGAGACGGGAAAGTATCAGATCGTACTGTTTGGAATTAAATATGATGATTCTTATGAAAAGGCGGGGCTTGACAGACAGGAGAATGT
>ENA-OQHF01000114-OQHF01000114.1-human-gut-metagenome-genome-assembly--contig:-NODE-114-length-49490-cov-6.574702_pt1 | contig 49490 bp, 40 predicted proteins | sample MGYA00242559_ERZ504709 | MGnify/ENA primary metagenome ERZ504709 (study PRJEB26092, sample SAMD00036203) | human gut metagenome | host: Homo sapiens | study: EMG produced TPA metagenomics assembly of... | reverse complement strand
GGCATTCCAATAAATGAGACTTCATTTCTATCTGACCGCAATGCCTTTACGCCCAAACTATCTGCGCACTTCATTCTAGCGCACACAACTATTCTCATCAAAAAGCACTTAAGTAGCGTTCCCAAAATTTTGTATCAGACTGCTTATCGACCCTAAACCTGACCATTTGGTAATTTTGTAAAATGTTGTTCTTGAATAACAAGTAGTTTCATAATATTTCTCCTTAATACCACTTATAGCCCCATTTTTCAAAATATTTTCGCATAGATTGGATATGATACATAAGCAACTTCTTGTTCTTATGAGATCCTTTCTCCCACCTATGAACGACAGAGGCTCCTGGATAATACATCAGTTTTGAAATTTCATTTACTCGTTTGCATAAGTCGGCATCTTCTAAATACATGAAAAATCTATCATCAAAACCATTCAATTTCTTAAACAGTTCTGTTCTTATAACTAAAAAGCTCCCTTGTCCAAACGGAACTTGAAATGGTTGTGTATAATCCTGATCTTGCAAAGTATGCATCGCGTTTCTTTTTGGGGAAGAGGTTCTTGCAAAACATTCGAATAAACATATCAAAACCGTCAGCTCCCTTCTGTAAACTTGTAATCGTTCTCCTTTTTCATCTGTAATATTGGGAATACACATTCCAACATCTCTATTATTTCTCATGTATTCAATGATTGGAGAGAAAACATCCTCCGTAAAAATAATATCTGGGTTTACAATTGCATGATACTCTGATTCAAGTTCATCCAATATATAGTTATGGCCTTTTCCAAATCCTAGATTTGCTCCCACATTAATAATGCAAACATCATCATATCTAGCAATAACGCTGTCCAAAACAGCTAAGTTTTCTTCTTGCTCTTTTGAAGACATGCTATTATCAACTATATACACTTGTTTTTTTATTTGTGAGGGCGTATATTCTTCAAGACTCGAAACTGCTTTCGCAACATCATCGTAATTATTGTATGCAACAATACATATTGATAGTTGTACTTTCATACTGGTTTTAATTCCTGTTTCATTTAAATTTTATAAGATCATTATTAGCGCACTATATTTTATGCTTATAGTTCAAGGTCAACATTGTACATTGTTTATTGCCGTTCTTTGCAACTCTGCTCAGATTACTTAGTTACTAGTCAATTCGTTTCAAACCATACTAGGCCAGCCATTAAAATGTCAGAATATATTGCTTATTCTGCTTTAATCTCTCTGGAAAATATCTCTCGTATAAACTTTCTCTTTCACATCATCCAGACACTTATCGTATCTATTTGCAATGATTGCCTGACTCCTCTTTTTAAACTCATCCAAGTCATTCACCACAAGACTGCCAAAGAACTTTTCACCGTCTTTCAACGTCGGCTCATAGATAATAACCGTTGCACCCTTGGCTTTAATGCGCTTCATGACGCCCTGAATGGAACTCTGACGGAAGTTATCGCTATTGCTCTTCATCGTCAGACGGTAAACACCAACCACGACTTCCTTTTCCTTGCTCTCATCCCAGCTGTCATTTGCTTCATAAGCACCAGCAATTTCAAGCACACGATCCGCAATAAAGTCCTTGCGAGTACGGTTAGATTCCACGATTGCTTCAATTAAATTTTCCGGTACATCGGCATAATTTGCGAGCAGCTGTTTAGTGTCCTTGGGCAGGCAGTACCCGCCGTAGCCGAAGCTGGGATTGTTGTAATGAGTGCCGATACGCGGATCAAGGCAGACACCATTGATAATCTGCTGAGTGTTCAGCCCCTTCATCTCTGCATAGGTATCCAGTTCGTTGAAGTAGCTGACACGCAGTGCCAGATAGGTGTTGGCGAACAGCTTAACCGCCTCTGCCTCGGTAAAGCCCATGAACAGAGTGTCGATATTTTCCTTGATTGCACCTTCCTGCAGGAGTTCTGCAAAAGTGTGTGCCGCCTTTACCAGTCGAGCATTATCAACATCGGTGCCGACGATGATACGAGAAGGATAAAGGTTATCGTATAGAGCTTTGCTCTCGCGCAGGAACTCCGGACTAAAGATGATGTTGTCGCAGTGGAACTTCTCACGAACACTTGCTGTATAACCAACCGGAATAGTGCTCTTGATAACCATGATAGCTTCCGGGTTGTACTCAATGACCAGTTTAATGACGGCTTCTACCGCACTCGTGTCAAAAAAGTTCTTCTTGCTATCGTAATTTGTAGGAGCTGCGATCACTACAAAATCAGCATCACTGTATGCTTCCTTAGCATCCAGAGTCGCCGTCAGATCCAGCTCTTTCTCTGCCAGATACTTTTCAATATATTCATCCTGAATCGGAGATTTCTTATTATTGATAAGTTCAACTTTCTCAGGGATGATATCCACAGCAGTCACCTTGTGGTGCTGAGATAACAGCGTGGCAATGGAAAGGCCAACATATCCCGTTCCAGCAACAGCAATCTTTAAATCTTTAAACTCTCTCATTTCTCTATCCCTCTAATTCTTTTATTTATAAAACTCAGCGTACCACTCAGCGAAGTTCCTCAGACCAGTCCGCAGGCTGGTGCTCGGCTTGTATCCGAAGTCACGCTCCAGTGCGCTAGTATCTGCATAGGTCACAGGCACATCACCCGGCTGCATCGGAACCAACTCTTTATGAGCCTCGAAGTCATAATCTTCCGGCAGAACTTTCGCTCTTACTAACTCCTCACTCAGAATCTGCACGAAGTCCAGCAAGTTCTCCGGATTCTGATTGCCAATGTTGTAAACGGCATACGGCGGAATCGGCAAACCATCCTCACCGTTCTTCTTGTCCGGTGCCTTCTTCATCACACGAACAACGCCCTCAACGATGTCATCCACATAAGTAAAGTCACGCTTGCAGTTGCCATAGTTGAAGATCTTGATGGTTTCACCCTTCACCAGCTTGTTGGTGAAGCCAAAGTAGGCCATATCCGGACGACCAGCAGGACCATATACGGTGAAGAAGCGCAGACCGGTGGAAGGAATGTTGTAGAGCTTCGAGTAGGCATGTGCCATCAGCTCATTGGATTTCTTGGTAGCTGCATAAAGGGAAACCGGATTGTCAACCTTATCATCCGTGCTGTACGGAACCTTCTTGTTGGAACCGTAGACGGAGGAGGAAGAAGCATAAACCAAATGCTCCAGACTCTCGCAATGACGGCAGGCTTCGAGGATATTGAAAAAGCCGACCAAGTTCGATTCCACATACGCATCCGGGTTGGTGATTGAATAACGCACACCAGCCTGCGCCGCAAGATTGACCACCACAGACGGCTTGTACTTCTCGAACAGCTCAGTGATCAGTTCCTTATCAGCGATGTTGCCTTTGACAAAAGTGAATGTGGGATACTTAGCCAGCTCATTCAGACGGAACTCTTTCAATGCCACGTCGTAATAGGCGTTCATATTGTCGATGCCGATGACCGTAGCCGAAGAAGCTTCCTGATAGATTCGTTTCACAAGGTTGGAGCCGATGAAGCCAGCCGCACCTGTGACTAAAATTGTTTTATTATCTAAAGTAACTGCGCTCATATGTATTCCTCCATTTTTGTTAACTTCCTAATCTATGTACACATCTGTTCTTCGCAGATAGTATTTCTCTCTAATTTCCGCTGTGTGATAACCACACGCGGCTAAGTGTTTTCTTATGCTGTCGTATCCAATTACCCCAGCAATCAAATTTCCCTTGTTTTCTACTTCATAAAACATCTGTTGAGTACACTCGTCTCTATTCCTCTATAACCGAAGTGATGCTTTATACAGTCGAACCCCATATACCCTGCAATGACGTTTTTTCTAAGTGTTAGATTGTTGAATCGAACCCTGTCGGCACATAAGTTTTGTTAAAACTGTATATATCACCTATCCCAATTCTCACCATTCATTGTTCGTTATGAACAAATCATTCACTCTCACCGCACAAAACATGTAATTATCATCACCATACAAGCTCTACTCAACAGCTATTTTATGAAGTAGAAATCATCTGTTTCTCTCTAATTTTCATGACTCAACAAACCGTTATGATGTAGGTGTCATTAGCGGGTCAGATAGTGTACTCAACAGCAGTTTCAGACGTTAATGATAAACTCATGGATTTTTGTTGTTTTCTACTGTTTTCCGCCATTTCTATGATTCTTCTGAAAAAATTGTGCCAATTTTGTGCCACAGGGGCCAAAAGTTCAGCGTTTTGTATAAATATCTCGCATTTATAGTTCATATAGCTGTGAAATGCAACCAATTTCAGCACCCTATATAGTGTACAAAGCAGGTTCTTTTCGACGTTGCTACGTCAATATGGTTTGTTGAGTAGACATTTGTCGGTGCAGCAATCACAACAAAATCCGCGTTAGAATATACAGTTTTTGCATCCAGAGTTGCAGTAAGGTATAATTCTTTTTCTTCTAGATATTTCTCAATATATTCATCTTAAATCGGAAATTTACAGTTGTTGATCAGTTCAACTTTTTCTGGAACAATGTCAACCGCTGTGACCTGATGATGTTGACTCAATAAAGTTGCAATTGACAGTCCAACATATCCAGCGCCCGCAATCGCAATTTTGTATGTGCTCTTGTTTTTTGAATTATGTTTTTTATTTATAACTTATCTACATATGCTCTAATGCAGTTTGTTCTCTTTCCGCTAAGAACAAACTGCACCCTCTTCTCTTTTCATTTTCTCTTACATCGACCCATCCCGCTTAATCACCGAAACCACCGTCTTCCAGAGTAACTTAATGTCCATTCCCACATTCCACTCACTGATATACTCCGTATCCAGTTTTACAACCTCTTCGAAATCGGTGATCTCGCTTCTTCCGCTAACCTGCCACATACCCGTAATACCCGGTTTGATCGCAAGTCTCGCTCTGTGATGGAGTTCATATTTATTCCACTCATCCAGTGTCGGTGGACGGGTTCCTACGATGCTCATATCACCTTTCAGTACATTAAAGAACTGTGGGAATTCATCCAGGCTGGTGACGCGGATGAAGTTACCGATGCCGGTTTTCTTCGTTCCGTCCGGCAGGATTTCATTACCGATGACACGGGGATCAAAGTCCAGCTTGAACATCATGCCGTCGCTGACACGGTTCTGTTTCATCAGTTCGGCTTTCCGTTCTTCTGCATCCATATACATGCTGCGGAATTTGTACATTTTGAATTTCTTACCGTTTTTACCGACACGCTCCTGGGAAAAGAAGATCGGACCCGGGGACTTCAGGTAAATTGCGGGACCCACGAACAAAGTGATCAGCAAAGTCAACAAACAGCCAAACAGACCACCGGCGATATCGATCGCTCGTTTCATAAACAACTGTTTTGTGGATACATAGTTGATACTGGTTGTCAGTACGGTATAGGGTCCGACTTTTTCCACCAGCTGTTTTTTACCGCCCATCGCCTCGGAGACTTTCGCCAGGTTCAGATGTACCGTCACACCCGCTTCCGTAAACTGTTCCATCAGAGCATACGGATAGGGAACATCGGTTGCCGGAATGACAAATACCTCGTCGATCCACTCCCGGCAGACATAAGCAGCTGCATTTTCTTCGTTGGCTACTACCGGAACGCCTGCGATTTTCGTACCGCAAAGATCATCATCGATAATTACCAGACCGGATAAAGCAAAGCGTTCATAGTTATTCTCCCGGATATTATGAACAACCTGCTCTGCCATATCTTTTGTCGTCACGACCAACAGAGAACGGTTTCCTTCACTCATCCTGCTTCGAAGAATTTTTTTCCAGATGATCCGAACGATGTAAGTGAGAATCGCATAGATCACACCGGTCAGATATAGTGCGGTTCTGGAGTACGCCTGACCTTCCTGCATCGTAAACAGATACAGCACCGAGAACAGTTCCACAAGGAGCACATGCTTTACCGTCGCTGCAAACTCCCTGAAATATCCCCGTTTCAAAACATTGGATAATGTCTCATAGAAAAACATCACGACGATATCCAGCAGTTCCATAAAAATCGCCATGTTCCGATATAGTGGAACTATGTAGGGACTGCCGCTGTCATGACGGATCACATAGGCAAGCAGGAATGCGATCTGAAGACAGATCATATCCAGCAAAATGAAATCAAAGTGTTTTAACCAGCCCTTCGAGCCTTTTTTGTATCATCTTTCTGTTTCCCCCTCAGAAAACGAGAACTTTACTTTTGTTCTCTCATTACTTTTTTTCACATATTTATCAGACTATCCAAAAGTATAATACTGGGTTTATGCATTTTCAATATAAATGCAAATCTTTTAACATGAATTACCATTTTTCGTCGTTTTATAAATATCCAGTTCTGAATCTGTTATTTTTTTGTACAAACTATAGAGAACCAAAAATGTGCCTTGCGTATCCTCGCGGAATGTTTTTTTCTTTACATGAAAGTAATTTCCTGTAAGTAAAATAAGCAATGACCTTTTCCGGTCATTGCCTGTTTTCTGTTACAATACTTTTGATAAGAACTCCTGCAGTCTCGGATTCTTCGGGTGTGCAAAGAATTCATCCGGTGTATTCTCTTCCTGGATCTTTCCTTCATCGATGAAAATTACTCTGGTGGCCACTTCTCTGGCGAATCCCATCTCATGGGTAACAACTACCATGGTCATTCCTGTCTGTGCCAGTTCTTTCATGATCTCCAGTACTTCTCCGACCATCTCCGGATCCAGCGCGGAAGTCGGCTCATCAAAGAGCATCACATCCGGATTCATCGCCATGGCACGTGCGATGGCGATACGCTGTTTCTGTCCACCGGAAAGGCTGTCCGGGTAAGCATCTGCTTTGTCCGGAAGACCCACACGGGCAAGGAGTTCTTCTGCTTTCTCAGAAGCTTCCTCTTCTTTCATCAATCCCAGTGTCACAGGAGCCAGCATGATATTCTCTTTTACTGTCTTATGTGGAAACAGATTGAACTGCTGAAATACCATACCGATTTTCTGACGGTGGCGGTTGATATCAACCTTCGGATCTGTAATATCCACACCTTCAAAAAGAATCTTTCCGCCGGTTGGAACTTCCAGAAGGTTCAGCGAACGAAGAAAGGTAGATTTTCCGGAACCGGATGGGCCGATGACTGCTACCACTTCACCCTGACAGATATCTGTGGTGATACCGTCCAGAACCTGGTTATCATCAAACTTCTTCTCCAGTCCCTGTACCTGCAATAAAACTTTTCCTTTATTTGCGGTCACTTTTTCTCAACCTCCTCTCCAGTTTACCCATAAAGTATGTCAGAATCGTTACCAGCACCCAGTAAAATACTGCAGCTGCGATCAACGGTACAAAGGCTTCGTATGTACGGCTCTGTACCAGTGTCGCTGCTTTCGTGATATCCGTCATACCGATGTAACCGATGATAGATGTCTCTTTCAGCAGCACGATCATCTCATTGATCAGTGCCGGCAGCACATTTTTAAATGCCTGGGGCATAATAATCAGCTTCATCGTCTGTCCGGAACTAAGTCCCAGACTCCGTCCGGCCTCCATCTGTCCTTTATCGATGGACATGATACCCGACCGCACGATCTCCGCCACATACGCACCGGAGTTAATACCAAATGCTACACCACCAACGATAACTTCATTCACCGCGATGGAAGCAAATATAACAAAGTTAAATATCAGCACCTGAACCATCGTAGGCGTACCACGGATAACACTCAGATACACCTTACAGATCGCATTCAACACCTTCAGCTTCCCTGTCTGCTCATAAGTCGACCGGATAATCGCCACCGTAAACCCAAGCACCACACCAATACAAAGTGCCAGCACCGTAATCAGCAACGTATTCCGTAAACCCGTCAACCACCAACTGGAAGCCCCATTATCCACAAAATACCTGTGAACCCAATGACTTAAAGATCCCATATCGTTTCCCTTACACTCCTTTTACAAGGTCTTTTCGTATATTTTTTACTTCATCTCTCATATCCCGGGGATTATCTTTCACCTTACTAAACCTTACTAACATAAAAGCCATCCCCAATTGTCAGAAAATATAATTTCTTACCTCCCGCCTGCGAAGGTTCGCTTGATATTTCAATACGCAGACCATCTGACACGGCCGGTCCTTAGGCAGCGTATTTTGCTGCCTTAGTACCGCTGCCAGTGTCAGCTGAGCGGGAGCGGGTCGGAGTATTGAAATATCAAGCGAACCCCACCCGGGTATCCACTCATTTATTTTCTAACAATCACAACCTGAGACGCATTCGCATAAGTATCCGTAAAATCAACACTCTCTTTTCTCTCATCTGTCACAGTCATACCAGCCGCACCAAATTCAGCCTTACCACTGGAAACTGCTGCCAGGATAGATTCGAATGCCATATCGTCAATCTTCAGATCATAACCCATCTTGTCGCAGATTGCTTTCGCCATATCTGCATCGATTCCTACGATATTATCTCCTTCTTTATACTCCCATGGCTCGAATTCTGCGTTGGTAGCCATAGTCAGAGTACCGTTGGTATACTCGGTTCCTTCCGGAGTCTCGTACTGATAGCTTCCCTGGTCATCACCGATGTAGTTTGCCATGATCTTATCCAGAGTTCCATCCTCTTTCAGTTCCTTGATGGCCGCATTCATTTTCTCTGTCAGTTCTGTATTTCCTTTTTTCAGACAGATCGCATATTCTTCCGGTTCCCAGATATTTTCTACGATCTTCAGATCATCGTTGGCATCTACGAACTTCTGAGCCGGCAGAGAGTCGATCACAACCGCATCGATCTTACCGGTCTTCAGAGCCTGGATGGCATCCGCACCTTTGTTATAACGTTTCATCTGAGAATCACTTGCTACTGCATCGCTGGCATAGCTGTCTCCGGTAGTACCGGTCTGCACACCGATGGTCAGATCTTTCAGATCATCGACACTGGATACCTCTACCTGTTTTTTGCTGCCGCATCCGAACATGGATACTGCCATAATACCTGTCAGTGCAAATACAACTGCCTTTTTCATACTCTTATCCTCCTGTTATTCTTGTGTACTCACGGATCTGTGTATAGTTTTCCGTCTGATTCATCCTTCTGCATATCTATACAGAGTGAGTGCATTTTTATACTAATTAAAATCTTCTTTATTATAACAGCTTTTTATTTTTTTGCAACCGGGAATTCCTGCCTGTAGGGTTCTTTTTCAGACACGCTCTAAGAAAATCTTTCTTTTATCAGCCGGTCACCGTTCCGGATCCGCTTTTCCCAGTCCGGGAAGTCTTCTTCCAGAATCTCCCGGAAAGCCCGGTATTCATCAAGAAGTCCCTGACCGTGGAGGACACGATAGGCTCCGGCATCACTTCCGAGAGCAAGTTTTGCTCCGAGCTGATACCCGCGGAGTAATGCTTTTTTCTGTCCTTCCCAGATGTTTTTCACTACTTGTTCCGGAAACCTTCCGTCTCCGAGAAGATTTTTTTACTGTTACTATCGTAGGTACCCAGACAGCATCGGAAGCTGCAAGTGCCTGAAGCGCATCTTCGTCGCAGAAGTTTCCATGTTCGATACTGTCCACACCTGCGAGAGCTGCTGCCCGGACTGCCTGACTGCCGTTTGTATGTGCCATGACGGGGAAACCTTCTTCATGGGCAATATGGATCAGTTCACGGATCTCACTGTCGGCAAGTGAGGGTTCCGTCAGACCTCCATGCGTAAAGTCCATGATCCCGGAGATCATAATTTTCACGAAATGGCCTCCCTGCCTGCGCAGCTCCCGGATCAATTCGCAGTATTCCTGCATGGTGTCATAACTTCTTCCCACGATGCCTCCGTAGTGCCCTTTTTTATGAATGGCAAATATCGGCGTCCGATAGGTGATCCCATAGGCAGGCGCCAGCTCCATCGTCCGCTTTGAGGTTCCGTAGATATCCCCGCCTTCCCGCAGCCAGGTGATTCCGCGCTTCCGGTATTCCGCAAGATGCGCGTGGATCACCCGGTCGCAGACACCATTTTTCTGGTCGGCTACGGCTTTTTTATAGTCTGTGCCGTTCATGAAAATGTGCATGTGGGCTTCGCCGTATGGGAATTGGTTTATTGCTTTTCTCATCATCTTCTATTTCAATCTTTCACATATAAAACATTTCTGTATTTTTCTATTATCGTCTAATCTCTCCGATCATCGATCATATAAAGCAACGCATTGCAGATGCATGCTGCGATATTGCTTCCGCCTTTTCTTCCCCGTGCCACGATATATGGGACATCCGCTTTCATGATCAGTTCTTTGGACTGTACCACGTTGACGAAGCCTACCGGGACACCGATGATGAGTGCCGGATTCAGTTTTCCCTCTTCGATCAGTTCGTAGAGACGTACCAGAGCAGTCGGAGCGTTACCGATTGCAAAGATCAGTGGTTTGTCCAGCTGTGCTGCCTTATCCATACTTGCAGTGGCTCTTGTGGTTCCGTTTGCCTTCGCTGTGGCTGCCACATCCTCATCGGACATGAAGCAGTAAACCTCTCCGCCGTAACGGGCGAGGGCACGTTTGTTGATGCCGGATCTGCCCATCTGGGTATCCGTGACGATACAGGCACCCTGGCGGATCGCATCCATGGCTTTTGCCACAACATTGTCAGAAAAACACAGACTGTCCGCATATTCAAAGTCTGCACTTGTATGGATACAGCGTTTGATGATCAGTTCTTTGTCCGGGTCCAGTTTCCGGTCGCCCAGTTCTTCCGTGATGATCTCAAAGCTTCTGCGTTCAATATCTCTTGGTTTTACATTTTCCAGTTCTATTTTCATAACTTATACCCCTGCTTCCAGAATCTCATATATTGCCTTCATATCCAGATGTTCCCGCAGCGCTGCTGCCAGAATATCGTACTGTGTCTCTTTGAATGTCTGAAAATCCACACCTTTCATCTCTGAGGTATCAATTCCCTTCTTTTTCCCCAGTGCCCGGATCACAGCCTCCGCCACACCTTCTTTGTCAAATACACCGTGAACATAGGTGCCATAGACACGGGAAGTATACGCACCATCCTGTTTTTCCTCTGTGGTCTTTGCATGATCCCGGATCGTTGTCAGCGGGGATGCCCCTTCATGTAAAGTCGTCACACCCATATGAATCTCATACCCTTCCAGCTCCACGCCGGAAAGCTGGGAAAGTTCGCCCTCTACCTGTCCGAATATACCACTGACTCTGGTTCTGGTCTTTCCGTCTGCAAATACGGTATCCATCGGAAGCAGTCCCATCCCTTTCATGGTTCCGCCCGCTTCCACACCGTCCGGATCGGAAAGTGTTTCCCCTAACATCTGGTAGCCGCCACAGACACCGAAGATCACTGTTCCTGCTGCTGCCAGTTTGAGGACTGCCGCCTCCATGCCGCTCTCCCGCATCCACTGCAGGTCTCCCATAGTATTCTTTGTTCCCGGGAGAATCACCATATCCGGATGCTTCAGTTCATGGATATGCTTTACATATCGAAGAGACACACCCGGAATATTTTCAAATGGATTAAAATCTGTAAAGTTAGAGATCCGTGGAACCCGAATCACCGCGATATCGATCTGTCCCACCTCCTGCTGACTGTCAAACCGCTCCGTCAGACTGTCTTCGTCTTCCACCTCGATCTGCAGGTACGGTGCCACGCCAACTACCGGGATGCCGCTTCGTTCTTCCAGCATCTCCACACCGGGATCAAGAATGGTTTTGTCCCCTCGGAATTTGTTGATGATCAGACCCTTTACCATCTCTTTTTCCTCATCTTCCAGAAGCATCACCGTACCGATCAGCTGGGCAAATACGCCGCCGCGGTCGATATCTCCGACCAGAAGCACCGGTGCTTTTGCAAGCTTGGCCATACCCATATTGACGATATCATCCTGCTTTAAGTTAATCTCCGCCGGACTTCCTGCGCCTTCAATGACAATGATATCGTTTTCTGCTGCCAGCGTATCATAGGCCTTCATAATATCCGGGATCAGTTTCTTTTTGTATGCGAAATAATCCCGTGCACTCATATTTCCAAGGACTTCACCGTTTACGATCACCTGGCTGCCCACATCATTGGTGGGCTTTAACAGGATCGGATTCATCAGAACAGACGGCCTGATGCCTGCCGCTTCCGCCTGCATCACCTGTGCCCGTCCCATTTCCAGTCCTTCTTCTGTGATAAAGGAATTCAGTGCCATATTCTGTGATTTAAACGGTGCCACCCGATAGCCATCCTGTTTAAAGATCCGGCACAGTCCGGCTGCCAGCAGGCTTTTTCCTGCGTTGGACATGGTTCCCTGTATCATAATTGCTTTTGCCATGATTTATCTCCTCACTTTCCGAATCTTTTCTAATAATTGTTCGTTTTCTGTATGCAGCTTTACTGCGATCCGGTAACATCCTTTCCAGAGTCCGGGATAATTGCTGCAGTCCCGGATCATCACACCTTCCTGCAGAAGTTTTTCATACAGATCAGGCTCTCCCTCAAAAAACAGATAATTTGCCTGGGAGTCCAGCACCGGATATCCCATTTTCATCAGTCCCTCCCGCAGGAATTGCCGTTCCTGAAAGATCAGTGTTCTCGCCTTCTCCACATAAGCTGTCTCCCTCAGCGCCGCAGTTCCAGCTTCCTGCGCCGGTGTGGATACATTCCACGGCTGCAGCTGAGCTTCGATCTGTGTCATCAGTGTTTCGCCGGACGTAATTCCATAGCCCAGTCGTAATCCCGCCATCGCATATCGTTTGGTAAATGCTTTCAGAAGAAACAGATACTTCTTTCCTTTCAGTTCACCTTTTAAGGTATGTACTTCCGGTTCCGGAACAAAATCAAGAAAACATTCATCCACCACCAGATAGATCTGTCGTTTTTCGCAGAGGGTTACAATCTTTCGAAGAAGTTTCGGATCCATCAGAATACCGGTCGGGTTGTTTGGGTTACACAGAAAAACCATTTGCAGATCTTCTTTTTGCAGTCTGTCCAGAATCCTGTCCTGCAAAGTAAATCCATCTTCTTTTTCAGGATCTCTCTGTTCACCTCACATCCCACAGCTTCCAGTGCCTGGGCATATTCTGCAAAGGTAGGTGCCAGTACCAGCGCTCTTTTCGGCTTTACCGCCTGCACCAGTGCAAAGATCAGTTCTGCCGCCCCGTTTCCACAGATCAGCCATTCCACCGGAACCTGTTCATATTCCGCCAGCGCCTGCTTCAGCTTTTCCTGACAGGCATCAGGATAATGGCAGACCCGTTCCATGCTGTCTTTTGCCGCCCGGATAACCCCGGGCGGTGTTCCAAGCGGATTGATATTCGCTGAATAATCCAGCACATCCGGGTGGCGGTAGATATCTCCGCCATGTATGTATTCTTTCATGAGTCCGTTGTTTCTCCTTTTTGTATCTGTTTTTTCTTTTATGGTACAATTGTAACTATTCAGTAGGTAGCATTCCGCGAATCGTTTTTGACATGTTTTTGTCAAAATGCCATCACCCAAGGTGATTAGAAATGCTTTTTGACTCGTAACTGTGAGGGTACTGAACAGTTACGGTATATTTATATAAACACGCAGACCAGAACACGCACCAGTCCAAATACCACAAGTGACAGTACCGTTCCTGCATACATCAGTTTGTGAGATCTTATGATATCCTCAATCTCTACTTTCCGGATCGGATCACCGATATATGGTTTTTTTATGCAGTTCTCCAAAATACCAGGCATCTCCTGCCAGCCGGATATCCAGTGCACCGGCCATCACAGCTTCTGTCTGCGCAGAGTTCGGGCTGGCGTGTTTTCTGCGGTCGCGAAGATAGATTTTCTTTGCATTATTTCCATCCATACCGATCAGCCAGGCTCCTGCGATCATCAGCCAGGCGGAAAGTCTTGCCGGAATATAATTCAACACATCATCCAGTTTTGCCGCCGCTGTTCCAAAATACCGGTATCTGTCGTTCACATAACCCACCATGGAGTCCATGGTATTCACGCTTTTATAGGCAAAGCCCAGCACTGCGCCGCCGATCATCATATAAAACAGCGGGGCAATGATACCGTCGGAAGTATTCTCTGCAACGGTTTCAACTGCTGCTTTGGTTACACCTTCTTCGGTCAGATTCTGCGTGTCACGTCCCACGATCATCGATACAGCATAACGGCTTTTTTCAATATCTCCGGTCTGCAGCGCATCGTAGACTTTTTTACTCTCGTCACGAAGGGATCTTGCCGCCAGCAGCTGGTAGCACATAAAACTCTCCAGCGCCACCCCCAGCCAGGTGCGGAATTCATACGCCAGATGCAGGATTAGCCATGGGACAAAAGACGAAGCCGCCACGATTCCCACCACCAGCAATCCTCCGGCGATCCGTTCTCCTGTTTTTGTTTTCGGAAATATCTTCCGCAGGATCTTCTCTAAAAATGTAATCCCATGCCCGATGATACGCACCGGATGATACAGCCATCTGGGATCCCCAAAACACAGATCCATAAGGAATCCCAGTACTACTGCAAGTAATGTCCACTTCATCTTTTCTTCCTCTTTCTGTAGCCATCTGCTTTTTTGCAGTTACGCCTTTTCTATTTCTGTTCTTATTATCTACACTACTGTTGTTTTGTCATTTGTATCGGATTTACCACACGCAGCACCGGCTGCTGTCCTGATGCATCGCTCCATGCAGCCGGATCTGCTTCTGCTTCATATCCTTCTCCGTTGACCACATGCCATTCATAAAAGGCTTTTTTTCTGTCTGCGAATCGTTCCAGCACTGCCATGATAATGCCACCATGGACGACAAAAGCAGCGGATTCTGTTCCATCTTCCGCGCAGAGCTTCAATCCTTCCAGGAATCCCTGACAGGCTCTGTCCCGGAATTCCTGTGGATCTTCCCCTCCCGGGAAGGGCAGGGTTGCATTGCTGTCCACCCACGCCTGATACTCGGCATCTCCGGTCATTTCCTTCCAGTTTTTGTTTTCAAATCTTCCGAAATCACATTCTCTCAGGTTCTGAATCACCTGCTGCTCCTGGCCCGGATAGATACATGCCGCTGTCTGACGGCAGCGAAGCAGGGGACTTACAAAAAGTCTTTCTGCTTTCGGATAGTTCTGTTTTTTCAGCTGTTCCTGATCCTCTTCCAGAACCGGTTCATCGGTGATCCCGATATAGCGATTCAGCTGATTCCCGGGTGTTTTCCCATGCCGGATCAGATATATTCTCATCTGTTTTCTCCTTTTCTCACTTGAGCTGTGTTCCGATCCCACAGCAGACGCGCACTACCTGAGCTGCATGTGCCGCAAGTTTTGTACATACCCGACCGCATGCTTCTCTCCATTCCCGGTCTTTCGCGTCCATCGGGACGATTCCGTAGCCTACTTCATCCGTTACAATGATCAGATCAGGATTTTCTTTCCATATTATTTCTGCAAGATCCCGGACTGATCCTCCTTCGTCCAGTTCTCTGCGGATAAAGGAGTGGAAATGATGGACTGCTTTTGCTGTTTTCAGATCTTCTATCGTGCAGGTCTGACCGTCTTTCCAGTCGGGATCGGTCAGGTTGTATGTTTTTGATGCGTAAGATTGTTTGCCCTGGTACGCACCGCCGATTATTAATATCATTGTTGGTTCTCCTTTTTTAAAGATAAGTTTGTTGGGTAGGTTGTGGTGGATTCGATCGATTGCTCATCGCCTCGCGGCCGCGGGTCTGCGCTCGGTCTGAGCCTGTAGTCTCAGACTCGTGCTCGACAAGCGCTGGCTGCGAGGCGATGAGCAATCGACCGAATCCCTTCAAGAGTACTGGCTAGAGCGTGTCTGAAAAAGGCTTTTCGTGAGCTGCGAGTCTCAGTTTGTGGGAGATTTTATCCGAATGAGGGCGGCGTAGCGGGCTACGGCAACCGAATGAGGGTAAAATATACCGCAAAGTGGGGCTTGCAGATTGCGGAAATGATTTTTCAGACACGCTCTAGGGCCTTGGTGCATCCTCGCGGAGCGTTTTTTACTTTACAGGAAAGCAATTTCCCGTAAAGCAAAAGGCTGTCGCCCCCGGAACTCTCACAAGTTCCGAAGGCGGCAGCCTTTTTATGTTTTACAAGCTTATCTTATGCTTCCTTTGTCTGCTGACACAGAGGGTGACAGCAAAGAACCATACGGCCATTGCCCATATCTTTTGCATCCGGGCGTTTCTGACGACATTCATCGGTTGCGTACGGACAACGAGGAGCGAACTTACAGTATTCCACTGCATATTCTTTTCCTTCCATATCCGGCATGGCAATTTCTTTTTCCCATTTGTCTCCGACACGGGGTACAGAACTCATCAGAAGTTCGGTGTAAGGATGTGCCGGATTGTCCATGATCTGTTTTGCCGGTCCGTATTCGATCAGGCAGCCACGATACAAGGTTGCGATATAATCGGATACATAGTATGCAGTCGACAGGTCATGAGTAATATAAATAAATGAGATTTTATATTTGTCACGCAGCTCTTTAAAGAGGTTTACGATGTTCATCTTCATAGATGCATCGATTGCCGCAACAGGCTCATCTGCGATGATCAGTTTCGGACGGGTAATCAGGGCTCTCGCGATAGATACACGCTGCAGCTCTCCACCTGAGAACTGAGTCGCATATTTTCCTTTTACGACTGCCAGAGACATACCAACACTCTTTAATGCTTCATCAACAACTTTATCTGCTTCTGCTCTGTTCTTTGCGATGCCAAGACGAAGAGCAGTGTTATACAGGTAAGTATCTACGGTCTTTCTTGCGGAGAAAGATTCGTATGGATTCTGGAAGATCGGCTGTACATCCAGTTTGAACTGTTTTGGATCATAGCTTTTTTTATCTGCATAAGATTTTCCATCCATAACGATGTCACCCATATCCGGGTTATGAAGACGAAGAATCATCTTACATAAAGTAGATTTACCACAACCGGACTCTCCTACGATAGACAGGATTACCGGTTTATCATCATCGATAGATAAAGAAACATTATCTACAGCCACCAGCTTTTTACCACGCAGCATACCACCTACACGGAAAATCTTGCTGACGCCTTTTACTTCCAATAATTTATCAGCCATTCGTCTTCACCTCCTCTTCTAATAAGTGACACGCAGCGAAACGACCCGGTCTTATTTCCCGGAATTTCGGGACTTCACTGCGGCACCGATCCGTAGCATGCGGACAACGAGGTGCAAAACGACATCCTGGCGGCGGATTCTTCAGTGCCGGCGGACGTCCTGCGATACCAACTCGCTGTACATCCTCACCTACACGCGGAAGAGCATCTACCAACATCTTTGTATATGGATGAATCGGATCATTGAAGATATCTTCTGTCTTACCGAGCTCTGCAATACTACCGGAATACATGATCGCCATACGGTCTGTGATCTGATAATGAACACCCATATCATGACTTACAATGATCATTGTATTCTTTAACTGTTTCTGCAGACGCATCAGCATCATAAGAATACCCTTCTGTACAACTACGTCCAGAGCGGTTGTCGGCTCATCGGCCAGAACAACACCCGGAGACATAAAGGTTGCCAGTGCAATGATCGCACGCTGTCTCATACCACCGGACAGCTGGAATGGAAATGACTCCAGAACATCCGGGGAAAGATTCAGTTCTTTCAGATAATCAGCAACTCTTGCCAGAGTTTCCTCCGGTTTTTCATTCTTTTTCTGGTCCTTTGGAATAGAATCCAGAAACTGTGTTTTCAGACGAACGATCGGGTTCAGAACACTCTGTGCAGCCTGTGGCACATATGCGATATTGTTCCACCAGGTGTCACGAATCTTTCCAGATTCGAATGAATATTTCTTTCCGTCTTTTTCACCTTCCAGAACAACACGCCCCTGATCGATCACTAACGGATAGTCAACAATATCATAAAGAGTGTTCAGCAGGGTGGTTTTACCACATCCGGACTCGCCTGCGATGCCGAAGATCTCATTGTCTTTAATCTCAAAGTTAATGTCCTTGAGTACGTGTACATCACCGTCTATTGTCTTATAAGACGTTGACAAATTCTCGATTTTCAGCATACCTATCACCTGCCTCTCTTCTTAGCCTGATAATCGTTGTAACCTGTAATCAACATGAACAGGCCAACAAATAAGATAACGGTTGCAACAATCGGAGAACCGATCCAGAGCCATCTCTTAGCCAGGACTGCATTGTATCCTCTTGCCCACTGAATCATGTTACCAAGAGAAACCAGGTTTCCCGGTGACAGACCCAGAACGGCCAAACTGGATTCTGAACCGATTGCACTCAGTGTTGCATTCATAAAGTTGGAAAGTGACCAGGACAGTGCGAACGGAAGAATCTCCGTTACAACGATCTGTAAAGTACTTTCACCTGAAAAACGTGCTGTGTGAATAAAGTCACGCTCTTTGATTGTCAGAGCCATGGAACGGATCTGACGGCTTGGCCATGCCCATGCGAACATCGCAAGAACAAGTGCCATAACAATTACAGTGGAGCTTCCTTTCATCAGGGAAGTCATCATGATCAGAATCGGCAGAGACGGGATTACTACGAAAGTATCCGTGATAATCATCAGCACTCTGTCCAACGCGCCGCCTGCAAAACCTGCAAGCAGACCAACCAGAACACCCACAACAGTACCAATAGTAGCTACGATCAGACCAATCATCAGAGAATTGTGAATGGCTTCGATCAGCAACCATACAATATCCTGTCCCATACTGGTGGTTCCAAGCCAATGTTCAGCAGAAACTCCCAGATTATTCGGGTATGTATTATAGGTAAACGGATTTGTATGTGGGATAAAATATACTACGAATCCAATGATCAGGAAAAAGCAAGTAGAAATCAAGCCTGCTTTTAAACGAAAATTGGCTGTTTTCCAAAATTTCTTCATGTCTGTCCCTCCCTCTTATCAGCCGTACCGGATTCGCGGATCGATGAACGGGTAGATCAGGTCCACAATTAAAGTTGCTGAAGCAATCGCTACGATGGAAATTGTAATACAACCAAGGATCATATTATAATCCGACTGCAGGATCGCGGCCTGAATCAGAGAACCAACTCCAGGGTATCCGAAAATAATCTCGGTCATGATGGAACCACCGAAGACACCACCAAGGCTCATTGCCAGTGCTGTGATCTGGGTCAGAATGGAGTTACGCATTACATAGTTCTTGCCAATGGTGAACTCGGAAAGTCCACGGAAACGGGCATAACGTACATAATCTTCTTCTGCTGTGGTACTCGCCAGAGATTTCATGGAGATGATCCACCATCCGGTACCAAGTAACAGCAGTGAGATTCCCGGAAGGATGGAAGCCTTGACCACAGAAGCGATCCAAGGACCAAATCCACCTTTAGTATTGATAACTGCCTGCAACGGGAACCATTTTAATACGAATGCAAATACAATCTGTAAGATCAACGCTACCAGGAAGTAAGGAATCGGGTAGATAAAAATTGCAATTGCTTCCAGAATCTTGGATGAAGTTTTATTTTTCCGAAATCCTGCCAGAAGACCGATCAGGTTACCTACGATCCACGCAATAAACGTGGATGTCAGACAGAGCATCAACGTATATGGCAGATATCGTCCAATGATCTTTCCTACCGGTTCCGGATAACTCATCAGTGACGGACCAAAGTCAAAATGCAGCAGACCATGCCACAGGAAATATCCATACTGTTGCAGCAGCGAGCCATCAAGTCCAAACTGCACACGCAAGCTGCTACGGAGGGCATCCATCTCAGCTGGATCCATGTTACCGGAACGTGACTGAATCTGTGCGATCATGTTTTCAACAGGATCTGACGGAAACATACGTGGAATGAAGAAGATAAAGGTAACACCGATCAGGATAGTCAGCGCCCAGGCAAGCACTCGCTGCAGAAAGAATTTCTTAAATTTCATACACAGCACTCCTTTACTACTATTTCTACACAAAAGGGACGGCTCGTAAGTTTTTCTTACAACTCCGTCCCTTCTGATATTTCAGCAAATAACTCTGTCAGTTTTTGCTGTTTTCATCATTTTATTACTGTTCCTAAAGACTTAAAGGATTAAGCCTGTGTAGGAGTGATGTTTGGAAGCATGTATTTGAAGCAGCTCCACCACCACCATGGACCATTGTACGGGTTGTCCGCATTCGGATAACCTTCCCAGTAAGTTGAGTTGGTCGGAACGAATTTTGTACCAGAGAGGAAGTTGATTTCCGGCATATCTGTTACACATTCCTTAAGGAATTCAGTATGCAGTTCGTAAGATCTATCACTTTCCGGATCAGTATTAGCAAGTTCATGAAGTATCTCTGTAACTTTTTCGTTATTCCAACGAAGTCCCTGACCTGAACCAGTTTCGCCTACAGGTTTGATCAGATCACCGTCAAATCCGCTGATTGCAGAATAGAAGTCTTTCAGGATACCGCCGGATGGCCAGTAACCAGCAATCTGGAAGTTACCCTGTCCACCATCTACATCCCATGTTGCGGAAGATTTAGAAGCAATTGTACACTGGAAACCGAATTTTGTCAGCTGGTTGTAAGCTGCCTGTACACCACGTGCTTCCTGGAACTCAGTATCTGCCAGATAGCTCATCTCAAAGGTGAAAGGTTTGCCTTCATAATTCCATACGCCGTTTACTTTTTCCAGACCGGCTTTTTCAAGCAGTTTTGTAGCTGCTTCTTCATCATGTTTCCACCAGCCTGCACCAAACATGGTAATCAGTTCTTCATCTGTTCCTTCGATGCCAAGAGACTCAGCCATGCGTTTTGCATAACCGGTGTCATATGGTTTGAAGGTTGTTCCATCGCCAAGATCCAGTTCGAAGTTTTCCAGCCAATCCTGCATTGGGATTGTGTAAGTTTCCTGCAGGAACTGTGTATTGTTCATTAACGGGATCGGAGCCGCACGTCCTGCTCCAGAGAACGTGTTCATGGAAATCTCATCAATATTAAGTGCTAAACAGATACCCCAACGGAAGTCTGGATTGTCAAACGGTGCGCCCTGACCGTGTGAGAATGTAAGTCCTTTTGCACCCGGATCGTCTGGGTTTGCATATGGGAAATCGTTGTACCAGCAGTTGATTTTGTCGTTAGAAGCTTTCATGGTTTCAAACTCTTCCAGTGTTACTTCACACAGCAGGTCAACTTCGTTGTTGATCATAGCCATCTGTTTTGTGGTAGAGTCTGCGAATGTACGGAACCATACGTATTTCGGAGGTGTAGCTCCTTCTGCGTAGTCATACTGAGTGGATCCTGCAACACCAAGTGTGCTGTCCTTCCAGTCATCACGCAGTTCATACAGTACCCAGTCACCCAGTGAATCGTAATCTTTTACGGTATACGGACCTGCTACTACAGGATCTTCATCCTTGAATGTAGTAACGTCGGACTGTTTTGAATAAATATGTTCCGGAACGATACGGTAATCAGTTCCCCATACAGTGATACCATATCTCTGTACGAAACGCGGGAATGATTCTTTCATCTTAAACAGAACTGTGTAATCATCTACTTTTTCTACGGAATCAATGTACAGGTTTGTTGCTGCACTGGCACCGATTTCATCATTTTCTTTAATCATATTGAAAGTGAAGACAACGTCATCCGCTGTTACATCTTCACCATCGGACCATTTGATACCCTGACGAACTTTTACTGTCCACTCGGTAAAATCATCATTGGACTCAGGCATGCCATCAGCAATCTCGCCCCACTGTTCACCATTTGCGGTATCCATTTCCCACAGATGAGCACTCATCAGCTGATGAATACCAAATCCCATCTGGGTACCTTTCATGTAGCTGTTGAACTGACCAGGTACATCTGTCGGGGACTGACACTCAACGATCAGTGTCTCAGAACGAGGAGTTCCTACCTCTGTAGTAATACCTTCAGATGCTGCTGTTCCGCTTCCGCCTGAACTGTCATCTGTAGAAGTTGTTCCACTGGAATCTGTAGATCCGCCGGAACTGGAATCACTTCCGCCGCCGCCACAGCCGGCTAACATACCAACTGCAAGCGTAGCTGCTGTTAAAACTGCAACTATTTTTCTTTTCATCTCTTGCCCTCCCTTTAGGTTTTGAAAATAACTCAGACAACATCATATTCGTCAATCTTCCGTTGTCTCTATATAAATTTTCCTTCTGCCCATACTACTTTTTTCAGAAAAACTCTGCTGGCGCCTACCATATGAACACGAACGAAAATCTACATTCCTTCACAATTTTTCTTAATATTGTGTTTCGTCATAATAACTACGGAATCTTTTGTTTCGCTCACGACATTATATAGTTTGTCACCCCACTGTCGTGAACATTTCGCACAATACCATTCACTTTCTCTTGTTGTTTCTGGTGATTTTGACGTATTGTTTAAATGTTGTTTCGTCATGTTTATATATTATACCATTGTTTTATAAAAATCAAGTGCAATTTAACCAATTTCAAAAAAATCCGCTTTGGTTTCTTTCCCCAAAGCGGATTTTTCTGCTTTTGTCTATATTCCATTATTTCTCTTTGCTATTTTCGCTTTTTTTCGTCAATTTGTGAACAATCGCCAGACATCCAAGAAGTGCAATCAGGTTTGGAAGCACCATTAAACCATTGAACATATCTGCCATATCCCATACCAGATCTACTTTCAATGTGGATCCGATGATTACGCAGATCACAACGATCACTGCATAAACTTTTACTGCACAATTTCCGAACAAATGCCGAACATTCACTTCACCGAAATAGTACCATCCGACAATTGTAGTAAAGGCAAAGAACAGCATACACAATGCAATAAAGATATTTCCAAAGTTACCGAATCCTACGTTGAATGCACTCTGTGCCAGTTCAGAACCTGTCTGTCCGTTACCAAGTACTCCGGTGGACAGGATAACCAGAGCTGTCAGTGTCAGAATAATAAATGTATCGATAAATACACCCATCATTGCGATGATTCCCTGATCACACGGATCCTTAACCTCCGCTGTTGCATGTGCATGTGGTGTGGAACCCATACCTGCTTCGTTGGAGAAAAGTCCTCTCGCAACACCGAAACGCATCGCTTTCTGAACCGTTACACCAAGTGCACCGCCTGCGATTGCCTGCGGTGCAAAAGCACCTACAAAAATATCTTTAAATGCAGTTCCAACCCCCGGAAGATGCATCACCAAGATCACAAGGCAGCCGATGATGTATAACAGCGCCATGATCGGAACGACTTTTTTCTGTGAAGCTTGCGATTCTCTTGATACCGCCAATGAAGATGATGCCGGCAATCACTGCCACACAGATTCCCACTGCCAGTTTCGGTACATGGAATGCATTGTTAAATGCTGCACCGATAGAGTTGGACTGTACCATATTTCCCATAAATCCCAGGGCCAGAATGATAGCTACAGAAAAGAAACCTGCCAGGAATTTTCCAAATCTGCCCTTGAATACGTATTTTATATAATATACCGGGCCTCCTACATAGTGTCCGTTTTCCAGTTTTCTTGTATGCTGTGCCATAACAGCTTCCGCATAGATGGTAGCCATTCCGAAGAATGCACTGACCCACATCCAGAAGATGGAACCCGGCCCTCCGGATGCAATCGCTGTTGCTGCTCCGGCGATATTACCGGTTCCTACCTGGGCGGCAATCGCTGTTGTCAGAGCCTGAAAAGAACTGAGACCATTTTCTCCTTTCCCGCCATGCAGCGAAAAATTACCAAACAATGCTTTCATTCCGGCACCAAACTTTCGTATCTGAATAAATTTCAGGCTGAACGAGTAAATGATACCGGCTCCCAGAAGCAGGATCAGCAGTGCATAATCCCACAGAAACGTATTGACACACTCAACTACTTTTGTAACAAATTCCATGTTTTTTCTTCTCCCTCACTTTTTCTTACGTTTCAAGCCAATACCAAAGAATGCGCCGGGGCATATCCTTGCAGAGCGTTTTTTATTCACCTGAAACCAGTACAGCGTTTCCGACAAAAAAGGTCCCGGGGAAATCCCCGGGACCTGATACTTCCATAACTGTTCTGCGCCTTTGCAGGTTCTATTCAGAATTGTTATTCATTATCCACTCGAAACACAAAAAACAACTGCGACATGCCGCTTTTCTTTTTTGTATCTTTCACACTGTCCTTTTGCCTGAGAGATTCGCAGATCACAGATCTGCTTTCACCTTCGGCACCCATCTTTGGGATTCTCCAGAGGGCCATCCGGTTACAGTCCCGTCCGTTTTTCACGGACACCTGAGAGTATTATTCCTTCGGCGGGCTTTCGCCTGCTTTCCTGCAACCTTCTATTGGCTCGATATGTAGTTTCGTTAATGCTTTTATTATAAGGAGCCGGATTGCTGTTGTCAACCCGGCTCTTTATTTTTATAACACTTTACCAAAGTATTATATAAAAATCGTTATTTTCTTTTACAGACTGTCAATAAATCTCATGAATGCAGTTCTGCCTTCTTCTGTGCATTTGTACACTCCTGCATGCTCCAGCACCTTCTTGAATACAATGCCGATCTCTTTTTTCAGAATCTCTTCCACATTTTCTGCTGTGAAAGTATATTTTTCTTTCAGTTCATCTACCCAGTCGGCATGTTTTTCCAGAACTTCATCTTTTCTCAGATCTTCGCCTGCCACAATGGCTTTGCACAGACCTTCAAGTTCACCTTTCAGACGTGCCGGAAGCACTGCCAGGCCCATAACTTCGATCAGACCGATGTTTTCTTTCTTGATATGGTGCAGTTCCGCATGCGGATGATAAACACCCAGCGGATGTTCTTCGGTCGTAATATTATTCCTCAAAACCAGATCCATCTCATACATATCACCACGTTTTCTTGCGATCGGGGTGATGGTATTATGTGGTTCTCCGTCGGTTTCCGCGAAGATAAATGCTGCCTCGTCAGTGTATCCTCTCCACTTTAACAGGATCTTGTCTGCCAGTTCGATCAGACGCTCCGTGTCCGGACCGCTTATACGGATGACGGACATCGGCCATTTTACGATGCCTGCTTTGACATCTTCGAATCCCGGGATCACTACTTCTTTTTCCACCGGTGCTTTCGCCATGGCAAATTCATAATGTCCACCCTGAAAATGATCATGGCTCAGGATCGATCCGCCTACGATCGGCAGGTCTGCATTGGAACCTACAAAATAATGAGGGAATTGTTTTACAAAATCAAACAATTTCGCAAATGTCGCACGTTCGATCTTCATCGGTACATGCTGAGAATTGAATACGATACAATGCTCGTTATAATATACATAAGGAGAATACTGGAATCCCCACTCACTGTTGTTGATGGTTACCGGTATGATTCTGTGGTTCTGTCTTGCCGGATGGTTCAGTCGTCCTGCGTAGCCTTCGTTTTCCATGCAAAGCAGACATTTTGGATATGATGTCTGTTTTGCCAGCTTTGCTGCTGCGATGGCTTTCGGATCTTTTTCCGGTTTGGACAGGTTGATGGTAATATCCAGATCACCGTATTCTGTCGGTGCTACCCATTTCATGTCTTTTGCGATACGGTAACGACGGATATAATCGGTATCCTGACTGAATTTGTAATGTGCATCGGTAGCCTTTACCGGATCTTCTTTATACAATTCCCAGAAGCGACGGATCACATTGCTTGGACGGTCTACCAAAAGACTCATAACTTTTGTGTCAAACAGGTCGCGATAACCTACACTGTTTTCTTCCATCAGACCATGTTCATATGCATAGTCACAGATATCTCCCAGAATGCTTTCCAGTTGACCTACCACACTCCGATCTGCTCCGTCAGACTCCATGATCTGTTTTACATATTCTTCATCAATTGCATCCATCTGCAGTAATTCCAGAATTTTATTCGTAGTATAACGCTTGTCTTCCTTTTCTACCAGACCGGTTGCCAGTCCATACTGTACCAGTTTTACAATGCTCTCTTGAATCATTCCTTTTCTCCTGCCTTTCCTTTTAATACCACGGTGCCGAACCGATCTATAGTGCCATCATATTTTCCAAGCCATACCGGATACTGTTCTACAGGCAACTTGACTTCTACCGGCTGGCGGTTGAAGTTCTGTACAAATACATAATCTGTATCCTGATTCCGGCGCACACATACTTCCACACCTTCCGGAATATGGGCAACTACACGTTTTACGCCTGCTTCTTTTGCAATCTTACGATAAACTTCATCATAAAATCCCTGTTCAAAGTCTGCACAGATATGGTATGCTTTTCCTTTGCCAAAAAGGTTCACGGTAAGTGCCGGCATACCGGCATAAAAGTCGGTTTCGTAGGTCATCAGAGGCTGTGCAGTAGAAGTCTTAACCAGTTCACACAGATGGTTACAGGTATAGGTTTTCGTCAGGCACAGCTCATTTCCCCTCACCGGTACTCCTCTATTATATTCCCCATCGTACAAACCGTCAATCTCTGTACTGCGAAGTCCCATCACATCCATCAGTCCATGGGGAGTTCCCTCCAGGAAACACAGATCGGTACTGTCTACGATACCGGACCAGTAAGTCAGGATAAAGGTTCCACCATTTTCTACGTATTTACGAACCTTCTCTTCAAATCCTTCCCTGAACATATAAAGCATAGGTGCTGCTACTACTTTATAACCATCCAGATCCTGCTCCATATCGATCATATCCACATTCAGTCCCTGTTTGCGGAATGCGTAATAGGATTTTTCCACAGTTTCCTTATAGAACAGTCCTTTATTTCTTGGTCCCTGGGCGTCTTCCATGGCCCAGCGGTTCTCCCAGTCATATACCACAGCCACCTGTGCCGGGTTCTTCGCTCCGGTAACTTCCTGAAGTTTTTCCAGACTTTCTCCTACTTCCGTTACCTCCTTAAATACTCTGGTATCATCCTTGCCATAATGATCGATCACTGCACCATGGAACTTTTCAGAGGAACCCTGGCTCTGTCGAAGCTGGAAATACAAAATACTGTCGGATCCGTGGGCAACAGCCTGCATGGAAGCTGCATGAAGCATTCCCGGTTTCTTTAATTTGCTTACGGACTGCCAGTTGGTTGCCGACGGACAGTTCTCCATCAGTAAAAATGGTTTTTTCTGAATACTTCGCATGATATCATGCTGCATGCCATTATCCATGGCTGTCAGGTATTCTTCTTTCTTGTGCCACTGTGGATAATTATCCCAGGATACAAAATCTACTACATCAGCAAATTTGTGATAATTTAATCCCTGGAAATCGTACATCATATTAATGGTGGTTGGTTTGTCGGATCCTGCATCCCTAAGAGCCTGGATCTCCCATTTTACAAAATCTACAGTCTGATCGGTCACAAACCGTTTCCAGTCCAGGTTCAGACCGTGAAGAGAGCTGTCTCCTCTTGGGGAAGGACTGTCTACCTGATCAAAATCGTTATAGCGGTGACTCCAGAATGTGGTTGCCCATGCCCGGTTCATCTTATCTGCTGTCTGATATTTGTCTTTCAGCCAGTTTTTAAAGGCTGCCTGACACAACGGACAATGACACTCTCCTCCATATTCATTGGAAATATGCCAGGCGATCACACCCGGATGGTCTTTGAATTTTTCCGCCAGTTTTGTATTCATAATTCTTGTCTTTTCTCTGTATACCGGAGATGTATAACAGTGGTTATGTCTTTCTCCATACAGATTTCTGTGACGACTGGCGTCTACACGAAGCACCTCCGGATACTTCTGTGCCATCCATCTTGGTCTTGCTCCGGTCGGGGTGGCAAGAATTGTAGAAATACCATTTTCATACAGACGATCTATAATCTTTTCCATCCATTCAAAATGGAATTCTCCCTCTACCGGTTCGAGTACTGCCCAGGAAAATATACCCAGGGATACCTCATTAATTTTTGCTTTTTTAAAATATTCGATGTCTTTTTCCAGAATCTCCGGGCTGTGAAGCCACTGTTCCGGATTGTAATCTCCACCATGGAGCATTTTTCCAAAATTTACTTCTCTTGCCATAAGTTCTTCTCCTGTCTTATCAAAAAAGCCTTTCTCCTTTCACATCAAGGAGAAAGGCTTTTCCTTTCGTTTAATTATTTATTTATAGGTTTCATCAGATTCCTTTGAATGTGAATGTAAATTCCATCTTTTCATCGGTTTTGATCAGATATTCCGGAAGTGGTTTTGCACCCCAGCTGTCGTCTCCGGCAATACCCATCTGCTGTTTGGATACACGTACTACCGTGTAGTGTACCTGTGGCAGTTCAAATGGATGCATCGCATTTTCCATCTCGTGTGGTGTATATGGCAGTGCGGAGAATTCCATAGCATCACCGGTAAACAGCATTCCTCTGCCCTTACGGTCTGTTACAGATGCCCAACGTACGCCAACCTTGTTTCCACATTCCTGCGGAACCATGTATTTTGCCATATTATCTTCCACTTTGTTCCTGTAGATACCCAGTTTTGCGCCTTCGCATCTGTCCACATAGGTTTCTTCCGGTCCCATGCCGTACCAGGTTACATTGTCGTAATCTGCATCGAACTTGAACATAACACCGAATTCCGGCATATCGCCCAGACCCTCTACCGGATCATAAGTCAGTGTGGTGCGGATGCTTCCGTCTCCATATACCTGATAGCTCAGTTTGCACTCGGCTGCCGGAGTCGTTGGCATTGCATAAGTAAATGTAATCTTTGCACTGTCATCCAGAACTTCGATCTCAGGGATATGCATTCCCGGATAATGTCCTCCGGTTGGATATTTGTGAGACAGATACATGGAGGCCAGTTTCCACTGTCCGCAGCGCATCTGCATCAGGCTTCCGTTATCGTTGTCAACCGGTGCACGCCAGAAGTTTGGTCTTGGGATCATCTGGATCATCTCCACTCCACCGTAACGGTAAGAAGCAAGACCGCCATTCAGGTAAGAGAAGAGCACATCGAAGTTTTCACCGCGAACACCAAAGTCATGACCGGATCTGATCACTTCAAATCTTGCAGGTTTTACAGCTTTTGCAGGTGCTTCTACTTTGTAGACACCCTGTCCGAATGCCACTTCATGACCACGTTTTGCCCATACGGTATCTTCTCTCAGCCGGAAGGATACAGTAACTGCATATTCACCCGGCAGATTCTGTACCGGAATCGGCAGGCTTACGGTCTCTTCACTCAAAGGAGCTACATGAGTTTCCATCGGAACTTCTTTTACTTCTTTTCCATCTTTTGCAAGTACTACGAAGCAGTCAAAGGTATCAGTGTTGATAAACAGGTTCTTGTTGACGATGGTTACCTGGTCTTTTTCTACTTTGGCAGAGATGTTCTGGTAGTTGAATTTCACATCCTGCATCTTCGGAGATGCATCTCTTTCTCCGCCGTATGCGATACCGTTTCCGCTGAAGTTGTAGTCGCATGGACGATCATTGAAGTCACCGCCGTATGCCTGGAATTCTTTTCCGTAACGGTCTTTTTTGTAGATGGACTGATCGATATAGTCCCAGATAAATCCCCCCTGGTAGGACGGCTCGGTATCGGTCAGATCTGTATATTTGTGCATACCTCCGCAGGAGTTACCCATTGCATGAGTGTACTCGCAGCAGATAAATGGTTTGCTTCTGTCTTTTTCCAGAAATGCCTTGATATCCTCTACAGACGGATACATCTGACTTTCCATATCACTGGTATCGTTGTATCTTCTGTCGTGGCAGACACCTTCATAATGTACCAGACGGTTCGGATCCATCTTATGGTACAGCTGTGACATCTCGTAGATTACTTTTCCGCCAAATGCCTCATTACCGCAGGACCAGATCAGGATTGCCGGATGGTTCTTATCTCTCTGATACATGGAATTGACACGATCCAGCATCATATCCATCCATTCCGGACGGTCACATGGTACGACTTTGCTGAAGTCTCCGGTCTGTTCTGCACTGATGTCCCAGCTTCCGTGGCTCTCCAGGTTACACTCTGCGATCATGTAGATACCATATTCGTCACACAGTTCATAGATGCCAACTGCATCCGGATAATGACAGGTACGGATCGCATTGATATTGTTCTGTTTCATGGTTACCAGGTCTTTGATCAGTTCTTCTCTGGATACCACACGGCCGGATACAGAACTGAATTCGTGACGGTTAACACCTTTAAAGACGATTCTCTTACCATTCAGCATCATAATAGAATCTTTCATCTCAAAACGACGGAAGCCCACTCTCTGAGGGATCACTTCTGTCACCTGTCCGTTCTCATCCATCACTTCCAGTAACAGATCATATAATACAGGAGATTCTGCAGACCACAGTTCAGGATTCTCCACTTTCATCACATACTGAGATTCTTCTGCCAGTGTCTCTTCTACACTCTGCAGTTCTTTTCCGTCTTTGGATAATGTAATTTTTACTTTTCCGGCTTTTGTTGCTTTGGTATCGATCACCAGATCCGCTTTGGTGAAGGTATCGTCCAGAAGTGTCTGGATCTTGACATCAGATACATGGACTTCCGGGATCGCATACAGATAGACATCACGGTAGATACCCGAGAAACGGAAGAAGTCCTGATCCTCACACCAGCTGCTGCTGGTCCATTTGAAGACCTGAGCCGCCAGTTTGTTTTCTCCCTCTTTCAGATAAGGAGTCAGTTCGAATTCGGACGGTGTAAAGGTATCTTCACTGTATCCTACAAAGTTACCGTTCAACCATACAGCGATACCACTTTCTGCACCCTGGAAAGAGATAAATACTTTTTTGCCTTCCATCTCTTCCGGAACTTCAAAATATTTTACATAAGAAGCAACCGGATTGAATCTCTCCGGAATCTGACCCAGTTCTACTTCTTCTCTTCCTTCCCAAGGGTACTGTACATTTGCATACTGCGGTACATCATATCCCTCCATCTGAATATGAGCCGGTACACGGATATCATCCCATGATTTGCAACAATATTCTGTTTTCTCAAATCCCGGGATCGTAGAGTTGTAATTTTTTGCGTAATGGAATTTCCACAGTCCGTTCAGGCTGTGACGGAAGTTATCCACATCCTGTTCCATCGCTTCCACAGAAGCGTAATATTTGTGGTCTGAATGAGCAGCCACACGGTTGTCGTTAAAATACGTAGGATCTTTTACTAAATCGTAATCGAAAGTACCCATTCTGTTTTTTCCTCCTATTTTTCAATCTTTGCTAAAAAACAGGCGGATATTCATATACTATAAATATCCGCCTTAATTTACTTATACATAACCATTCAGCATATGCACAGCTACTTTTTTATTATTTAACAGCACCTGTGATACCTTCTGTAAAGCTCTTCTGGAAAGCAAAGAAGATAATTGCTGTAGGAATGGTACAGATAAATACACCTAACATCAGCATACCATAATCTACGGTGTAACCACTTAACAGGTTAGAAACCAGCATCGGCATGGTGATCGCATCTTTATTCTGCAGAATTACCTTTGGCCACAGATAGTTATTCCATGCACCCATGAATGTGATGATGATAGCTGCCGCGTATGTGGATTTCATGGTAGGAATGAACATACGGAAGAAGATACCAACTTCACTCAGACCATCGATTCTTGCTGCCTCAATGATATCATGAGGGAAGGATCTGGATGCCTGACGGAACATCATGATCATAAACGGAGTTGCAATGGATGGAAGCATGAATGCACCCATGGTATTTACCATTTTCAAAGTAGAGAACATACGGAACATCGGAATCATGATGGCTGCAAAAGGAATCATCATAGCAGTCAGCAGGATGGTAAATACAACGTCTTTTCCTTTGTCGTGATAGATCTCAAAGCCATAACCGGCGATGGAACAAATCAGCAGACACAGGACAGTCAGTACTGTTGCATTTCGGAAGGAATTCCACAGGGCCAGTCCCAAATTCTGGTTCGCGATCAGTGCTTTGTAGTTTTCAATCAGATACGTTCCCGGAATCAGTTTACCTGCAATAACGTCAACGCTCTTGTTTGTAGATGCACAGAACATATAGTACAGTGGAAATACAGAAACAATTGACGCGATTGACAGTATAAGATACATGAAGAATTTTTTACCTTTACCCATTATCGTTCGTCACCTACTTTCATCTGAAGTATTGCCAGAATAGCAACCATGATCAGGATCAGGATAGACATCGCCGCAGCATAACCGAAGTTCGGGCTCTGCTTAAAGGAGATGTTGTAAATATAATGAGACATTGTCATAGTAGATTTACCAGGACCACCGTTTGTCAGGTTCAGGGACTCATCAAACAGCTGCAGGGTACCATTGGTAGATGTAATGGCTGTCAGCAGGATGGTCGGTTTCAGAAGTGGTACAGTAATCTTGAAGAATGACTGCATCGGGCTTGCCCCATCGATCTTTGCCGCTTCATATACAGAATATTCAATATTCTGCAGACCGGACAGATAGAATACCATGTTGTAGCCTGTCCATCTCCATACCAGCGCGATGATGATAACGGCACGGGCTGTCCATGCATTACCAAACCACAGGATCGGTGACATACCCAAATTACGCAGAACCATGTTAATGAAACCATCATTTGCAAACAAAGAACGGAAGATCATAGCATAAGAAACCAGGGATGTCGCACATGGTAAGAAGATACATGTACGGAACAGGCCCTTAAATCTCAGATCCTTGTTATTCAGCATAGATGCAAACATCAGCGCCAGCACCAGCATAATCGGCACCTGAACGATCAGGTAGAAGAACGTGTTAAATAATGTCTGTTTAAATGTTGGGTCTTTTAAAATACGTGTGTAGTTCGCCAAACCATTAAAGCTCAGGTTTACACCCATACCTGTCTGTAATGACAGGATGAACGCCCGAATCATCGGATAAAAACTCATCCAGCCAATCAACAGGGTTGCAGGAAGTAAGAATGCCCAACCGGTCAGGTTGTGTTTCTTTGCCAGTGTCAATCCTTTTTTCTTCTGATTGCTCATGAAATCCATCCTTCCTTTCTTTTGGAGATTTCTTAGAAAGAGAGGGTCTGCTCCGCTTTTTTTCGAAGCAGACCCTCTTCTTATTTATTTTTCACTTCTTGGTTTTTAACTGTTCAGCTGAATCAGCCACCCATATTAAATTCTACAGTATCCTGTGCGGTTGCGATTTCATCGTCCATATCTGCACCACTCTGGATGATATTGGACAGTGCAACACCTACAGCATCACGAGCATCATAGTAGAATGCACCAGTGATATTGGAAGGAGTCTTTGTAGCAAAATCTACGATCTTAGCATAAACTGCTTCATTGCTGAAGAATTCTACAGGCTGAGCATATGCATCTGTATCGCCAGCTGGTGCCCATGTTGCCAGAGCTCCTTTGGAGATGATGTCATCGTACAGATCTGTACTTCCGGCAAATGTGGATTTCATAAAGTCAATTGCAAGATCCTGTTTCTGGCAGTTAGAGCTGATTGCCCATGAAGAACCACCGTTATTGGAGTAGTTAGTAGCTCCGTCAACGCCATCCAGTTTCGGCATATTTGTGATTGCCCATTTTCCAGACTGATCATCGTTAGCTACGATAGAAGCCATGATCCAGCATCCGTTGATAACACCAGCTGTTGTGCCGTTGTTGATAGATGCGATGTACTGATCCCAGTCAGTAACTTCTACCAGTGTTCCGTCTGCAACCATCTGCTGATAGATCTCCAGGATTGGTTTCAGAGCTTTGTTGTCTTTGATGTTAACAGATCCGTCTTCGTTGAACAGAGACTCTCCACAGGACTGCAGCATTTCCATTATCAGGTCAGGTGAACCAGCCTGAGATGTCAGGATTGGCTGACCGGTTTTTTCTTTAACAACTTTTGCTTTTTCCATGAAATCAGACCATGTAATGTCTGTGAAGTCATCTACTGTGTATCCAGCTTCTTCCAGCATATCGGTACGCAGGCATTCGATAACAGCACCGTTATCAAACGGGATACCATAGTTCTTACCATCCAGTGTGGAGTAAGCAACTTTTGCGGATGAGAACTGGCTGAAGTCGATACCGGAATCTGTCAGGTCTGTGAAGACGTCCGGATAGTTGGTAGCATATTTCTGGAAGGAGTTATCCTGCATCAGGAAAATGTCAGGCAGTGTGCTCAAATCTCCTGCAGAAACAGCTGTTGTCAGTCTTGTTTCGATATCGTCGGATTTGATCTCGCTTACATCTACTTTGAATCCAGGATGATCTTTTGCATAGATCTCTCCTGCTTTTTCAATTGCATAGATGTTGAAGTTCGGATCCCATGTCCAAACAGTCAGTGTGTTTTCATCATCAGAACTTCCTTCTGTAACGTTTGCATCTTCTGAACCGTCATCTGTTGCTGTGTCGTCTGTTGCCGCATCGCTTCCTGTGCTTGAGGAATCGCTTGCTCCTGAAGAGCCACAAGCTGTCATTCCGAATACCATTGTGGAAGCTAATACAACTGCTACAATTTTTCTTTTCATAAATGTATATCCTCCTGATATGTATTTGTTCACTCTGCCAAAAACCGGCATCTCTCACTCGCTTTTCCCATTAGTGAATGTGTACAGTTTTTGAACTTTCTGTGAATCATTATGTACACATTATACCATACTTTTCCTGCATGTGTACTCATATTTAACAGGATTTTGTGCATTTTCATCCATTTAAGATGTTTTGACGGTTTTTACCATCCTTTTTCGGCTTTTATATCATAATTCAACAATTTCCGTTCAAAATGTTCCGGATCCTTTCTCCACTGTTGTGGCGAAATGCCCATAATCCTGTGAAAATTCCTGTTGAACGTGGATAATGTGGAGAAGCCACATCGTACGGCAATATCTCCCACCGTATCGTTTGTACGCTTCAGTTCCCCACATGCTGTGCGGATTCGAACCCAATTGATATATTCAACAGGCGACATCTGCATACAGTCATGAAATACCCTCCGCAGATGCGTTTCACTGATATGGCACATCGCAGCCAGTTCCTCCACCTTGATCGGACGGTCACAACATTCGCTGATATAGTCAATTGCCGGTGTGATCAGACTGGTATTTCCCGCCTCGAATTCTGTATTTCCCGCCTCGAATTCTGCCTTTTCCGCTTCTTCCCGATTCCACCTTGCCACCTGTAAAAGAAAAGCCAGGATCAGTCCTTTCACTTCTTCCAGATAGAATTCCTTTCTTTCCCGCATACATTCAATAATCTGCTGCACCAGTGCCCCAATCTGCGGTTTATCCTGAACCCTCACAAAATGGGCTCTCTTATTCACGCGATCGATCACTTTCTGTGCCATCCTGGGGTTATCTTTATAAACTTCCCTCAGGAATTTGTCAGCATCAATAAACAGCCACTCCCAGTAACTGATACTGTCTCCCGTAGAGGTTGTAGTATGCGGAAAGTTCTTCGGTACCACCGTAAACATATTTCCGTCAAAGGGTAGGTCTTCTTCTTTAAAAGTAACTGTGCCTTCCCCATAATAGCAAAACCCAACTTCCAGATGATTATGAAAATGCAGATAATCAATCTCCCTTCCGTAATTCTGCACCCATTTATCCCCCAGTAAAGCAAGCACCGGACTTCCTGCCGGAATTTCATAATAACGGTATTCCATCTTTGGTTTTCTTTTTCTACCCATGTATACTGTCTCCTCTCTGAAGCTGTACCTTCTTTTTCCATTTTCCTGAATAATACCGGACACAACCAACCAGCATCGCGCAACACCAGGTCAGCGGAGATACCCACCACAGCCCATAGTATCCAAAAACAGCAGTAAAAAGGAAGGTGCAGCCGATTCGGGTGATGATTTCACTGACTCCCATCAGTACGGTGATGGTTACATCTCCTGCCGACCGCAGGATATTATGATAAACCACCAGGATACCGCCCACAAAAAAGAAGCAGCTGAAGATCTTCATATATTCCACACCGTAACGGATCGATTCCGGATTGCCGGTAAATGCTTCCATGATCGGACGGGCAAAGAACCAGATTACCGGACAGAATATTCCATAACAGACTGCATTCATCAGATAGGCACATCTGACTCCCTGTTTTACACGATCCAGGTGGTTTGCTCCTACATTTTGTCCGGTAAAGGTTCCCAGTGAAGTTCCGATGGCTTCCGCCATCTGCCATCCCACACCTTCCACTTTGATGCAGACACCATAGGCCACGATCAGAGCAGTTCCGTAGGTATTGACCATTGCCTGTAAAGTCATATCGGACACTGAGATAATACTCATTTGCAGACCGGTCGGTACACCGTAAATCAACATCTGTTTTACCAGCTCCCTGTCGCAGCGCAGTTCCTCTTTCGTAAACCGAAGAATCGGAAGGATCTTCCATGCATAAACCAGACATCCGATCCCGGACAACAACTGTGCCAGAACCGTTGCAAATGCCGCCCCTGCTACTCCCATCGGAATCCAGACCACAAAGGCGATATCCAGAATCACATTCAGCACACTCGAAATAATCAGGAATACCAGCGGCACCACCGAATTCCCCAAAGAACGCAGCACCGCCGAGATCCAGTTATACAGCATCGTTCCCACTGCTCCGGCAAATACAACCATCAGATATACCGTTGCCTGGTCAAGCAGATCATTCGAGGTCTGCAAGACCCTCAGAAGCGGTCGTGCCCCGATCAGTCCCGCAATTGTAATGATCAGCGTAGATACAACCGCCACATAGATAGAAGAAACAAAGGTTTCTGTCACTTTTTTCTCATCCCCGCCACCATAATACTGCGAAACCACCACGCTTACTCCTGTCGTCAGGCCCATCATAATCGAAAACAGCAGATACATGGCTCCACCTGCGATACTGACCGCAGCAAGTGCCTCATCTCCGAGATATCTTCCTACTATATAAACATCTACAAAATTATAGATTCTCTGAAACAGCATCCCAAGAAGCACCGGCAGCGCAAACCGAATCATCTTCGGCAGGATGCTCCCTTTCGTCATATCAACTGTCTTTTCCCCCATACTGGTACCCTCCTGTTTGCACATCTATATCAAGTATAAATAATCCTGGGGATTTTGTCTATGTAATTCACAAATACACCTTTTATTTTCTGTATATTTATGATTGTTCACTCTGTTTCCTGTAACACGCTTCGTGATGCGCAGAATTTATTCCTCCCTGCCCTTCTTTGGATACTGTCAGGCACCAGGTTGCAAATACAAAGAAAAAATCCGTAAAACAACTGATTTCTGATCAGAATTTTACGGATTTCTTCTTATCATATTATTTCTATAATTATTTCTGATGTTTTTACATTGACTTTCTGTCCGCGATCTCCGCCATCTTGGCATCGTTCAGACGGGTATCTCCGTGAACACGGCTGTAGGACAGGTATCCGTTCATACGGTCGATCTTGGTCAGGTTTCTGGAACCGCAGACCGGGCAGACATCCATCTCGAGCTCCTGATGTCCGCAATCGTCGCAGTAGGCCAGCGACAGATTCACACCCTCATAATAACCCAGATTCATCGCCCGACGGATCAGTGCTTTTATAGCATGTACATTGTAGGAAATCGGATATCTGACATATTGGATCTTACCACCGTTGCACAGTTCCCAGAATCTTCCTTCCAGATCCTGTTTTTGGATAGGAGTAATATCCTCAGTTACGTGGCAGTGGAAACTGTTGCTCACATATGGACGGTCTGATACCCCGCGCACGATACCGTACATCTTGCGGAACTGCTCTACCTGCAGACCGCAAAGGCTCTCAGCCGGTGTTCCGTAAATTGCATACAGGATCTGATCCTCTTTTTTGTATACATTAATCTTATCATTGATATAACGAAGCACTTCCAGTGCAAATTCTCCGTCTTCGGCAATGGATTTGCCATTGTAAAGTTCCTGCAGTTCGTTCAGTGCTGTGATACCGAAGGAAGCTGTCATCGGACGGAGTAACGGACGGATCTTATCGGATGGTTTCAGATGGCCTCCGTAGAAACCGCCCTCACAGTATGCCAGCGGATTCGTGGAAGCACGCATCTCACCAAGGTAATCGTATGTTCTCTTATGCAGTCCGCGGATCATCTCCAGATAGAAATCCAGAACTTCATAAAAATCTGTGTTCTCTGCACGGGCTTTTGCCAGGATCATCGGAAGATGCAGGCTGACCGCACCGATGTTGAAACGACCGACAAAGACAGGCACATCGTTTTCATCTGCCGGTTCCATACCGCCACGCTCATACCACGGACTTAAGAAGGCACGACACCCCATCGGGCTGATTACTTTTTTATATTTTTTATACATGCTGGAAATATATCCCTGGCCACTCATGGACAGCCAGTCCGGATACATGGTTTTTGCAGAGCAGGCAACACCTGCCTCAAAGACATCTTCACATTCTTTTCCATCTCCATGGATCTCTTCATCATACAGGAACACAATCTTCGGGAACAGTACCGGTTTTTTATGTCCGGCTTTTCCCTGTCCGCCCATATGGACTTTCAGCAGAGATTTTGAGATCATTTTTTCAAATCTTCCCGTTCCCAGTCCCAGTGTCACAGTAACAAACGGATAGTCGCCACGGGAGGAACCAACGGTATTTAATTTATATTCAATTCCCTGCCATCCCTGATCACAGTCACGGCAGACTTTTTCCCAGGCATATACACGACCCTTTTCTTCTCTTCCTTCCCAGGACGGATCGGAATATTTCAGAAATTCTTCATAATATTTGTTATAGCTTTTCTGTGCATACGGAGACAGGATCTTATCTACTTCCGGCACAGTAAATCCGCCGTACTGCTGAGCTGCGGTGCTGAGGATGATATCCCCCATAACGTCAAATGCGGTATCCAGTGTCTTCGGCTCATTGTACCAGACATTTCCCATCTCAAATCCGCCACGCAGAACGGATCCCACATCGAACAGACAGCAGTTCATTGTATCCAGACGCGCAGACTGATCGTGGATGTAAATATAACCATCTTTGCATGCTTGCAGTTCGTTCCGGTTCATAAAGAATTTTCTGTATAATTCTTTGTTCAGCTCGTTAAAGATCAGACTTCGTTTTGTTGCTACCAGTGCACTGTCGGTGTTGGCGTTGCTCTTATCTCCGATATAACGGATGGACTGGCTTTTCGTGTAGACTTCGTCCATCATATGAATAAAGTCTACTTTATAATTCCGGTAATCACGATAGCTTTTTGCTACTGCCGGGTTCACCTGTTCCAGAGCGCCCTCCACGATGTTGTGCATATCCTGGATCATGATCTTTCCGCCCTTGCGTTCTCTGGACATGGCTTCTGCACGGTCGGTCGCATATTTACAGATAAAATTGATCTCGTCATCGGTAAAACGATACATGACACGACCTGCCGATTTATTGACCGCACGCTTGATCTTATTGGCATCGAACTCTTCTTTTGTGCCGTCCTTCTTGATAATATATACCATTGTTTCCACTCCTTACTACTATATATAGTGTTTTTTCTGATTTCTAAAACAACATTTTGTAGACAACAGTATAGCACGGTTATCTGCAAAAGGAAAGAGAAGAACCCTGAAAATTCTTCTCTTTTTTTGTTTTATTTTTTATGCAATTTTCCGAACGCCTGTCTTACCGTTTCACATATCCAGTGGAAAAGTCAATGATATTGTGAAGGGCTTCGCCTTTTTCGTAACGTTCCAGGTTCTCAATCGAAAGATTCAGAATCTTCTCGAGTGTCTCCGGCAGTGCATATCCACCGGACACATGTGGGGTAATGATACAGTGCGGAGCATCCCACAGTGGATGATCTTCCGGCAGTGGTTCCGGGTCTGTGACATCAAGACCTGCCCCATAAATCGCTCCCTCTTGCAGTGCTTTCGCAAGAGCCAGACTGTCAATCGCAGTTCCGCGGCCTACATTTAACAGAATAGTATTCTCTTTCATCAGGTGTAATTCTTTCTCACCGATGACGCCTTTGGTGTCACTGTATCCCGGAAGGCTCAGTGCCACAATATCTGCCTGTGGCAGAAGTTCCGGCAGTGCTTCCATCGTGTATTGTGCATCCACATATTCAGGCTTCGGTTTCCGGCTCTTTCTGATACCTGTCACATGCGCGCCCAGTGCTTTCATTTTTCTTGCAAATGTCGTTCCGATATCTCCAAGGCCGATCACCAGAACATGGCTTCCCTCTGTGACCATCATATGGGTCTGTTTTTCCCAGCGGTGGTCTGTTTGCTGGTCATGGTAAATGTCCAGGCGTTTCTGCAGAGCAAACAGCATCGCGATCAGATGCTCAGAAATCGCCATTCCGTAGGCTCCGGTTGCATTGGTCAGCTGTGCCTGTTTTGGCAGAACACCCGGCTCGCAGAAGCCTTCGGTTCCGGCATTATTTAACTGTATCCAGCGCAGATTCGGAGAATCTTTTAAGAATTCCGGTTTTACGTTGCCGATAATAATATTTGCATCCTGCACCTGCTCTTTCGTCACCTCTGCTTCCAGGCAGTAGGTTACTTTCGCATCCGGTGCGGTGTTTCTGATTCGATCTTTCTGTTCTTCTCTCACCGGAAGAACCACTAATATTTTTTCCTGTTCCATCCCGTTTTTCGACCTTTCCAAACATACTCTGCATATTACACTAGCACAATTACGGGTAAGTTACAAGGCAGAATTGATTCTGTGCATCGCGAAGCGTGTTGCCGTGCACCTCGTGCCCGGCAACAATTAGTTGTTGTATTCGGGTGGTTTTCTGCTATAATATTACCATAATACCAGGGTAAACGGGTAAAGAGTTGTTGGTGTCTGCCGGGATTCTTAGCTGGATGCCTTTCAAAATTTGAGGAGGATTGTTATGGAACATTTTATTATTCCGGAAAATTATCAGCCTGCATTATCGCTTCACGATACTCAGGTTGGTATCAAAACAGTGAAAGATTTTTTTCAGAAAACCCTTTCTGACCGACTGAATCTGCTGCGTGTGTCCGCACCGCTTTTTGTAGATCCGTCATCCGGTCTGAATGATAATCTGAACGGCGTAGAACGCCCGGTTACCTTCGACATCAAGGAGTCGCCGGAGCAGGATGCTGAGATCGTACATTCTCTTGCAAAATGGAAGCGTTATGCGCTGAAAAAATATGGTTTTGCACACGGCGAAGGTCTGTATACCGATATGGTTGCGATCCGTCGTGATGAGGATACCGATAATATTCACTCGATCTATGTGGATCAGTGGGACTGGGAAAAGATTATCACACGCGAAGAGCGTAATGTGGATACGTTAAAGGATGTTGTCCGCACGGTTTATTCTGCTCTGAAGAAGACAGAAAAATACATGGCGATTCAGTATGATTATATCGAAGAGATTCTTCCGAAAGATATTTTCTTTATCACTTCTCAGGAACTTGAGGATATGTATCCGGGTCTTTCTCCTAAGGATCGGGAGTATAAGATCGTAAAGGAAAAGGGTGCTGTGTTTATCATGCAGATCGGTAAAATGCTGGCATCCGGCGAACCACACGACGGCCGTGCACCGGACTATGATGACTGGGAGTTAAACGGTGATATCATCGTTTATTATCCGGTTCTGGATATCGCCCTGGAGCTTTCTTCCATGGGTATCCGTGTGGATGCAGCTGCCCTGAAGCATCAGCTGGAGGTTTGTGGCTGCGAGGAACGCGCAGAACTGGATTTCCAGAAGGCTATTTTGAATGATGAACTGCCATTTACGATTGGTGGCGGTATCGGACAGTCTCGTATCTGTATGTTTTATCTGCGGAAGGCTCATATCGGAGAGGTGCATTGTTCGTTATGGCCGGAGGAGACGGTGAAAACAGCTGAAAAATATAATATTCCACTGCTGTAAGATTTATTCTCCCAAAGGGACGCGAGAGGGATCGGCTGGAAAATCCAGTCGCTCCCGTCCGCTTTAGCAACCTCTATTCTCTTTTTACAGTTCAATCTCCCCATCAAACACAACCGCCGCCGGTCCTGTCATATACACGAGGTTCTCTTCCCGATCCCAATAGATCTTCAGATCCCCGCCGAGCAGTTTCACTGTCACTTCCTCTTCTTTCACATATCCGTTCAGAATCGAAGCCACAGCTACCGCACAGGCACCTGTTCCACATGCCAGTGTCTCTCCGGAACCACGTTCCCACACCCGCATTTCTACGGTATGATCATCCAGCACCTTCACAAATTCTGTATTTACCCTGTCAGGAAAAGCCGGATGGAACTCAAACTTCGGGCCGATTTTTTCGATGTCTAATCCTTTTACATCGTCAATGTAGGTGATCGCATGCGGATTTCCCATCGATACGCCGGTGATGCGGTATTCTTTTCCGTCTACCAGGAGAGGCTCATTGATCACCTGCTCTTTTTCGGAAACTACCGGGATTTTTTTTGCTTCGAGGATTGGTGCGCCCATATTTACTTTTACCAGTGCCACTTTTCCATTTTCCACGGTCAGATCCAGATATTTGATACCGCTTGCTGTCTCCACAGAGATGAATGTTTTATCTGTCAGACCGTAATCATACACGTATTTTGCCACACAACGGATGCCGTTTCCACACATCGCTCCGCGGGAACCGTCGGCGTTGTACATATCCATCTGAAAGTCTGCTACCTCGGATGGTTTGATCAGGATCAGTCCGTCGGAGCCGATTCCGAAATGACGGTCGCTGACTTTGATTGCTGTTGTCTTCGGATCCTCCACGGTTTCTTTGAAACAGTTTACATATACATAATCATTTCCGATACCCTGCATTTTCGTAAATTTCATAGAATTTCCTCACTTTCTTTAGCCGCTTACATTACCTATTTTATTTACAGTTATTTTATTATAGCGTATTGCCGTCTTTTTGGGAAGTCCGCGTTGACAAACCGGGAAGAAATCCATTACAATCGTAATGGAGTTTTTATTTGCGCGAGCAACGAGTCAAAGTCCGTGCTTGCACGAGACCTTGACGACTGCCGCGATAACGAGCAAAACTCGCAAAGCGTGTTTTGACTCGTTTTACCATTTAATCTTTAAGGGAGGGAAAAACCATGGAAAAACTCTTTAAACTGAAAGAGCATAACACCACGGTAAAAACAGAAGTGATGGCAGGTATTACCACATTTCTTACCATGGCGTATATCCTCGCAGTTAACCCTAACATGTTGAGTGCTTCCGGAATGGACAGCGGCGCAGTTTTCACAGCTACCGCACTGGCATCCGCACTGGCGACTTTTATTATGGCGTTCTGGGCAAATTATCCGATCGCACTGTCAGCAGGTATGGGACTGAATGCTTACTTTGCTTATACAGTATGTCTCGGACAGCTGAACGGAATCGAAGATCCGTGGAAGATCGCGCTGGCTGCTGTACTGGTAGAGGGTATCATTTTCATTATTCTTTCATTTTTCAAATTGCGTGAAACGATCGTCAACGCAATCCCTGAGAACCTGAAATACGGTATTACATCCGGTATCGGTCTGTTTATCGCATTTGTTGGTCTGAAGGGTGCCGGTGTTGTCGTGTCTGACGACTCCACACTGGTTGCACTTGGTAACTTCGGAAGACCGGAAGTTGCTCTGTGCCTGATCGGTATCCTTGTGATTGCTGTGATGAATCACTATAATGTAAAAGGATCTATTCTCTGGGGTATCCTGATTACCTGGATCCTGGGTATCATCGCTCAGCTGACAGGCTGGTATGTCGTAGATCCGGATGCTGGTGCAGCCTCTCTGATTCCGTCTCTGAGTGCTTCTTCCTTCATCCCGCCGTCCATCTCATCAACTTTCTGCAAATTTGATTTTGCATGGATCGGTTCTCATTTATCTGAGTTCGTTGTTATCGTATTCTCATTCCTGTTTGTAGATATGTTCGATACCATCGGTACTGTTATCGGTGTTGCTGAAAAAGCTGATCTGCTGGATGAGGACGGTAATCTCCCTCGCGTAGGCCGTGTCCTGATGGCAGATGCTATCGGTACTGTAGCAGGTTCTATGCTGGGTACTTCCACAGTTACCAGTTTCGTAGAGTCCAGTTCAGGTGTTGCGGAAGGTGGAAAAACCGGTCTGACCGCTATGACAACCGGTATCCTGTTCCTCGTTGCACTGTTCCTGTCACCGATCTTCCTTGCCATTCCAAGCTTTGCCACAGCTCCGGCTCTGGTAATCGTTGGTTTCTTCATGGCTTCTTCTATCAAGAAGATGAACTTCGACGGTGATCTGGCAGACAGCATCGGCGGATATCTGGCATTCCTGATGATGCCTCTTACTTATTCTATCGCAAACGGCATCATGTTCGGTGTTCTGGCATGGTTCATCATTAAAGTATGCTCCGGTCAGGTGAAAAAGATCCATCCGGTTATGTATATCGTATGCGCATTGTTTATTATCCGTGTAATTACAATTATTATCTAATCTCGGAAAGTAAAATAAACGACAGAAAAAATATGCCCTGAAGGACCAGATTTGGATCCCTCCGGGGCATTTTTTTTACACCGTCAACGAGTCAAATCCGTACTCGCTCGAGTTCCTGACAACTTCTATAAGAACAGGTAAACTTCTAAAAAAGACCAGCAGAGGAATCGTAAGCAATTTCCCCTGCTGGCTTTTTTAATATGTCTGAATCATTTTTCTTTCACAGTAATATGTGTTTTATTTCTCTGCTTCCATACGAAAAACAGTGATGTGAGCCGGATTTTCGTAATCTTTCTCATAATACCAGCCTCTTTTGTTGATACCACGAACATTTTCACCCAGACCATAGACCTGATCTTTGTCTTCCATGGTGTAAGACAGGGTCATTGCCTGCTCATCCACGGTAAAATAAGGCAGTACGCCGTTTTCCTGTTCCGGTTTGTTTAATACGGCTTCTGTTTCGATTACGTTTCCATACACGTATCTGCGAATCATAGTTTTCTTACCTCCATAACTCGTTAGTACATTCTCCATAACGGTCCAATTTCTTTACATTTGAACAGTTATCTCTCTTTTTCTTTAGTATACTGGATAATGCAAAAATAAACATGCTCTATTTTAACTGAAAATTGCCTTATTTTGACTTTTCGGGATCTGTCGGCCATCTGTTTCCATAAAATAGTTCTCTTTTACAATCATCTGCGACACAGTTACCGCCTCATATCCCTCTTCTTTCAGCTGTGGATGCAGCAGCGATACCATTTCTCCGGTGTTTTCTCCTTCTGCGTGGAAGCGGAGAATCTCACCGTCCCGGAGCGTATGGGTCTGTAACATCTGTTTTACCTGATTCTCTGCCCCGTAGTCTTTCCAGTCCAGACTGTCGATACTCCACGCCACCGGGTAGCTTCCACAGGCGTAGACTGTGCGGAGAACTTCATTATTATATTCCCCGCCCGGGATCCGGAAAAATACGCACGGTTCCTCTGTGACAGTTCCGATCGTCTCCCGGAGCGTCTGAAGTTCTTTCCGGCACGCTCTCGCCGTCATCTGCTCCACGCATACTTCCTGTTCGCTCAGTCCCTGGATCTCATGCCCCTGCTGGCAGATCTGTATCGCCAGACTTCTGTTATTTTCGATCCAGGATGCAGTAGCAAAAAAGGTCGCCGGAATCTCCTGCTGTCTCAAAATCTGCAACAGCTGCTCTATCTGTTCCTGCTTTTGGTTCGTTTCACTCAGTTCAAAAGTATAGGCAATCTGCTTTTTCCCGGTTTCCACAGAACAGATGGGGAATTCCTGCCCGTTGACGCTGGTACTTGCCGTGACTACCTTTTCTCCTACATCTACCCAGTAAAAAACGGACAGCCCGGTGATCAGCACAAGCGCAAGGATCACCACGCCCCACATTCCTTTCTTCATATTTTCGCACCCGTTCCCCCGGTGTTCTCTCTTTACTATATGGATGTGGAAGGTGTTGTATGACTCGGTGTTCGCATGAACGAGATAAAATACGCTTCGCGAATTTGACTCGTTGCTCGCGTAGAAAAAGCTGCCGCCGGACCTATACATCCGGCGACAGCCTGCATTGCATTTTCTTATTTAACTCACAACATTTCCAACCAGAACATAAGATACCACATACATGATCACGGTTGCCATGGCGATTCCGCACAGGATGGCCAGTGAGGATTTTTTGATATCGATGCCGAGCAGAGACGCGATCAGCGCACCGGTCCACGCGCCGGTTCCCGGAAGCGGGATTCCCACAAAAAGCACCAGCCCCCAGAACTCATACTGCTGGATCTTGTCGCTTCTTCCCATCGCCCGATTTTCCAGTTTGATGATCAGTCCGCGGAAGCATTTTACTTTCTTCATCCACTGGAAGATCTTTTTGATAAACAGCAGGATGAACGGAATCGGTAAAATATTTCCGATGATACAGATCGGGATTGCCTGCACGGCGGATACTTTCAGAAGGGAGCTGGCAAGCAGTCCTCCTCGAAGCTCCAGAAGCGGCATCATCGAAATCAAAAAAACAACTGCTTTCTCCGATATATAAGGTCCTAAAGTTGCGGCAAACCATGTAACAAGTGATTCCATATATTTCTCCTATTTTTTATAATTTTTCAAGAATTTAATTAACATCTCCATATCTTCCTGTGTTCCAATCGTGATACGCAGATAATTGTCGATTCTCGGTTTGTTAAAGTAACGCACGATAATGTTGGCTTTCCGAAGTGCTGCAAACAGTTCTGCTGCCGGGATCTCCGGATGCGAAGCAAAAATAAAGTTCGCTTTGGAGTCTCCGAAGACAAATCCAAGCTTCGCCAGTTCCTTCTTGGTCCATTCTCTGGTCTCCACCACTTTATGCACCGTTTCCTCAAAATATGCCCGGTCAGAGATTGCAGCTGCGCCAAGCGCCAGGGTTGTCTGATCCATTGTGTAGGAATTGAAGGAATATTTGACATCGTTCAGGTACTTGATCAGCACCGGATTGCCCATCGCATAGCCGATACGCATACCTGCCATTCCTCTCGACTTCGAGAAGGTCTGTACCACCAGAAGGTTGTCGTATTTTTCAATCAATGGCATCGCAGAAGCCGCACCGAAATCCACATAGGCTTCATCCACAACCACGATCACATCCGGGTTGGCTTTGATGATTGCTTCCACATCCTGCATGCCAAGTTCCACACCGGTCGGAGCGTTCGGGTTCGGAAAAATAATTCCTCCGTTTTCCCGGAAATAGTCCTCTTTACGGATCGTAAAATCATCGGTCAGCGGAACCGTCTCATACGGGATCCGAAGCATATCTGCCCACACATCATAAAAAGAATAAGTGACATCCGGGAACAGAATCGGTTTTTTAGAATTGAAAAAGGTCATAAAAATCATTGCCAGCACATCGTCAGAACCTACGCCCACAAATACCTGGTCTTCCTGCAGCTGATAGAAATCAGCGATTCCTTTGACCAACACGGAAGCTGCCGGATCCGGATACAGACGCATACAGTCCACATCGATCGCTTTCAGTGCTTCTGCCACTTTCGGTGACGGTGGATATGGGTTCTCGTTGGTGTTCAGTTTGATCAGGTTCTGTACTTTTGGCTGTTCGCCCGGCACGTAGGGAACTACTTTCCGGACATTCTCTTCCCATTTTTTTCATCGGTATCTCCTCATTCTTTCCTGCTGTCTGTGTGGGACTGCCTGTTTTTCGTCCTTTACACAATTTTTACACACTACTGTGTATTATAAGGATATTCCCCGTTCAAGTCAACGGGAGATATACACAGAAAATGACCGGCAGACTTTCGCGTACCGGTCATTTTCCTGTTTTAATCACATATTAGAATTGCATATTATATAATCCCGCATAGATACCCCCCTGTGCCAGCAAACTCTCATGCGTTCCCTCTTCCGCGATGCCGTCTTCCGTCAGCACCAGGATCCGCTCAGCATTTCTGATCGTCGATAATCGATGGGCGATCACAAATGTGGTTCTGTCTTTTGCCAGCAGTTCCAGAGAATGCTGCACGATCTTCTCGCTCTCATTATCCAGTGCCGAGGTCGCCTCGTCGAAGATCAGCACCGGCGGGTTCTTTAAGAATACTCGGGCGATCGAGAGACGCTGTTTTTGTCCACCGGAAAGCTTGACACCGCGCTGTCCGATGTCCGTGTTGTATCCTTCCGGCAGGCTCATGATAAATTCATGGGCATTTGCCGCCATCGCTGCATTTACCACTTCCTCGTCGGTGGCTTCCGGTTTTCCGTAGCGGATATTTTCGAGAATCGTTCCCGCAAACAGGTAAACATCCTGCTGCACGATACCGATCTGTCTTCGCAGATCTTTCAACTTCACATCCCGGATATCGATGCCATCCAGCCGGACAGCCCCTCCGGTCACATCGTAGAACCGCGGGATCAGTGAACAGAGCGTTGTCTTTCCCGCGCCGCTGCTTCCTACTAACGCCACGTATTCTCCCGGTTTCACATCCAGATTCACATGGGACAGCACATTTTCTTTATTTTCACTGTAATGGAAGGATACATCCTCAAACTGAATCTCTCCCTGCACCCGATCCAGCGATTTTGCATCCTCTTTGTCCTTGATATCCGGTGCGATATTCATGATCTCCACGAAACGCTCGTAACCACTGTAGCCGTTCTGGAACTGTTCTGTGAAGTTTACCAGTTTTTTGACCGGTTCCGTAAAGTTATTGATATAAAGAAGGAAGGTCACCAGATCCGCCGCGGAAAGTTCCCCTTTCATCATCAGCCACGCGCCCATCAGAAGAGATCCCACTGTGATCAGCGTGGAAAATACGCCCATCCCGGAGTTATACGTTCCCATATACCGATAAGACTTTTTCTTGGAATCCACAAACCGGCTGTTTCCCTCCTCGAACTTGTCCATCTCCGTCTTTTCGTTGCTGAAAGATTTGACCACACGGATGCCGGAAAGACTGTCCTCGATCTGACTGTTGATATCCGCGATTCTCGCCCGGTTCTCCCTGAACGCTCCGCGCATCCGGCCATTCATTGCCACGGCATACAGAAGCATAATCACAACAAAGCCGATTGCAACGAAAGCCAGTTTCGCATTGATTATCAGAAGAATGATAAATGCACCCAGCAGTTTGATTGCAGAAATCACCACATCTTCCGGTCCGTGGTGTAACAGTTCCGTGATATCAAACAGGTCACTGGTGATTCTTGAGAGCAGATGTCCCACTTTCTGATTATCGAAAAATGCAAAGGACAGCTTCTGGTAATGTCCGAAGATCTCATTTCGCATATCGTGTTCGATCTTCGCACCCATCACATGACCATAATACCCGATAAAATAGTTACAGTATCCTTCTACGATCACCAGCAGCACCATAAAAATCCCCAGCCGGATGATGGTCGAGGATGCTTCCTCAATGGGAAGCATCACAACAGTTCCCGTAATATACCGCACCATCAACGGAATCACAAGGGTAATGGCTGCTCCGATCATTGCAAACACCATATCCGCCAGGAACAGCCCCTTATACGGTTTGTAATACGCCGACAATTTTTTCTTTTTGTTCTCCATATTTTCCTCCCAAAGTTTCTGCCATACTTTTTCATTCCATGACATTTAGAGCGTGTCTGAAAAAGGCTTTTCGTGAGCTGCGAGTCCCAGTTTGTGGGAGATTTTATCCGAATGAGGGCGGCGTAGCGGGCTACGGCAACCGAATGAGGGTAAAATATACCGCAAAGTGGGGC
>ENA-OQHF01000110-OQHF01000110.1-human-gut-metagenome-genome-assembly--contig:-NODE-110-length-50068-cov-7.036843_pt1 | contig 50068 bp, 38 predicted proteins | sample MGYA00242559_ERZ504709 | MGnify/ENA primary metagenome ERZ504709 (study PRJEB26092, sample SAMD00036203) | human gut metagenome | host: Homo sapiens | study: EMG produced TPA metagenomics assembly of... | reverse complement strand
GTTCGATTGCAACGGAGATAACGGGTTCGGGGAATACCATGGATTCCAGAATAACTTCGTGATCTTCGTTACAGATTGTGTCACCTGTTGTGGAAATCTTGAAGCCTACTGCTGCCGCAATATCACCGGAGTAAACTCTGTCGATTTCTTCTCTGTGGTTTGCGTGCATCTGCAGGATACGGCCAACACGTTCCTTCTTGCCGCCCTTTGTGGAGTTGTAAACGTATGTGCCGGAATCCAGTGTACCGGAGTACACACGGAAGAATGCCAGCTTACCAACGAAGGGGTCATTCATTACTTTGAATACCAGAGCAGAGAAGGGCTCTCGTCGGATCCGTGTCTTTCTGGTTCTTCGCCTGTTGCAGGGTCAATAACCCTTGATTCGGGAATGTCTGTAGGTGCGGGCATATATTCAACAACGCCGTCCAGCGCTTCTGAACGCCTTTGTTTCTGTATGCGGAACCACACATTACGGGCATCAGTTCGCAGGCGATACATGCCTTACGCAGTGCTGTTTTCAGTTCTGCTTCTGTGATTTCTTCTTCAGCAAAGAATTTTTCCATCAGCACATCATCTGTTTCAGCGATTGCTTCGATCATGATCTGTCTGTATTCTTCTGCCTGTTCTACATATTCCGCGGGAATTTCTTCCTCGTCTACTTCTGTACCTGTTGCGTTTTCATAGAAGTAAGCTTTCATCTTCATCAGGTCGATGATGCCCTTGAAATCGCTTTCTGCACCGATAGGCAGAGTTACAGCTACGGGATGGCAGCCCAGTCTGTCTACGATGGATTTCATAGAACCGAAGAAGTCTGCACCCATGATATCCATTTTGTTTACGAAAATCATACGGGGTACATTATAGTTATCAGCCTGTCTCCAAACTGTTTCTGTCTGAGGTTCAACACCGCCCTTTGCGTCCAGCACGCAAACAGCGCCATCCAGTACACGCAGAGAACGTTCTACTTCAACTGTGAAGTCAACGTGTCCGGGTGTGTCGATGATGTTGATTCTGTTGTCGTTCCAATGACATGTTGTCGCAGCGGATGTGATAGTGATACCTCTTTTCCTGCTCCTGCTCCATCCAGTCCATTGTTGCTGTACCTTCGTGTGTGTCGCCGATTTTGTAGTTACGGCCTGTATAGAACAGAATACGTTCTGTCAGAGTTGTCTTACCCGCGTCAATGTGCGCCATAATACCAATGTTTCTGGTTCTTTCCAGAGGGTATTCTCTGTTTGCCACTGTGGGATCCTCCTTTTTGTAATCATAATCAGGTTTATGGAAAGACTATGAAATAGCCTTTCCATATTTCCCAAATTCCATTCGTTTTTCTCTAAAAACCAACTGCCCTGTGGCAGCCTTCTGTAAGGCAAAGCCTCACAAAAACGGTAATTCTTACCATTTGAAGTGGGAGAAAGCTTTGTTTGCTTCTGCCATCTTGTGCATTTCGTCTTTTCTCTTGCAAGCGCCGCCTGCATTGTTCAGTGCGTCCAGAATTTCGCCTGCCAGACGGTCAACCATTGTCTTTTCGCCGCGTTTTCTGGAATACAGTGTGATCCATCTCAGACCCAGTGTCTGTCTTCTTTCAGGTCTGATTTCCATGGGTACCTGGTAGGTTGCACCGCCGACACGGCGAGCCTTTACCTCGAGTACAGGCATTACGTTTTCCATTGCAGCTTCAAAAGTCTCTAATGGGTCGTTGCCTGTTTTTTCCTTAATGATGTCGAATGCGTCGTAAACGATTTTCTGAGCGACGCCCTTCTTTCCATCAAGCATGATGCTGTTGATAAGTCTGGTTACAAGCTTTGAATTGTAAAGCGGATCAGGTAATACATCACGCTTAGCGATTTGGCCTCTTCTTGGCATCTTCGCTTCCCTCCTTCATAATTTTTAATGAGTTCATAGGTACTCGGTTTTTCCGTGGAGTCAACAAAAGGTCATATACGCTGTAATTATATATAGGTATATAAACTATTGTTATCCATTAAAATAAGGCTTATTTCTTAGCAGCCTTTGGCTTCTTTGCACCGTACTTAGAACGGCTCTGCATTCTGCCGTTTACACCCTGTGTATCAAGTGTACCACGAATAATATGGTAACGTACACCAGGAAGGTCCTTAACACGGCCGCCACGAATCATAACTACAGAGTGTTCCTGAAGGTTATGACCAACGCCCGGAATGTATGCAGATACTTCAATACCGTTAGTAAGACGAACTCTGGCAATCTTACGAAGAGCTGAGTTAGGCTTCTTAGGTGTAGCAGTCTTTACTGCAGTACAAACGCCACGCTTTTGAGGTGAGTTGTTATCTGTAACAACATTTTTCTTAGTGTTTAAGCCCTTTAAAAGTGCAGGTGTCTTTGACTTCTTTTCGATAGTCTTACGACCTGTTCTTACGAGCTGATTAAAGGTAGGCAATAGTTTATCTCCTTTCAAAAATTATTTTATACGCTGTGTGCGTATAAGTCATACGCCGAAAATCGGCATATCAATTAAACGCACACCTCGGGGCAAGCCAAAGCTTACCCCGAAATGTTGTATTATTTGCTAAAAAGTTGCATAAAAATTTGTTGATTATATACAAACTTATCTCACACGATTTAGCATTATACCACTACTGCATAGTGTTTGTCAAGAGTTCTTGCAATTGTTCAAGATTTAAAATTTCATCGCTGTTTTCAGCGGCAAAATAACTCGGAACAACATCAACCTTACGGAATACGTCCATACCTGTACCGGCAGGAACAAGCTTACCGATAATAACATTTTCCTTAAGACCGATAAGCGGGTCGCTCTTGCCTCTGATAGCGGCATCGGTAAGAACTCTTGTTGTTTCCTGGAAGGAAGCGGCTGAAAGGAATGAATCCGTAGCAAGAGAAGCCTTTGTAATACCCATAAGAATAGGAATATATGTTGCTTTCTTAAGATTTTCCTCACCAGCTTTAATTCTTGCGTCAATCTTGTCGTTTGCTTCGTCAACAGCCGAAACATCAACCATTGTGCCTGCAACAAGATCGGTGTCACCTGCTTCGTCAACAGTACATTTCTTAAGCATCTGACGAACAATAACCTCGATATGCTTATCGTTGATATCAACACCCTGTGTACGATATGCAAACTGAACTTCCTTAATAAGGTAGTTATAAACAGCCTCTTCACCGAGAATTGCAAGAACATCGTGCGGATTAACAGCACCGAGAGTAAGCTCAGTACCCTTTGTAATATGAGCACCCTCTACGATATTTTCGCAAAGTCTTGCACCGTAAGGAATAAGATATTTCTTCTCCTCGGCAGTATCTTTATTATAAACGATAACGTGACGGCTCTTTTTGATTTCCTCAAAACGAACATCACCTTCGATTTCAGAAAGGATAGCAAGCTGCTTTGGCTTTCTTGCCTCAAAGAGTTCCTCAACACGAGGAAGACCCTGTGTGATATCTGCACCGCCGGCTACACCACCGGTATGGAATGTTCTCATTGTAAGCTGAGTACCAGGCTCACCGATTGACTGAGCAGCAATGATACCGACTGCCTCACCAACCTGAACAGGTTCATTAAATGCAAGGTTGGCACCATAACACTTACGGCAAACACCGTGACGTGATTTACAAGTAATAAGTGAACGAATCTTTACCGACTCAATACCTGCGTCAACAATACGCTTAGCATCATCAGAAGTCATCATTCTGTCAGCTTCCATAAGAACTTCACCGGTCTTAGGGTCAACTACAGGGTCAACAACAAATCTGCCTGTAAGTCTTTCCTCAAGCGGCTCAAGAACACGGTTACCATCCATAATTTTGCTTACTACGATACCGTCATGACATCCGCAGTCGTCGTCACGAATGATAACGTCCTGAGATACGTCAACAAGACGTCGTGTAAGATAACCTGAGTCAGCAGTACGAAGAGCTGTATCGGCAAGACCTTTACGAGCACCACGAGAAGAAATGAAATATTCAAGAATATTAAGACCCTCACGATAGTTAGCACGAATAGGAACCTCGATTGTCTTACCTGCAGTATTTGCAATAAGACCTCTCATACCTGCAAGCTGACGAAGCTGTGAAGTACTACCACGAGCACCTGAGTCTACCATCATGTGAATTGGGTTATGAGCACCGTCAAAATTACTCGTAAGCTCATTAGAAACCTTATTAGTACAATCTTCCCATGCTTTGATTACTGCTGAGGAACGCTCCTCGTTAGTAATAAAGCCGTAGTTATAGTTATATGTGATTTCATCAACTTTCTTTTCTGCTTCTGCAAGGTATTCCTTCTTCTTTTCAGGAATAAGTGCGTCGCAAACAGCAACGGTAGTACCTGAAACAGTTGAATACTTATAGCCCTGTGCCTTGATAGAATCAAGAACATGAGAAGCAATAGAAACGCCGTGAACATTGATACATCTTTCTACAATTTGACCGAGCTGCTTTTTCTTAACTACAAATGAAACCTCAAGGTCAAATTCGTGTGCAGGGTCAGTTCTGTCAACAAAGCCGAGATCCTGAGGAACCGGATTATTGAAGATGATTCTGCCGATTGTTGTAATTATAACAGCGCTCTTAGTTACACCGTCAACCTCACGAGTAACACGAATCTTTGCAGGTGAATGCATACCGAGAGAGCCCTCCTGATATGCCATCATTGCCTCATCTTTATCTCTGTAAAGCTTATAGGAACGGTAGTAGCCATACTTTTGAGCAAGCTCTTCCTCTGAAATTTCACAAAGAATAGCAGGATTAGAAATATAATCACGTGGATCTTTAAAATCTTTATTAATATCAGCTTTAACGTCTGCAAAACTAACTTCCTGAGTTCTTGCCTCGTCCTTATAAAATTTAGGCTGACCCGGCTCACCTTCTTTAATCATTGTAAGATAGTATGAACCGATAACCATATCCTGAGTAGGAACAGTAACAGGCTTACCGTCTGACGGCTTAAGAAGGTTATTAGCAGCGAGCATCAACATTCTTGCCTCAGCCTGAGCTTCAGCAGAAAGAGGTACGTGAACAGCCATTTGGTCACCGTCGAAGTCGGCGTTGAATGCGGTACAAGCAAGCGGATGGAGCTTAATTGCTCTACCCTCAACAAGTACAGGTTCAAATGCCTGAATACCAAGTCTGTGAAGTGTGGGGGCACGGTTTAACATAACAGGGTGATCCTTGATTACAACCTCAAGGCTATCCCAAACAGCAGGATTATTGGCTCTTTCAACCATTTTTCTTGCTGACTTAATATTAGATGCAACACCGGTTTCAACAAGTCTTTTCATAACGAAAGGCTTGAAAAGCTCAATAGCCATTTCTTTAGGAAGACCGCACTGGTGCATCTTGAGTTCAGGACCTACAACGATAACCGAACGACCAGAATAGTCAACACGCTTACCGAGAAGGTTTTGACGGAAACGTCCCTGCTTACCCTTAAGCATATCAGAAAGTGACTTAAGAGGTCTGTTATTAGGACCTGTAACAGGACGGCCACGACGACCGTTATCAATAAGAGCATCAACAGATTCCTGAAGCATTCTCTTCTCGTTTCTTACGATGATTTCAGGAGCACCAAGCTCAAGAAGTCTTTTAAGACGATTGTTTCTGTTAATAACTCTTCTGTAAAGGTCGTTAAGGTCAGAAGTAGCAAATCTGCCACCGTCAAGCTGAACCATAGGACGGATATCAGGAGGAATTACAGGAATAGCGTCAAGAATCATCCATTCAAGCTTATTGCCGCTGTGGTAGAAAGCATCAACAACATCAAGCCTTTTAAGAAGTCTTACTCTCTTTTGACCTGTAGCGCCCTCAAGTTCTGCAGTAAGTTCATCACGAAGCTGAGCAACATCAATTCCCTGAAGAAGCTCTTTAACAGCCTCGGCGCCCATACCTGCCTTAAAGTCGTCCTCATATCTTTCTCTCATTTCAGCATATTCTTTTTCATTAAGAATCTGCATCTTTTCAAGTGGGGTGTCACCGGGATCGGTAACAATGTAAAGTGCAAAATAAAGCACCTTTTCAAGGTATCTAGGGCTGATATCAAGTACAAGACCGAGGCGGCTCGGAATACCCTTAAAATACCAAATATGAGAAACAGGAGCTGCAAGCTCGATATGACCCATACGTTCACGTCTTACTTTTGAACGTGTAATTTCAACACCGCAGCGCTCGCAGACTTTTCCCTTATAACGAACTCTCTTATATTTACCGCAATGACATTCCCAATCCTTCATAGGTCCGAAAATTCTTTCGCAGAAAAGACCGTCACGTTCAGGTTTAAGAGTTCTGTAGTTTATTGTTTCAGGCTTTGTTACTTCGCCGTAAGACCATTCACGAATCTGCTCCGGTGAAGCAAGGCCGATTTTTATTGAACTGAATTCGTTTTCATAATTATCCATATGGAAGCACTCCTTTATATTAATTAGTTGCGGAAGTCTTATCAGAATTATTCATCGTCTGAAGAATCGTCGCCGAAGCCGAAACCGTAATCATCATCTGATTCGCTTTCGCCATCTGCAAACAAATCATCAAAGCCATCTGACTGACCTGCTTCCTGTTCGCCCTCAGCATTTTCTACTCCAAAGCCTTCCTGACCCTCAAAGTCATTTACTGTTGTAAATGCTTGTTCATCGATTGGCTGAATGCCTGAACCGTCATCAAGGTCTTGCTTAAGCTCAACCTCATTGCCGTCCTTATCGAGAACCTTAGTGTCAAGACCGAGTGCCTGAAGTTCTTTGAAGAGAACCTTGAATGACTCAGGTGTGCCTGCCGCAGGAATATTCTCGCCTTTTACGATTGACTCGTAAGTACGAACACGGCCGACAACGTCATCGGACTTAATTGTAATAATTTCTTGAAGAGTATAAGCTGCACCGTAAGCTTCAAGTGCCCAAACTTCCATTTCACCGAAACGCTGACCGCCGAACTGAGCTTTACCGCCGAGCGGTTGCTGAGTTACAAGGCTGTAAGGACCTGTTGAACGAGCGTGAATCTTATCATCAACAAGGTGATGGAGTTTAAGATAATACATATAACCTACTGTGATACGGTTATCAAACTTTTCACCTGTACGGCCGTCGATAAGTTCCGTCTTACCGTCATATACCTTCTTGCCGTTTTCATCGATATAGTAACCGATATCGGCTTCCTTAAGGCATTCACGAATATCTTCCTCATGAGCGCCGTCGAATACAGGAGTCATCATCTTCCAGCCAAGAGCCATAGCTGCATAGCCGAGATGAACCTCAAGTACCTGACCGATATTCATACGTGAAGGTACGCCGAGAGGGTTAAGAACAATATCAAGAGGTCTGCCGTCAGGAAGGAATGGCATATCCTCCTGAGGTAAAATTCTTGAAACAACACCTTTGTTACCGTGACGACCTGCCATCTTATCGCCGACTTGAATTTTACGCTTTTGAGCAATATATACTCTAACTACTTTATTTACACCCGGTGAAAGCTCATCGCTGTTAGCACGGGTAAATACTTTAACGTCAACAACAATACCGTATTCACCGTGAGGAATACGCATTGATGTATCTCTAACCTCTCTTGCCTTTTCGCCAAAGATAGCTCTCAAAAGTCTTTCCTCGGCTGTAAGCTCTGTTTCACCCTTAGGTGTAACTTTGCCGACAAGAATATCGCCTGAATGAACCTCGGCACCGATACGGATAATACCGTCTTCGTCAAGGTCACGAAGAGCATCCTCACCAACGTTAGGAATATCTCTTGTTATTTCTTCAGGACCGAGTTTTGTATCACGAGCCTCTACCTCATGCTCAACAACGTGAATTGAGGTATAAACATCGTCTCTTACAATCTTTTCATTAATAAGAACAGCATCCTCATAGTTATAACCTTCCCATGTCATAAAGCCGATAAGGGCATTCTTACCAAGTGAAATTTCACCGTTGCAGGTTGCCGGACCGTCTGCAATAACCTGTCCGTCCTCAACTTTTTGGTGAAGAGAAACGATAGGACGCTGATTAATGCATGTTCCCTGGTTAGAACCTTGGAACTTAACAAGCTCATACTTGTCAACTTCACCCGGCTTAACTGTAATTTCAATAGTGTCGGCATCAACTGCAGTAACAGTACCGCCACGCTTAGCAATAACGACTACACCGGAGTCGTAAGCTGCTTTATATTCCATACCCGTTCCTACAACAGGAGCAACTGTCTTAAGAAGAGGTACAGCCTGACGCTGCATGTTAGCACCCATAAGTGCACGGTTGGCGTCATCGTTTTCAAGGAAAGGAATCATTGCTGTAGCAACTGAAACTACCATCTTAGGTGATACGTCCATATAATCTACTCTTTCAGGAGGAAGAGTAAGGAACTCATCACGGCAACGGCAAGTAACTCTTGCGTTTGTAAATCTGCCGTTTTCATCAAGAGGTTCGTTAGCCTGAGCAACAACGTAATTATCCTCAACATCGGCAGTCATATAAACAACCTCGTCGGTTACAACGCCTGTTTCCTTATCAACCTTGCGGTATGGAGCTTCGATAAAGCCATATTCATTAAGACGGCTGTAACAAGCAAGATAAGAGATAAGACCGATGTTAGGACCTTCAGGTGTCTCTATAGGACACATACGGCCATAGTGGGTATAGTGTACGTCACGAACTTCGAAACCTGCACGGTCTCTTGAAAGACCGCCGGGACCGAGAGCTGAAAGTCTTCTCTTATGAGTAAGCTCTGCAAGAGGATTGTTCTGGTCCATAAACTGAGAAAGAGGAGATGAACCGAAGAACTCTTTAATAGCGGCAACTACAGGACGGATATTGATAAGTGCTTGAGGTGTGATAGCACCGTCGTCATCCTGAGCCTGAAGAGTCATACGCTCACGAATAACTCTTTCCATTCTTGTGAAACCGATTCTGAACTGATTTTGAAGAAGTTCGCCGACAGCTCTGATTCTACGGTTACCAAGGTGGTCGATATCGTCGGTAGTGCCTACGCCGTTTGCAAGGTTAATAAGATAAGACACGCTTGCAAAAATATCATCTGTTGTAATATGCTTTGGAACAAGGTCGTCTGCTCTTCTTTCAATTTCTTCCTTAAGAGCATCAACGTCGTCGCCGCACTTTTCAAGAATTTCGGAAAGGACTCTATACGATACCATTTCGTGAATACCAAGCTCTTTGCAGTCGAAATCAACGTATTTGTAAATATCAACCATACCGTTAGATACGATTTTTACTTCCTTGCCATCTGCATCTACAAATGCAACCATAACACCTGCATTCTCAATTTCAACAGCTCTTTCTTCGCTGATTTTCTCGCCTGCATCTGCAAGAAATTCACCCTGTGGTGAGATGATAGGCTGAGTAAGAACTCTGTCCTTAAGTCTATCACTTAACGAAAGTTTTTTATTATATTTATATCTGCCGACTCTTGAAAGGTCATAACGGTGAGCATCAAAGAACAAACCGTCAAGATGAGCCTGTGCTGTTTCAAGGGTTGGCGGCTCACCAGGACGAAGTTTTTTATAAACTTCAAGAAGAGCCTCCTCGGTGTTCTTAGTAGTATCCTTATCGATTGTGGCAAGAATCTTTTCATCTTCACCAAAGAAATCAACGATTTCAGAATCAGTACCGAGGCCTAAAGCACGAAGGAAGGTTGTGATATAAATTTTTCTGTTTTTATCAATACGAACATAGAAAAGGTCATTGGCGTCGGTTTCATACTCAAGCCAAGCACCACGGTTAGGAATAACAGTGTTGGTAAAAAGTTCCTTACCTGTCTTATCGTGGTCCATATTGTAATAAACACCCGGAGAACGAACAAGCTGAGACACAATACATCTTTCAGCACCGTTGATAACAAATGTACCTGCATCTGTCATCCAAGGCAAGTCGCCCATAAAAATAGTGTTTTCTTTAATTTCGCCTGTTTCTTTGTTAACAAGTCTTGCCCTAACCTTTAAAGGACGGGCATAAGTGGTGTCACGAGCCTTACACTGTGCAATTGAATACTTAGGTTCGTCGTCAATTGAAAAGTCGACAAAGTCAAGTACAAGGTTTCCGGTGTAATCGCTGATTTCACCGATATCCTTAAATACCTCTTTGAGACCCTCTTCAAGAAACCAACGGTAAGAACTCTTCTGCACTTCGATAAGGTTAGGCATTTTCATAACCTCATTGATTTTTGCAAAACTCTTTCTCGTTGTTGTGCCGAGCTGGACATCCTTAACATTTACCATTAGAGTCACTCCGATCGTTTTATTTTCATAAATTGTTTATATTCGTAAACGGCAAATTGCTTATTGCGTTATGACCTGAAAATCAAAATTTTCCGTTACATATATTACGCAATAATTAAAAATATAGAATTTATAATTTGCAATAAAAAGCCATTTTAAGATGCTTAATAATATAAACTAAGTAAAACAATATGTCAACACTTTTTTTAATAAAACTTTCTGCATCTTAAAAAGTTTTTAGTACACTGCCCCGTGTGTATCACGTTTTGTGCCGAAAAATTAACTTAATTTAAGTATTTTTAGATTGATTTACTAGATACACTTTGATATAATTGCAAATAGATTATAAAATATTTATTACATTACTATTTAGCTTTCAGGTGACGAAATTGAAAAATACTATCAAAAAAATATTTTGCACGGCTTTATGTCTTATATTGACAATTACAATATTTGCCGGTTGCTCATCAAATAACAATAAAATCGACTTTATATATCCTTTTTCCGGTGACATTAAAAGTTTCGACCCGCAAATTGCAAAAACAGCCGATGAATTTTTGCTTGTTGAAAATTGCTTTGAAGGACTTGTAAGAGTAAATGACAACGGCAAGGTACAGGCAGGCGTTGCAAAAACTTGGGAAATAAGCAATGGCGGAAAAACATACACATTTCATTTAAGGCAAGGAGCAAAATGGAACGTAAAAAGCACGTCGCAGAGTTCTGACAATAAAGAACTTACAAAAGTGCAAGAGCTTATGGGCGAAAGCTTTAATCCCGATATAACCGCTAATGACTTTGTATTTGCACTCCAAAGAGCGTGTGAGAAAAATACCGACGCTCCCCTTTTCTCATCAATTTCAAATATCGTGAATGCATCTAAAATACATTCAGGTAAATTGAGTTCAAATAATTTAGGCGTGAAGGCACTTGACGATTACACACTTGAAATTAATCTTAAATCAGCAGACGACGGATTTTTAAACGTTCTTGCAACAGCCGTTGCAATGCCCTGCAACAAAGAATATTTCAACGCAACAAAAGGCAGATACGGCTTAGGTCTTGATTATACAATATTCAACGGTCAGTTCTATGTCAGTAACATTCTTGAAGCATCATACATTTTAAAAAACAACAAGCAATACGTCGGCGACTTCAAATCAGCTGTAACTGATATTACATTAAAAATAACAGACAACACCGAAGATGCAGCTAAAAATCTTAAATCAGGCTATTACGACGCAGCTTATATAACGGGTCAGGAATATGATAAGCTAAAGGACAGCGACATAACTGCAATAAGCTACACCGACGCAACGCTTGCAATGGTATTAAACAAGAACAACACTATCTTTTCAAATGACAAATTAAGGCAAGCGGTTTGCTTAAGTATTTCGGATATAGACACAAAGAAATATGACTATTTAAGCCGTGCAACAAGTTTTACACCGCCGAGCTGCAAAATAGGAACAGACGAGGCAGATAAGGCAATCGGCACAACCGTTTATAAGCAAAACATATCCAAAGCGCAGCAGCTTTGGAAAGAGGGATTAAACGAACTTGGCGCATCGCAAGCAAGCTTTAACGTTATTGCGACCGAGGAATACAAAGATACAGTTAAAGAACTTGTTCAGGGTATTCAGGCAGGCGTTGGCTCAATTTCAGCTTATGGCAATGATGATGAACATAAAATCAGCTTTTCATTAAAGGTAAATATATTGAGTGAAAGCGATTATCAAAATGCATTGTCAAAAGGTGATTATGACATTGCGCTTTATAAATTCACGGCTACTAATCAAAGTCCGCTTGATTTTTTAAGTACAATCATTAACGGCAATTACATCGGAACCGTACCTGCCGCAATATCTGCACTAAAAAAAGCGCAAAACGCAACTGCCGCCGAACTCGCCGTTAATACTAAAGAATGTGAAACGGCAATTTTAGCAGATTACAGCATTAAGCCTGTGCTATTTGAATCATCATATTATGCTCAGGCAAGCGGAGTTAAAAATGTTCAGTTCCACCCCGGCAGCGGAAGGGTAAGCTTTGTAAATGCAACAAGAGAAGAAAAATAATTTAACAGCAATAATTATAAGTTGGGCACTTGTTATTATTTGTATGGCAATAATATTTTGGCTTTCCTCAAAAACGGCTGACGAATCGGCGGCACAAAGCAGTGTTATTGTAAAATGGATAATAAATCATTTCGGGAAAAACAGCGTGACTGATTTTATCGTAAGAAAGCTTGCTCATTTTTCAGAATACGTTGGTCTGTGCTTTTTGGCAAGCAATGCAATATATCAATCGAGTAAGCGTTTTATTCCGCTTTATTCCTGCGCTCTCACCTCTTTTTATGCAATAAGCGATGAATTTCATCAACTTTTTGTTGACGGACGTTCGTGTGAAATAAGAGATTGGGCAATTGATACAGTCGGTGCTTTAGCAGGTGCTTTAGCCTTTTATATTATTTACATTATTATAAAAAAAGTTGTTAAAAAGAAAAATAACATTGACACACAAATTAATTAGTTTATAATATATTAGATAACGATTTATAAAACGGAGGAAAAACAAATATGAACGTACTTGTGTATGATAACGAAGAGCAAATCGGTATTGCGGCAGGTAACTATATGTGCGGACAGGTTCTTGCAAAGCCTGACAGCGTACTTGGTCTTGCTACAGGCTCAACGCCGCTTAAGCCTTACGGTCATATGATTAAACTTTATGAGCAGGGTGCAGTTGATTTCAGTAAGGTAACAACCTTTAACCTTGATGAATATTGCAAACTTGACGTAAACGATATAAATTCATATCATCGCTTTATGCATGATAATCTTTTTAATCACATTAACATTCCCGAGGAAAACATTAATTTCCTCAATGGCAATGCCGAAGATCCTGAAGATGAATGCAAAGCTTATGAAGAAAAAATCAAAAAAGCCGGCGGAATTGATATTCAGCTTTTAGGTATCGGTTCAAACGGTCACATTGCATTTAATGAGCCGTCTGACAGTTTCCAAAGATGGAGTCACGTTGTAGCACTTAAAGAAAGCACAATTAAGGACAACAGCCGCTTTTTCAAATCAATTGATGAGGTTCCTACTCACGCAGTAACTATGGGTATCGGCTCAATTATGCAAGCTAAGAGAATACTTATCATTGCTATCGGAGAAAATAAGGCTAAGGCAATCAAGCAACTTATTGACGGCAATGTTACGCCAAAATGCCCTGCTTCGGTTCTTCAATTCCATACAGATGTAACTCTTATGCTTGATAAGGGTGCCGCATCACTTCTTTAATATAAATTTTAAGGAGAAATCAAAATGGCTGAAAAAGAAAAATTTTATATAACTACAGCAATTGCATATACCTCAAGAAAGCCGCATATCGGCAACAGCTATGAAATTGTTTTGACAGACGCTATTGCAAGATATAAAAGGCTTCAGGGATATGACGTATTTATGCTTACGGGTACTGACGAACACGGTCAAAAAATCGAAGAATATGCAAATAAAGCCGGCGTTACTCCTAAGGAGTATGTTGACAAGGTATCGGGCGAAATCCGTGAAATTTGCGACCTTTTAAACACAAGCTATGACAAGTTTATCAGGACTACCGACCCTTACCATGAAAAAATCGTTCAAAAGATTTTCAAAAAATTATATGACCAAGGCGATATTTACAAAGGTCATTACGAGGGTATGTATTGCACCCCTTGCGAATCATTCTGGACTGAAAGCCAGCTTGTTGACGGCAAGTGCCCTGATTGCGGCAGAGAAGTAAAGCCTGCTAAGGAGGAGGCTTATTTCTTAAGGCTTTCTAAATATCAAAAGCAGCTTGAGGAATTTATTGAAAACAATGAAAACTTCATTTATCCTGAGGCTCGTAAAAAGGAAATGCTTAATAACTTTATTAAGCCCGGCTTACAGGACCTTTGCGTAAGCCGTACAAGTTTTAAATGGGGTATTCCCGTAACTTTTGACGATAAGCACGTAATTTATGTTTGGATTGACGCACTTTCAAACTATATCACTGCTCTCGGCTACGACCCTGACGGCTCATCTGAACTTTATAAAAAATATTGGCCTGCCGACGTTCACATTATCGGTAAGGATATCGTGAGATTCCATACAATTTATTGGCCTATTATGCTTATGGCACTCGGCGAACCGCTTCCTAAGCAGGTATTCGGTCATCCTTGGCTTTTATTTGGCGAGGACAAGATGTCAAAGTCACGTGGCAACGTTATTTATGCAGACGACCTTGTTAAGCTTCTCGGTGTTGACGCAGTAAGATATTATCTTGTATCGGAAATGCCTTATGCAAACGACGGTTCAATCACTTATGAAACGATTATCGAGCGCTACAACAGCGACCTTGCTAACACTTTCGGCAATCTTGTAAACAGAACAATCGCAATGCAAAACAAGTATTTTGACGGTGTTGTTCAAAGTCCGTGCTATGAGCCTGAATGTAAATATGTTGAGGACGAGGAGCTTAAAACCTTTGCTCTTGATACAGTTGCCAAGGTTGAAAAATGCTTTGAAACCTACAGAGTTGCAGATGCTGTTGAGGCTGTATTAAACCTTGCAAAGCGTTCTAACAAATATATTGACGAAACTGCTCCTTGGGCTCTTGCAAAGGACGAAAGCCAAAAGTCAAGACTCGGTACGGTTCTTTACAATCTTATTGAAGCTATCAGATATATTGCGATACTTCTTTCGCCGTTTATGCCTGAAACAAGCGAAAAAATCTTTGAGCAGATGAACTGCGATATTAAGGATTACGATTCACTTAAGGAGTTCGGAGCACTTAAGCCCGGCACTAAAGTAGGAGAAGCCAAAGCACTCTTTGCAAGAATTGACGCTGAAAAGATGCTTACCGAGATTGCTGAAAAGCAAAAGGAAAATGCTAAGCAAGAGGCTGCGGCTAAGCCTGAAATTGAAGGTCTTGCTCAAATTCAATTTGACGATTTCGCAAAAGTTGAGCTTAGAGTTGCAAAGATTGAGCAATGTGAGCCGATAAAGAAAGCTAAAAAGCTTCTCAAATTACAGGTTAATGACGGCTCGGGCGAGCTTAGGCAAATTGTTTCCGGTATTGCTCCTTGGTACAAGCCTGAAGATTTAATCGGCAAGAGCGTTATTATTGTTGCAAACCTTAAGCCTGCAAAGCTTTGCGGCGAAATGAGCAATGGTATGCTTCTTGCAGGTGATGTAAGCGAAAATGACGTCAAGGTGCTTTTCGTTGACGGTATGCCGGCAGGTACTAAAATAAGATAAGAAACGGTAGGAATATAAATGTATCACAATATTTTTGATACACATTCCCACTATGACGACAGTAAATTTGACCCTGACAGAGAGGAATTATTAAATAATCTTCAAAGTCAGGGTGTTTCTTTAGTTGTCAGCTGCGGATGTGACATAGATTCAACTCAATTTAATTTTGACCTTGCGCAAAAATATGATTATATGTATTTTGCCGCAGGCTTTCACCCCGAAAATTTAAAGGGTGCAACGCTTGATGATTTAAAAGTCATTGAAAAATTTGCAAAAAACGACAAATGCGTTGCAATCGGCGAAATAGGACTTGATTATTACTGGATGGATTCAAGCAAAGAGGAACAGAAAAAGTTTTTCAAAGCGCAAATTGACCTTGCAAAAAAGCTTGATATGCCGATAATTGTTCACGACAGGGACGCTCACGGTGACACACTTGATATTCTCAGAGAAACAAAGCCTAAGGGTGTTGTTCATTGCTTTTCAGGTTCAAAGGAAATGGCGAGAGAAATTATTAAGCTTGGTATGTATATCGGCTTAAACGGAGTTGTAACCTTTAACAATGCAAGAAAAAGCCTTGAGGTCGCAAAGGAAATCCCGATTGAGCGCCTTGTGCTTGAAACCGATTGCCCGTACCTTGCCCCTACCCCAATGAGAGGAAAGCGCAACGATTCGCATTATATTCCGTATATTGCTGAAAAAATCGGCTCGCTTTTGGGCATAGACGCACAAGAACTTTTAGATATCACAAACGAAAACGCAAAAAGATTATACAATATATAATTTGTAATTGAATCAACATTTGTCAAAAGATAAATGTTGATTTTTTTCTTGATATACACTTAATAATATGTTATTATATATATTATTTTTATTTAAAAGGGTGGCGCTAAATGGATAAATTTACTGAGATAGTAACCAAAGTAAACGACTTTGTTTGGGGACCTGTAATGCTGGTTTTTCTTGTCGGCACAGGTATATTTTTGACATTAAGGCTCAGATTTTTGCCTTGGAGAAATCTTGGCTCTTCACTAAAAAAGCTTTTCAGCAAGGAGTCAAGAAAAAAGGACGGCGAGGGTGACATTTCACCGTTCTCAGCACTTATGACGGCTCTTGCGGCTACTGTCGGCACGGGTAACATTGTGGGTGTTGCAACGGCTATGGTGCTCGGCGGACCAGGTGCTCTTGTATGGATGTGGATTTCAGCGGCTTTCGGCATTTCAACAAAATATGCGGAATGTGCGCTTGCCGGAAAATACAGGAGAGTAAATGAAAAAGGTGAAATGTGCGGCGGACCGATGTATACGCTCAAATACGGTCTTAAAAACAAAAAAATCGGCTCATTTCTTGCAGTAATGTTTGCAATATTTACCCTTATGGCTTCATTTGGCATAGGCAACTCTGCGCAGGGAAATTCAATCACTACTGCTGTAAGCTCCACATTTAATGTGCCTAAATGGATTGTGGGAATTATACTCGTTATATGTGTCGGCGCTGTTGTTATAGGCGGTATCAAATCAATTTCAAAGGTATCAAGCGTACTTGTTCCTGCCATGGCAGTATTTTATATGATTGCAGGCATACTTGTAGTTTGCATTAATTATAAAAACGTTCCGAGCGGAATTGCAAATATCTTTTCAATGGCATTCGGTGCTAAACCAATTGCGGGCGGTCTTGTTGGCACGGTTACGGCAAGCATGATGAACTCTATGCGTTACGGTATTGCAAGAGGCGTTTTTTCAAACGAAGCCGGTCTTGGCAGTGCGGCAATTTCAGCGGCATCTGCTACCTCTGACCACCACGTAAAGCAAGGCTTTATAAATATGTGCGGCACATTTATTGATACAATTATTGTTTGCACAATCACAGGTCTTGCAATCGCTTCAAGCGGTGTACTCGGCACAACAAATGCCGATGGAAAATTGCTTGAGGGTGCAGAACTTACTATTGCGGCATTTGAAACGGCACTTGGCAAAGCCGGAGCTGTATTTGTAACAATCAGCATTATCCTTTTCGCTTTTTCAACTATCTTAGGCTGGGAATACAACGGAGAAAAAGCGCTTGAATTCCTTTTCAAAAAGCCTATTTTCTGCTATATTTACAGAGTTGTATTTTCACTTTTAACTTATGTAGGCGCAACGGCAACCTTAGGTGTTGTTTGGAGCTTTTCAGACATTGCAAACGGACTTATGGCAATACCAAACCTTATATGCTTGATTGCACTTTCCGGCTCGCTTGCTAAGGAAACAAAAGATTATCACAACAAATTAAAAGACGAAAAGGTTAAAACAAAATAAAAACTTACAATGGGTTACCAAATATAAGGTAACCCATTACTTTTTTTACAGCTTATTGATTTTCCATATATTCTTTGAATAATCCTCTATTGTTCTGTCAGACGAAAAGAACCCTGCGGCACAGGTATTTCTAAAGCATTTTTCAGCAAAGGCATATTTATCTTTATAATCAAGATTAAGCCTAAGCTTAGCTTTCAAAAACGGCTCAAAATCAAGCAAAAGATAATAATTATCCGCCTTATGCCAAGATGCGCCCTCTAAAAGCGAGTTATACAGCTGCCTAAAGATACCCGTATTATTATCACTGAACGTTCCGTCAACAAGAGTATCAAGGCATCTTTTAACCTTAGGATTTGAATTATAAATTTTCCTTGGTTCATAGGTGTCTTTTATTTTATTAATTTCCTCTACCCTTGCACCGAAAATATAATTATTTTCCTCTCCTGCTCTTTCAACTATTTCAATATTTGCACCATCAAAAGTACCAAGTGTAACAGCACCGTTTAGCATAAATTTCATATTGCCCGTTCCTGATGCTTCCGTGCCTGCCGTTGAAATTTGCTCTGACACATCGGAGGCAGGAATTATTTTTTCTGCATAAGAAACGCTGTAATCGCTCACAAAAATAATTTTAATAAATCGACTTACGTATTCGTCAGCTTTAACAAGTCTTTTGACCTCGTTAATAAGCTTAATTATCCCCTTTGCCCTGTCATAACCCGGCGCCGCCTTTGCGCCGAAAATGAATACGGTCGGGGTAAAATCATTTAAACTTTTTTCCTTAATTTCAAAATAAAGTTCAAGAATAACAAGAATATTCAAAAGCTGACGTTTATACTCGTGAAGCCTTTTGATTTGGGAGTCAACAATAAAATCGGGTGAAAAAGAGTCGCCGTCTTTTAAACGAATATAGCTTGCAAGTCTTCTTTTTGTTTTACTTTTTAAATTCGATAAATCTCTCATAAAACATCTTTATTTTGAGCAAATTTTTCAAGTTGTTTTAATCGGGATAAATCGTTAATCCACTCATCACTTCCCAAAAGTTCGGTAATAAGAGCACTGTATTTAGGATTGCAAAGGCGAAGAAACCTTCGTTGAGTAATTCCGTTTGTTTTATTCTGAAATTTATCGGGATAGATTTCAAAAAATGATGGTAATACGCTTTCCTTCAAAAGCTTTGTGTGAAGTTCGGCTACTCCGTTGATATATTTACATACATAGCAGGCAAGATACGCCATATTAACAGTGCCGTCTTGAATGATTTGCATATTCAGTTTATCAAAATTGCCTTTTGAAAGCTCCTCTGACTGTCTTTTATCAATACCGATGATAATTCTAGCAATATCAGGGCAAATGCTGTCAATAAGCTTTAAATCCCATTTTTCAAGAGCTTCCGGCATAATTGTATGATTTGTATAATTAAAAACATCACGGCAGATATTAAGTGCGTAGTCAAAGTCGCAACCGTCAAGAGTAAGAAGTCTTATAAGTTCGGGGATTGCGACAACAGGATGAGTATCATTAAGCTGAATTGTAATATATTGCGAAAAATGATTATAATCGTCACATTGGTATTTTTTATATTTCTTAATAATATCCTGCAAGGAAGCGCTTGTGAAAAAATACTGCTGTTTAAATCTGAGTTTTTTACCTTCTAATGTTGAATCGTTTGGATATAGGAGTCTTGAAATATTCTCTGCATTATTTTTTTCTTCAAGTGATTTTGTATACTTTTGCTCACTGAACAGTGCAAAATCAAATTCATTTATGCTTTCGCACTGCCAAAGGCGCAGAGTTGAAAATTTACGAGTTTTAAAAGATATAATCGGCATATCATAAGGCACTGCCCAGACGTCACCGTCGCTAAAACTAACCTTAACCTTATCACCTTTGCAAGGTACACACCAAGGGTCATTATATTCAAAAGAATTATATATCTTTTCAATTTGAAAACCGTTTTCAATTTCCTGCTTAAAAAGTCCGAAACGATACTTAATACCGTAGCCGTCAAGCGCCACATTAAGATTTGCGGCGCTGTCCAAAAAACAAGCGGCAAGCCTGCCTAAACCTCCGTTACCGAGAGGCTCGTCGGGCAATGCTTCAAATTCCTTAAGCGAACGTTCAAAGCCTGACAGTGCCTCTTCGATTTGAGATTCGATATCAAGGCACATCAAGTTTTTATAAACAGGTTGCCCTACAAGAAATTCGGCGCTGAAATAATAGGCACGTCGAGAATTAATATGTTCTGTCATACTTTTTTGCCAATCGGGTGAAATGTTTGATATCACAAGCGTTCCCAGAACGTCATAAAGTTCACCGACTGTGAGATTATTAACTTTTTTATTATATTTTCCAAAAGCCAAAAGTTCTAATTTTTCTTTAATATTATCCATTAACACACCTTCCGCTTTTCTTAGTAATATCTAAAAGTTTATTTGCAAGAGATGAGGTTAAATCATCTTTACTCATTCGCCATTTCCAATTTTCTCCCATTGTTGACGGGGTGTTCATACGTGCCTCGCTGCCTAAACAAAGCAAATCTTGCATAGTCAAAATACAAGTATTTGCGTTTGAATTCATAGCGCACTCGTTCATTTTATCGACTAAATCAAATTTATCCTTTGCTCCAAGATAACGCATAGCATAAGCCACGTCTTTTTTATCGGCAGTATTGCACCAACCCAAAACAGTATCATTGTCGTGAGTGCCTGTATAAACAACGTTATTTTTTTCAAAATCGTCAGGCAATGATTTACCGTTATCATCCCTTGAATCAAAAGAAAACTGAAGCACCTTCATACCCGGAAAGCCTGTATATTTAAGAAGTTCATCAACCTCTTTCGTTAAAAATCCGAGATTTTCAGCGATAATCTTATTCTTAAATTCCTTAGGCAAAGCGTCAAAAAATGATTTTCCGCCACCCTTGCGCCACAAGCCCTTGCGTGCCGTATTACTGCCTGCTTTTACGCTGTAATATGATTCAAAGCCTCGAAAATGGTCGATACGAACTATATCGTAAATCTTGAAACTTTGATTAAGTCTTTCAATCCACCAAGAATACTTTTGCTTTTTAAGTTTTTTCCAATCATATACGGGATTACCCCAAAGCTGTCCGTCAGGCGAAAAGCAGTCCGGCGGACATCCTGCAAGTTCGCTTGCTTTTAATTCAGGATTAAGTTTAAATATTTCCTTATTTGCCCATACATCTGCACTGTCATTTGCGACATAAATGGGCATATCCCCTATTATTGATATTCCTCGTTTATTAGCATATTTCTTAATTGCCTGCCACTGCGAAAAAAGAAAATACTGAATCATTTTATAATAAAGAATTCTGTCTTTACATATCTCTTTAAATTCCTCTACGGCAAATATTTCACGATACTTAATATCATCATTCCAATAATAAAAAGGTTCTGCGCCGAAATAATCCTTAACAGCACAAAAAAGCGAATAATCACCAAGCCAAGAAAGATTTTCTTTACAAAACAAATTAAAATCGTTTGGGATATTGCGTTTAAATCTGTCAAATGCTTTATAAAGTACCCTGTGCCTGTTTGTATATAACAAAGAGTAATCCACCTTGTTTTTATCTTTAAACCATTCTATATCTTCAAACTCTTCTTTTTTCAGCAATTCAAGACGGCACAGGGCATCTAAATCAATAAAATACTCGTTAAGCGCAAAGGTGGAAATACTCTGATAAGGCGAGTCGCCTATTGTTGTCGGGCAAAGCGGCAAAATCTGCCAATAGGTTTGACCTGCTGCTTGCAAAAAATCGACAAAATCATAAGCGCATTTATCAAAGCAACCTATTCCGTATTTTGACGGCAGAGATGAAATATGAAGCAGCACACCGCTTGCTCTTTCATTAAGCATTTTGTTCAGTCCTTTTCAGTCACAAATCAGAAGTTCGCTTTCAGGGTCGAATAAATGAACTTTTTCCGTGTCGATATAAAGTTTAACGCTGTCGCCTGAGGAAATATTTGTATCACTTCTGACCTTGGCAATTATTTCTTTATCGTTAATTGATGAATAGATATAGACCTCACTGCCCATCATTTCCGCCAAGTCGGCTTTGAGTGTAATTTCATTTTGCTTGTTTTCAAGTGCATAACTTGAATTTATATGCATATCCTCACATCTTATACCGTAAACAATAGGCTTGCCGACATATTTTTTTACATTCTCGTTTTCCTGCATTCGCAAAGGAAGCGGGACGGTAATATCGTCAACAAGTGCGCAAAGCTCTCCCGAACAAGTAATTATTGTTGCGTCGATAAAATTCATTTGAGGCGTACCTATAAAACCTGCTACGAACATATTGCAAGGGTGATTATACAAATTTGACGGAGTATCAAATTGTTGAACGACGCCGTCTTTCATTACGACTATTCTGTCTGCCATAGTCATAGCTTCCGTTTGGTCATGGGTTACATAAATAAATGTTGTTTCAAGCCTTTTATGAAGCAGTGCAATTTGAGAGCGCATTTGGGTGCGAAGCTTTGCGTCAAGATTAGAAAGCGGTTCGTCAAGCAGAAATGCGCAAGGATTTCTTACCATTGCCCTGCCGAGTGCGACTCTTTGCCTTTGACCGCCGGAAAGTGCCTTTGGCTTACGATTTAAATACGGCTCAAGTTCGAGAATTTTTGCCGCCTGCCTGACCTTTTTATCTATAACATCCTTAGGTTCTTTGCGAAGCTTAAGCGCAAATGCCATATTTTTATAAACAGTCATATGAGGATACAGCGCATAGCTTTGAAAAACCATCGCAATATCCCTGTCTTTCGGCGGAATATTATTTACCGTTTTACCGCCTATAATAAGTTCACCAGAAGAAATATCCTCAAGCCCGGCTATCATACGAAGTGTTGTCGATTTGCCGCAGCCGGACGGACCTACAAATATAACAAATTCCTTGTCTTTAATTTCAAGATTTAAGTCAGGGATAACGGTTACACCGTCATCAAAGGTTTTCACTATATGATTTAAGGTAATTGACGCCACTGAAAAAACTCCTTTAAATTATCCTTTAACTGCGCCTGCAACAACGCCTTTTATAATATATTTTTGGCAAAAAATATAGAAAATAATTATTGGCACAATCGCAAGCACAAGCATTGCCATAAAGCCGCCGTAATCGGTTGAGCCGTAAGCGCCCTGCATTGCAAGCTGAATGGCAACGGGGATTGTTTTTTTATCAGAGCCTAAAACAAGATAAGGCAAAAGATAATCGTTCCAAATCCACATGGTATTGAGTATTGCAACCGTGATTGCCGTGGGTTTAAGCATAGGAAAAACAACAGTAAAGAAAGCTTGAATGGGAGATGCGCCGTCTATCATTGCCGCTTCTTCTATTTCCAGGGGAATACTTTTAATAAAGCCGCAAAGCATAAAGACGGAAAGTCCTGCACCAAAACCGAGATAGACAAAGGTTATGCCAAAAAGATTATCAAGATTTGCACGGTTTGCAACATACGTCATTGTATACATAACCATTTGGAAAGGAACAATTATACTGAAAACAAGCATATAATAAATCCCTTTTGTTATTTTTGAATTTGACCTGACGATATACCAAGCCGCCATTGAAGCAAAGAGAACTATTAATATAACGCTTACAACAGTAATAAAAAGAGAGCGTAAAAAAGCCGAGAAAAAATCAGACGATGTAACGCCATTAATATAGTTTTCAAGAGCAACAAAAGTTTCGGCATTTGGCAATTTAAGCGGTTGACTTGAAATATAAATTCGAGATTTAAACGAATTAATAATCACAATAATTATCGGCACTAAAAACAGCACGCTTAATATAAGCAGAACAAAAAAAATAACATTATTCCCTACTCTTTTAGATTTTTTCATCAAGCGTTCACCTCTTTACTGCTTGTTATTTTAAGCTGCAAAAATGCCAATATACCGACAATTACAAAAAATATAACTGCCTTTGCCTGACCTACACCCTGCCAACCTACTCTGCCGTAAAATGTATTATAAATATTAAGAGCAATCATTTCCGTTTCCCTTTCGGGTGCACCGGCTGTCAGCGCCAAATTTTGGTCAAACATTTTAAATGAATTAGTAAGGGTTAAAAACATACAAATGGTAACAGACGGCATAACCATAGGAATTTTAACCGAGAAAAGAGTTTTTAGCGGTGATGCGCCATCAATTTGAGCGGCTTCAATCAAATCATTAGGAACATTTTGAAGCCCTGCAACATAAATCACCATCATATATCCGATAAGCTGCCAATTCGTAAGAATAACAAGTCCCCAAAAGCCGTATTCAGCCTTATATGTTATATCAACTCCAAAAGAGGAAAGAACAGCATTAATAAGCAAATTCCAAATATAGCCGAGAACTATTCCGCCGATAAGATTAGGCATAAAAAAGACAGAGCGAAAAAGATTAGTACCTCTTATACCACGAGTTAAAAGAAGTGCCAAAATAAACGAGAAAACATTGACCGTTATAATGCTTACTACTGTAAACAAAGCAGTAAAACCTAACGAATGAAGAAAATCACTTGATGATGTAAAAGCGTCAATATAATTTTGAAAACCTACCCATTTTGCATCAGTTACAGTTGTAAAATCCGCAAAAGAAAGACCGACGCCCATAACAAAAGGAACGGCAAAAGCAAATAAAAACGCTATTGTTATAGGCAATAAAAATATGGGAGCGTATTTTTTAATACTTCGTTTCATAATAATCACCATAGCCTTTCAGTCAACAAATAGTTTATTAAAAATCACCCTATATTCTGCGTTGCCTGAGCAGGCGTAAATGGTGATTTCAGCCATTTCAAAATTATGCCATCGGCAAATTTTGAGGGCAATACAATCAGTATTGTGTGATTTTTCACACTATACCTCTTTTTCACTTGATATGTACGGCAGGAAGCCCTGCCTAAAGAAGTAATATTTTATGATTTTGAAGCATTTGCTTCCTTTTCCCAATCCTTAACTACGTCAGATTTAACCTCATCCCATGATTTATTACCCTGAGCATATTTTAAAAGTGATGAGCCGAAATTATCCTTAAAAGTTTGGGACGGAAAAACGGTGAAATACCAAGGAATTGTAGTAATGCTTTGCTTATTCATCCAATTGCTTATTTCTTTTGCAAGCGGGTCGTTTGGCACTTCATCGTCATTAAAGGTATCAAAGGGAGCAATAAAACCAAGGTCATCTGTTACAAATTTCTTACCCTTTTCGCTTGAATAAAGCCAATAGATAAAGTCATTCGCCGCCTTTTGCTCAGCCTGACTTGCCTTTGAATTGACTGCATAGTAATTTTCCGTGCCGATGCAAAGACCTTGTGTTTCTTCGCCTTTAACGCCTGTATAAATCGGCAAAAATTTAACATTGTTTTCTTCAACCTTATTGCCTGACACCTTGCTTATTTGGCTCCAAGCCCAATTGCCGTTTTGCACCATAGCACATTTTTCAGTAGCAAATTCAGCCATAGAATCCGTAACTGTTTTAGTGCCTGTTTTTCCTTTTTCTATAGTTGAATTATCAAGATAGAGGTCAAAGATATTTTTATAATTTTGAGCATATTCAAAGGTGATTTTTGAGGTATCGTTTGATGTTAAATCAATCTTATTTTTAGTAAATTCATAATAAATCGGCACATTTGCAAGGTGAGTTTGGTAGCGCCAATTTTCTCCTGCTTTAAGTGAGGTTGAAGCAAAAACGCCGTCAATACCAAGCGCTGATTTATTTTTTTGCATATCCTCAACAAGAGCCTTTAATTTTTCAAAGGAATTGATATCATCCATTGATTTAAAATCCGTATTTTTGTTATCAAGTTCAAAATACTTATCGGTTATTGCTTTATTATAAATAATTCCGTACCCCTCAACAACATAGGGAATACCGTAAACCTTGCCGTCTTTTGAGGTGACTGCAAGCGATTTATCTTTCAAGTGCTTATAAAGTTTACTGTCGGACAAGTCGGCACAATAATCCTTCCAATTCGCATAACCCTTAGGGCCGTTGATTTGGAATAACGTAGGAGCGCTCTTGGTTGACATTTTTGCAGTGAGCGTTGATTCGTATTCATTATTTGCAGCAGTTTCAACTATTACCTTGACACCGGTTTCTTTTTCATATTCATCGGCAATTTTTTTATAAACATCGGCAACCTCCGGCTTGAAATTAAGATATCTTACCGTGACGTTTGTGACGTTTGCATTGTTTGACTTTGTTGTGCTGTTTTCAATATTATTATTGTTGTTTTTACCGCAAGCGGCAAAGACAAGAACGCTTGAAGCAACCAAAACAGCACAAAGAAGCGCTGACACTGTTTTTTTGATAAAACTCATAAGAATTCCTCCACTTATTTTTCATTATGTTTTCAAGGATATTATGTTCACATTATGAAAATTTATACAAAAATATAGACATTGAAAATATGATATTGTATAATAAAAATTGAAATAATTTTATTATTTTTAAGGGGAAAGACTATGAAGTTTAAACACAAAATCGATAAATTCGTATCGACATTATCTGAAAGAATTTCAAGTGGCGGAGTATCCCAGCTTGAAGTTAAGGCTGAGGGCGAAAGAGATATATTCGGCAATATGCCTGCCCTTGCAAGAAAAGCGGCGGCAGAAGGTATTGTACTTTTAAAAAACAATAATGCCCTGCCCTATAAGCTTGATACAAAAATTTCTGTTTTCGGCAGATGCCAACTTGATTATTTCTATGTCGGCTACGGCAGCGGCGGCGACGTTAACGCTCCGTACTTTGTAAATGTTATTGACGGAATAAAAAATGCGGGTGGCCACGTTAACGAATGGCTTTTGGAATATTACAAGGATTTCACTAAAAACAATCCTGCACCTCACGGCTTTTGGGGTCATTGGCCTATGAATTTTGAAGAGCCGAGCCTTGATGATAAAATGATTGAAAGAGCAAGTGAAGAAAGCGACGTTGCACTCGTTGTTATCGGTCGTGCCGCAGGTGAGGACAGAGAGAATACGCTTACCAAAGGCAGTTACTACCTTACCGATGAAGAGCGTACTCTATTAGACAATGTTTGCAATCATTTCAGCAATGTTACTGTTTTGCTTGACTGCGGCAACATTATTGATATGCAGTGGGCACTTGACTATGAGGAAAGGCTTAGAGGTATAATTTACGCTTGGCAAGGCGGAATGGAAAGCGGTAATGCTATTGCAGACGTGCTTTTCGGCAGAGTTAATCCATCAGGTAGGCTTACAGATACGATTGCTGTAAGATATGAAGATTATCCAAGTGCAATGCATTTCGGCAACAAGCTATTTAACACCTATGTTGAGGATATATTTATAGGTTACAGATATTTTGAAACTTTTTCTAAGGAAAAGGCGCTGTTTCCGTTTGGTTACGGTTTAAGCTATACTAATTTTGATATTGAGGTTTTGGATTTCAAATCTGACAATGACAAAATTAAGGTCGAAGTTAGGGTTACAAACATCGGCGATGTAGCAGGAAAAGAAGTGGTCGAACTTTATGCAAGTGTACCGCAGGGTAAGCTTTCAAAGCCTGTTATGAGCCTTGTTGCATTTGACAAAACAATTAATCTTGAACCAAAGGAAAGTCAAAAAATCGCTCTTGAAGTGCCTGTTTATCTACTCGCTTCATTTGACGATACGGGTGCTACGGGGCATAAATATTCTTACATTTTGGAAAAGGGCGAATATAAATTCTTTATCGGCGAAAATGTAAGAGACGTGGATGAGGCAGGCTCTTTTGAGCTAAAGGAGGACAGGGTTTTAGAGGAGCTTGAAGCTGTATGCGCTCCAAAGGAGTATATGGACAGAATTGTTGCGTTTAAAGTCAACGGTTCATTCATTCCCAAAAAAGTTGCACTCAAGCCGGAAAAGCCGTATCTTCGCAAAAGAATACTTGATAATCTTCCTAAGGAAATCGGTCACGTTGTTCATAATTACAATTTTTCCCAAGTTAAATCGGGAGAAATCAGCGTTGAAAAATTTGTATCAAGCTTAACAAATCAAGAATTAGAAGCGCTCACACGTGGAGAGGGCGGAATGGACAGCAGCTACGGCGTTGCAGGCAATGCAGGCGCTTTTGGCGGAATTATCCCTGAGCTCAACAAAAAAGGCGTACCTGCCGTTATTACTACCGACGGACCGGCAGGAATAAGAATAAGAAAATACACCTCTCAGCTACCATGCGGAACTGCACTTGCAAGCACATTTAATACTCGACTCGTTGAAGAACTTTGTTCTGAAATGGGCAAAGAGCTTAAAAATGCAGGCTCAAATGTGCTTTTGGCACCGGGAATGAACATTCACAGAAATCCGCTATGCGGCAGAAACTTTGAATATTTCAGTGAAGACCCACTTCTTACAGGTAAAATGGCGGCGGCTTTTGTCAGAGGTATTCAGTCAAGCGGCGGCTCGGCTTGTCCTAAGCATTTTGCGTGCAATAATCAGGAATCGAGCAGAACGATTAACAACTCTATTGTATCTCAGCGTGCACTTCGTGAAATATATCTTAAAGGCTTTGAAATTTGCGTAAAAGAGGCTAAACCTTTAAATATTATGACGAGCTACAACAAAATCAACGGAGTTTGGAGCCATTATAATTATGACCTTGCTACCACGGTTTTAAGAAAGGAATGGGGCTTTGACGGCTGTGTTATGACCGATTGGTGGATGAAGCACTCCGCAAGCCATGAATTTCCCAATCTTCGTGATAACGCTTATCGTGTTCGCTCGCAGGTTGACGTTTATATGCCCGGCTCATTTAAGAGAACGGAGAAAAAATATAAGCCTGACAATTCCCTTTTGGAAACTATCGGGCTTAAAAACGGAATAACAAGAGGCGAGCTTGAACGTTCGGCAATCAATGTACTTAATATGATATTAAAGCTTGAATATTAATATTATTTTACCGGCAAGTTCAAAAAATATTTAAGCACAAAAAAATCCCCGAAGAAAATAAATCTTCGGGGATTTTTATTTGAAACATTACTTCTTAAGTTTAATGCCTTGTAAATCAAGTTTATCGATAACAGTATTAACGATATCCATAACTTCTTCACGGGTAAGAGTTTTTTCCGGGTGAGAGAATGTTATACGTGTTGTGATTGACTTAGCATCGCCGTCACAATAAGTATCAACAACCTCGATCTTTTTAACAAGGTTGCTCTTAGCATCTTCAATAGCAGCCTTAATAGGAGCAAATTTATCTGTTATGAATGAAAGGTCAATTTCCATTGCAGGATATTTTGACGGTTCCTCATAACTGATGCTTGAATTAGCAATTTGCGCAAATTCCTGAATGTCAATTTCAGCAAATACGATTGAAGCCTTTTTATCAAGTTTCTTTGATACTACAGGGTGAACGATACCAATAGTACCGAGTTTACTACCGTCGCAAATAATTTTATTAAGATTTCTTGGGTGCTCATAAGAATGAGCCTTAGTAGCAGGGGCATAATCAAGTGATTTGTGTTTAATGTTATCGGTAAATGTTGCAAGCATATCACGAAGTTCAAAATAAAGCTTTTCAACACTCTTGGTTTTACTGAAAAGAGTAATTGCAAGCATTTTATGCTCATCAACAAGACCGTCACTCTTAAGACCCTTAGCAACTCTGCCAATCTCGAACACGCCAAAATCAGGCGCATAAGAGGTATTATATTTAACCTGGCAAAGCTGAGTCGGAACTATTGAGTTACGAATAGTTTCAATATTAGGATTTGTCGCATTAACAAGCTTAATATTATCCTCAACTTCGATGCCGAGAGCTTTATATTCGTCATAATAAGCCCAAACGTAAGAATGAAGTTCGTGAAGATTGAAATGATTTACAAGAATGTCCTTAATCTTATCCTCATCTGTCTTTTCGATAGCGGGACGAACAGGATAAAGAGGAGCAACGGCGGTATGAATTGCAAAATTATCATAGCCGTAAATTCTTGTGATTTCCTCGATAATATCAGCTTTGATTGTAACATCTTTAGTAGCTCTCCAGCTTGGAACAACTACACTGAAATTATCGTTATCAACCTTAGCGTTAAAGCCTAATGAAGAAAGAGTTGAAATAATGGTATCGTTGTCAATTTCAATACCTGTATATTTATCAACAAATGCCTTATCAAAGTCAAGCTCAACGGTATCATAATGAAAAGCATATTCATCTGTAAGAGATGATACAACCTTAACGTCCTTATCGACGTCAGTCATAAGCTTAACAAAACGGGCAATTGCCGGAACTGTCATTTCAGGGTCAAGGCACTTTTCATATCTCATTGAAGCATCTGTTCTGTGAGCAAGGCGAACTGTTGACTTACGGATTGAAACGGCATTAAACGTTGCAGATTCAAGAGTAAGAGTATGGGTATCATCAACAATTTCGCTGTCAAGACCGCCCATAATACCTGCAATTGCAACGGGCGTATTATCGTTGCAAATCATAAGTGTATTTTCATCTATATTTCTTTCAACACCGTCAAGAGTTTGGAAAGTGAAAGAAGTATCAAAACGTTTAATTCTAATCTTTTCAACCTTGCGTGAATCAAATGCGTGCATAGGCTGACCCATTTCAAGCATAAGGTAATTAGTAAGGTCGGCAAGGAAGTTAATAGCTCTCATTCCGCAATAGAAAAGACGAATACGCATATTAACGGGAGATACGCTTGTGTTAATATTTTCAACCTGAAGGCAAGAATATCTTTGGCAAAGCGGGTCCTCAATTTTCATATCAACCTTAGGCAAATTATTATATTGAGTTAAATCAACGGTTTCAAGCGGTTTAAGTTCTCTGCCTGCAAGAGCAGCAAATTCACGGGCAATACCGTAATGACCCCAAAGGTCGGGACGGTTTGTAAGAGATTTGTTATCAACCTCAAAAATGATATCGTCAACCTGATATGCTTCTTTAATATCGGTACCGTTGGGCAAATCGTCTGTAATTTCCATAATACCGCTGTTATCGTCAGAAATACCGATTTCGCTTTCACTGCAACACATACCGTTTGAGATAAAGCCTGCAAGCTTTCTCGGTGCAATCTCAATATCGCCGATTTTAGCGCCAACCTTTGCAAAAGCGGTTTTAAGACCTACTCTTACGTTAGGTGCGCCGCAAACAACGTCTGTAAGCTCACCGTCACCTGCGTCAACCTTAAGAAGATGAAGTTTTTTTGAATCAGGGTGATTTTCTACAGATTTAATTTCAGCAACAACGATACCGCTGATATCCGAACCCTTGAAGAAAATCTCGTTTTCAACCTCTGCGGTGGAAAGAGAGAAACGATGGATAAGGTCAACCTTATCAAGACCTGTAAAATCAACAAAGTCTGAAATCCAATTCATTGATAAAAACATATTTAATTCCTCCCCTCTTAATTTTCGTCGTCAGTAAACTGCGATAATGTTTTCAAGCTACCGCTGTTTAAATCACGAATGTCTTTAATTCCGTATTTCATCATAACAAGCCTTGTAAGACCTAAGCCAAATGCAAAACCTGTATATTCATCAGGGTCAATTCCTCCTGCTTTAAGAACCTCAGGATGAATCATTCCGCAAGGGCAAAGTTCAAGCCAGCCGCTGTGCTTGCAGCTCGGACAGCCTTCGCCGCCGCAGATAAGGCAACTGATATCAAGTTCAAAGCCCGGCTCTACAAACGGGAAGAAACCCGGACGAAGTCTAACCTTAATATCCTTTTGGAATACCTCTGAAAGCATAGTTTTCATAAAGTAAATAAGATTTGAAATAGAAATATTCTTATCAACCATAACGCCTTCCATTTGGAAGAATGTATTTTCGTGGCAAGCGTCCGTCGCTTCATTTCTAAAGCATCTGCCGGGGAAAATAGCCTTAATAGGTACACCGTCATTAACAAGCGCATCTCTGTACTTCTTATAAATAGCGTTTTGAGCGGCAGAAGTCTGGCTCTTTAAAAGCTGACCGTTAGTAAGATAATATGTATCCTGCATATCACGTGCCGGGTGATGCTTAGGAATATTAAGCGATTCAAAGCACTCATAATCTGTTACAATCTCGCTGTAATCCTCAACAGTAAAGCCCATTGACTTAAATATTCTTTCACATTCTCTTTGAACAAGAGTAATCGGGTGATATGAGCCTCTATCCATAACCGGCGGCATAGAGAGGTCAAACTCAGGCATAAGCTCAATTTCCTTTTGAATTTCCTTTTCCTTAAGTTCCTGAGTTTTCTCTGTAATTTTTTCGTTTACAAGGCCTTTAAGCTCATTAACCTTTTGACCGAATACCTTTCTTTCATCATTAGAAAGCTCTTTCATACCCTTAAGAAGGTCTGTAACGCTGCCCTTTTTTCCAAGATATGATACTCTGATATTTTCAATATCTGCAAGATTATCAATCTTTTCAAGTTCGGATACAAACTTTTCTTTTAGTTCTAAAATTTTGTTATCCATAATTTCCTCCGTTTTTTAACAATAAAAAAATCGCCTCATAAATATGAGACGAATAATATCCGTGGTACCACTCAAATTGCACAAACAATGTGCCACTCAAAATCCTTAACGCAGATATACGCCCTACTTTTCATAGGAAGCTCGTGAGTCGAAATTCATTGATAAAAGCAATACGGTGCTTTCAGCATATGCGCCGTTCTCTGAAAAAGCAAAATTATCAACTACTTTTGGCTTGCGCCCTCAGTCATTGCATTTAATTTATACAAAGATTTTAAACCAAAAAGCGTTTTAAGTCAAGTATTTTCGAAATGAAATTTAAAAAAGGTATTGTAATTTTAGGCAAATATGTATATAATTAGTGTATAATGCTTTATAGGGAGGTGACTTTACCATGACTGATAAAACTATGACTTTTAGAATTGGTGACGATCACGAAGATGTTATGAAAGAAACTTTGACAGAAGTTTTTGACGCTTTGCAAGAAAAGGGCTACAACCCTATCAACCAAATTGTAGGTTATATTCTTACAGAGGACCCAACATACATCACTACTCATAACAATGCAAGAAGCTTGATAAGACGGCTTGACCGAGACGAGCTTTTGGCTGCAATGGTAAAGTCCTATCTCGATTAAAATTAAAGGAGGGTTATCTTTGGCAGAAAGCAAGAAGGAAAAAATCCTTGAATACAAAGGTAAGCCTTTGGTAAGATGTGGCAAAACAATTTACTACGGCAGTATGAGCGACCCTTATGTAATTTGTCTTAACATTCTCAGCGATGAGGATATAAAGGGGTTAAAGGTATCAGGCAAGGTTGCAATCCAGCTTATTGATACTGACCCGTCGGTTACATCACCAAAGGAAAAGATTATTAAAAAAAGTGAAAAGCAAGGTCTTTTCAATGCACTTGATTTAGGTGCAGTTTGGCTTGAAAGAGCTTTAAAAAAGCAATAATCTAATGGAATTAAGCGCCGTATAAACGGCGCTTTTAGATTTTTATAAAGCGGCTAAAACGCGCCGGATAAAACAATAAACCTCTCTGCCTCCCTTGCAAAGGGTGCGGGTCTCCGGTGGAGACCTCTGCACTTTAATGCAGAAGCGCCGACCGAGCCGGGAGGCGAGACGGTGGGTGCAACTTGTTGCACTCGGAGGGATTGGAAAAATGGCAAGGACATCGAGTCCTTGCCATTTTTGGCGCTTTCCGTCTTTTGCGAGTGGGCAGTACACACGTACAGCTCCACTCACAAAAAACGAAATTTATCTCACTTTCTCAAAGTCTCCCGACTTTTAAAAATTATAATACCTTTTAAGCGCTATAGTCTATTAATTATATAAATGCTTTAAAGCATTGTAGTATTTAAAAATTTATGATATAATAAAAGTCTATGATATAACTTAAGGGGAAAATTATGTCCAATATATCCAATATAATAGTAGCTATTTATAATTTCCTATGGGGAGATTTAATTACACTGAATTTTAAAGGAACAAGTATCGGTATTCCTTTGCTTGTAATCCTTCTTATTCCGACGGGTATTTATTTTACCGTTCGCACAAGATTTATGCCGATTAGGAAATTGCCGCAAATGGTGAGAGCGCTCGGCGAAAAGAAGGACGATAAAAGCAATCTGTCAACCTTTCAAACGCTGATAGTATCAACTGCTACAAGGGTTGGTATGGGTAATCTTGTCGGCGTTGTTGCGGCAGTATCCGTCGGTGGCGCAGGCGCAGTATTTTGGATGTGGGTTTCGGCATTTTTAGGTGCGTCAACCGCTTATGTTGAGGGCACGCTTGCCCAGCTCCACAAGAAAAAAGACCCGTTTTACGGCGGCTATCACGGCGGTCCTGCTTACTACATTCATGACTTTGTGGAGCAAAAGAGAAAGAAAAAAATCAAAAAATCTTTCATTGCAATTTTATTTGCGATTTTCGGTTTAATATGCTGGTGCGGAATAAGTCAGGTTGTCAGCAATTCCGTTACCTCGGCTTTTAAAAATGCTTTTTCAATTCCTCCGATTTACACAACCGTTGTGCTTGTAATTATTGCAGCAGTGATCGTGCTTAGAAAAAACGCAACGGTCAGGGTGCTTGATATTATTGTGCCGATAATGGCAGTCGTATATTTTCTTGTAACAATATTTATTATAGTTAAAAATATAAATTTAATGCCGGGTGTATTTGAAAGAATATTTAAAGAAGCGTTTGGACTAAAGCAGGTTGCGGGTGGCGGCTTCGGTGCTGTTTTAATGAACGGAATTAAGCGTGGCTTATTCTCTAACGAAGCAGGCTCAGGTTCTGCTCCCTGTGCGGCAGCGGCGGCAGAGGGCAAGAAGCCTCAAACAGTCGGTATGGTTCAGTCGCTCGGAGTGCTTATTGATACAATCGTTATTTGTACCTGCACGGCTATGATAATGCTTTTAGTTCCCGAAGAAATAACAAAAGGCAAGCAAGGAATGGACCTTTTGCAATGCGCTATGGACTATCATCTCGGAAGCTTCGGCACAATATTTGTTGCAATTATTCTGTTTTTATTCAGCTTTTCAACCTTTATAGGTATTCTTTTCTATGCAAGGTCAAATGTGGCATATATCTGCGGCAACAATTGGTGGAGCCAAACGCTTTATAAAATAGTTGCGCTTGTAATGCTCTTTATCGGCGGACTTCAGGCATATACAATTGTTTGGGATTTAGGCGACGTAGGCATAGGTCTTATGACAATTGTTAATTTAATAATCATTATCCCTATGTCAAATCAAGCAATCAAGCTGCTTGATAAAAAGGATTAAAAAAAGCGTCATCAAAGGAAATTTCCAATGATGACGCTTTTTTATTAGTTATCATTTCATTAGGTTTATCAAATCAAATTTCGCCTTTTAAGCTCTTTTAAAAGATACGGTTGAATGGTCGGATAAGTCCAATTATCAGGCAGAGTATCAGTTATAACAATCTTTTCAATCTCGCTGTCAAATGGCTCAAACGAGGTTATATCGGCAACACAAAGCATACCGTAGGTTTCATCACCATCGCCCTCTTTTACACCGTAAATACAAACAGGCTCAAGCGTAAAATCCTTTGCGCCCGTTTCTTCTTTGAGTTCTCTTTCTGCGGTATCGACAATAAACTCCTCAGCCTCTCTGTGACCGCTGGGAAACTCAAGAGTATCTCTCATTTTGTGCTTGCAAAGGACAAATTTACCCTCGGTTTTAGCGCAAATGACGGCAAATTTCAATTTTTCGTGGTCGTCAATATAGCTATAAAATTTAACCATAATTCCCCTATTCTGTGTTATCATCATAAATATCAAGCTTATAAATAGGCTCGTCCTTTAAAATTGAATATTCCTCGGACGAAAGTACCTTTTGCTTAAATTCATCAACATTTTCTACCCAATCGGCACGTGAAAACTCGCTTATTTTGCTTGACGGCGGATAAATTACATCAACGTGAATTTGATTATACCCCTCACCCTCTGCCTCATACTGCCTTACAAGTGAGAAATAATAAAGCTCATCACACGTGAATGAAAAAACACCCGTTTCAAAAAGAAGCTCGGAATCACCCAAATCAATTTCGCACATTTTGCAAAATGCATCCAAAATCTCACAAAGCGGGGTTTTAGTTGTAATATTTTCCTTTAAAAAAGTTAAAATATCCATATTGTTTTAAGAATAGCTCCTTAATTTCCTTGCAACGCTTTCTGCGTTTAAAATTTTATTAGCCATTATAATTTTAGTAATAGTAATCGTCATTTCTGTTTATAATGTATCACAACGTAGCGATAAAAATAATGTTATAATCAACGATTTAAAATTATAATCTAATATTTTAGCCACGCCATTGATATTTTTCTAAATTAACTCTGCCGTCAATTACTTCAATACCCTCGCTTATAAGCAAATCCGACTGCACCTTTAAACCGCCGAAAGCGAAATTTTCTGTCAGCTTACCTTTACTGTTTACAACACGATAGCAAGGTATTTTTGAGGGTTTGGATTTTTATGAAGTGCATTACCTACTGCTCTTGCATAATAAGGATTGCCGCAAAGTGTAGCTATTTGCCCGTAAGTTGCAACCTTGCCATACGGTATTTTCATAACAGTTTTGTATATTTCTTCATTTAATGTCATAATTATCTATATTTAAAATTTCCTGTCCATTTACCACAATAACTACAAGACCAACATTCATAGCCATAAGGTGATTTCTTGCAATATGTTTCCCAAGTTATTTCTCCATTTTCATATTGCTTAGAGTATGTCTGAACAACCTCTTCCCAATAATCATCTATATCACTCTTACTTGTGAACCATTTTCCCATATTACCACATTTTATACTATGATTGCTATTATTCGTACAATGAACTTCTTTTTGAGTTTTTACGCTCTTTACTTTAGACCATTTTGAATATCGAGTTTTTTTATTTGATGATTTATATGTTCTTATTCTGAAATAATATTTTTTGCTTTCCTTTAGATTTGAAATTTTCTTAGAAGTTGTTTTTGCTTTTTTAATCTTAATGGATTTTTTATTCTTTTTAAACTTACTGTCGGTTGAATATTGGATTTGATAGCCCTTGATTTTAGATTTCTTTTTCCACTTGACGGTAACGGTATTTTCCTTAACTGATAAAGACGAAATACCGACAGTTGGCAATGCTGCGGCAAACGCCGTAATCGGAAAGCAAACGCTATATATCATTATTATTGATAATAAAATTGATGTGATTTTTTTCATTTTGATAACCTCTGTTTGATTATTTAAAATTTCTCTTTTCTTAAATACGTTGATAAGCTTCAATTCGGTTAAAGCCGACCTTATTTGTATTTCTCTTACCATTCACGAAGTACTTATAAACTTGCGTTTCATTATCAAAAGCATTCACACACATATAGCGTTACACCGTCAATCAGCCACACCGCAAGTATGCCCTTGCCGATAAAACAATAATTCCGTCACCTATCATTTCTTTTGGCATACATTTTTCCTCATAATAAGTTGAAACATATTTGCAAAAAATCGACCTTTATAGTTAGAATATATCATAGATAATACTTGTTGTCAATATAACTATACATTTGTTCGACAGGATAACAGGCATAAAAAAGTGTATTTGATAAAAATAAAGAGGCGACCAATGGTCGCCCCCTACGATGTCGAAAGAAATTCCGTGTTTGAATAAATTTTCTTTAGCAAAATTTATAATAAACACTTCATTCCTTTCTCCTTTTCCCCACCAAATCTATGATTTGGTGGGGTCCCCGATTAAAAATTCCGTATTTGAAATTATTTCTTTTTTCTTGCAGCTTTGCGCTTTGCAAGTTCAGCCTCAAGTTCTTTACGCTTACGCTCGTTTTCAAGCTCCTTAGCCTTTTCTTCAGCCTCGGCTCTTGCCTTTGCCTCATCATACTGAGCGGCAATTTCATCAAGATGCTTGAAGTTTTCCTTTTGCTCAAGAAGCTTACGGGAAGTGATATAAGCGTCTGCGGCACGGTTAAACATAGCGTGCTTATCCATTTCAGCCTTAGAAGCCTTACGTGCCTCTTTACGCTCGTTGGCATATTTATTCATATCAGCCTTAATCTTAGCAATCTCGCCCTTATCCTTAGCCTTTTTAGCCTCGTGAAGCTCCTTATTAAGCTCTTCAAGTCTGTCATCGCACTTATCCTCAACATTGAAGAAGCCCTCAAGAACAGACATTTCAGGCTCTTTGAACTCATTAACCGAGCCAAAGTGCTTAAGATAATTCTTATGAGAAGCAAGCTTTTTCTTAGCAAGCTCAATTTCAACCTTACGGATTTCCTTATGCTGCTTGGTATCCTTTGGAAGAGCCTTAGCAGCGGCAAGTTCAGCCTTAACAGCATTAACGTCCATATTAACGATACCGTCAAGACCTGCGTCATATACCTTTTGATAAAGGTCAACCTGACGCATTACATTTTCAGAATTGAACTTATCAAGCTCAGCGCAAACGAATTGTGAGATTTCGATTTCCTCATTATATTCAATTGCCTCACGATAAGCCTTTTTAGCGGCTTTCTTTTCCTTGCCCTTAAGGTGCTTATAATCCTCTTTAGACACCGGCTTAGGAGTAACTGTTGCCATTTCCCTTGCATTATTAACAAGGTCGACAGCCTCAACAAGCCCTTTATCGCTCAAAGCATCGTTAGCATAGTCCTCAAAAAGAGCACGTACCTTAAGTACACGAACAACAGCCTTTTGCTTCTTTTCCGTAAAATCATAGAAGAAGAAAGGAATTACATTAAGTGTTGCACCGATAGCGGCAACAATAATAAGCACACGAAGAAGAGGAATAAGAACACCGTCAACGTCATAAAGAGCGTTAGACGCATTGAAAATATCCTGACCGTTAGCCGCCTGTTCACGAAGCATTTGACCAATAGTTTCGGTAGCGCCCGGAAGCTTACGAGCCATAAGAGCAGAATCGTTTACAACTCTTCTTGCAGTTTCAACATTCATACCAAGCTTTTCCTGAAGAGTAGGAATAACAGATGAAGTGATAAGAGTGATTACAGAGCCGATTGTTGCAACAGCGGCAAACATACCGTCAATTCTTTCGCCGGTTCTGTACTGCTGATAGTCACGGATATCAGCCTGAATAGCAGGGTTAAGAATATGAGCAAACGCACCTACGATACCGTTGCAATATAAGCAAAGGAGTACCATCCAAATAGTTGCGCTTGTAATCTTTCCTGTAAAGAGAATCATTGCAAGGATGAATACAATATTAAGAAGGTTAGTAACAATCTGAACATTTTTCTTACCGTACTTGCGGATAAAGAACGGAGCCATAATCATACCCCAAAGAGCAGAGTTACCGTTAAGTGTTACGATAATACCGTAAACGTTACCCGAACAAGCGCCGCCGTAGTTATAAAGCCAAGCAAGAATATTTGAATAAGCCAATTCAAGGAAGCCTATCCAGCTTGCAAGCGAAATAATCCAGAAATATTTATTCTTTGCAACAGCTTTGAAAGCATCGGTAAATTTAATTTGAATAACGTGGGTCTTAGCCTGAATAATCTTTTCTTTGGTATTTGCATAAACAATTACCAAAAGAGCAGAACCGAGGATACCCAAAATCGGGAACACAAGTCTGTAAACACGGATATCGGTCTGATTAGTATGGAATACGTTTTCAGCAACGATAGGCATAATAAGGTTTACAACAGATGGTCCGAGAGAATATACAATACTCTTAATTGATGCAACGTCAGCTCTTTCCTGTGAGTTAGGAGAAAGAACGTGAATAAGGTTTTCATACGCATCATAGAAGAACATATATACAAATTGAAGAATAACGTTAAATAAGAGAAGAACAAAGCATTTTGCAAGATAATCTGCTGTTTTGCCTGCGAATAAAACGTTAGTGCCGACAAGAAGTGAAAGCTTGTCATACGGGAACCATACCATAGCTATAAAGAGAACAGCCGAAGGTATACCCATCATCAATATGTAAGGTCGATATTTACCCGCTTTATTACGTGTATTATCAACAATTGTCGCACGCAATCCCGTAAGCGGAATACTTGCGACAGTTGCAATAACATACAAGATATACATATCGGTTGGTGTTATACCGATTGTACCTGTAATAAATACATTTGTTGTTGCGAGCATACAGATATAGCTCATACTAACGATAAGGTATGCGCCTATACCGCCGAATGCATATGAACCAATTTCCTTAAAGGACATATATCTGCCCTTGGGCGGCTCTTTCCAATAGTATTTTACATTGTCAACAAGAGTCGTCACTTTTTGTTTGAGTGAAGCAATGTCTGCCATACTAATCCCCCTTAGTTAAATCATAAGCCATATAATAACACATTAATTTTGCGATTACAACAAAAAAGATACAATTTCTTGTATCTTTTTTATTAAATATATCAAATTGTAGTATATAAAGTGAATTTAGTCCAAATTGAATTCAAAGTCATCATTTCCTTTAATATCAACAATAACTTTAGAGCCTGAAATTTCATAAGAACTTGAAGTTGAAAGCTTGGAAAACGTTTCATCATCAATTTCATCGGGAGACGAATTATCGGTAAACATAAATCCCGAACCCGTTTGTGCCCTCTTGGTATCCATTGCAAAATATTTTAATGCCTTACCTGAATTATCCTCAAGTTCAGAAGTGACATCGAAGAAATACTTTTGCCCTTTAAAATCGGCAAGCGATATCATTTTTGCAATAGAGTTTGAATCAACATTAATAAGATGAGAAGCATTGATATCATTTTGAAGAAGCAAATATTCAAACAACCCACTCAAGGTTGAACTCATACCCTTGCCCTGCAAAACAGTGTCAAAAACGGTGGTAACCGAATTATCAACTTTAAAATTACTTGCTATATATGAATATACGTTAAGCAAATATTCATCTTTGCCGACCTTGCCGTATCCGCATTTATTCATTATTTTTGAAATATCGGCATTAAATTCCTTTAGCTTGGCATTTTGCGTTTCCTTATCATTTGCATAAGTAATTTTAACACCTGAATTATCATCGAGGAAATCAATTCCGTCAACAAGAACATATTGCGGAAAAGAAGTATAAAACAACCGATTTACATCATCAGAAAGCGAAACATTATATTTAACCTCACTCTCGTAATTAAGAACGGCGTTGCAAAGCTTTTCATAAGCTTTGATTGACGATTCGTCAAGAGAAGAATAATGAGCGTCGGTAGTTATTTTAAGTTCAATATTATTTTCCGAAGATTTATTGTTGCCGTCTTCATTTACACTTTTATCACTGCAAGCTGCAAAAAGCGAACACACAAAAGCCGCACTTAATATTAACGATATAGCTTTTTTCATTAATTAACACCTACTTTTTTAAGCGTTTTTAGTTTATCCTCACATTGAGAGAAAAATTGCCTGTAAGCTAAGCAGTAATCACTGCTTTCTCGGTTACGCCTGCAACCGCCGCCACGACAAATATAAAAATACTTACATTCCTTACATTTATCATCAAGCTTAAAGGAACTTTTTATAAATTCAACACATTTAGAAGTTTTATACATTTGTTTAAATGACGATTCGTTGATATTACCCAAAAGCCATTCATCTGTGCAATAGAAATCGCAAGGATAAACACTTCCGTCACCTTCAACAACAAATTGGTTTGAGCAAAAACCATTCATTCCGCATTGCTCTGCGTTATTACCGTTTATGAGAGATATGTAATTATCAAAAGTACGAATTGAAACAAAATCTCCACGCAAATAATCGTTATAATAAATATTAAATCCTTTTGTTAAAAAATATGCATAATCGTCGTTATTCATATACATATCGTTTTCTTTTTCACCAAAAGGCTTCAAACCGACAATAAACTGAATATATCTTAAATCGTTTGACTTAAAAAATCTGTACGCTTTTCTGAAATTAAGTGCCGTATTTTTAGTTAAAACGGAAAGAACATTAAAAGAAACGTTATGTTTTTTCAGAATATCTATTCCCTTTAATATATCATCAAACGAGTTTTTACCGTTTGGATAAATCCGATATTTATTAACTTCCTTATCACCGTCAAGGGAAACGCCGATTAAAAAATCCGTTTTCCTTAAAGAAAAGTGCAAATTCATCATTAATAAGTGTTGCGTTTGTTTGCAGGCAATAATGAACATTACTGCCCTTTTTGTTTGATTTTTTAACGTAAGATACAACATTTTTATAAAAATCAAGCGAACACAAAAGCGGCTCTCCTCCTTGAAATGTAAAATACACATCGGTAGAGTCCGCAAATTCAAGTGCACTGTCAACAACTCTTTTTGCAGTATCATCGCTCATAAAGCCTTTTGAAAAATCAGTTCGCTTAGATGAAAGCGAATGATAAAAGCAGTATTCACAAGCGAGATTGCAATTGCTTGATGCCGGTTTGAGCATAACCGAAATCGGCATTTAATCACCTTCTAACCCATTTAGTATATAACAAAAGAAATAAATAGACAAGTGTTATTTACCGTTATCACGATAAAAAACAGAATATTTACAATTTAGAAATTTATTGTCAGTGAATTCTATGTTCTTAAAATTAACTGCCGATATTGCACAATCGGTTATATTTTCAAAGGTACAAGCTGTAATTTTGATGTTTGTTTGGTAAAGATTTTTAAAATAATTATGCGTACCGACTCCTCTATAAACATTTTTAAAAACACAGTTTTCAACCGTTATGCTGTCATTCATTGTATTATCGTATGATGTGAAGCCATAAAAGTGGACCTTATCGAGAATGTCGATTTGAATTGCCTCTGATGAATTGAGCATTAAATTTGAATATTGCCCGTTAAAGGTACAATTTAAAAACGTAACATTTTGGCAAGCTGCAAGCTCGGCGTGGTGGGAATAATAATTATTAAGAAAAACAACATTTTGAATTTTAATGTTTTTGGCATGACAAAGGCGCAAAATGCATGACTTATTACGATTAAAATTATCGTCAAGCGTTCCGTTTTTTATAATACATTCACATAGTGAAGAATACCCGGGGTACGCTTTATCTTCTGGAGATTTGAATATATTTCCACGCTTAAAATTTGCATTTTTAATCAGCGAGGCATTCAAATCAATTGTCGTATATGATGTGAGAAAAAGAGTATTTTTAACATTATAATTACCACGTGAAAGCTTGACGGTCAAAGGATTATATTTTGAAGCGTATTTTTTAGTATAATCAAGCGCTCTTGAAAGAGCTGTTGTAATATCGCTTGAGGAATAATAGCTTTTAAGCACACTGCCTTGCTCGTCAATGACGCAAACACTGCAAATCGTAAAGCCGTACGAGAAAAAAACACATAAAATCAATACAGCACACATAAAAAAGGAAGTCAATTTATTTTTCAAGATGTCACCTCCGCACATTCCGTATTATTTTTAGAAAAATACGAAATTTAATACAAGACAGCTTTTGGAATAATTGACATAGGGAATATATAGTGTTATAATTATTTATCTTTATATTATAGGAAGTAGCGATTTTGAAAAATTATTCAATTACATTACCAAGCTATTCAATCGGCGATAATGTTTATAGTAAAATCGGTGAAATTTGCGAGCCGTACGGCAAAAAGGTTATTTGCATAGGCGGTAAAACAGCAATCAGCAAAGTTAGGGATTTAATAATTAATGAATGTAACGGCACAAGCCTTGAAATACTCGATTTTTTATGGTACGGCGGTGACGCTACATACGAAAATGTAAATACGCTTAAAGAAAATGAACTTGTAAAAAAAGCAGATATTATTTTTGGTATCGGCGGAGGAAAAGCGCTTGATACCGCAAAAGCACTTGCATATATTACAAATAAGGAAATATTCACTTTTCCTACAATCGCATCAAACTGTGCGGGAACAACGGCGGTTTCAATTATGTATAATGCCGACGGCAGCTTTAAAGAGCCGTTTTTCTTTACATCTCCGGCAAGGCATTGCTTTATTTACACTCCGGTCATTGCAAAGTCACCGGCTAAATATATGTGGGCAGGTATCGGCGATACTTATGCTAAATATTTTGAAGCAGAGATGAGCAGCCGTGGAGAGGACTTAGTTCATTACCACGCACTCGGTGTAACTACATCGCAAATGTGCTTAACTCCCCTTCTCAAATACGGCAAAAAAGCACTTGATGATTTCAAATTGGGCACTGCAAGTTTTGAGGTTGAGCAGGTTGTTTTAGGAATTATTGTAACAACGGGTATTGCATCAATTCTTTTAACAAACGAGCACATTATTGATTACAACACAGGGCTTGCGCACGCAGTATTTTATGCGCTTACATCCTTCCCTCATATTGAGGAGAGGCATTTGCACGGCGAGATAGTGGGATACGGTGTGCTTATTCTTTTACTTGTTGATAAAAACGAGGAAATGTTTAAGAAAATGTTTGAATTTAACCGTTCAATCAATTTGCCGACCTGTCTTGCGGACATTGAGATGAATGAGGATGATTTAGATAAGCTTGTGCCTATGGTGTGCAATATGAAGGACATTGACCACAATCCATATAAAATAAGCGAGGATATGGTATATAAAGCTTTTAAAAAGCTTGAAGAATATAGCAAAATCAATTAATTAAGAAAGAGGTATTCTTATGAAAAAAACAATTAAAAAAATTGCAGCTGTTTTATTTGCAGTTGTAATTGCAGTCGCTTGCTTTGCAGGCTGTTCAAAATCGGGCGGCGAGCACGACAAGGCAAACGATTCAAAAAAAGCTAAGTTCGGCATTGTGGTACAAACAGGTGCTAACGGCGCTTTCGTTGATATGAAGGACGGAATCATTGAGGAAATGAAGAAAAACGGTTATGAAAACGCTGAGTTTGACTACAAGGATGCGCAAGGCGATTCAACAACTCTTACAACAATTATCAACGCTATGGACGACGGAAGTTATGACGCAATCTTTACAATCGGCACTGCATGCACGCAAACTCTTGTTAATTTAGCATCTGACACCCCTTGCTTCTTCTGCGCTGTATCTGCTCCTGTTGAGGCTCAGGTTATTACAGATATGAACACACCTGACAAAAATGCAACAGGCACATCAAATGCAATCCCTGTATCGGACATTATTGATATGGGATACAAAATCACTCCTGATGTTAAAAAGTGGGGCTTTATTTATTCAACATCACAAATTAACGCTGTAAATACTGTTGAATCAGCGCAAAAATATCTTGACAAAAAAGGTGTTAAATACGAAAGCGCAACTGTTGAAACATCGGCAGACGTTAAATCTTCAACAGAAACACTTATAAAAAAAGGCTGTGACGTTATCTTCGTACCTAACGACGCAATTGTTCAAGATGGTGTAAGTGCGCTTGCTCAGGTTTGCAACGAAGCAAAAATTCCTACCTACTGCTCATCTGCAACAACAGTAAATAGCGGTTGCCTTGCTACTCTTGCTATTGACGATAAGGGCATCGGCGCTAAAACCGCAGACAAATGCATTGAGTATATGAAGGGTACAAAAATTGAGGAAATTCCGGCTGAGGTTGTAGGAATTGACTATTGCACATTCAATTCCGGCACAGCAGATATGCTCGGCGTAAAAGCTCCGTATAAGAACACTATTGGCTACGAAATTCAGGTAGTAAATAAATAATTAACTAAAATACAAACTATTAAGGACAAATTATGCAGGTTTATATTACGGCAATCGAGGAGGGATTTCTTTACGGACTTCTTGCCCTCGGTATATACATTTCACTTAGAATACTTGACATACCGGACCTTACAACAGAGGGTTCATTCGGCTTCGGCTCGGCAGTTGCGGCTATTGTTGCAAGCAAGGGATTGAGCGTTACAAGCTTTATTGCGGCTTTTGCGGCAGGTGTGCTTGCAGGAATAGTAACAGGTCTTTTGCAAACTAAGCTTAAGGTTCACCCTGTTTTGGCAGGTATTATTACAATGAGCGGGCTTTATTCAATAAATTTAATGGTAAGAGGTTCATCTAACCTTAACTTTAACGATAATTCCGCATTCACAAAATTTTACAAGGCAGTAGGCATAAGCGGTGCGGATAAAAAGATAGCAGGTCTTGTTATCGGTGCGGTTATTTGCATCTTAGTACTTATACTGCTTATTGTATTTTTCAGAACTCATCTCGGTCTTTGCATAAGAGCAACCGGTGACAACCCCGATATGGTAAGAGCGTCATCGATTAATGTTGATTTTTCTCTTATTTTCGGTTTAGCGCTTGCAAACGGACTTATTGCCCTTTCAGGTGCGCTTATTTCCCACTATCTCGGCTTAAGCGACCAAAGTTTTTCAAACGGCACGCTTATTTACGGTCTTGCGGCAGTAATAATCGGTGAGGCAATATTCGGCAAAAGGAATGTTGCACTCGGTTTAACAAGTGCGGTAGTAGGCTCGGTAATTTATAAAATTATAGTTGCATTTGTTATTGACGTTTCTCTCTTTGGCAAGAACAGTGAAAACCTTATGAAGCTTACTTGTGCTATCATTGTGGCTGCAACACTCATTGTTCCTGAAATTAAGCACAAAATCGAAAATGCAAAAGCAAAGAAGGAGGCAAGAAAAAATGCTTGAAATTAAAAATGTCTCCAAAACCTTTGCAAAGGATACTGTCAATGAGCACAAAGCATTAAACGACATTAATCTAACGCTTAATGACGGCGAATTTGTAACTATAGTCGGCTCAAACGGAGCAGGCAAATCAACACTTTTCAATATGATATGCGGAACATTTGAGCAGGACAAAGGCAGAATTATACTTGACGGCAAGGATATTTCCTTTATGCCCGAACACAAAAGAGCAAGGCTCGTCGGAAGGGTTTTCCAAGACCCTATGAAAGGTACTGCTCCTAATATGACGATTGAGGAAAACCTTGCGCTTGCGTATTCCCGTGCAGGCTCAAGTTTCTTTTCGCAGGCAATCGGCAAAAAGAAAAGAGAATATTTCAGAGAACATCTTGCAAGATTTGATATGGGTCTTGAGGATAGAATGAAAACTAAAATCGGTCTTTTATCAGGCGGTCAAAGGCAGGTTGTCACTCTTTTAATGTGCACAATTGTTACGCCTAAGCTTTTGCTTCTTGATGAGCACACGGCAGCTCTTGACCCTGTAACGGCGGACAAAGTTATGAAAATCACAAACGATATCGTTAAGGAAAACAATATTACCACTATGATGATTACTCATAATATGTCACAGGCGCTTGTTACCGGTACAAGGACAATAATGATGGACTCGGGAGAAATAATTATTGACCTTGACAGTGTTACAAGAAAAGAAATGAACGTGTCAGACCTTTTAAAGCTTTACCGTGAGCGAGAAATGAAAGAATTTGACAATGACCGTATGCTTTTGCAAAAGGACTAAAACGAAACCAATCCCCCACTCTGTTTAAAAGCAAGTGAGGGATTTTTGTATAAAAAGAGGAGTAAATATGAATATTACAGTATATCTCGGAGCATTAAAGGGCAATGACGAAAACCTTGAAAAAGCAGTAAGAGAACTTGGTACATTTATAGGAAAAAGCGGCAACACGCTTATTTACGGTGGCTCAAAATCAGGACTGATGGGATTAATTGCCGAAAGCACATTAAGCTCCGGCGGAAAGGCAATAGGTGTTGAGCCTCAGTTTTTTATTGATAAAGAACTTCAATATGACGGCTTAACACAGTTAATCATAACTGATGATATGAGCGAAAGAAAGGCGAAAATGATAGAGCTCGGCGATGCTTTTATCGCATTTCCCGGTGGCACGGGAACATTGGAGGAAATAAGCGAGGTTATGTCAAAAGTATCACTAAAACAGCTTAACGCTCCTTGCATATTATATAATTTAAACGGATATTACGACAGTCTTAAAAATTTGCTTAATAATATGATTAAAATGGGACTTTCTACAAAAGAACGCCAAGAAGGAATATTTTTTGCAAATAATTTAGGTGAAATTCAGAAAGTTTTAAATTTGAAATAATAACAGAATATATAATTAAATCATTAAAACAAAAAGAGGTGCGCTATGACACTGCAACAGCTTAAATATTTAGTAACCGTTGCCGAATGTAAAAACATTACAGAGGCCGCAGAAAAACTTTTTATATCACAGCCAAGCCTGAGTGCGGCTATACACAATCTTGAAAATGAAATGGGAGTGACTGCCTTTGTGCGTTCAAACAAAGGCGTCAGCGTAACAAGAGAGGGCGAAGAACTTCTTTCATTTGCACGCAATTTGCTTGAACAGGCAGACATAATGAAGGATAGATTTTGTAATGACAAAAGCAGAATGCCTAAATTTTCTGTTTCATGTCAACATTATTCATTTGCCGTAAACGCATTTGTAGACGTTGTTAATAAATACGATGCAAACATTTACAGTTTTATTCTTCGTGAAACACAGACGGGAGAAATAATAGACGACGTTGCAAACGGAAGAAGTGAGCTTGGTATTCTTTATCTTTTTGAACACAACGAGGATGTACTGACTAAGCTTTTTAAAAAGAACGATTTGGTTTTTGAAGAAATATTCAAAGCCTCCCCTCACGTATTTATAAGCAAAAATCACCCGCTTGCAAATAACGAGATTATCACTCTTGAAGAATTAAAGCCTTATCCTTATTTGGTTTATGAGCAAGGAAAACGCAATTCTTTTTATTTCAGCGAAGAATTTTTAAGCGTGCTTGATATGCCGAAAAATATTCAGGTTAGGGACAGAGCAACCCTTTTTAACCTTGCTATCGGTCTTAACGGCTTTACAGTAAGTTCAGGCGTTATTGACAAGGAGCTAAACGGCGAAGATATTATTTCAAAAAAGCTTGATATGGACTGCACTATGAGAATCGGTCTTATAAAAAAGAAAAACATTATTCTTTCACGCTACGCAATTTCTTATATTGATGCTATCAAAAAGCATACAGCTATAGTTTAAGCCTATAGCTATTGATGGTTTTTAAGTATTTTTCAAAACAATATTAATGTGCTAAACTGTACTCATCAACAAACGAAAGGATTTTTTGATTATGAGTACATTAAAAACACCGTTTAGATATGATTTTGTAGGAAGTTTTCTTAGACCGCAGGCTTTAAAAGACGCCAAAACAAAATATCAAAATAACGATATTACAAAAGATAAATATGACAAAATCGTAAACGAGGAAATTACGAAATTAGTAGCAAAACAAAAAGAACTCGGCTTCCACGCAATTACTGACGGCGAGTTCAGAAGAACATTCTGGCATCTTGATTTTATGTGGGGCTTTGAAGGAGTAGAGCACAAGGCAACAGGAGGCGGAGTACCGTTTAATGATGAACTTGCTGTACTTGACGATACATATTTAATCGGCAAATTCAAAGCTAAGGCTCACCCATTCGTTGAGTATTTCAAATTCTTAAAGCAATTTGAGGATGAAAACACCGTTGCAAAATACACAATTCCTGCACCGGCGCAAACTTATTTGCAGTTTATTGTGCCCGGTAGCATTGAAAAAACACGTAGGTTTTACGAAACGAATGAAGAACTGATTGAGGATATAGGCAAGGCTTATCGAAACGTTATAAAACAGTTTTACGATGCAGGTTGCCGCAATCTTCAGCTTGACGACTGCTCTTGGGGTTCAGCAATCGGCGACAGCGCAAATCAAGACGCTTTCGGAATTGATATCAACGAATTTAAAAAACAGCTTTTAAACGTAAACAACCTTGCGCTTGAAAATAAGCCTGATGATTTAGTAATCACCTCTCACATTTGCCGAGGCAATTATCATTCAACATATTTTTCAAGCGGCGCTTACGACCCTGTGGCAGACTATGTATTTGCAAGAGAAAATGTTGACGCACTTCTTTTGGAATATGACGACGAGCGTTCAGGCTCATTCGAGCCGCTTGCAAAGGTATCTGCTGACAAAAAGGTAGTTTTAGGCTTAATAACAACCAAGTCACCCAAGCTTGAGGACAAGAACGAGGTTATTAAAAGGATATATGAAGCGGCTAAATATGTTTCTCTTGACAGACTTTGCTTAAGCCCACAATGCGGCTTTGCCTCCTGCGAAATCGGCAACAAGCTTACCGAGGAGGAGCAATGGGCAAAATTAAAGCTTGTTAAAGAAATCGCCGAAGAGGTTTGGGGATAAATAAAAAAATTACATAAAAATCAAACTGTAGAATAATTCAAATAAAGCCATTCAATCTAAAAAAGACTGAATGGCTTTATTTATTGTTATTAAACTTTTAAATGAAGTGCTTCAAGTTTGCTTTTTACGTCATTTTCACATGAGCGCATAGCAAGGTATGGTTTCAACAAAAAACTTATTCAAATCCCAGCCAAGAAGTTCTGAACCGTATTTAATAGCATCACGTGAACAACCTGCCAC